>FJWA01003393.1_pt1 | contig 13456 bp, 13 predicted proteins | sample 1011891 | NCBI WGS metagenome assembly FJWA01 (sample SAMEA3912450, study PRJEB9761) | metagenome | biome: forest; material: soil | place: USA | collected 2011-06-22 | depth 0.1 m
GGTGTGGTGTACGCCGTGTAGGAAGAATCCGGAGGATACGGCGGGTAGTTCTGGTGGAGATCGGTGGTGGCGACGTTGGGATGCTGTGTGAAGCCGTTGGCTGCAGCCGGAGGCACTGGGTACCCAGTCGGCGGAGGGTTGTAGTACCCGCCAGATGCATGCGGAGGCGAAGCGCCCCGGCGNGGGAAGTTGTCGTAGCCATCTGCCGCAGCCTCTTCCTCGTAGCCTTTTGATCGTCAGCGAACTGTTCGGCATCCTTCTCACAGCAGGAAATCACTCACGCCGCCGGTCCCGTTCCTTTCCCTTCTCTCGCTCCCTTTCTCTCCTATCTCTGTCACGGTCCCTAGATCTCTCGCCGTTGCCTCCTCGCTCACGACCGCTCTCTCTATCATGGTCCTTCTCGTCCTTCTCCTTCCCTTTGTCTTTCTTTTCGTTGAATTTCTTGATGCCAATGGCCGCAGCGCCAGCGGCCGCAGCGCCAGCAGCGAGATCTCGCAGCCTGCTCCGGCTGCGCTTCTTTCCAGCCTTCTTGTCCGCCTCCGCCTCGCTGTCTGCGGAGTAGTCGTTGTCATCCCGTGACCTCCCGCCGTGGCCCCTCCGATGCCTGCGGCCCGTGTCCTCGGTCGCAGACTCATACCCCGCTGCTCCTGGCCCCCTCTCGTGTCCGTATGCCGGGTAGGGGGGTGATCCGTGCAGGGGGTGGGCCCCGTACTCAACCATGCCTAGCTCAGGATCAGCTAAGGTAGAGTCACGGTCGGGGTACGTGGGTCCGGACCGAGTCATGCTTCCGCTCCGGCGGTGGTAGTCACGTTCGTCGCGATTGTAATACTCATCGTCGCTGAGGTCCCGGTCGCGGTTGTGGTCGTGGTCACGGTCCTGCTCGGCTTCCTTCTTGTCCTTGTGGCGGTCGTAGAGCTTCTTGGCGCCAGCGCCCGCAAGGCCGGCGGCTAGGATCTCGGCGCCGGTGCGGAGGCGCGAGCGGGAGCGACTCTTGCCATCTCTCGACTTGCTCTTGTGACGGTAGTGCTGGACCAGCCCGACGGCGGCGGCAGTACCCAGACCGACCTTGGCAAGCGAGGCGGCCCTGCTTTTGGACCGCTTCCGGCTAGGAGACCGCTCGCTGTCACTGTCGCGATGGAGGGCACGGCCACGAGTCAACTCCTCCTTCTCGATCTTGTTGCTCTGAAGGTATTTGGCTGCGCCGGCGGCCGCGAGAGCAACGGCCGCGATGCCCAGGCCGGTCTTGAGCTTGGAATGGGGCTGTCGCGAGCGAGACCGGGAGCGAGCTCGCTCATCCTCCTCGCCGTACCGCTCNTGGTAAGCGCTGTGTGCGCGCCTCGCGACCTCAGTGCCGAGGGCACCGATGGCAGCGCCGGCGAGGACCTTGCGACCACGGTGTTGGCGGTACTCACCGTTGGAGTCGCGGCGAGAAGCGAGGATAGCAGAGATACCGGCTCCGGCAAGGGCACCCTCGGCGATGTGACGCTTCCGATGCGGGCTGCTGGACGCGCTGCGCTCACGCCGCCTCGAGTTGTAGCCATCGTCGGATTCAGCGTCGCTGTAGCCCGCGCGGTGATGGCGATGGTGGCTGTGGTGGTGGTGATGGTGGTGNCGATGACGGTCGTCGTCATAGCGCGCGAGCGCATACTCATCCTCACGGCGTTCTCCCCGATATGGGCCGACCTCACGAGACTCGCGGTGGTAGTAGAATTCGCCCTCCCGCGNCCCCCGACCGGCCACGTCCCGGGGATCGGGGTTCTGTCCTCTGATGACGACAGTCGCCGGCGCGGCGTCTTGCAGGATGATCTTTTGTTCCGCAGCGCGCGGCCGGATGACGATNGGGGGGAGGCCAGGCTCGTAGTACTCCGTCTCCTTGCGCCAACGCTCGACGTCGCCGCCACCGCCGCCATAGTCGTCCCGGCGTTCTTCGACGCGGCGTTCGACTCGCACTTCGCCGCCGTGCGAGTCCCGCTCGACTCGCTTCTCGATGCGGACATCGGTCTCCTTGTCCTCATCCCAGTAGGAACGGCGCTCGTATTCCCTCGGCGAGTANGCGTCCTTGCGATCGACGCGCTCGACTTCCTTGGTGGACTCGTACACGACGCGCCCGCGATCCCTGTCGTTGCCGCCGCGGTAGTCATCGTCGCGGTCCCGGTCCTCGCGCTGCTCAACTCGCTCCCGCTCCACTACGGTCCCGCGAGCGCCATCCCCGCGATATTCGACACGGTCAACGCGGGTGTAGTGCTCATCTCTGGGCTCGCGCTCACGCTCGCGCTCAATGACCTGGCGCTCGACGTAGGATGCACTGTGGGGCGAGGGGTCGAAGGCAGACCGGGGCCGCTCCGGGATGTACAGGCGCTCGACACCGCGGCGCTCAACCTCGATCACGTCTTCCCGGCTGGAGCGGCGGATGGGCGCATAGCGGCTGCGGCGCTCCTCCTCGACGATGTCCACCTCGCGCTCGACGCGCTCGACGCGATCGGGCGCCACCTTGTACCGACGCACTGTGGTCCGCTTGTAACCCTCGTCGTCCGAGGGGGATGTGTCCCGCTCCCGCACGTAGCGGGACTCGCGGTACACCTCAGGCATGGGATGGGTGTTTTGGGTGCCGTCACACCCGTGGTGGAGGGCTGTGAAAGGTGAACAGGTTGGGTCCCAAATCAGGATTTCGGGTATTTATTTGATAATCGAAGTTGGCAGTAAAATCAGGCCGCAGCTCCAAATCTGAGACGAAGCACGATTTCGCGATTTGGGTATCGATCGCACGGAGAGGGNGAANGTCAAGAAACGGCAAAGAGGTTTGTGTCCTCAGCAAGGCGGGGTGGGTGGGAAGGGAAGAGAAGGCTGTGAGTAAGGCAGGGTGGTATAAGAGAGGGGGGATGTGGGCCGAAGGAGTGGGAAGCTGGGAAAGGTGGGAAAGGTGGGCAGGGCGGCATGGGATGCGGGTGTGGGTGTGGGTGTGGGTGTGATGCCTTGGGCGCATGGAAGGGCAACGAGTGGTGCCGAGTGCTGACGGACCACGGACAGGCCACCCACAGCGGCAGCAGCAGATCTTGGCTTGCATGCGCGAACTGCTTCCCGTTCGTTAGTGACAGTCCCGAAGGAGTCAACGCTACGGCATTCTGTATTACTTGCAGCTGTCTCCGGGGCAGAGACCAAACCAACCGCGGCGCAGCTGCTGCCCTCTCACAGGACGCCTCGCCTCGTTGTGCACGCTCTCCGGCACTGTGCTGTTGTGTGTGATAAATCCATGTTGGCCAGGTACGGCGACCTGCAACCCGCCCGGTCTCTTCTTGGTTGGGAAGCTCCTAATTTAAGGCGGTTGGTCGCTGTCGTGGCCCATGGCGAAACACGCTGTCGCCGAGACGAAGCCGCGCGCCACCAAGGGCGTCGGCCAGGAAGGGCGGGCCTAGCGGAGAGTTGCTTGCCCTGCGAGGTGAGAGGCGAGAGGTGAGATGAGACGCCCGATTCCCCAACAGATTTCGGGCACCCCGTTTCCAGACCGTCGTGTTGCGCCGCTCTCAGCATCAGCAGCAGGCCTCGCAACCCAACCACACCGCCGCCCTGGCACACCTGTGAGACAAAAGTGGCTGGGAGAGTCCGTGGACGACCGCAGCGTTAGCAGCGTCTGCCACAAAACCCGACAGCGACGGCGACGGCGACGTCGAGGCCTGTGACCTCTCCGACACGGCCAGTCTTGTGCGACCGTCAGGAGACTCGCCGGATGACCCACCGTCGCATTCCCGGCAAACAGAACAAATTACCTCATGGACCGTCCGAAACATGGGACCACCCAAGGTTCGAGAACAAGGGAACAGGGTGGCAGAACGGCAAGCCCACGAGGCTTGAAAGTTTGAGGTCCACGGGGTTCCGCTGCGGCCGGTGGCCCCACTAGCGCCCGACAGGGCAGAACGCGCGCGAACCGGGACGGAACACCGGGATTCGCGATGAATGGGGCGCAGCCCTGTGACCCAGTCACCAGTGGTACATGGTCTCGAACAACGTACAGATCCGGGCATCGGGGCTTGTGGACAAGGCGGCGGCGATATCTGGGGTGGGTTGGTTTGGCGCAGGCGTTGATGCGTTGCAGTGCCTCGAGAGTGCTTGGCTGGCGTGGCGGGGTTGACCCAGGCAGCATTCTGGGATATCCATGGTCCTCAATACCAGTACTGTGCGTCTGTCTCAGAGACTGCCTCACGGCCCGTGAAACACTCTGCGCCAATGAGAGAAAGCTTCCGCACGGCAGTTGGCTGAGAGTTGAGCGGTCTCGCAGCTCTCGCAGCTGTCGCAGCTGATGGGCCTTGACTTTACCCCTCCCCCGCAGCAAGCAAACTCACTGGGGCGGGCGTGGGGCGGGCGTGTCCAGTTCAGATGCCGGGATCCTCAGGTTTCGTGAGAATATCTCGCAAGCTCAGCTGGGCCATGTCCGTACCATGTATCGTCGGGCGCATGGAGTCCAGCCGGCTGGCTGTCAGTGGTGCAACCATCGTCTCGAGCTTGATACTTCGCAAGGCTGCCTGCCATCCGAACCCCGCCAGCCAGGGGAAGAGGCTGGAATGGGAAAGCCATTTCGTCATCATAGCCCCGCTCGCTGCTGTGTCCCACTGCAGTGCTGCGGACGAAGCGAACCAAGCCTCAAGCCAGGCAGGGTTGGCTAGTGCGCGCCAAGACCGCAACGTCCGGGCACTCCAGCACCCTGATGCCCTCACTCGGTGCCAGTTCCCAGTTCTCTGCTCAAGTTACATAGGTACCTCCTTGCAATTAGAAGAGGCAATGGCCAGTCACTATCACAGAAACACTGGCAAATCCTCAACTTGACAATGTTCTCACCTACCAAAAGCACCGTCCCGGGCAGCAGGCAGACGACAGTCTCCTGCTTGTTGGATATCGGGCTCCCTCGCCATCACCCTTTCACTCAGACCACTCGTAAATAAATATCAACCGGCAAGCAACTCAAGACATCGTAAATGCAGCGAAGGGGACTGGGAGGGAGAAAGCCGGCCGTATCAAGACGAAGATCCTCTTTGGATTGCCCACTGGTATAGCCATAACCTGTAGCACAGGTGCCCAAACCAAACATGCCATGAACCGCGACTCCGGAGCCTGGCCTTCAGGGGCTCGTTGTCACTGATCCCAGGGGATCAGCCGGCTCGCGCCGGCCGGACCCGACCACAGTTGTCAAAAGCGCATCTTCAAATTCCATGTAAAGCTACGCCGATGAACCCGGACCCCCGATATCAAAGCCTCCATCCCTGTGGTCGTGTGTGCGAGATACCGCCGCAAATCCATGCAAGTTGGAAGAACAAAGGGAATCCGAGGAGTCATAACCACGCCCTGCCCAAGTCGAAGCCCGCTTAGTCGAAGAGACCGAAACCCATGTCCTCGTCCGACTCCTCCTTCTCTGCAGCAGTTTGTCAGCAATCTGATCTCCATGCCGGCCCTGGGAGCTCGAGCATGCAGAGAGGAAAACTCACCCTCCTCCTTCTCCTCCACCTTGGCCTCCTCGGCAGCGCCACCAGCAGCGGCAGCACCGCCAGCAGCAGCGGGGGCGGCGGCACCGCCACCCGAGCCGACGGACGAGAGAAGGTCCTTCACATCCTTGCCCTCAAGAGCCTGCAATGCAACAAATGCCCCAGTCAGTCAACCTGTCCCATCCCGATTTCCGTTCGGCCCATCGCAGACTCGTGTGTGTCTCCTCGGTCTTCGTACCTTGGCGAATAATGAGGCCCAGATAGGCTCAACATCGATGACGTTGGCAGCCTTGATGAGGGTCGAGATCTTGTCGGCCTGGGGGGTTTGAATGTCAGCTCTCCGCCGCTCGTCGAGGGATGGCACCCGCGCATCCGCGCTCCGGGCCTCGCGGTCGGGGTCGATTGCTTACGGTGATCTCAACACCGTCGTCGGCGAGGATCAGCGCCGCGTAGGAAGTGGCCAGCTCAGCGTTAGACATTTTGACTGTGGTTGTCGAGGCGCAAGGTGCTGTGACTCGAAGGGCTTGTTGACGTGGGATGTTCAGACCGAGCTTGAAATTCGCGAGCGGGAAAATAATTAGTTGTGGGCAGTACGAAAACAGAATAGCGTGGCCCTACAGCTGGCAGCTGTATGCTGCTGCGCCCACAGCTGTCGAGAGTCTGTCAGGTGCAAGGAAAAGCGGGACCTGCCAATAGCTGTCCGATTGGCGCGATTCTCCGATGGCATCCTCGGGCGTCCCTTGGCAGATCCCGGCCAGGTCCCCCTGCAAAGCCACCCCACCTCTCCATCATCCCCCACCACTGACGTCGCGAAGGGGCATCTTTGAAGTTACAAAGACACAAGCTCGACAGGCATTTGAAACCCGGTGCACAGCATAGCAAAAACTCAACTCGCGTGCACGCTCTCGGCAGGCGGATTGGATACCAATTTCTGCATAATTCCAGCTCCGGAAGACCTCAACTCCTGGCCGGCAGCTTATCCCGAAGACCCGAAGATCCGAAGATCGAGGTGGCGCAAGGGCGGCCTGCAGCAGATCGGCCACTAGACCAGTCAGGTGGACAGCAAAACGACGACCTTCGAGCCGAGTATCAAAGCCAACCTCTCGCCGTGGACGGGAGAATAGGGAACAATCTCTCTTCCTCACGACACCTTCGACCTTCCCACCACGCCGTCCGGGACACGTTATCACCATGGACACGCCGGCGGTCCCAATGCCCAAGGATGAGCGGGAGCGGCAGATCTTGGACAAGCTCACCGTTGTCCGAGACAGCCTGCTGCTCCTGAAAAGGGACCGCACCAGGTACATCAGGACGCAGGATGTCATGCTGCTGTACGACCAGCTGGTGGCCCAGGTCAAGGAGTTGAACGAGGTTCGGAAGGGGGAGCGCAAGGGGGAGAACCGCTGTACGTGGAGGACATGACTCAGCGGCGGATGCTATGCTGTATGTGCCTATACACCACACCACAACGTGCTGACACCCTCGCGGCAGTGGACAAGGTCCTCGAGAGCTGCTTCCAGCTCATCTCGCTCTTCTTCATGACGATCGGACGGACGACCGAGGTGCCTGCGGCTTACGCAATGACGTCGACCATCAAGCGACTGCTGGACCACCTGACGGAAGCTAGTCTCTTCTCGCCCAAGGACCTCACCAGCATCTCCAACACTCTCGGAAGACTCGAGGGCATCATCCAAAATACCAACTCGCAGCACTCCCCATATCTCGTGGAGCTATTGGCCCACCGCGAAGAGCTGTGCAAGTCGTCGCTAGCCAACCTGCGCAACCAGCTCGACCAGCTGGATGAACCGCTACAAGCCATCTACGAGCGGCTTATTTCCATCATGCGGTCCATGTCCCTCGCCAATACCAAGTCCAAGGTAGTGCTACCCGGGGAGATGAGTGGCGGGAGGCAATGCACAAGGCTGACGCGAGCACAGTTCTCCGTGACCGAAGTTCAGAAGCTCAAGTCGAAACTTCAGGAGATCGACGACACCCTGGTGGACGGCAATTTTGTGAGCCCAGAAGGCAAAGAATACCGGGGGAGCGAGTTGGTGTCGGGGCTGGTCCGGCGCTGTCTGCAGTGGTCCGACATTGTGCTCGAGAGGTGTGTGATTCGTGCTCCGCCCAGCCCGGCGTATGCTAACACGGCCCGTCCTACAGAAAAGGGGCAATCCCAGACAGCTTCCGAGACAAGTACAACATCCTCATCAACATCCGTAACGATCTTGAAAAGCTCTCCATCACACAAGCGTGGTCGCTCCGCGAGACGGATCTGTACGACTTCCAGCGGCAGCTGGACCGGATCGACGAGGCGAGGGTGGACGGCAACTGGCTGGACCAGGACGGCCAGCCGGCCGAGCTCTACGTCCAGCGGACGCTGCTGTACCTCATCCGCCGCAGCTACGGCTACATCTACTACCTCATGAACTCGTCCGAGCCGGTGTCGGAGGCGCTGTTGCCCATATACAACCAGCTGCAGACGCTGAAGCGCTGCTTGATGGAGGTCAAGGATTCGGGGGGCGTCGGGTCGGTGCGCGAGCTGTATCCGTACAGCATGAAGGTTTGTCCCTAGGCTCTGGCACCCCCTCATTGGTATTTGAGCTTGACTGATTGGGATTTCTCTCTCAGCTGAATTCTATCGATAATATGAGGGTAGACGGCAAGTTTGTGGTTGGTAACGACATCCCGGAGGGCCAGGGGAGCGTCACCGAGCTGTTGGCCGAGTGTTTTGATTTGAATTATGAACTGAGGGTGGCGGCGGAGGAACTGGAAGACGGAGGTAATGGCGTCTCGGCTCCTCAGCCGGTTGTGTCATAAGGCTTTCGCGGTATTTTGTACGAGTACGACTGTTCATGGCTTGCGCTCCTGTATGGCGTTTTGCGCAGGCTTATTATGGCGGGTTTTTCTCGAGGCGGCAACGCCGGTTAGCGGGTCACGGGGGTTCTGCAAGGTTGCCTTCTATCGATTCAGTGTTGATATTCAGCATGGTTAATCATGCATTTTTCTGTTTGGCTGCGGCTTCAAGGTTCCCCCAATCACTATCTCCTCATCCCAACCCCTATCCCTCGTCGGCCACCCCTTACTTCTGCTGGCGGAAGGCGCACAGAAACGGCCAGATTTGGGCCTATCCACATACCTTGAATCAGCATCTCACACCCTACACACGGAGTGCGGGACCACTCGTCGAGAATATCTGGATCCCAGAGACGGCAGGGAAGCAGCGAAACTCACATTCTCGACATCCCACACGCCCGAGGCGACGTACACGTCCTTGCGCAGGATCTCCTTGACCTCCTCGCGGCTGGCGGCCTGCATGACGATGGTGCTGCCGGCGAAGGAGAAGGTCGAGGGGTCGTCTGACGTGGGGACCTCGTTGAGAACGGCGCCTTTTTGGATGGCGGTGTTAATTATCACTCGGTTACTCTGAAAATACATGAAAATACATAAGAAGGGGGACTCGAGCTCACCACCCATCTGGAACAGGCCTGACTCCTTGGCGGGTCCGAGGTTGGCAAAGTGCTGGCTTTTTTCAGGGGTTGGAGAGTCAGTACAAGACTTGTTGATGTTTCTAGGGTGAGGTTGGTGTAGGCTCGGAAGAGCACTTACGGGCGCACCTCCAGCCTCTTCTCGTGAGCGCCGGGGAAGTCGGGGATGACGACGAGCCACTCCATCTTCTTGGGGGCGTCCGAGGTGGCCATGGTGTTGCGGTGGGTGAGGGGGAGAGTGGGGAAGGCGCTGCGGAATGGGGTAACGGGGCTTTGACGAGTCAAGATGAAGGGAGGAGTGCAGTTGTAGTTGAACTTGCGAGACTGGGACAATGCTCTGAACGAGAGGTTGCGGAGGCGTGATGCCATGAGGGAGGTCCAGCAGAAGTCTTATGTCCTGAACCGGCCAAATTGAAATGCCCGATGATTGGCACCCACTCCGGCGGCGGGTTACGATACCACGGATGTGCTGTGGATGGGTGGGTTATTGCTTATTAGTGGGCGGCAACTGGCGGGTCAGGCACGAGCAGGCGGTTGAGATAGACGGCACGAGGTGCGAGACCGCTGGAAATGGGGTCAATTCCCGTCCGCCCCCCTGTCTTGGAGAATGCGGGGTCACGATCCGGCATCAGGAGAAGCCCCTCTACGTTCCATTGCGCCCAGTAGCGCTGTGTGGGCTCGCTGGGAACATGTAGAAGGAAAGGCGTTTTCTCTTCAAGCTTTTTCTACGCCCTTTCCAGCACCAGGCGTTGTTGTGTAAGAGCCCGAATCAAAAGCTGCCCCTCGTTCGGGGCCGTCTCATCCTGGCAGGTGGGGTTGTGTTGACCTCCCAAGAGAGGCTGGACCTCCTCCACTACCCAAGTATGTGCCAGATACAGAAGCTCGAGTTTCCCTTAGACCCCGTTCCGTTGGATTCAAGAAACTCGTAGATGATGCCGCAAAGAAAACAGGCAATGCCAACCAATGCTCCGGGACTCCGCGCGCACCGTGTCTGCTGTCCCTCCGTCTCTCAATCCCACCTCAGCCCTGGGTTGCCTAGTGATTGACCGTCAGCACGGCACTGGGCGCCATGCCAGCCTCTTTGAGAGTCTGCCCAAAGTCGACACCAGCATCGAACGTCTTTCTCGGGAACGTCATGGAGAAGCTCGCAACTGGAGCCCCCACTTCCGCCTCGATCTGCTGGGCAACCTCGAAAAGGGTCGTCTCGCTAGGATACGCCTTCATGAGATTCCCGTTCTTAGTCTGGATTCTCAGCCGGGCAGTTCCGGCGGACGACCCGGATGTCGAGGCTGCGGCTGCGGCTGCGGCAGCCGAGGGAGCAACCGATGCAGTAGTCGAAGCCGGCAGAGGCTTGCCCTCACGCATCGCCTTGGCGTCCTCATCACGGCGCTTGCGCTCCAACCGGTCGGCCTCGATGCGGGCCTTGATCCGCTTCTTCGCCTCGATATCCTCGAGCTTCTCCATGCGCTTCTTGGCCGCCTCCTTGATCTGCTCCTTGCGCTGGAGCTCCTCCTTGGCGTCGTCTGACTCCTTGGTGGCCTTCTGGCGAATTTTCTGGAGAGGGGATGAGTGCGTGTTACACGTCGGTGATGAACGGAATGAATCATGTCTTGACCTACCTCATTCCGCTTCGCTTCCTCCTTGTCAACCGATGACTGGCCGGCCCTCTTTGCCTTGAGCTTTTCGCGGAGCTCGTCCAGCCTGGCCTTCTTTTGCTCCTCGGTCAGCGGCGCAATCTCGTCTATCGACTCGGAGAAGTCGGCGTGGTCGCTAGGACACGTGTCAGCTGTGGAGGTCAAAGAGCGAGTCTCTAAGCTACCGTACGTCTTGCTGGCGTGGAAGGATGCCTCATCACGGGTGCGGAACTTCTTGCCGCAGTCGTTGCAGACGAGCGATTTGGCCGACTCGCCCGAGGGTATAGATGGCCCGCCTTCCTGGTCGTCCGCAGCCGATGCCTGGGCGGCCTGCAACTCCTCCAGGGATTTATCTTGGTTGTCCTCGAGCCAGTTCAAGGCCTGCTGCACTGCGCCGATGTCAGTACCAAAAAAGCAAAGATGGAGATATCCCGAAACCGGTTTCCACTCCGGAGGTACTGACATCCGCCCTTCTTGAGTGCGAGCTCGGCACGCGCCTGCTCAAAGCCCATCTCCTGGAGGAGGGTGAGGTCTCCGCTGGACATGGTGACGAGTTGGAAGTGAGATCAACTAAAGTCAAGTGGCGATATTTGGGTCTTGGGTGGTGTCGAGAGGGTTGGTCTTGGGTGAGTTGTGGGAACTGAAGCTCAGGAGGGAGCAGTTGGAGCCCGGCTTGCAGGTGCTGAGTTATGGCGGGGCAGCTGGTTGGTTGGTTGGGTTTCAAGCAACAGAAGATGCACCGAGCATTCACGGGCTGAATGGGCCTAAGGTTTTGTCCGGCTGCAGCAAGCCGCAGTGTTGAGTGCAGTGATGCCTTTCAAAAATCTAAACGCACTCCAAACGCAATGTTTACAACTTGAATTCCCTGCGAGTGGGGCATGCAACCGATCTCGCAGGACAGATTTTCGGCTTCATTTTGGCAAGTACGGAAGCAATGGCCTCCAGTTGGAGTTGGCCGATGAAGCTCCTAGGCGGGTGATCAACGTCATCGGGGTCAAGACCCACAGAGCACATGGAAAGGGGGAAAGGGTTCGGGTTGCCTCTTATGCCCGGCACTCGGTCAGCGGGTGCTGCCAGAAGGCAGAGAGGCCCACACGACCTCGCTGGCCGATGGGCACTCAGCACGGGCCCACACACCCCAGTACAGTAAGTCTGGGTGGCCGGATGGTCAACCTGGCCAGCTTTGCCGTCAGCGCGCCCGGAATGTCGTAACACACCTCCAAACACTCTGACCAACAACCCGTTGATTCCACCGCAGGGACCGCCTCCGATTTCTTTTTCGCAAACCTGCCTACCAGAGGTAGTCGGCAAACAAGTCCAGCATCGCTGCAGTTTTAGCACCCTGCGCGCATCGCTTGCTTTCTCTCCTCCCTTGCACCTCGGCCTGCACCATCGCCTCCGTCCGATCCTCGTGCATCGCATCGCAGCCCGTCCGCGCTCGACCACATCCGAACGAACCCGCCGAGTTGGCTTCAAGCCCCGTCCGTCATCATGTCTGTCGATATCGACCCGCAGGAGCTTGGGTTCCACAGTACGCCTCGTCGAGCCCGCCGTCTTGAGTTTGGTGCTGTGTCTAACCCGACCAGGGCCCTTCACCGTTGAGGTCTCGCAGGTCCTCAAGATCAGGAACCCCAACAACTCGCCTGTCGCTTTTAAGGTACCCAGGGACTGGTCCGTCCTTCTTGTTTCCCGCCCTTTTCTGACCGATACAGGTGAAAACGACAGCGCCGAAGCAGTATGTGCATTATGTGCATCCCGGACATTTTGCGAGCTCAACTCCGAGTCCGAAACTAACCCACTCTGCAGGTACTGCGTCAGGCCAAACTCTGGCCGCATCGAGCCTGGACATGAAGTCGAGGTGTCTGGTGAGTCGCAGGCAGCCCCTCTCCCCCTCTTCCGCGCCCTCAATAACCGGGCCCGCGCTAACCCTCGCAGTCCTGCTGCAGTCGATGAAGCAGGAGCCCCCGCTCGACGCCAAGTGCCGCGACAAGTTCCTCGTCCAGTCCGTCATTATTACCGCGGATAAGGAGTTCTCGGGCGTGTCCCAGATTGTGGGTTTCTCCGCTCCATGCGTAGAACACCGTACTGACCTACCATGCGCAGTGGGATTCAGTAGAACGGTCGGCAATCCTGGAAAAGAAGATCCGGGTGCTTTGGCTCCCGCCGTCCCAAGAATCGTCCACGCTGCAGCCCGTCGCGACCCCGGTCCGGCGGCCAGGCGCCAATGGGGTTTGTCTCCCTCGCTTCTTGCTCCATCTCAAGCCTCGGCAGCAGCTAACCCTTCCTGCCCAGTTCGATGCCACCCCCGACACCGCGCCGCCGGCGTATTCCTCCCCCTCCGACGACACCACCATCGCCGACGACACCGCCCTGATCTCCCAGGATGAATCGATCGACCCGAGACAAGAGCCCGACACCACCCAGACCACCCAAGCAACAGCCTACTCCGTCCCCGCCGTGGCAGCGAACGCCATCAAGACGGCGGCGGCCGAGACATACGAGGAGCTCAAGGACCAGTTGGCCAAGGCCGAGGCGACCATCTCGACGCTCAAGAACGAAGTGGCAAGCGGCCTGCGGCAGCGCAAGGCAACGGCGGCGACCGCGTCCGACGACAAGAGCAAGGCAGCACAACAGCCGCAGCTCGCGCAGGCAGAGAGGGCAGGCCAGCAGGGCACCGAGGGCGTTCCCGTCCAGATCGTGGCGGTGCTTTGCCTGGCCAGCTTCCTGCTGGCGTACTTTTTCTTCTAGTTGGAGCTTGCCCTTGCTGTGAGCGTCGGTCGGCTTTTCACTCTTGCCTCTCGTTGTGGTGGTGATGGGAGTGGGAGAAGGCAACGTTGAACCCTCCTCCAAATCCCTCAAGTCACTC
>FJWA01000063.1_pt1 | contig 13442 bp, 16 predicted proteins | sample 1011891 | NCBI WGS metagenome assembly FJWA01 (sample SAMEA3912450, study PRJEB9761) | metagenome | biome: forest; material: soil | place: USA | collected 2011-06-22 | depth 0.1 m
TTGGCGGGCCGTCGCGCATCCGTGGGAGGAGCCAAAGGCGGCGGCGGCGGCCTGGAGGTATCGCATGTGGCCGTCGACAACCAGGATGCAACAACCGATCCCCATTCTCAAGACTCTGCAGCAACAAATGGCGCGACGAGTTTCGGGAGAAAACGAAAGGGCCTGGGTGACGGCGCAGAGCCCCCCGGCAGACCCGAGGCGACAGATTCCCGACTCNTTCATGGCGTCAAGAAGATCAAGTTGGCCGAGGGACGAGGACGCGCAGNGCAGGGCGCGCCGNTGCCGTCAACAGTGACGGGGAGTCCCTTGAGCCCGGATAGGTCTCTCCTGCCTGCCGAAATCTGGCACCACGTCTTCGCTTTCTGTCCTCCCAAATCGCTGGGCTGTCTGTTGGCCGCGAGCAAGTTGTTCAACCTGTACCTTGACCCCGCCTCCCGAGTTCACAGAGAAGCAATCTCATCCTCTGCGANNGCGGGCGTTCTTGGTTCATTGGNGCCCAATGCCATCTGGCAAGCTTCCCGTCGGCTCTTTTGGCCGCAGGTGCCTACGCCGCTTCGGTCAAAGACTGAGCTCGAGATGTGGCGACTTGCCTGCTCCCCCAGGTGTCAAGAATGCGGTCGGCTCCACGGTGGAAGCCTGCCTACCTCTCCCGATCCTCGCCACCCCGGCCCGGGGACGGAGGGCGTGGCGGCCATCTGGGCCTTCGGCAGCCGCATGTGCGCCGCTTGCCTNTTGAAGAATTCNGACAAGGTGNGTGGNCTGCAGCAACGACGAAGATGCGATAATATTGTCTAACCCGGGAAGTAGGAGCTCGATTTGCAAATATCCCCGTCTATCCCCTCCGCCATCATCCACGCACTCCCGTTTGTCTTTCTCACGCGGGATGGTGATGTCTTTTTGGACCAGCCGCCTGCTGATCTGCAGGTCACTAAGCTGTTTTCAAAGTCTGATGTCGAAGCCCTNCANGAGGAATTTCTCCAAGTCAGAGACATGGGTCAAGGAACAATGGGCGAGTGGCTGAAGGGCCTTCCCGGCCGAGGGAGTAGCCTCCAGCACGATGCATTAAAATGGGAGAAGTGGGAATCTTCTGGCGGCATCGCGAAAATGTGCTCACTCCTGTATCCGGGATATGAGAGCAAGCCCCCACTCCTGCTGCCCCGAAAGCCATCGGTTGATGGGGCCCTCGCCCCGCCGTTCGACCAAGGGCGGCATGAACGGACTGCCGAGCGGGCTACCGAGTTGAAGGAAGCCAGAAAGGCCGAGATCGAGCGACGGGCTTTGCTCTTGGATCCGCCCTTGACCGCCGACGTCCTTCGCCATACCCCTTCATTCCAAGCCGCCATACACATCGTTGCCCGGCTGGATGGCAACGCCTGGGAGCGTCTCAAACCGCGCCTGTTGGCGCAACGGGCCGAGGCGGAAGCTCTCTGGAATACCGAGCGCAAAGAACGCCAGGAACAACAACAACTCCTGACGACGTTGGTAGCGGAGAAGGAAGCCCGGGACCGCGTTGACAAGGACTGGGAAGACGTTCAAGGCCCCCTTCGCGCCAAAATCGCCGGTTATGCAGACGAAGCCGTCCAGGACAATTGGGGCACAGGCAGGAAGATGACGAGAGACAACTGCTCACGCTTCGCAGTCGATTCGCTCCTCTATGTTCGGAAAAGATTCTACGACGGAGTTGCCAAGGATGCCACCGCTGCAAGGGCTGCCGGGCGAATGCCTCCTGTTGACCCTCCAGCGGGACCTTTCACCCAGAAACTCACTCTGGAGAACATGAAGTGGATCTTTGACACCAAGATCAAGCCTCACACGGAGCCGTTGCGTAAGGAGCTCTTCTATTGCAATGGCTGCGAGGGCAACTTCAAGCCCTTCGGTTTCGAGGGCGTCATCCAGCATTACGCAGCAAAGCACACGAGTGTCCTCAGCCTGGGGAGCATTGTNGTGCATTGGAGGGCCGAATGGCCNGAACANCCGCCCTTCAGCGCGACNGCCCGGNTCGCCACGGCNCCNTCCCATCTGCACGGCCATGATATGACTGGTTTGGCTTTCAACCACGGAGGTCCGCCTCTCGCCGCCAGCTACAACTACCCGCCACCGGGAACCGTCTCCGCGCCGCCTCCCCCAGGCTATCCGCCTCCCATGGGATATGGATACGCCCCGCCAACATACAATGACTACAATCAGCAGCAGCCTCTGCTTTCGATACCCTATCAGCAGCAGCCAGCAGCCCCTCCTCCTTTTCTACCCCAGCCTGGCTACGAGCAGCAACCGTCCTATGCTGCCCCGCCCGCTCTGTATCCCTCTTATCAACCTCCCGCCACGCCGTATGGCATACCGGCTGCCCAGAGCGGGCAAATTCACATACCCCCCCAAGGCGTCCAGTATGACTATCAGCAGTATGGGGCGTATCAGGCAACCAATTCTCCATACGTTCCACCCCAACCCTCAAANTATCCGGATCTCTATCAGGCCAAGGTCGAGGACATTGCCCGGAACTCCCGTGAGGTTTGGCGGCTGTTGGGCGACATCCGAGATCTTCCCGGTAGCGTAAAGGTTTCCGTGACGATGCACCATCTGGTCAAGAGATTCCAGTCTAGGTTCTACGAGACACCGCCCCTATCCATGTTCATCGACGGTCTGTCCAACAACAAGGAGATGCGCCCGGTCCGGAACGTCAACGGATTGGTTTGTAGGGCATGCCATCTGGGACTCTGCAATTCAGCTTCCGTGGAGCATGATAGGAAGGACTTCTCGCTCCCGCAGCTGGCCAATCACTTCCAGTCCAAACACATCGAGCCGACACAGGGGATGCAGGCCGCATCTGCGCCCTTGNACTGGGTACTCGATATGGTTTTTGTCTCGGATCTCGCGGTTTCTGCGAGTCTCGCGTTGCCAGTCAGCGAGCCACAGAGAGTCCTACTCTCGGCCGCGCTTCTGGCTACGGCTACGCCACAGCCCGTTCCGGCCGCTGGCCAATCCTATTCACAGCAGCAACAGCCTCGGCATGAACAACTTCCCCTCAAGGGGCAACAAACCATTACAGCGAATGCGCAGGATGGGTTTCAGACCAACAATGGCCACACAGGGCGCCACGATGCCGCGGAGCCGGTAGGGGTCGGGTTTCTCGTCGATCGCCGTATTCCGAATCANTCACCCCAGAGTACGACGCCAGGGACACTTTCGGAAGGTGACCGTTCAGCCCAGAGCGAGAGGGCCCGTCGCCCGCCCCAAGGCCTCGAACCAAACCGGGGGCAAAAAGCGAACGGCAAAAACAAACGTGCCCCACGGCAAGGCGAGGGCGGCTCCGGTGACCGGCCGTTTGGCAAAAGGTTCAAGACAGGCGAGGCGAAAAGAAAGCGCGAAGAGGTGGTAGATATGCGTGATAGGCGTGCTACCAACCAGGCCGACGCCCCGCCGATGCACCTGTCCTCGACGATGCCAGCGCGGCCTGCTGCAAGGGTTGCCGCACAGGCCAGGGAATTCACACAAATGAGCGCTCAGACGCCGCAGCAGCCGAGGAGGAAGCACATGCGCCCCTTGACTGATGTAGAACAAGAGCACAACATCATGGCAGCGTTGGAGTCGTATCTTGATCACAGGCAGGNGCCCCNGCCCCAAGGCCAGCAAGAAGCAGCAAATCCTCCATCGCACTCGAACCAAGGGGATTCTGGAACGCTCGGGGGCTTCCAGCCTAGTCCTGCGACATACGCTCGGTATGGTGATGGGGAAGACTCGGCGCGGTCTTCTCTGCCGTCAACCAGAGTGAGGAGCCCCGCTGGGCGGCAAGTCGACACGGCGTCTTACTCAAGACCTATGGCGGCTGAAAGGCGGGAGGATGTCTATGGTGGCACCCAACGGCCCCAAGCCGGCTTCGTCGAACCGTTGCGGCGACGTGCAGAAGCCGATCGTTTCGGCCTCCCGGCCCGAGGCCACAACACATCGCAGCCGGAAGCAGACTACCGCCCGCATGACCACGACGGGCGCCTGCAATCAAGGCCGCCTGTCGAAACATACGAGATCGTGCACGTCATCGATGAGCAAGGAGAATACTACATCCGCCGGCCGGTGCGACGCGAGCCGGATCCACGGTACATCTATGAGGAGCGGAGGGTTCNCCACGAAGGCGGTCCTTATCCCGCCTTCGAGCCCGTCTACGCCCCTGTTCCCCGAGCAAGTCTGGTACGAGAGGGCGGCCGCAGTGGTGTGGCGCCAGAGGCCCGGCCAGGCGACCGACGGGCTGACTCGACCTACTTTGAGGAGTATGACCCCCGATTTCCGGCGGCCTGAAGGGCCATCCTCTCTCTGCCTGTATTTATCTCGCTCAACTTTGAGGTTAGAAGCATAACCAGACAATTTCCACAAGGTTGCCGTGGGGCGGGCAATGTTTCTTGATGTTTCGTTTCAACGCGGGATGCTTGTCCACTCAAGGTCAACAGCGGCTCAATCAAGCACTCTTGGCTGTTACCGCCGTGCCGCTGCCGCGGTTCCCCGGAAGCTTGGCAGCCTTGTTTGCGCGGCCTGGGGCTCCGGTTTACGAGATCTTCCCCGTCCTTGAGGGAGGGTCGGCCGGGTTAAGGGGGTGGCGGCTGATTTGGTTGGCTGCGAGTGTGGGTTTCTCACAGGAGTGCGACAGTTGGTCCGATCTGCTGGTCCAGCGTTCGTCCGATCCTGGCGGCAGGGTTTAGGGTTGTTGGGCAAGCAGGGCTTGTGCCGCAGAGTGAGGTGGTGGGCCGCCGTTCTCGCCCACTGAGTGGCCAGCGCGAGACGGCCAAACACGACCGAAAAGGGGGCGGCCAGTCAGGTGCGGCGTTTCGAGTGGCACGCAACGGCTGCAAGGGGTTTCCCCACCCGCCGGCCAGCGCGCGGGCAAAGGGCACCCCATTGCCCCTTGCCCGATGGCCAATCCGCAGCTTGGCATCACCTTGGGTCAAAACCGGCCGAGTGGGTTTTGATGTCGGGAGAGAGGCCGAGAGCCACCGAGTCTTTGTCAGGGGCTCGTTAGTTGTGCGTATATATATCATGCGGACGTGGTCTTTGGACGGCCTGTGTTGCCGCTGTCCCCGTGCCACGCCTTTTCATTCATTCATTATCTTCTTCTTCCTTGTATTCTTTATATACATAACTGGTTGACCCAGTCCTTCCGCTCCTTTCCAGAGATCGATCGCCTTAGACACCACTACCATCTTCCCACTCCCCACACACAAGACAGCATGCATCTCCAACATTTCTCGGTCCTCCTCATCGGCGGTCTTGCCGCCGCCTGCCCTCTGGTTCCCAGGCAGAGCTCTACATCAACGGCGGCAGCCCCCGCTGCTACCGCAACCGGGACTGGGACCGGGTCCGGGACCGGGTCGGGGCCCAACGTTAGCGCTGCGGCACTCCAAGCCATCCTGACCTCGTCCGGCTCGTGCTCTGGCGCTCAGTTCCCCGACGAGTGCCGTACTGCCGAGCAGGCAGCGCCTTTCATCACCAAGGCCTGCGCCAACTTGAACAAGGCTGAGTGTGCCGCCACCATCGCCCTGATGGGGTTCGAGAGTGGCGACCTGAAGTTCAAGCACAACGTCACCCCTGGCGTCCCGGGTCAAGGCACCTCGAACATGATGCAGCCTGGTGTAAGTCCTTTGCGGTTGCCACGCACACTGTTTCCTGGGTCGCTCTCAGCATGAGTTATGGGCGGCGGCGCATGGCTAACCGCAACCCCCTCGCAGTTTGTTTCCGAGTACGCCACAAGTCTCCTTGGCGCATCCGCGGTGGCGGGCAAGTCACCCGTCGAGGTCCTCGCCCTGGTCACGCCCGACGAGCACAACTTTGGCTCGGCCGCCTGGTTCCTGACTGCCCATTGCACCGCCGATGTGCAGAACTCGCTTAAGACCGGCAGCGATGCTGGGTGGGCGGCCTATGCCGGGTGCATTGGTGGCGGCGCGGACACATTCGCTGCCCGGACCGAGTACTGGACCAGGGCCAAGACGGCGCTCGGCGTCTAAGTTTGACACGGAGGGGGCTGGGACCCCTGGCGTGTCAGTCGAGGACGATATGTGCGATGCGCTGCATTTCTTTTCAAGTATCTACATAGAAGATAGAGGTCCGGGGATTGGGGGCAGGGCGGTCGGATCAATCAGATACCCTATCCATCACACTGCACCTGATACGCNCATGATGGGCCGCACNGAGGCCNCCCTCTTGACACCCATCANCCANCNCGTCATCTCCACGAGCTGCTCACCGTCGCCGCCGCGCAAGGGACGGTGTACGCGCGGTTAGGGTCCGCCTCCCAACTCACCGTCCCGGACCCGCTGACCTTGACGAACTTGTACTGGATCACGGTGCCGGGGGCAAGCTGAACTGTGCCGGACCAGAGCGGGTTGCTCTGGGTATACTGCGATGCGCTGAGGCTGACTCCGTTGCTCGAACTCCAACTGCCGAGAGCGGCGACGCTCCCGGTTCTGTGACGCAAAAGAGTATTCATTAGCCTTGCGTCCAGCCCCAACAAGAGCGAGAGACCACCATGTCAGTACTCACATCTTGATTACGTCTCCCCAAGTGGTGGTCACCAGCTCGTTGAAAGTGATGCCCACGGTAGCCAGTGTGCAGGTATTAGAGGTTCCTAGCAAGTGGCCCGGTTGTCAGCCGTCGTGAGCATCAAGGCCCTGTGCTGCTACTGTAAAGTCTCACCAGTAGAGGTTGACACGGCGGCCGAGCTTGTTGTTGTGGTCATGCTTGTCGTTGTGGTCGAACTTAGTCTCGTGGTCGTGGTCGCGGTCGAGCCGGGTATCGTGGTCGTGGTCGTGGTCAATGTCATCGTAATGGCNGTGCATGTCGCCGTGGCCGAGCTGAGCGTGGTGGCCGAACTGGGCGCTGTGGGAGCCGTCGTAGTGGCCANGTTTGTCAGGGCCGGGCAGATACCGCTATTAGAGAGACGGGCCCTGGGATACAACACCCTCGGGAGCCCGTTGGCGAGGGTCACAGTGAGGCTGCCGGCAGAATCCGTCGTGTACGCCGTGCAGCTCATCACGTCAACCAACGCTTGGTTTGCCTCGAAGCCGGTCGCAGACGACGGGAGACTGGCGCTGGCCGACGACGAGGCCCCGACGTTCGTGAATACGCCCACGACCTGTGACCCAGAACTCCCCTTGCGCATGGCGATGGTGTGGCTGTCGGAGTAAATAGGATAGCTATTGGATGAGACGTAGCCGTCATCTTGGGCAATGGCTCGGGTCCGGATTTGATTGAGCTTGGTGATCCACGTGTAGAACTCGGAGCTGGTCGAGTACCCTGATGTCCAAAGGGCCTCACGGTTTTTGGGTGTGGCTCCGCCGGCGTAATGCTGTTCTTGGCCTTGGTAGATAATTGGGATGCCTACCAGGTCCAGTCAGCCGTGCCTGTCTGGGCCAACTTTGTAGGCGTGCAGAGAAGAGGGCTTACCATCTTTCAGCATCGTGAACGCAATCGCCTACGTGGGAAGATTTGTTTCCGTCAGCCCTCTGAAGGATATAGTGCAAGCCCAAGTCTGAGGTGATGCGACGGTGCTCACATTCTTTGCCAGTGCCTGCCCGAAAACAGCCAAGTTAGCACGGGATGCAACCGCGAAGGTGGTTTCGGGGGAGGGAGACTTGCGGTGTCCTGGGTAAAAGACGGGAACCGCGCGANGTCGTGGTTCTCCAGAAAGGAACCATACAAGTTGAGGTCCCGAGCAGCGCCGCGCATGGTGTTTAGGCCAGAAACAAGGTCACTAATACTGCCGCTCGATGACTGGAATGCCCGAAGTATCCAGTAGTAGCTGTGCCCACGAGTCAGTAACTCGGAGAGCAGTGGGAAAGTGAAGCAGTTCCTCACCCTGGGTAGTCTAGCAAGCCGTCCATGTACTGCTGGTATGGTGTCACGTACAGGGGATCGCCGTTAAAGACTTCTCCCACTAGATACACACCTGCTGCGGCCGAGAAGCCGGGCCAGAAAGATTGCTCGACATGCTTTGCGCTGTCGACTCGCAGGCCATCACTGCGCGTCGAAGACGTCAGCACATGTCGGGAGGATCAGCGCCTCGGGATGCGTTCAACTCACATGGAGTACTTGGATACCATTTGACGAACCCAGTCATTCCAAATGCCACGCACGGAATCGCTACATTGATCCCGAGTGATCAGCAAGACGGTGGCTCAAGAGGCGAGGCAGGTAAGAGATACTTACTCCTCGGTACGCAAATCCGGTAGACTGAGATTGAGTTAGCGTGCCCGTTACTGGTGAGGCAAACCAAGAAATGAACCCCGTCTGGCCTACCTGACAGTGTTGCTCCCCTGCCAGCACCTGTGGTGGGTATGTCAGCCGTCCTCATCAGCCAATTCGAAGACCAAGAAGCGTGTACGTACACCTGGATCGATGTCTGACTGTTATAATCGATGGTACAGTATGAGTGGAAATATGAAGACTGCGGACATTGGCGAGTTAGCCGTCCTCCTCAACACACCGAGCCGTGGGAGAAGCAGAACATACAGACGAAAAGGGGTTGAGTTGGCCATAATCAACGCAAGTACCGCAGCCCATGTATGCCATGTGGTTGGTAACGATATCGACCATGAGATACTGGCAGAGAAGAGAGTCAAATTAGTAGCTCAAGAATGAACAGCCCCAGACGGAGACGCTTACCATGCCCCGGGCATGCAGCGCCGCCGAGAGCTGGGCCAGATCGGCCTCGGTCCCGAAAGCTGGATTCACTGCCCAAATGTTCTGAGCCCAGTATCCATGGTAGGCAGACCTGCAACATGCTGATCAGCAAAGATTATGGTCGTTCNACACCGCCGGCTCTGCTCACCCATCTTGCCCATATCCATCGATCTGTTTGACAACCGGCGAGATCCACACGGCGGTGAATCCCATGCCCTTGATGTAGTCAAGCTTGGAGATCAGTCCTTGCCACGTCCCGCCGCAATAGATCTGGTCCGTTGGGTTGCACTGCGCCGTGGTCGAGAGATCCGTCCGGGCGAACCTAAAACATTAGACATAAGGAAAACAGAAAATAAGTTTAAAACAAAAATACCTGTCAGTGACAACCTGGTAGATGGACTGCTTCCGCCACTCAGCAGCCGTAAGCGCGGAAACTCCATGTCCCCCCAAGAGAGCTCCGGTCAGGAGAAGGAGAGCTTGGCCGAGGACACGCATCGTGGCTGCTGGAGACTCCACTCAGGCGTTGAAGGGGTATAGCCACATCAGTGGTGGGCAATAAAAGAACAAACCCTCGAGAACCATGCCCTTTATGTATCAAGCATCACGGCGAGGCGCCCGCAAGCCCAGGGGTGAGGGCGGGGAGAAGGATCAAGGCGTCGTCATCGCGCAGACCAAGAAGGTGAGCATCGATGGTGGGCGACCACGGGAAGCTGGCATCATGCAACCTTCTGCTCGAATCGGGCCGGCGGGCTTTGACATCGGTGCTTCTTCATATGCCAGAAGTCAGTGAAGTGAGCCCGTTGCCGCGGGCATGAAGACGGGGGATCTTCCAAAACAGGCAAGGTAACTCCGCCAGCTATGCCGGCGGTCACCCCGGACCCCGCAATCCTGGGATGCACCAGTCGGTGCTCAAGTGCCGTTCCGGGGCCCCAGAGAGCCGCACTTGGTGGTACAGAAGGGCCGAATGCGCTAGCGAGCGCTCCTGGGCAGCACAGCGGCAGCCTCCGACGCGCCTTTTGGAACATGGAACCGGACCGTATGTGGGGGTCTGTGGCAGAAGGGCAATAAGAACCGAGCACACCGCACACAGGCTCGATCGACACCGTGGCGAGGGTGAGAAGGGGGTATTGCGTATTGTGTTGTACACACCAAAACGAACCAAACATACCAGACCGCCCACATCAAATCCCAGAACTACCTCCATCGCTTCCGTATCCTCTATGACCCTCCCTTAAAAACCCGTCAAGTGCCTCCAGTATCCGAGCGCAAGGCGCCTGCATTCGTTTATCACATGCTGCGACTTCAAGTTGACCCCGTCATATGACCATAGGGAAAAAGGGAGCCATCCCGCGCCTGTTGTCGTTGCTGCGCCTGTTCCAGGTTGCCAGCGAAGAACTGCAACGGCTCTCCGCCCCAGTTTGCAGTTTGCGTGTAGTTTTCGAAAGTATCCTGGAGACAACGAGTTAGCGAGGAACGTCTGGCAGGAATGAGCAGGAACCCGGAGGATGCGGGGGTATCCTTACCCAATCGAAGTTGCTCGAGAAATCCATGTTGCTGCTCGCCATGTTATCGAACATGGACAGTGGAGACGGGGCGATGTCGAATCCGAGCAAGGGGTTCGGGAATTCCGAGGCTGCGGCACTTGCGATGCCTGGGCTTGGTCCCGTACTCGGGCTCGGACCTGTGCTGGCCGTGTCCAAACCCGTGTTGAGTATCCCATACATTGGGCTCATGGAGTTGTGGGCCCCGGTGAATGCCGTCGAGGGCCCCGGCATCGCCCCGCCGGAAAGCATGCCCAGCGTCAAAGCTGCCGAGTGCTCCGGCTGCAGGTCGACTGAGTCTCTGGCCCCAAACGCCTCCGGGGCCGCTGACGTCTCGGCCAAACTCGCTGGCCCGTCTGCGGCCCCGGAACTCCTGATCTTGGCCAACATGACCTCGAGGATTCTCGAGGCCTTGAAAGCCTCGATCAAGATGTCGCCAAGTCCGTTCCAGATGTCCTTTGTCACCTCAAGACAGCTGATCATCTCCTCGCGTTGTTTTCGGGTCCAGAAATGCAAGCTCTCCACGTCCTGCTGCCCTGCCGATTGCTGGCTGACATTGTCGAAATGCAGATCCAGCGCGATGAGCATGGCAGGGAGGAGGAAATCCTTGGTCGCCACCGAGGTCACGAACCATTTGATCGGACTGAGGCGCCCGCCGGGCTGCGACTCTCGGTGCAGGGTCGCCAGATGTCGCAGAGTCTCCAGCGACGCCCCGATGGCGCTGCGCCGCGAATGCGCATATCTGGGGCTGTGCCTCGCTCGTGGTATGTATTTCCTGTGGAGCAAGCACACGGTCTTGAGATAGAGGACATCAGTATTGAAGCGAGCCATGACCAAGCCCAGGGGGGCCTGGGACCCCTCGAGCGGCTGCATCCTCAGATGAGGAGGCAGCTCGGCCCTAATGTCGCGCAACTTGGCGTCGAATCGGAGAATCTCGTCGTAGTGCACTGGATTCTTTACCCGGCCCGTAGCTTGCAGAATTATGCCAAGTTGTTGACAGAGCTTGACCTTGACAATCGTGTAGCTGATGGGTGTTGGCTCCGTGTTGGGCCTGGAGGGCGGCAGCACCTTCGTGTCTGGACCGTACTCCTCATCATACAGGTTGTGAGGCAGCTCTGTGTCGCAGTCGTGCTCCAAAATCATGCTGGGCAGCGATATTTGATGCGAGAAGAAGATGTCCAGCATCCGAACGAGGCCCCAGGTTCTGCGTCTCATTTCCTAGAATCCAAATGGCGGCCGCAGTGAGAAGATGGTCCTGACGAGAGGGCTTTCTGAAGAAGGGGGGAGGGATGATGGCCATCAGAGGGGCAAACTTACCGCCTGATAAGGGGTGAGCGCGGGAAACCACTTTCCGTCACGATGGTAGCCCATCCGGAACGCAATCCGCACGGCCATGGATACAATGACCCAGAGGCTCAAATCGGCATCCCAGCGAGACGAATACTCGCAAAAGGAGTACAGAAGCATGGCCTCGACGGTGAACTCTCCCGGTTTCGTATAGTCTCCCGCAATCAAACACTGAACCGTCCTCAACCGGTACTCGGTCGCCAGCTCGAGCGCCCGGCCCTTCAACTCGGGCGGCTCGTCCCCGACCTTGTGGTAGCTCAGCACTGCAAGGCACAGGACCGAATAGAGGACGGCCAGCCACATGATTGGCGTTTTGGACGGGTCTTGCCAGTGGTTGCGAAGCTGCTGCTGGAACGTCGGGCCGTGGAGGACGGTGGTGACATTGTCGAGCGAGTTGAAGTATCTGGCGCACAATGCCATGACGGTCGACTTGGGTGGCAGCTCTGCCCGGAGCTCGATCTCGGTGGCAGGAGTCGCGCCCATCAGCAAGGTTGGTGGTTGCTGGGCGTTCGAGGGCTTGGCCAACTTGATGGTCTCGTAGCGGTTCTCCAGGTCCTTTTTATGGCTCGCGAAGTAGTTCTTGACCTCGGCGATGTCACCCAAGATGGTGTGCCAATGCTCCTCGCCCAGATACACATGCTTTGACCGGGCCGAATCCACCACCTTCAGTACGCCAAGGGAGTTGGCGAGTCCCTCGTCGATATCGCTCTCGTCGTCATCCTGCATCGCGCCGTCGTCGTGCCCTTCGAACTTGGCAGGCAAGGAGCCGGTGTCCGCAGCCGACGGCGAGATGTTGGAGGCGNNGCCGCCGCCAGAGGAGACAGAGGAAGCGCCGGGAAGCGAGGGAGCTTCAATGTTGGCTCCCCCGTGCATCAACGACAAGACCAGGCCCTCTAGCCTGTCGATGCGGTTTTGCATGTCATCCGGGCTGGGCTCCCCTTGGCCCTGGTTCTTCCTCCGGGACACGGGAGTGGCGTATGAGCAGGAGAGGGTGTCCGTCCCCTCGCGCTTTGTGCAGTTGGTACATGGGTGAGTCCTATCGCACTTCCTAAGAGCCAGGGTCAGTACAATGGGGGAGAGGGGTGAGGGAGGGCCCCCGGCTGGCGCTCCGAGACGGTTACTCACAACCTGGGTCGAATCATTAGCTGACTNTACGACACAAGACTGATGCGGGAACATGCATGGAGATAGCTCACTTTCTCGTCCGGCAAGGGTAACAGCTCAGAGGCACTCTATTCCTCTTACGGACGACCCGATACTGAGCTTCGGGGGACCGGCCGCTCGACAGATCCGTGGCTGAAGGAGGTGTGGGCGTCATCTTTGATCGCGGGTGAGGCGAAGAGAGCAGAGAGGATCAATCGATCGACCTGGCCACCGTGCAGCACAACCACAAGTCGGCTTGCCTCGCACGAGCTGGCAGATCGGTCGCTCACTTGCACGTTGCAATTGCCGCCTTTGGATTGCCCAGGGCCCAACGGGTTGTCGACAGGCGAAACCAGGCAGAGAGAGACAAGAGACGAGGCGAGTCGTCGGAGAAAACGATCGAGGGGGGCGCGGACCCAGCTACCTATGGAATAGCAAGATGGACAAGATGGGATTTCAATCGTGATGTGATGGAGAATGGTTGAGGATGTCGAAGATGGGGGGGTCAATTGCAGGGCTGTCGAAGCTGGCGTCGGCATGGGAGCCTGCGGTGCATGCCGCCAGGGACGGTGCGCGCCATGGCAGCAGGGTTGGTGGGGTCGCCGAAAAACGGACCCGGCTCCGTTTTCCCCCACCTCGCACTTCCAATGCTGAAGGATCGAAACATTATTCGAAGCTACCTATGATGAGAGCTGACAGGATGAACGGCGGGACTCGTGGCCTTCCAGCGGAGACCCTCAACGCAGCTGT
>FJWA01000335.1_pt1 | contig 13424 bp, 23 predicted proteins | sample 1011891 | NCBI WGS metagenome assembly FJWA01 (sample SAMEA3912450, study PRJEB9761) | metagenome | biome: forest; material: soil | place: USA | collected 2011-06-22 | depth 0.1 m
CCGCCACCGCCGCGGCCGTCGAAGACGCGGTAGGTGCCGGAACTGTGCCACGCCATGCGGATGAACAGACCACCGTAGTGGCCAAAGTCGGCCGGCCACCATTCTTGCGAGTCTGTCATGAGCGCTCTGAGGTCCTGCTTCAGCGCTTCATAGTCGAGCGTCTTGAAGGCCGCAGCATAGTCGAAGCCCTTGCTGAGGGGGTTCGACGCTGCCTGGTGCTGACGGAGGATGTTGAGACGCAGCTGGTTCGGCCACCAGTCGTTGTTCCTGGTGCCGCCACCGGCGACGTTGGCATGACGGACGGGACACTCACCCATGGTGCGTGATTGACTCAGGGAGGGAAGAATGAAGGTGCAGTGTTGTGTGCGTGGCCAGTCTGGAAGACGACATGCAGGTTGCTTGGTTGGAGGGAGGAAAGATGGAGAGGGAGGTTCTGAAATACACGCTCGGAGGGCGCCGGTGGCCGTCTCGGAAATCGGACGTACCTGCTGCGAACCAAGCGATACCCCGCTCCGGACATGCCGCTGTCACGCCAACCCCGCATCCACGCGGGATCTCACTTCCCGTGGCCCCAGTGGTTCGTCACAACGCCTTTCCCGCGCGGCCCCGAAACAACCCGGCTCCAAAATGCATCGGCCGGGACATCTTCCGGGAATTGATGGGGACGACCCCTCCTCCATGATATGAGGCGCGATCGGCTTGACACGGGTGACAGACGGTGGGACTTGTGTACCTAATCAGGTGTGTCTGGCACAGTGGCACTTCCTGCACGGAGCCGTAATCTGATTGCCCTGATTGGCCGCTGCGAGTCCTCGGCGATTCGGAGATTCGGCTAAGAGCAAACGTCATTCCGACGACTTGTTGCACTGTTTTCCTTTATCACGAGGAGGCGAGCACCTCTCGGCGCTAAACTCGGCGCCAGCCGGGAATGCCTTCTATTTTTCAGTCTCGTTGATTCAAAGCACAGCATGCTATCGGGATGGAGAGTCGGAGTGCGAGGAAGTCTGCAGCCAACAGGTTCTGCGAATAAATCTAGGGACAAAGTTCGAGAGAGCAGGGATCTTCGACACCCTGGACGGAGTGCATGCCGTGTCGTCTGATGGTAATAAAGTCGCCACGCGTCTGCCAAACGGCCCCATCATGTGGCTCGAGCCCGTTTCTCCGATCCGCATCGGCCGAGCTCCGAGCTACTACTCTTCCGCGATATGGGGGAAACTCAGTTGAACAAGACTGTTGTTGTCGTTGTCAAAGTGATGCAATTCTTCTTCCCAGCCTGTGTGCATTTGCAAGTCTCGCAATGGAGGTTCCAGTTGACATCCGTTATGTCGCCACGCAGCCAGATGGGCCGCATGCTTGAGTCACCGGCAATATAAACCATCATCTTGAACCTCGCCAGGGCTGGAATTTCGCCTTCCTTTGGCCAAGAATCGTGAAATCGTCCCAGGTGACAGCGACTCAATCAATTGCCACCCTCCCCACCACCCCCCCAATATTCACTCCGAGGGAGAAAGCCATCAGGCACCGACCAAGCCTTGTTTGATCCTCGAGAACGCCACCGATAAGTAACAACTCCCGGATCGAACTAATCCACATTCTGCGCCTCGCACATCTTGCGATACATTCCCCCAAGAGCGATCAAATCCTCGTGCGTCCCCTTCTCCGCGATCTTCCCGTTGTGAAACACACAGATCATGTCGGCATCCCTGATGGTCGACAGCCGATGTGCGACAGCCACCGTGATGCGATCCCCCACCTTGGCTGCCTCGGCAAGCGCATTCTGAACAATCTTTTCACTCTCTGTATCGAGCGCGCTGGTCGCCTCATCAAGCAGGAGGACTTTCGGATCCCGAATCAATGAGCGCGCAATGGCAATTCGTTGGCGCTGACCACCCGAGAGTTGGGTGCCGTTCGAGCCGGCGGCGGTGGATAGGCCCTCGGGGAGCGATGAGACAAAATCCCATGCGTTGGCAGCACGTAGAGCTGCTTCGATCTGAGAGTCCGAGACTGTCGGGGAGGCTGCGCAGGNGGCGGTTGTACTGTTTGTATCAGCGGTGATTCGGTCGTTAACGCCTAGCGCAATGTTCTCGCGGATGGAACCTTGGAACAAAGTAGGTTCCTGCTGCACAAGGGATACGATGCTGCGGTAGAGTCGCGGGTTGAGCTCGCTGAGGATATTGCCGTCCACGCGGATGTTGCCTGTGGACGGGTCGTAGAAACGCTCCAGCATGGCGATGATGGTCGATTTACCACAGCCGGACGCGCCCACAACCGCTATAAACTGGCCCTTTCTCATCTACGCGAGTCAGCCGATGGACTTGAAAATGACCTCCAGTTCGTCAGCCTTACCTCCAGGTCCACTCCTCGAAGGACCGTCGCATCTGGCCGCAGCGGGTACGAAAACCGCACATTATCCAAATCGATCGGTCCCCCTGAACTCGGGCCACGGTCGCGGTTCTGACTTGTCTCGCGCACCGTCGGCTGCAACTCAGACAGCCAGAAGATGTAGTTGGCCGCGTTTTTCCCTTTGGCGATGCCTTGGCACGACGTTAGCGGTCTGCCGAAAGATCGGGTCTGAGCAACTAACTGGTAGAAAACTGTAACATCTGCGAGGTAGCTTGGCCCGAAAAGAAGACGGCCATGAAGGCCACGAAGAAGTTGTACATGGAAGTTTGGCCAAAGGCAACCAGACGGCAGCCATACCTAGGACAGCGAGCGTTAGATGGGGACCCGCGCAAGCCAGCATTGGTTCGTGGGGTAAATACCAGAACCCCAAGGCCATGAACCAATACTCGATGGACTGTGTTAACCCGAAGCAGACCATTACCCCCGCCAAGGGCTTAACTATCCCGGCTACTGCGTGGTCCAACTCGGCCGTGTACCGGTCAAGAACACGCTCCTCGATGGCGAGAGACGAAACGGTGCGGATCGCCGTAATCGCTTCGGATGCAATGGACGCACCCGTCGAGTTCTTCTTGGAGACGTTGTGGTCTAGTCTCATGTCCAACCGGATCTTCAGCCACCCGGCGCCGACGAGGGGAGGCAGTCCTCCAAGTACGATCACCAAGCCCAACTTCCAGCTGTGGACAATTCCGAGGATGCTGCAGGCCAGGACATTGAGCACGGCGATGAGAACCAGTGCGATGTTGAAGCCCATCAGCTCAAAAACAGACTGCGGATTCGAGTCGACACGGCTCGCTAGCGCACCTGTGCTGTTGTCTGGCCGGTCGAAGAACTGCAGGTCTTGCCTCAGCATGTCGTGAAAAGTCTGCCTGCGTAATTTGTGCGAGAGTGTCTAGGAAGCCAGGTTAATGTTGTCTAGGTCCTTGCTCGCAGCTGAGGAGAGCCATACCTGCGCAATGACATTCATCGCCCAGCCCATGACGAAGTAGAACACGAGGCACCCTGCAGCAAGGACGATAAACATGGAGGCAAAGAAGTCACCGCGGTCCGTCATGGCGTCGCCGGTGAGAGTGAACACGTCCATCGTCTTGGAGAGCAAGATGGCTTGACCGGGGAACACCGCAGCTGTGGCACCGCAAGCGTCAGGGAACTCCTGAAAACAAGCAATGGGACGGAAGGGAGGTCATGTGTGAAAGAATAAGCTCACCAGCTCCAACGCACGATAACACCACAGCAAGATACCACAACCTCAGCTCTGGGCTGTAGTTGACCAAGCGGAGAATAACCGACATCAAACCCAACTGTGCATGGTTCTCAAAGTTGTCACGCTCCATCTGGGCCTCCATACGTGTTTGGTCGTCCGTCGCATATCGGGTCATGGTCTTGGTCAGTTCGGCTGAGTGCCCCTCCTCATCGTCCGCCGCCTCATCGTGTTCCGGGCCTGATCCCGAACTGCCCGCCCCGACTGCAAGATCCTGAATTCTGAGCATGCGAGCGTATCTGCCATCCTGGGCGATGAGACTTGCGTGTGTTCCCTGTTCGACGACGCGACCCTTGGCCATGACGACAATGTTGTCTGCCTTTCGGATAGTGGCCAGCTTGTGCGCAATGACGATTGTCGTGCGCCCCTCTGCCGCCTTGTCCAATGCCTGTTGAACCACTGCTTCGGCGTGGGGATCAAGTGCACTTGTGGCCTCGTCGAGAAGCAGTACCTTGGGGTGTGACACAATGCTGCGGGCAATGGCAATCCGCTGCTTCTGACCTCCAGACAAAAGGCTTCCACGCTGTCCGATATCCGAGTCGTATCCGTTGGGAAGCTCGGAGATGAAACTGTCCGCAAACGCCGTTCTGGCTGCGGCTTGGACTTGGACCATCTGCTCCTCCTTCGGAACATTCTCCCACTGGGTGCCGACGAGACCGTATGCAATGTTGTCAAACACAGATCCCTGAAATAACACGGGTTCCTGAGCCGTGTTAGGAGAGCCTCTGACTTGCTTTCGGGCAAAGCGACATACCTGCTGGACAAGCCGGACATTTTTCCGGAGCCAGTTGAGATTCAGCGAGTTGATCGGCCGTCCGTCCAGCTTGATGGCCCCGGACGAGGGATTGTACCATCTCTCAAGCAAGCCGACGATCGTGCTCTTGCCAGAACCGCTTTGGCCCTGCCCAGGTCAGTTCGTCGTCGCCAAGAACGCTTTTGGACGACCTTACCACCAAGGCGGTGGCTTTGCCTGCGGGAACTTTGAGCGAAAAGCCGTCCAAGACTGTGGTACCCGGACGGGTAGGATAGGCAAAAGTGACGTTGTCGAGCTCGACTAACCCAGCAACGTCAGATGGCTGTTCACCCGAGGTATCGAATGGGTCTATTGCCGAGTCTCGGTCGATGAGCTTGAACAGTTGGGCTGCAGACATTGCTGCGCGCGTGAAATCGATCGAGTACGGAGCCAGCATGGTGATGTTGACAGAGCCGATGACGACCGATAAAAGGACGCTGCCGTACGTATTAGTCAAAGAATTCCACTAACCGGGGTGCATGATTGAGAGCCGAGACTTGCGTGAAAATCTGCCCAGATGAGTCCATATCTCCCCTCGCAAGCATGTGGATTCCCTGCCAAAATGCCAGACCGAATCCCAGGTAGATGATGGTGTATTCGGCCGAGAACATGGCACCAAACAGAGGTGAGATCTTGTCCCCCCACCGATGGGCGTCTGCAAGATAGTCATCAAACTTGGCCACCAGCCTAGCCCGCATCTCAAAGGCCTGGACAGTTCGGACGCTGGACAAGACACCTTCGGCAAAGGAGTTGGCTTGAGCATGGGCCTCGAGGATCTTGGTCTCATAGCCGGCTTCGATGGCGGCAACCACCCCCATGACGATGATGGTCGCAGGGGCGACGCATAGCGTGATAAGTGTGAGCTTCCAGCTTGTAGCAAACGCAACGACNAAAGCTGTGACGAAGGCCGACAGCCCTTGGAAGGTTAGGCCCAGCTTCTCGGAAATACCTCCCTGGATGAGACGGCCGTTGGACGTCGCTTGAGTAGCAATAGAACCGCCGGTGCCGAAGTCAAAGTAGGCTACCTCCTGGCCGAGGGCCGATCTCAAGTAAGCGTGCCGGATGTTGCGCACGATTCGATAACCAGAGTATGTCAACAGAGCATTGTAGATGTACGACAGGACGAATCTGCCGATGCCAAGGTAAACAAAGTAGAGCCTATTTCCGCGTCAGCCAAGTGCATCAGTTGACACGTCGATGGGACGTACGCCAGCTCCCCAACATCATCTAGGAACACTTCGGTCGAGGACACTCCTGATACGTAATCGGTGATGATCGTGACGAAACTGCCAAAGATCAGGTTTTGAAGGGCAATGCCGGCACCTGACGCAACGGCGGCAAAGACGGCGATGCCTTGGAGAGTGTACTCGAAGGCGGTGGCATAGCGGAAGATGCGCTGCACACAAGGTTAGCGAGGGAGGACTCTTGTGTCTAGACCTTGCTGCTGTACCCAATATGCGCTCCAGGAGCCCGAGGTTTCCCCCTTCTTCTGCTCGCTCGGACCGCAGGTGGTCGGCGCGGTTGAGGTGTTGTCCGCACCGTTAGGTTCCTTGTTTTCTGCGGTAATGGCAGACATTATCGTGCGTGCAAAAGTGAGGAATCGCGCATCGGTTTGCCACAACGAAGATGCGAGATGAAGCAAGGGAGCCAGAGCGTATTCAAGGCCAGTCGGGTATGGAACTTGAAGTTTTCGGTGGATGCAATCTTAGGTCAACACTCGGCCTGCCTTGGCGCCAAGTGTGCCATCGTGTTGAGGTCGCCATTGCATGCCGCGCGGAGGCCGAGCTGACCCGTCCACGGAGCTCTCGGTGCACGACCGAGACGGCCAAGACCACCGCCGAGACAGGATGAACCTCCGTCGGGGCCAGGTCCGCTTGGTATCCGCTTGGCACCGGCACCCTGGCGATTCACGCCACACAGCGAGAAGCCGGCGGCAAGGCGTGAAGCATATGAGTCATCGCAGGACTTCCTACCGTGTCGTGGCGTGTGCCGGTTCATTACCTTGTACATATCTCGGGCTCCATGACCGACTTTGATCCACGACATTGGCCCGAGCGCCGCATCCGGCGGATCCCGCGCGTTCCGCCGGAGCGCCGCGGGATCCGTTTTCATCTTCCTCCAAAATTCCAAGCACAATCCACTGACTGACCCATCGACGTAAACCGGCCAGAAAACAGCCGGCTAGCACCGCATCTCGGACGGAACCTTCAATCGCCAATCATAGAAGCTGTGGTGCTGCAATGGAGGACGCGGCGGACAGAGTCAACTCTCCACNGTCCGCATCTCCCTTCCACACCCCTGTCCCGAGGGCTGCAAGTCCATCCTTAGTCCACTTCAACCGATGCCTTGAGATGGCGACAGGCGGTCCCTACTGCATAACTAACATCTTGGTTTGTAGTGTGACGCCTGCCGGGCACGCAAAGCATGTCTTCCTCCCACCGTTTTACCAATCCAAACTGAGACTAATGGGGACACTGATTAGATCCGCTGCAACCGGGCCTCCCCTTGTGCTCATTGCGTGCAGGCCAAGATCGAGTGCACTCACACCGGGGCCAGGCCGCGAGAAAAGCGAACTCGGATTCTCTTAACTCATCAGTAGTAAGTCTCTTGCCGCNGCGGTCGACCGGNGCTNCNGGCTGATTCACGCTTGCCCAGCGAAAAGAAGATCGACCTNATTGACCGTCGCCTTGACGGCGTGCTTCAACTGCTTAAGGGGCTCAAGACACAGCTACCATCACCCTCGCCAGCGCCAACCGGGACAGCAAGCTCCGGCACAGTTGCTTCTTCGAGCCCTGCCAGCCATGGCGGCTCCAGCAACCATATTGAGGCGACAGGANCTGTGGTCGAAGGCGAGTCTTCCCTGACGGCGCATTCGGTCTTTGCCAACGACCTCCTCCAGAAGGTCGTTAATAGAGACTCCCTGCCCGAAATGCGCGAGAGGATAGATGCTCTCCGCCATATCGTCGACAGCTTGAAGAAGCAGCCCGCCGCCGACGAGATGAGATACCCGCACGCCAGACCCGTTCGACCCGTTGCCGTTGAAGGNTGCGAGTTGCCCCCCATCGACAAGACCTTGCAGGTTCTCAAGCTCGCGAAATGTTTGTGTATGTGCTGGTTCTATTCGCGAGCTTTTGTTAACGACCGAATAGCTCACAAACAGGTTGCCCTCGCATGGGTTTTCGACGTATACAACATGGAAGATTTCCCAACAACCTGCCTTGCTGTTTACATGGCTGACGACTACAATGCCGTTCACTTCATCACTGTCAACGTCGCCCTGCATTACCTGTTCTGGGCGTTTGGTAACCTGCTTCCGGATAGGAAGGAAGAGTATATTGGCTACTCTCGCATCTGCGGGGTCAATATCGAGACGGCCCTGTCCAGCCTGCCGCTACATCTCCCAGCAAACGACGATGTTATCGTGGCCCTGTCCTTAGGGGTGAGGGGAAGATGTTTCCGGCGTAACGGGTTTCCCGCTGGCTGACTGGTTGAGCAGGCTATCTACGCCGTCGAGCTCGCGAAGCCTTCCCTGGCATGGATTCTGTCATCGAAGGCATCCGAATTGTGCCAGTCTCTCGGATACCATCGGATCGGTACTTACAAAGATGAGTCCCCAAATGAGACAGAGCGCAAGCAGTTCCTATTTTGGGTTGCCTACGTCCTCGACAAGAGCTTATCACTCCGCCTCGGACGGTCGTCGACAATCCAGGATTACGATGTCACCGTTCCCGACGCGCGCATCAACAGCCTAGACAAATCTCCCACGGCCGCCTTCTTCGGCTTGTGGGTCGTCGCATCTAGGCTTCAAGGCCAAATCTATGAGCTGCTCTATTGCCCAGACGCCATTTCACAGCCAGAATTATCACGGAGATCCCGTGTACAATTATTGTTACACCGGCTTGGGGAGCTTGATTCCCTCACGCACGAGGCGACGGTGAGACCAATGTAGCAGCAAGATAACCACCACCGGACAGTGTCTGACTGTGGAATGTAATAGGCAACATGGCACCAAGTGTCGAGAGAAACTAGCGGCGAGGAAATGACCAATTTCTTCATGCTGTCGGACCATGTTCTCCGTCTGTCACTTCGGACACTTATCCACCGCGCCGTCCCAAATCCTCCCGGATCTTCGAGAACATTTACGATCGAGTGCATCCAGGCCGCCAGAGAGACGTTGGGTCGACATCAAGAGTGCATGGCTATCGTGGACAGCAGCCCAGTTGGGCTATTCTCCACATACATGAACTGGTAAATACCTCTATGCGTTCCCGGACCGCCCTCGGGTATGGCTGACAAGCCAGGACAATTCTATTCGCTCCGTTCGTCCCCTTCATCGTTCTCTTTTGTCAAGTGATCGAGACTCGGGACAGAACAGATCTCGCTCGTCTGGAAGCCTTCGTCACTTCCCTCCAGCCACACACATCGGTCACGGACGCTGTGGACAGGCTCCGTCGACTCTTCCAGGTGCTCTACAGTGTTGCGTCCCAATACGTTGAGTCTCAGACGGGGGCGGGTAAGGACGACCAGCAGACAAGTACAGAAGTTGATGCATGCCTCGCTACCCTGGGGTTCCCCTCCCAGCCCGGTCTGGGACAACCGCAATCAGGGGACTTTCCGAACGACACGAGCGATGCCAGTGACCAAGCATACCAGAGGGGGTTCAACCCAATGATATGGATGGGTAACGGGACTCAACTCGAGGATTGGTTCTACAACAACGAGCAGATGATGACCTTCTTGGACGATGCTTTCCCAGACGAGCGCAGATGGAGGGGCGCTGAGAACGAATATCGCAGAGATTAGAGCGGCGTGAAAGGCCGCCGGGCGCTATGCAGTGCGCTGTCGAGGCGTTATCAAATCTCCCCCATGTACAAGTAAATCTCTGCACCTCGCGCTGCTGGTTACACATTTGCTAGCCACGACATGATGGCACGCTCCATCACCCCTTTGTGATAGTTCACGNCCGAGTCCAGGGCCACTTGGACGTGGACTTCGCCTTCGCACTCTGCCAGCACAAAATCCTTGCCCTCGAACGCCTTACAGTCCGTGTCGCGGCCAGCCCGTATGGTTTCAGCCCCGACATGCTCCTGGGCAAACNCACGGCAGCAGTCAAGGAATATCTCGGCAGTACCAACGGTGATCAGCGCCTTCCGGACCAACCCCTGAGAATCTCGAGCAAACACTTTGCGCCATACTTGCCCCGAGGTCTGAACGCCGCACAGATTTGCCCAGATGTCGTCCTCCTTGCCCTTCCATGCTGCGTTGAACCCGTTGACCTGGGCTCGGCTGAGGTAGTCTCGTCCCTTGTTACTCTCATAACTACCGACATCGGTACCGGTCGGAAGCCTCACAAACGGGCTCACAAACAACGCAGCCCGGAATCGGCCGCTGACCTTGACCGGGACCGCATACGGGGACGGCTGGGTCAAATGTGCAAGCAGCGCCCCGACAAGCTGCCCGCCAGCACTGTCCCCTGCTAGCACAATATCCTCCGGCCCCACATGCATCTCTTGGAGCAAGTATCGCAGGGCCGCGACGCACTGGATCAGCTGCGCCGGGTACGGGTGCTCCGGAGCCAGTGAATACTCAAGGATCGCAACCTGTTTTACACGACAAGCTGCGGCGCACCGCATTATGAAGGGCATGTGGGCTGCGCCGCGCAGGGGGTTGACGAAGCCGCCACCGTGAAAGTACAGGAGCGTCGGGCCGCTTTCCTGCTGGGCCGGTGCGGGAGGCGTGAGGAGGTGGAGGGTTGACGGGGGTGCCTGTGCGCTGCTATTGGCACTGCTAGAAGTCTGCGTCGCGTCATCAAGGATGACAGTTTTGTGAGCGATGTTGCTTTTGTCGCAGTGCCGCAAGATCGCGTCGCCGCTCGGGACGCGCCGAAGTAGCCAGCGGAGGTGGTGGGCTGGAAAGCTAGCCCGCTGGGCTTGCAGAAACGTCAAGGCAAGTCTCTGGCGCCAGTGGAGGCCCTGGTTCTTATGGAGGATGAAAGTGAGAAACCACTGAGCGACTGATATGAGCACCGATTTGTGAGCTTTCCGGGCTGGCGATGCATCGCAAGGGGTGCAGAGATTTACCAAACAGTGGGACCAGCACAGCCAGGGCCACTCGATTCGTCAAGGACAGCCCTTCCGTCGCGCCCTTTATATCCTTTTTATTCGCCATCGCGGTTCGGCTCTGCTCACGGACCCAGTGGGTGGGTGACGGTGTTGTTGGTTGCGGATTGATGCAAAGGAGAAAACTGCGGAGGGAGCCTGGAGCCGAGGCATAATCACCAAAGAAGCGGGGTACATCACAATTCGAATTTGGCTTCCTGCAAATTAATAGGTCCTGAGTGAGTCAAACGCCGGTGCTTGACAAACTCCTCTGCCTCGGCTGACGGCCTCCATCCAACATTTTGGGGTTGAGTCTGCTGCAACCCCGGAAAGAGTTCCAAGAAGGAAAAGGGGCTACGACAAGTGCTTGAGTTGCATAGGTACTCGGCAAGTTAGGTCCTCCGGCTTTACTCCGAAGACGCTTTATCCACGAATACTTTGTAAACCGGGTCTTGAAGCAGACCCGCGTCCAACCCCCCCACCCTTTCTTCAGCGTCGCCGACTCACCTTAGCCACTGGGCAATTCACGGCAAGGATGATGGTCAGCAGGAATCGCCGATCCCTATCACCTTGATGGCACTGCGCCTCATCATCGATACCTGTATTCGCGAGTCTCGGCTTCGCTCTTTTGATGACTGCGAATTGAACCATTCCAGATACATAGTATATTTTTAGAGAAGGGGAGTCGCAGCCCAAGTGCGAAGAGTCGGTGTGGCACGGTGTGTGGAATACGGAGGAACACCACTCTCTGTGAGCCATGACCAGGGTCTCCGCCCCACGATCTGCCGATCAACGTCGCACCGCCGTTGAATACGAGCTGTTGCTGCATGGTTATAGACATCCCGAAGGTCAGCTGAGCGTTCCATGCTCAACGATGTCAAGTAACGTGGCATCTCAGCAGGATGCGGCCCATAGCCTGAATCCATTGCGTCAGCAATTCCACCAACAAATGTCTGTGGCTCTGTCGAGGAGGATGGAGGGGCGGCGCTGGGGTGAAATGAGGGCATCAATAGGTACGGTGTACGTACGCTTGCTCCACGAAGTTGGGGGCCAGGGGATGGTGGGGATCGAGCTATAAGAGGGCGATGCCCGCAACGCGGTACACTCAATGTTCGGGCATCTCCTCCAACTCACCCCGTCGACGTTCGAATCCCAAAGACCAATCCCTCATATCCTGCCGCCATGCATTTCAACACCGTCTTCCTCGGCCTCGTCGCTGCTGCCAGCAACACCTTTGCGGCTCCTGTCGACGCTCGATCTGAGGCTGTGTCGGCAATGGCAGATATTCCCCAGTGGAAGATCACGGCCTTTACCAGATCCTGCAACGCCGGGGACACCTCCTGCACCATCTCCTTCGGCATCGACACACAAACCGCCCCGGTCACCAGCTGCACGTACGTCGTCACTGGCTCGCCAGCTAGCCAGGCATCCACAAACGGCCTCACCTGCGGACCCTACACCATCAGCTCCGGCTGGAGTGGGCAGTTCGGCCCCAATAATGGATTCACGACCTGGTCTGTGGTTGACTGGAGCAAGCACCTCATCGTCTGGCCCGCGTATTCCGACAGCGAGCTCGTCAACGGTGTTGCGGTGACTCCAAACAAGAGCTACGCCGCCCAAACTCTTGCTTAGGGAGGGGGGACTGGAATGAAAGCAAATGGAACGGGTTGCCTGGGTGTTGAGCATGGACATAGCTAATGGGGTAATCATAATGAATTCCTTGAAAGTCCGTTCCNNTCGCCGTCGTTCCAACCGGTGAGACGTGTGCAACGAGTTCGGCCCGAACTTGTCTTGCAACTTGGTCCGTGGTCGGTGCTCGGTTGCCGCCGAACACTTGGTTCTCAGAGAAGAAGCCAAGACCGGAATGCGAATTTGGTATCTTGGTAGTGGGCCCCCTACTAGTCCATGTCCCGATGGTCAACGCCAGGGGAACTTGACATAGTAGCCAAGAAGGCGGTGCGAAGGCAAGCTGAATAATACATGACACGTCCTCCTAGACTGCGTGGACATAAACATCGACATCCTTTTCACCCCTGGATCTGGATGTCGCAAAGGTCTCCCGACTCGTCGTGTTCAGGCGGCGCTCATCGGTCGCGCCGTATCTGGCGGTGGTGGAAGTGATCTTGTCGCTGCGGAAGAGGGTGCGGAGCACGGGAATGGAGGCGGCAATGATAGTAATGGCGCCTTCTGAGCCGCCCCAGAGGGTAACGGCCACGGTTTCGACTGTTCGGAACGGGTTAGCGAGGCACAGGAAGTCATGGCAGGGCGTCCTAGATCGGAGCTTTGGCAGGGAGGGATGCGTCGACGTACTTGCAGTACCCGTGAGGTGGGGTAACATGGCCATCTTGATGAAGGACGCAACACCCGCACTATAATACCATGGATGTCAGCAATGCATCGCCAAGCGGAGAGGGACGACAGGAACTAGTGCTCGTACACAATACCCATGCTCATAGCGACGGCAACACCAACCCTTTCCTTGATGTTCAGGCTCGGGCGCATGTGGAAGAGGATGGTCCAAGGGAGAAGCGCAAGAATTACATCGACAGAGCCAGACCAGCCTTGATGCAGATGCTTTGTCAGTGCTGACCCAACGCTGTTAGGCGTTATTCGGACTCAAGAGCCACGTACCTGCCGACCATTGATACAGAATAACGATTTTGGCCGGGTCGATGCACGAGCCCTCGACGCTACTATCCCAGATCAAGGAAACTGGATGGCACTTGAGCCACATGAACATCATGGTAACAGTCATGATGAGGCTCAGGGTGCCGATGATGACCCAGACGACAACTTTCGACCAGCCGCGGCAGAGCCTTAGCAGAGTCGTAGCGAACGAGAGCTTGCTCAAGGTGGCGGCGAGAACAGAAAA
>FJWA01004110.1_pt1 | contig 13420 bp, 5 predicted proteins | sample 1011891 | NCBI WGS metagenome assembly FJWA01 (sample SAMEA3912450, study PRJEB9761) | metagenome | biome: forest; material: soil | place: USA | collected 2011-06-22 | depth 0.1 m
GCCATAACGTTAAAATAGAGATGGCTCTTCTTCTTCCGTGCACCGCCTGCGCTCCCGGCGCTGGGAATTGTGTGATCACCGGGCGTTATTCGAGAGGAACAAGCCCTCATCGCCAATTGGTGGCCGGGGCTGTCCAACAATTACACACACTGCACTAGATCAGGATGAGCAGGTTGCGCAGGTGGCTGAACTTTTGTGTTGCAGCCGTGACAGTCAACGTTTGCCTCCGGTAATTCAACAAATTAATAAACTTACCTTAGGTTGCCAGGTTGGGAGCTTGGCTTGGCCATGCACACCGGCTCTGGCTTAGCGTGGGATACGTACTATGTCTCTGCACGTAGACGAACAGAGGCCGAGACGGGACGCAGGCGAGAAGCGAGGTGAGGCAAGCCAGCCTGTCGCGGGATGCCCTCGCGGCGGCGCTTCTGCAAGAGAGGCGGACAGGACACGGGGGTCGTCCAGTGGTGGTGGCCAGGGATCGTTCGCTCCAGGATCCACCAGACCAACTTCTTTTTGAAATGGAAATAATTTTAGCCCCTCCATCAACCCCCCTTCGCCCCCCCTTTTTTGCTGGGCACCGATAACGTTAGCGGTCTGGCCCTCCTACGCAGAGATCCTAGCAACCAGCCTCGAGCCAGCCCAATAACAACAGCCCAGGGTCCAAGAAGGGGATCACCTTCATAATACGAATCACCAACCTCTGTTTTCAAAAAAAAAAATCCACCGCGATCCATTGCCGCGTTCCCCCCCCCTTCACCTCTACTTGGTACTGCGCTTTAGCACTGCAGTCCTGACAACCGCTCTCTGTTTGCTTCCAGTGCCCGCTGCCCCTCACCTCACCGCGACTTCTGTAGACTGCCCCGCAGTTTCGTCCAGACTTTTTACCGCCCGTCCGTCACCATGGCGGATATGTAGGTTCCCGCGGCCATTTGGAGCACGGTGAAGCTTGGGATCAGTGTCGCTGACTAGAATTTGAAGTAATGTTGACGTTCTCGTCATCGGCGCCGGCCCGACTGGCTTGGGCGCGGCCAAGCGCCTCGACCACATTGTGCGCTCCTCACCGCTCCGCCTGCTCTGGCGGCTTTGGCCATGTTTGCTGACCCGGAGTGCTAGAACGGGCCTTCGTGGTTGATCCTAGACTCCAACGAGACGGCCGGTGGCCTTGCCTCCACGGATGTCACCCCCGAGGGCTTCGTAAGTACCTACCCAAGCTCCCACCCAGACGCTTTCGGGCTGTTCGCTGATGCCGACACCCTCCTCGCAGCTCTACGATGTCGGCGGCCACGTCATCTTCTCGCACTACAAGTACTTCGACGACTGCATCGACGAGGCCCTGCCCAAGGATGATGATTGGTACACCCACCAGCGCATCTCCTATGTCCGGTACAAGAGCCTATGGGTTCCCTACCCCTTCCAGAACAACATCTCGATGCTGCCCAAGGACGACCAAGTGAAGTGCATTGATGGGCTCATCGACGCCGCCATGGCCTCCCGCGTCGCGACCACCAAGCCCAAGGACTTTGACGAGTGGATCCTGCGGACGTGCGGCGAGGGCGTCGCCGATGTCTTCATGCGGCCGTATAACTACAAGGTGTGGGCGGTGCCGACCAACAAGGTACGGATACATGGCCTGATCTCTGCTGGTGTGGCGCATAGCTGACACACGAGGTTCAGATGCAATGCCAGTGGCTCGGTGAACGTGTTGCGGCTCCCGATGTCAAGCTGGTCACCAAGAACGTCATTCTCAACAAGGTTGCCGGCAACTGGGGCCCCAACGCCACCTTCCGGTTTCCCGCGCGGGACGGAACCGGCGGCATCTGGATTGCCGTATCCAACACCCTCCCGGAGGAGAAGAAGCGGTACGGCCAGAAGGGCGAGGTCACCAAGGTCGACGCCGCCAAGAAGACCGTCACTCTCAAGGACGGCACGACCATCGGCTACGGCAAGCTGATCAACACCATGGCCGTGGACCACCTCGTTGAGAAGATGGGCGACCAGGAGCTCATCACGCTTTCCAAGGGCCTCTACTACTCGTCGACCCACGTTATCGGCGTCGGCATCCGCGGCGGGCGCCCGGACCGCATTGGAGACAAGTGCTGGGTAAGAGGAGAGCAATCAGCACAAAGGGTTTTGTGTGTGCGCGTAGATTGGTCGCTAACACTTTTGCGCCTCAGCTCTACTTCCCCGAGGACAACTGCCCCTTCTACCGCGCCACCATCTTCTCCAACTACTCGCCGTACAACCAGCCGCAGGCCGACGCCAAGCTGCCGACGCTATACCACGCGGATGGCACCAAGGCCAGCAGCAGCGAGGCCAAGGAGGGCCCGTACTGGTCGATCATGCTCGAGGTCTCGCAGTCGAGCATGAAGCCGGTCGACGAGGCCAACCTGCTGAAGGACTGCATCCAGGGGCTGATCAACACCGAGATGATCAACCCCGAGGACGAGATCGTGTCGACGTACCACCGCAAGTTCGACCACGGCTACCCGACGCCGGCGCTCGAGAGAGAGGGCGTGCTCAAGGAGCTCCTCCCCAAGCTCCAGGACCTGGGCATCTGGTCACGCGGCCGCTTCGGCAGCTGGAGGTACGAGGTCGGCAACCAGGACCACTCGTTCATGCTCGGCGTCGAGGCCGTCGACAACATTGTCAGCGGCGCCGTCGAGCTGACCCTCAACTACCCCGACTTTGTCAACTCGCGCCAGAACACGGAGCGCCGCCTCGCTCAGACCTTCTACAATGCGGGGTCTGCGACCAGCATCCCGACCCGGTCTGTTTTCAAAGCTTAAGGGCTGCGGGCGCGCGGGCCGGGCCTGGCCGCGGGTGCTCTTATTCGTTGGGCTTGCATGGCACGTCATCTTTTCTCCATGGCAAGCATTTGGGGCTTCGCACACCGAAAAAGGAGCAGCGGGATTTTTTGTTGGAGGGGTTCGGGGACTGGGGCCTGGCGGCCAGCCTTGTGCGGGGTGCGGTGTGTGTGCCACACTTTGGCGGTCAGGGGACCTTCGAAACGGAGATGCTAGACAGATTTCCAATCTCTGCCAGAGGTTCGCGATAGAAGATGATGTCGGGCGCTAGAATATAATACAAGTGTTGAAGGGATGTTCTGTCAGCCCGCTCTTTCTCCGTTCGTTGTTTTCTCGTTTTCTCTCTATTTTTATTTTTTTACTTTTTTTGGAGAGGTTTTGAGGCGGACATTCCTTGTGCCACAGATCGCGGATTGGCTGTGCCTTACTTTAGCGCAGTGACGTCAATGGCGCTGGCTGTGTTGAAACGACCCTGCAAAAGGTAAACACCGCCGCCCGTCTCTTCTGAAACCGGAGGATCTGCGGGCCATCTCAGATCAGATGCATGCATCTCTGGGAGAAGACATGCATTCTGTGTCAACACCGGCATAATTACAGAAAACGATCCTGTCGGCAATGCCATTTTAAACAGTCCATCCATCCCTCCCTCCGTTGGCCTTGCCCGGCCCACCGTTAGCGCAGGGCCGAGTCGACGGATCCGGAATTGTCAGAGGGCATGTCGCACTGAAAGAGGGGCTCTGCAAGCTGGAAAGCCGGTGTGATGGATGGCTGGGGTGGGAAATGGGGAAAGTGGGAAATCCGACCGCTGTTTACGGAATAAGGCACTTTCATCCTGAATTGCGGTCCCTCGAGGCACGGCACTATTCGCGGATATTGGGTGCCAAGGTCGGCTGCTGCCACAGACTGTTCCCCTTCTGGTCCTACTACGTATGTATGGGATCCCTGCCTCGCAGACTCTCTCGAGCAGCATGCGGTGGCTTGCTTGCGTGCTGCATGCCTCATGATTGTCGGGAGTTGGCTCTGCCTCATTTTGTCCTTCTCAGACCATGCCATGCCGGTGTCCGATGTTGCTGCCCTGGCCGGCTTTTCCAACCCCCTGCAGGCAGCGTGAACGTCAACGTCGTTGGATGCTGTCCAAGTACGAATCCGTATTGTGCATGTCTCGGGACGACCCTGGAAACCCCACCCCGCTGCCCTGTCCGTCGTCCACTGAGCTCCCCGCCACCGGACAGCATTTGCTTCCAGGTTTCCAGGTTTTGCCCATCGGACTGTCGCCGCCGCGGCTAACGACATCGGAACAGCCCCGGCAGTAACTCGTACGTGCTACTCAGCCTGCTCTCCAGTCCCGGACAGGGCATTCCATCCCACGGCATCTCACGGGCCGTTCGGGCAAGCTCTCCTCCTCCTGACCACTTCGCTGGCGCCACACACCCCGCACTATCACGCTTCTGGATGGCAACTACATAATAACTATTGACTCGAACCGCTGCAGACAGTGCAGAGCGTCCAACTGCTAGTGTTCACGTCCCCGAGCGCCCTCGAGAGTTTACCGCATACAGAATACCGGGCCCTTGTCATCGACTCGTTTGTCGACCGCCGCCACGCCGCAGTTCCCATTGCAGAAGAGCGGACCAAGTGCGGGACGAGCGCTTGGCGAGCAAGCAGCAGTGCACGACACAGACTCGACGCCTCCATCGCACCACCATCAACCCCAACGCATCCACACGCACGCCAGCCGCCTAGGAAGCAGCTTTCTCGGAAAATACTCCCGGGGACAGGCAGGCCAAACCCGCCTCGCCAAAGAATACCAAAACATATCCGGACAGGGCACTCGCAAACTCCGAAGCAGAGCTCACTGGACCCGCTCTCACTCTCTCTCTGTCCCTCTCGCGGTGCTGTGCTGCTGCAGCCTGTGACCAGCCTGCCAACACCCCCGCTTGCCGAATCTCGGTTTGGGCCGTTTTCTCGCACCGGCTCGCGAGTGATGCTCATCCGCAGCACCAGCAGAACATGACAGTCTCGGCGTCGACTCCTCCAGTCCGGCCTGCCTTCGATACTTGAGCGTCCCGCGGATCCCTGAGGGAGCCCTCGCGACCATGGACGCCGCTGCCGCCGCGGCTCGGCCGGCCGACGACCAGCTGCTCGAGTCGCCCGCCCGCATCATCGAACGGCTGCACCAGATCTCCGGCTACACTTGGGACGACACGCGGCCCCCCTTTCACTCGACCTACGACAACTGGCACGTCTTTGGGACGAGGTTCGTCTCGCCCTACTCGACCCCCGCCGCCGCGAACCTCGTCACGTCTCCGACGCCCTGTCCTCTCAGGGCCAGCCCACCTCTAGTGCCCAGCCTCAACATCTCCGCGTCCAGCTGGGCATCCTCCGCTGACCACCGTTCCCATGTCTCCCCCTCGGAGACCGACTCCATCTCGGACCACTCGACCGCCTCGCTCCCGCCCACGTCGTCTACCGCCACCACAGATGCACCCTTCGTCGAACAGCGCGTGGTCGCCCGGGTGTCGTATCACGTTCTCCGCGAGGAAAGGGCCTTCATCATATCCAAGAGCTTGGTTGCGAACGTCGACCCCAAGGGAGAGCGCATCGTCAGGCCGCTGGACATCATGCGGTTGCCGCCCGCCCCCGGCGACCGAGGGCCGATTATCGTCGCCATCTATGAAGATTGCGGCTTGAATTATCTCTTCGACGTCTTGCGCCTGGGTCCCGCATTCTACTTTGCCGAGAAGGTCAACGACCAGTGGCAAGCATGCCGAAAGCCCCCTACGCTGGAACCGCCCGTCAGCTTGCGACACTTTCTCGACTTTGCCATTGGCGCCGCGCAGTGTTTGGAGATCGTCCACCACGGGCAGGGCATTGTGCACGGCGAGATACGGGGAGATGCCTTCCACTACAACCTCGAGACAAACCGGGTCAAGCTGGTGTCGTTTGGTTCGGGCCTGAGGTCCTTTGAACACGGCCTGACGAGCACCGGCTGGTCCGCCCTCTCCAAGGCGCTGGGCGCGAAGCATAAGCTCCAGTACATCAGCCCCGAGCAGACTGGGCGCATGCCCGTCGAGCCAGATACCCGCACCGACATCTACTCGCTCGGCGTTGTGCTTTGGGCCTTCCTGACCCAACGGCCCGCGTTTGAGGGAGACACCCCGCTAGACATCGTCCAGGCTGTGCTTGGCCGGAGGATACCCAACGTCACCGCGATACGCATGGACGTCCCGGAGGTCATTGGGCGGATCATCCAGAAATGCACAGCAAAGAATATATCTGACAGGTACTACTCGGCCGGCGGTCTCCGCTACGATCTGGTTTCGGTCCAGCAGATGCTCGGCGATGGCGATTTGGCGGCGCTGAAAGACTGGCCGATCGCTACCCGAGACGTCTCCTCCTCCTTCAGGTTACCGACCAGAATGATGGGCCGGGATCGCGAACGCGCGGAGCTCGTGAAACTCATTGACAGGTTCGCACGGCACCATACCGTGCTCCAAAATGGCGCCACCGCCCGAAATTCCGACGCATCGAGCCTCGGCACCGATACCAACGATGCCAGCGACAGCGCAAGCTCAGCCGGCGAGATGAACCGCCACGCCAGCCCACCCGCCCATGTGGACTCGAAGCTCAAGATGGGAGTCCAGAAATCACCGATGGCCTCCGACCCGGCGGTAGGTTCCACATCGATGACATCCTCAGGCACCTCGACCTTGTCGGGTCCTCTCCGGCCCCCACATGCATGGGACAGACACTCGTACCTCGACGGCCACGCTGGCGCTGATGGTCAGCTTTCTGAGCCTTTGCGGCTTGCCGCCACCATGACGACAGAATCGTCGTCTGCCAGCCTGTCTCGGCAGCTCGGCTCCGCCAAGTTCAGGAGGGAGGGCCACTGCGAGATCGTCCTGATCGAAGGGGCTGGCGGGCTCGGCAAGAGCTGCCTTGTCCAGTCCGTCCTCGGTGATGCCCGCAGGAGGGGTTACTGTGCAACAGCCGGTTTTGATCGGGCGAGGAGAACGCCCTTTGGGCCCCTGCTAAAGCTTATCTCCTCACTCTTCCGCCAAGTACAGGGCGAACGGAACACGGACACCCCCTTCCACGAAGCTCTGAAGCAATACATCCGGCCGGTCTGGCCAATGTTGCACAAGGCCCTCGGCCTCCCCGACTTCCTCCTCCCGCCGGCGGAATTGCCGCTCACGGGCTCTTCCTCCAGACCCCAGACTCCCGGGTTCGGCTTGAAGAGGCGCGGTTCCTCCCCGGAGTTGTCTACTACCCCTTCTTCTTCTCTGCGGACGTCCTCCGGCTCGACTGTACAAAACTCGCGAGATCTCCTCCGTGCCGGTGTTTCCACCAAAACAAACCGGCTGATGAATACCTTCCTCGACGTTCTGAGAGTTTTCACCCAGCACAAGTTCATCTGCTTTTGCCTGGATGATTTGCAATACGCTGACGACGAGTCGCTGGAACTCATCAACCAGATTATCAGCGTCAGGTTGAAACTGATGCTCATCATAACATACCGCCCGGAGGATATGGCCTTTGAGACGGTACAGAAAATCTTGAGCCCACCCTTGTCCGACGACTTCCCCAGGGGACCCGGTGGTGGTCCAACCACAACCAGGATCACGCTCGCGCCCCTACATGAAGAGGAGATAGTGAGCTACGTCTCGGAAACGCTCTCATTACCCAAAGAGAGGGTCCTCCCTCTGGCCCTGGTAATCCAGTCCAAAACGGCAGGAAATCCATTTTACATGCGGGAGATGCTCAGCGCAGGTCACCGAAAGAAGTGCATATGGTACGACTATGTCGCCGGCCATTGGACGTATGACCTGGACAGGCTGTTTGATCAGTTTCAAGGGGAACAGGACTACGATGTCCTCGACACGGCCTTCATCACGCGCCGCCTCAGCGAGCTGCCGGCAGCGTCCAGGTCCATTCTTGCCTGGGCGGCCCTCCTGGGACAGACGTTCTCTTTCGAGCTGATCTGCAGGCTGATGGAAGGGCAACGGCACGCCGACGATTCGTCGGAAAACGGCACGATCAATGCCTGCAGTGGGCCGTTGATCCCACCAGAGGACGCCGTCGCGGGGCTCGAGGCTGCCATCCAAGCCTTCATCATTGTCCCATACGACCGGGACGACAACTTTCGCTTCGCCCACGACCGCTATATCCAGGCCGCGTCAGCGCTCAAGGAGTGCAATGCCCGAACGATGCACTTTGTGATCGCGCAGGTCCTCCTCGAGCACCACTCAGATAACCCAGCCTCGAGAAGCAATGCCGCCTCTCACATTTGTGAGTCTGTCGACATCATCAAAAAACGAGTTCCTCATCGGCGATCCTTCCGCAAACTGCTCTCCGAGTGCGCACATGAAGCGACCGAGACCGGCGCTCGACCTACCGCGGCCAAGTACTACAGCAACGCTGTGGCCCTGCTGCAGACGAATCCTTGGGACGAGAATGCCGAAGACGTGTCGTACGAGGAAACCCTCCAGCTCTATCTTCAAGCAGCCGAGTGCTACTTGTTCATGGGCCACCTGAGCGCCGCCAATGTCCTCCTGCAGACCGTCTTCGACCACGCGAGGACGGCCCTCGACAAGGCACCTGCCTGGGTGCTGCAGTCGAGGATATTTGCGCAGAGCGGTAACTCGCAGCAGGCCCTGGTCTCGCTCAAGCAGTGCCTCGGCGCCCTCGACATCGTCCTTGACGACTGCCCCACCATGGAGAAGTGTGATGAGCACTTTGAGCGCTTGTCCCAAAAGATCCACGCGACGGAACGCGAGCAGGTGCTGAGCCCGCCCTCGCTCAGTGACTCGATGTTGTCGTCGGTCGGCGCGGTGTTGGCGGAGACGGCGAGTGCCGGGTGGTGGACTGACTGCGTCGTCTTCTACCAGCTGACTCTCCTCATGATGGAGACTCACTTCAGCCGCGGGCCGTACCCTCAATCAGGGATGGCGTTCCTGTACATGTCCATCATCGCCCTGTCGCGGTTCAACAACCCCAAGCTTGCCGCCAAATTTTCAAGCCTCTGCCTGGAGCTGCTCGGGAAGTCCCGCGATCCATGCATCGTGTCTCGGTCGTACATGGTCTACTCCAACTTTGTTGGCCACGTCCAAGATCCCATCAGCGTCTCGGTCGGCCAGCTCGAGGGCATGGTCGATTACAGTGCTTCTTCGGGAGACAGGATATCGACTATTCTCAGCTTCGGCCTCTCGGCGCTGCTCAGGTTCTTCGCGAGCGAGAACTGCGCTGACCTGGAGGCCTTTTGCCAATACGGCTGTGAAGAGATACCCAGCTGGCACCTCGACACGCGAGGTGGCACGCTTCTCATCGCCGTCAGGCAGGTCTGCCGCGCGTTGCAGGGCAAGACCCGTGCGTCAAACCCTCTAGAGGTCATGAGCGACGAGCATCACGACGCCGCCACGTACAAGAACTGGCTCACGGGCCACACCCACAACGGCGGTCGGTCGTTGCTGCTCTACGAGACAATGGAGATCGTGCCTCTCTTCCTCTACGGGCACTACGAACGGGCGATTGAAATCGGCAAAACCTGCCAGGAACGCTCTCACCTGCTCTGGTCGGCCCGCAACACCAGGCTGGCAATGCTCTTCTACGGCTTGGCGTTGGCTGGCGCCGTCATCCGCCAGCAAGGGGACCCCCTCTCGCCGGGAGAAGGGGCGCTCAAGCCTCAGGTTGAAGAAGCGGTCCGAGAAGTCGGGGCTCTCAGCAAGACGATCAAGGACTGGCAGGTCGTCGACAACGTCAACTACCTTGCGTGGTCGAAACTGCTTGATGCTTCTGTCTCGGAAATGCTCGGCAACCACGGCACGGCCATCCGGCTGTTCGAAGAGGCGCTGGACCATGCCTCGGAGCACAACTTCATCTTCGAGGAGGCCCTCGGAAATTACTTGATGGCCAACATCTTCATCAGGAGCGCGGCACGCCGTTCGGCCCGCTCGGCGCTCCGTGATGCGGTCGGTCTGTATCGTCAGTTTGGCGCGACCGGCGTTGCCGACCGCATCGAGAGCGACCACAGCATCCTGCTCCAGCGGGCCATACGAAATCCCCGCACTATCGACCAGGGAGTGCAGACCGACTTTGCTGGTGACGCTTCATCTGTGCAGTACCGGGCCGTCGTCGAAGGCGAGAACACCGACGAGTCCCAGCAGGCTACCCAGGCTGCCGTCGCCGCCCTGAAGGGGGAGCGCATGACGGCCTGGCGAGGCATGATGCAGCCTGAGGCCGGAGCCGGGTTACCTGCACTCGATATGATCGACTTGCATGCAATCCTGGTGTCCTCGCAGGTCATCTCGTCGGTCCTGAGAGTTGACGAGCTCCTCAAGACAATGTGCGATGTGATCCTGCAGACTTGCACTGGATCGGCCACGCTTGCCGCCATCGTCGTGCAGGACGAAGGGAGCTCTGACTGGTGTGTCGCCGCGAGCGGCGATCCCGAGAAGGGCGCCGAAGCACACCTGCCTGGTGTTCCGCTCAGCGTGACCGATCTCGTCGCCGAGAATGTCGTGCTCTATTGCACCCGGTTCCGCGAAGTCATATTCCTCCAGGACCTGCTCAACGACGAGCGGTTCGGCAACGTCAGCGACCTCTGGCTGCGCAAGAACCCGCTCAGCAAGGCGGTCATTGCCATGCCCATCTGCCACGGCTCGAAACCGCTCCTGGGTGTCCTCTACCTCGAAGGCGCCCCGGCGTCGTTCACTGATCGCAACCTCAGCGTTCTGCAGCTCCTCGTCAACCAGATCGGCATCAGTTTTTCCAACGCGCTGGCCATGAAGGCGGTCGAGAAGGTCTCGGCCGAGAACATCTCCATGGTTGAGCTTCAGAAGCGGGCGCTGGCCAAGGCGATCGAGGCCGAGACAAAGGCCAAGAATGCCGAGGCAGAGGCTATCCGCAACGTCAAGCTTGCCGAGGATGCCACCAAGGCCAAGTCCATCTTCCTCGCGAATGTCTCCCACGAGCTGCGGACGCCGCTGAACGGCGTGATTGGCAATTCCGAGCTCCTGAGAGACAGCACGCTCAATAGCCACCAGCTCGAGATGGCGGACTCCATCAGGGTCTCGGCGGAGCTGCTCTTGACCGTCATCAACGACATCCTGGACTTCTCGAGGATGGAGGCTGACAAGATGAAGCTCTACGTCATCGCCTTCAACCCCGGGGAGATGGTGCGCGAGGTCGTCCGGGCCGTCTCGTACAGCAACAAGGAGAAGACGTCCAAGAAGAACGTCAAGATCATTCAGGACATCAACCTGCCTCCCATACTCATCTACGGAGACCCCATCCGCCTCCATCAGGTCCTCGGCAATCTGATTGGGAACAGTCTCAAGTTCACCGAGAACGGGTCCATCACGATCGGTGCCCGGATCGAGTCGGAGACCAAGGACCATGCGACGGTGTCGTTCTGGGTCAAGGACACAGGCATCGGCATCTCGCCGCAGCAGCTCGAGAACCTCTTCCAGCCCTTCAGTCAGGCGGATGCGAGCACGGCTCGCAAGTACGGCGGTAGCGGTCTCGGGCTGAGCATCTGCAAGTCCCTGGTCGAGACCATGATGAACGGCACGATCCGTCTGGATAGCCAAGAACACCTTGGCACCACCGCCTGGTTCACCGTGACCTTTGAGAAGGCCACACCGGAAGTCGTCGCCGGCCAAGAGCCACGCACACCCAACGGCGCCGCCCTCCCTGAACCCGCCAAACTATATCCCGGCCGATCCGCCCCAGCGATCGAGTCCGCGAGTGCCACGGGGTCCACCACCACCCCCGCGCCGATTCCAACAACGCAGGACCTGTCCCAGATCCCCAAGGACCAGCTTCGCGTCTGCATCGCCGAGGACAACGTCATCAACGCGCGCATCGCGCTGCATTACCTGCAGCGGCTCGGCTACCTGCGCGTGGACACATACGACAACGGGCTCAAGGCGGTCGAGGGGCTGCGCGAGAAGGCGCGGCAGGGCACGCCGTACCACATTATCCTCATGGACGTGCAGATGCCGGTGCTCGACGGGTACGAGGCGACCAAGCTGCTGCGCGACGACGAGCTGGAGTCGGTGCGCAAGGTGCTCGTCATCGCCATGACGGCGTCGGCGATCCAGGGCGACAGGGAGAAGTGCCTGGCCGCGGGGATGGACGATTACCTGGCCAAGCCGGTCCGGTCTGAGGTGCTGAAGAAGAAGCTGGACGCCTATCTGATTGGGGAGGTCGCGGGGAATGGGGATGCGGGGCCGGCGCAGGAGGGGGCTCGCGCTGCGACTTCTCCGACGGTTGCTGCTGCTCCGGCGCATAATGCAACGCCAGCCCCGCCAGGACAGAGTCAAAGCCAGAGTCAAACTCAACCCCAGGCGCAACAATCTAGCTGATGATGGCGTGGACTGGGAAGGTATTTTTTTGGGACGGACGGAGGTGGTTTGGGATGGGTTTGATGGTTTGGATCAATCAATGAACTGGACTGTACTGGACTGGACTGGGCGGCTTGCATTTGGTCGGGAGTTTTTATGGCCATTCCCTTCCCTTCCCTTTAAACTGCTCTCTGGTCTGGTTCTGTGTAGATACCTTTTCTCTCTCACGTTATGCATGGGCTCTTGTTTTGCATGTTCTTTTGGGGTGCGGGTGGGTATACCACATTGGGTTGAGTGATAGGCATGGTTGCATGGAGATCACATCACCTTGCCAAAGGCACGGAGATGGACTTGGGGGCTTGGGCTTCGGGGATATGGGATGGAGCTGCGTTTATCAGCACAAGTAAATACTGGTGTGTGTGAATGGTGTGATGTTGATGATTCGTTCTATCTTGGGAAGGGTGGGAGGTAGCTTGAATCGTCTGGTCTGGTGGTGGATTGGTGTGTGGTCTTGCGCGCTTGTTGGACAACACATTTCGCTGCTCGTTCAGCTGGATAGATAGAGTTGCGTTGCTGTTGGTTGCATTTGCATGGAGGAGGAAGGAGAGGCCCCTTCTTGATACCAATCAATGAATATCTTCATTTTCCACATACACATACAACTTCCACCACCACCACAACACCCCTTCGCATCATCCAGTCCCACGATATCACCCCCTCCACCAAGCCGCCGCCCCGAGCACAAACACACAAACCAACACATCCCCCCTCACCCGTCCCAACACCTCCCCATACCGCATCGCCAACTCGACCTTCTGCCTCACCCCGCCAGGCAAAAACCCCACCACCATCCCCAGCACCCCGCTCCCCGACGACAGCCGGCTCTTGCCCCGGTCGGCCAGCACGTACCGGCTGGCAAGCAGCACCGCCTCAGCGGTGGCAAACGCCCAGAAGAAGCTGTGCGTCGCCGCCGACCCGGCCACGGCCAGCCGCTCGCGCTCCTCGGCCGAGCCGGCGGCTGCGGCGGCGGCCCGGTCGCGCGAGGTCTTGGAGCCCGTGAAGGGCGTGTATACCGCGATGTAGAGCCCGAGCGCGAGCGCGATGAGGGTGTGGAGGAGGCGGAAGAGGGAGGCGGAGCGGGAGGGGGGCCTCGTCGCAGATGGGGCGCCCTGGCCTGGGCCTTGGGTGGGAGGGGGGAAGGGCATGCCGCCGCCGCCGAGGCTGGCGAAGGGGTTTTGGGAGGGGTCGCCGCCGAGCATCTGCATCATCATG
>FJWA01003821.1_pt1 | contig 13394 bp, 6 predicted proteins | sample 1011891 | NCBI WGS metagenome assembly FJWA01 (sample SAMEA3912450, study PRJEB9761) | metagenome | biome: forest; material: soil | place: USA | collected 2011-06-22 | depth 0.1 m
GCTCGAGGGGTTTCCAGCGCTCCTGGTTCCCCTCCTCCCAGGCTCCCACGGCCTCTCTCGGACAGCCCTCGAAAACCACACCAAGCAAGNGACGAGTCAGAGTTGATTTCCTCTCTTGTTGAAAAGGCTNTGGGGCCCATGACACCACCTATCTATCTCTGGAATAGTCCTTCTCTGCGTGGACGTGCAGTGGGCACCCGTCAGCCCGAGGCAAGACATCGTCGCTATGCAGCACGACGTGCAGCACACACCCCCGCCAGGTGGCAGCGCCAGCCGCGGGATTCGATCGAAGATCCCTGCCGGCGAGCAAGGGACAGCCTCTGTGCGCAAGAAGATCGTCCGCCCGACTGCAGCGCGGGTCAGTCGGCTTCTTTGGGCTAGTGTTGCATGAACGATGCCTTCAGAAATTGCCGAGGGCATCGAAGGAATTGCCAATTCGTACTCTGTATTCCGACCTCCCCGTCCGGGATATGGTCGCCCGGCAGAAACCACACCAGCTCGTCCCAGGAGTCCAACAGGCAATTCGCGGCCGAGGACCCCCCATGAACCACCCCCGCGGCACAAATGCAGAATTACGCACAACTTCCTGGTATTCCTCTCCTCACCCCCGTTCCCTCCCTCAAATGGGTTTCCAACCTCCCAAAGAAGTTTGCTACTTGAAACGTGGGGGCCAGGTGAGAANGCAATCCCCACGATTGCATCCATTTCAGGGCTCTCGCATTCACGCATCTTATCTCGGGTCGCCGTTTTCCCTGCCTAGTCCACGCCACTCGAGGGAATCGGGCCAGCAGTGGCACCCTGACTGGGGTCCAGGCCCTGCCGAGAGAGCTAGTAGTACCACTTAACTTCGATTCCCTTCTGCAGGTCTCGCAAGGCGTTGCCAATCACGCCGTGAGCGCAGGGCCAGCGACTGGGGTAGCCCGGCGCTTCTTCTGTCCATCCACAACCCCAGTAGGTACGGAGTACATACCTAGGGTACGTCGAACGGTCGGCCGCGTTCCGTCTTTGTCAGATGATCGCTCAGCATCAACTTTTGTCCTTCGTCCGTTCCATTCACATCTTCCACCATCTGAGCCTTCTCATTGCTACACGTATCCCTATCCCGTCGAGGGCGCGCCAAACTGTCTTGTTCATCTCTAGGGCCTTAACGACAGCAATCCTGTTCCCGGTTTCAGGCCTCCTGGGACAGCTCGGTCCAGGGAGCGTTGCGCATTCGCTCGGGAAGTCCCTGCTTCCCGTGAACCAACCCGTCCCTGACGGGCAAAAGCACGACGCCTCCCAGACACGACCCCGTTTTGAGACCAGTCAATCAGGCTTCTCCGCTTCAGCTTCCGAACACACACTCTGCCGCCGAGCGGGCAAAATCAGTACCTGCCACCCATCCCTGTCTCAACACTCTCCAGGCCTGGCAGGGGCATATAGGGAGTCGAGGCACCGTCTCCCTCCATACCTTGTCTTGCACATATCTCGCCTCCCCTCATCCAGCATTTCGCCTCGAGCATCTCCGGAATGGCCATATTCACCGCCTACTTACCGCAACAACCTCACTTTGAAGGCTCCTTCCGCCGCTTGCTCGCACCAGCCCCCGGCTCCCAAGTGCCCGCCATGTCCCATCCGAGACGTGACATGGTTTACAACCACAACGGAAACTATGCCGCTCCGGTGACGACGCCCAGTCCGTCGGAGACACGCTCTTCCACGGCTTCCCCAGTCTCGTCAACCACTTTATACGCAGCTCCATATCATTCCGACGGTTGCTATGCCGCTCCGGTGACCTTGCCCAGTCCGCCGGAGGCACGCTCTTACTCGGTCTCCCCAGCCTTGTCGTCCACTTCATACGCAGCGCCATACAACGCCGTCCCCACGCACCATGCCAACGTCGTACGAACCCTTCCGCCGTCAGTCAACGACCCCGTAACAGCCTCGGGCATGTACCCGAGAAACCCCTACCCGGGATTCGCCCATCACCACATGCACGCAAGCCAAGTCCCGCACACTTCGCTCCCATCGCAATTTATCCATCCCCAGTTTGCGCCCCCGACTCCTATTCACCCGCCGATGGTGATCGCAAGACATCCGCGACACAACCATTATGGCAGCTATTCAGTTGCTCCTCTGCCACAGCAGCCAGCTACGATGTGGGGCCACACTCACGGCGCCCTCTACCCGTCCCTCTCTACGACGAGTTACCATTGCGCACCGGCTCCATCTTCGTATCAGACGTCGGAACTGCTTCACCATGCGTCCATTTCGATGACCCCAGAGTCTCCCGCGGAGAAGAATGCGCGTCTCCCAGTGGGGAAGTTCTTGAAAGCGCTACCGCCCAACGTCATCTACGAGATCTTGAAGCTAATCGGCTGGGCCGATTGTTGGAGCGCTTTCCACACCAGTCAAATGTTCAGAGCCGCCTTCGACCCCCACAAACTGCCGTACGTCACGAAGCTCGCCAGTCTCTTGGATGTGGAGCGGTCCTGCGGGCACTGGGACTGTGAAGACTCGGATGCCCCCAAGTCGAAAAAGGGGAGCAAGAAGGCTCCCCGTTGGCTTGCCTGTTACCACTGCTTTACACGCAAGAGGTTTGAACGCTTCGAGCAATTCAAGTGGGGCACTTCGATCTCCAAGAAGGCAGACGACACTCAGCAGAGCACGAGGAGAAGGGGCTCAACGCCGGCAGTGAAACAGGAGCCAGCTTACACCTCCCCGTCGCCGAGCTCGGGCCGAACGCCCCCTCCAGACAACCCGCACTACGATCCCACTCTGACCGGGAGCAACCTGCGGGCGTCGGCGGCTTCTCGGGGCCCGCACGCCAGCCCCGACAGGGACGGCTCTTCTCCACGCATCAAGGAGACCTGGGGCATCCGGCGCTTCTGCATCGAGTGCGGCCTGAAGAAGGGATTATACCGCCCAGGCAACCTGATCGAGGTGCAGGACCCGAAGAACCCAAGGGCGGCATTCTGGGTCTGCTCGTGCCTCAAGATCTTCGAACGCTCCAAGAACACTAATTGTGATGATTGCGGCAACTATGCTCCGCTGTCCCGTCCGACCTGAAGCTGGAGTTGCCGACGGCTTTCACTCGGCAACTTCGCTGGATGGAAGAGCTGCCCTGCCCCTGAACCCCTGATCGGGGGCTCTTGAGGGACAAAAAGGTCCATGGTCATGACACGAGTGAGTGGTACCACCCTGTTTGCAGTTATTGTCGACAAGAAACCAGGGCATGCTAACAGCCAGCGCGCTCTCAGGGGTGAACCGTCCTTCGGCCTCGAACCAGCATCAGTCGAGAATGGCTGTGCAGCACGCTGTCATCGACAGAGAGGAGCAAAGTCAACCGCCAGGAACTCGGGAGAGGGGCACATTGCGATACGGTTGGATCGGTTTCTTTACTGCAATTCTTCGACTTATTTATATCCCACGGAGTTCGGATCAAAACAGGGTGCAGGGGGTTTTGTTTGGACACAGGTTTCCCACGTTTGAAAAAGGTGCTCCGGTGGGCTCAGTTAGCAAGCTTTGTTTTATTTGGCGTTGTAGCGGGATTCGAATTCTTCAATCTCATACTCAGAGTTGGTGGTCCGCCACCAGCTTCCATTCTCACCATGGCTCGCTCGTCCGCGCTCCTCGCCCCTCTGGGTTGGATTTTTTGGAAACGTAATATCTTGCCAAGGAAGGGGACCATGCCAGACTCGAAACGGTCGGCTCAAAATAAGGACCAAAAAAGCAAAACAAAAATTAACAACTGCCGAAATGAAGCATCGTCGCAAACCCATTTCCGCCTCGTGGATCAATGGGTTGGCGAGAGGAGCTGTTCCGGCCTCCCTGTTCTCACCACCAACACCAACCAACCATCCCCCCCACCACACAGCCGCGCGTCAACGAATCAGCCCAGCCAGAGCGATTGGGGGGCCATCAAGCAACCCGCAACGTGCAGTCTCACCGGTGCAAGCTGTCCCCCGTTTGCCCGACCCGACAGTCTGGTCATCCAATCTCGCCTGTTGGTTCACGAGCAAGCGGCGCGGCCGAAACTAAATAACAACGTGTCACTTCTCGGCTCGCCGCCGTCGCAAGAACGAAAGCAGCAGAGCGAGCGTGCATGGCGCGGCGCTTAATGGCCTGCCGCCACTCGAGCAGATGATGGGGGGGGACGCTAAGCCCAGACCGCAGCGCGGGAGGAGGGGGGGGTGTGGCAGACAAGGTCCGCGGTCTGAGCCAGAGAGAGATTCCTGCGGTCCAGGATCTCATCAATCTTGCTTGGCTTTTGTCTGTCTGAGATGTGACTTGGCTGATCCCAACCTGGCCGTTGAGGGCTGAGGACGAACGACAGGGGAGGGAGATGGCAAGGGGGCGATCCTCCCGAGCAGGAAGGCTGGCCACGGGGACCTCGAGTCAGGGCAGGGGGCAGGGATGAGGAGCACGGGTCGTGGGGCGGGCTTTTCGGGCCCGAAAGAGGCGTTGTCGAGGCTGGGGCAGGAGGACCCTGACTCCTGAGGTGGCATGCAGCCATCTATCGTGGTGACGGGGTGGGGACGGGGAAATGGAGTCGATGCCGTTCCCCCAAACGGTCGAGGAGCGGGGCATTGGGAGCGTGTTGGTGCTGGTTAGCGGCTGGCGTGCTTCTCGAATCTGCAAGAAGCGAGGTTGAGAGACAAGGAAGCGGCGTGCTGAACCCACTGATTAGTGACTTGACCGAACTCCCCGCTGGCTAATGTTATCCCAATCTGCGAGCAACGCGTCGGGCCACCAAGCAGTGTGATGCTCATCTGCAGGCTCTGGCGTCATCACACGGGGGGTTCCGCGATGCGCAAGTATGATGGGGGTCGTCGAAGCGCTGAGACGCGGTGGTGTGTGTGCAGAACGGGAGACCAGAGCGTTTTTCAGCACAAAATTCCTGCCGCGGAACGCGGATCCCGAGATGTCGACAGGGATCGATGCATGCTTCTCTTGCCAAAGGCGGTGGGGTGATCTGGCGATGCTGGCGTCGCCCACGGATGTGCTTGGCGGTGTGAGGATTTCAAACGAGCTCGGAATAGCAAGGTAGAATCGCTCGAAATAGAATCTAGGAGAAGAGATGCAAATTGAGCCTCCTTTTTTTCCCTTTCTTCTTTCCGGGGATTCTTGTTGTCTGTGTTTTGGGGGGTTTCGTTTGGGAGGACGACTGGTGACGACGCGGTTGGTGTGAATTTGCTCCATTGTGCAGGGGTGCTGGATAACATGATTTGAACTGGCTGCGGGTGGGAGACCCGCTGGAACATGGCCAGGTTCTGCTTTTTCGGCTTGCCTGCCGAAGCTCGCGAAGTCAAGCAATGCTTGGCAAATCAGGCAACGTTGCTATTGCTGGAGACGCCGGATCATTCTCATCTCATCAACCCGACTGGCAAGCTGGACAAAGCATCCCCAGTTGATCACCGGGGGCTGAAAAACGGTCCGCGACGTAGTTTTCTTATCCTCGAGGACTCGATTGCGATGGGCAGCAAGAAGGCGGCAAGTCCCGAGGCGCACGGCTTTGATATCTGCTGCCCCTGGTCATTGTCAAGGAAGAGGCGCCAGCCTTGGCCGGAACACGGCTCACAGCGTCGTTCAATTTGTGTTTGGTCGGCAGTGCCTCCGTATGTACTGCACATCAGGGTCTGAGCATTCTGCCGTTGCTGGTTGACTGCTCTGTCTCCGCATGTTTGACTCTTCACGGATGATTTCAACCGAAGTTGGACGCCTTTAATTGCACCAACGAGACGACAAACATGGAAATCTCCGGGTCCTGGGCAAAATGTCTGACCTGAGCCGTCTGGAGGTGTTGGAGGAGAATTTGGAATGGCAGCCCCTCCGTCTGCCAACACCGTCCGCCCTCCCGCCCTCCGTCTGCGTCTCCTACCATGTCCAAGTCCTGAGTGTTGCGGTTGCGGTTGGTTGCCTGCGTGCGGCTCACACCGCCAACGCACGAGATGCAACACGCCTGGTGTGGGTGATTTCTTCGGTCGCCACGGCATCTGCCGCAGCCACATGCCCGCAGCCCGCCTCCCGGCTCTCGACCCTCGGGGTTGACATCGATGAGTGCACCAAGTATTCTCCGGCACCTTGCAGCGATTGGTTGTGGTATGTACTGTGGGTGATCTGCCTCCAAACATGGCCAAGATTCTGGTCTCCATTTCCTGGGAACTTCCGTAGGAGGGAGGGGAAACGCCTTCACAGAGACTTCTTCACAGAGACTTTTGACTCGCCAGCTCGCTACGCAGTATTACCATTTCAAGGATGACCTGCAGTTGTGAGGGGTGTATGCCTTGCCAGTGCCACCCTGTTTGGCTTGAAAGACCACTGGCCCAGCAGGCTCACACCCATCTGCGCCGCGAGGGACGCCACCAACACCACAACGGATACCACCCACCCATTCGGCAGCTTCCCAGCGAGGAGAGACACCTCTCGGCGCCCTTCTGGCATTTGATACGCTGGACCCCCCGGCTGTTTGCGCTGGTCACGCAAGACGCCACACCCCAGACGCCCAGATCTCGGACATCCCGATGCCGCTCACTCCACGGCTCGTCGCGATCCACCCCTCTCCGTCGGGCTTGGAAGGTTTGTGTCACTGCTGATTTATGCGCTGTATGGAGATACAACATAGCGTTACAATGAAAGCCCTTTTGGTTTGTGAACAAACTGAACCTGCAGAGTTGAATGGCTGTCTCGGTCCCGGGGCCGCCAGACTACCAAAGTCATTCAACGAGGGCGGCAAACCCAGCAGCATCAGATCGGTCGCTCTCGAGGCTCAGATGCGGGGGTGGCCCCTTGAAGCCAACCAGACAAAGAATTTAAAACACCAATGGGCGGTGGGTGGGACTCCTGTTGTCCACTCTGGAAGGTGCTGGGTGGTTCAAGCCTCGCCATCGAGAGCTTGCCCACACCTTTCAGGTTTTGGCGGCAGCCAGATGGGCCACCTGCAGAGTGGAAAAACATGGGCTCCACGAGAAACCTGGCGCGCAACATTTCGTTACCCCTGAGATCCCAGTCCAGCTGCGCAGCGGCACGAGAACAGGGCTGGCTGTCTGCCCATCGAGATCACCGGAAAGGCCCGAACACGATGATGTCCAAGTACTTGGCCAGAAGTACTGTTGACTTCAAGCTACAAAATCGCCGTGAGTGAGAACTTGAGAAGACACATGTGTGCCTCACCGCAGATGGATGGGAGCCTGGCGGCCCAACCCGGTCGCCCAGGGTGTAACCGAGGCGGATCTATCTGCCAACCCGTTTTGAAACGGACGAGGAGATGAATGGAGCAAGTGTGATGAGCAGGTCGAATCGTCGGCGCTATCAAAGCGCAGAGCTCACATCGCTCACCCATCTGAAGCGGGGATTTTCTGGAATCCTGCCACCACGGAGCTGGATCTTGGTCAATCCATCGAAACCACCCGCACATCTCGAGATACCTCACTCAATGANAGATCTTTTAAGAGGATTTGAACACTTCCATCATGCAACAAGTTNAGTTGCGTGTTCGTTGAGCCACCGGGGGCGAGTACCCAAGTATCTATTTGATTCTTTGACCCCAGATCCGATTTGGCAGCCCTGCACAAACTCGTCATCCGAAAAGCATTACGATAGCCGACCTTCGTCGGTGAAATAACTTTATGATACAATTCTCCGGCCCTTGCCACCCGTACCGACCGTCTTCGGTCAGTTGCTTGGGGAGACCACCATTGGTCCGTGCGCACTGTTTACTTCCCCCTTTTCCCTTCAACAGATCCCCTGTCCGTCGCTTCGCACGAGGTATTTTCGGTCAACACAAGTATAACGAGATAAAGTAGAGAGGATAACATTATTACTCGGTTGTTTTACGTCGGCCCCTTTACAGCCGCCACAGTCAGCGTAACCAAGGCAGTCTCTCACTCTGCTCCCCATGGGGAGACAGCGGGAGACGGCAGAGACGGGAGTCTCCGAGGGCACTCCGCATGTATTCCGTAAGTTACTCGGCTGAACGGAATAAAGCAGTGGATACTGCTGTATGGTGTTCGTGCAATGTTGACTTCCCCAGCCCTGACTCCCACGAAATAACTTGGCGAAGCTCTGGACTCGATCACGCACGGCAGGGATTGAACAACGGTGTTCCCCAGATATGCCATTTATTTTCGCCTCCACCCCCGTAGTCGATATGAGCTGCGCCGCAAGATGGGGCCGGGGTTCCAAAAAGCTCAACGCAACGTGGTCTGAGGTCTCAAGACTCAGCTCCAGGCGCATCAACTCTCACGTGTTAAAGATAGCAACCACATGCCCGCCTCCGCCATCTCCACACCCCTAAATCGACGGAATGCAAAAGTCGATCCAGGTGCCCAAGTAGTCCAGCCGGGAGCCTTGAGACTCGGCGGCCCTGTAGATGCCCTCAAATTCCTCCAAGTTGAGTCTGCCCCATCCGCCGCGCACCTTTGCCTCTTCTTCGGCGAGGTCCAGGCGCTTCCAGTTAATCAGGGTGCTGAGCGGAATAGGCTTGGGCGAAGAGGTGCCGGGCTTAGCACCCGCTGTCTTGGCCGGCTTGTCCGTTGACTTGTCAGGATGACCCGATGATGAAGATGGTTTAGCAGTCTTTCCCGTTTCTAACACGGCCGTAGGCGTTACTCCAAGTTCGCTGACCAGTGCGTTTGGGCGGAACTGAGGCATGGTGGGGTCGCGGTAGATTTCGGAATCGGTGGAACCGGGCTCTCCGGCAGCGGCATCATCTGCGATCAATGGCGGGAGGGAATCGTCTCCGTCGTCGCTGGTTTCCGCTTCTTCGTCTGCCTGTGAGGCGGCAGAGGGGTCGACTGCATAGCCGCTGGTGGCGAGCAGCTCCTTCAATGACTGGTCTTGGGAAGGCCCAGGCAGGTTCACCTGGGCTTCCCTCACCTGTTCAGGTTTGATCGACTCGAAGGCTGGCCTGTACTTGTCGCGCAGCTCCTTGGTCTCGGCAGCCTGAACGGCAAAGTCCTCTTTCATCTTGAAAAGGATGTCGACAATCTCGTTGAAGGCCTGCTGGCTGACTTGGTAGAAGATCTCCTTGCCTAAATCCCGCTCGGCTTCGGGAATCTCCATGCCTCCCCATCTCTCAGGGATGCTTCTCGAAGAGGTCGAAGGGTTGGATCTGATGTCGAAGTCATCCGGATCTTCGGCGAATCTCACCTTGGATGACGATCGAGACCGCGTAGACAAGGGGGGCTGGGCAGTTTTCGTATCCTCGGCCGAGCCGTTGGTATGGGCGAGAACGTCGTCGTCATCGCTCCAATCGTCCGGGGGGGCCATGCCCTCCTCCTCGTCCAGGTAGAACTGCCTCCTCTTCCAGCGATCAAACAGCTTCCTTCGCGCGTTGACCCTCAAGCGACGGGTTGACGCAACCCTGTAGGAGTTCTGGCGCCGTTCTCGATCGCCCGGTGCAACCTCATCACCGTCTGAGGACCTGTTTGCGCCATTGCGATTCTCGACCCCGGCGGTTCCAGATCCAGAAACGCCATGTTCTCCAGGGCCAAGGGAGTTCTCATCTCCACCGCGAGCGCCCTGCTCGTCGTTGCTTCTACCCTGGCCGGCACCGCCATTTACGACGACTAAAAAGTCGTCACCATCGCGAGTCTCGCCGAGGAGAAGCGCGGGAAGCTCGCTGATCCGGGTCGGTGGGTTCAGGAGGCCATTCAGATACTCTAGCCCGGAGGGTCTCTCCCCTGGCGGCCGTTGGTGATCCACGAGGGGAATGAAGACGGTTTCGGGGACATGGGCCTGCCTGGTGAACACGCTGGTCAAGACAGACTGGCGATCGGAGGTGTCGTGCGTGTCCTCATTGAGAGCACTTGTTGCGCCATCAGTGATGTGAACCTCTCCAGTGTTGAGATTGATGACTTTGCCCTCCATCGGGCGGTCGGTGTCGGCATCGGAAAACCCGCCCTCGCGACCAAACAGGCTGCTCAGCGGCTGCCTACTAGTCACCAGCTGTTCGACCTCGGTGGAACTCATCACCTGGTCGTCTAGGCCGTCGAGAATGTCCCTATGCATGTGCTTGAACACGATGTAGTAGGCTCGGAACAATCGCAGGCAATCGCGGCGATTGATGTAACCGTCGCCATCTATATCGTAGCCCTTGAATACCCTGCCAAGTCTGTCCTTCCTCTTGCGATATGCGGTGCCGCGAAGGAACTCGGAGAAGCCGATGAGATCGTCGTTATTGTCGTCGTAGAAGGCAAACATGCGGTCGTGCAAGAGATTCGGAGCAATATGCCTGTAGCCCCCCGAGGGCACCAGGTAGCGCTCAAACGTCTTGCGGTCCATGGCCAAGCCGAGCTCGTCCGGGTCCTCCCGCCATTCCGTATTGGCCATGAAGGTCCACTGCTCCCAGAGAGCCTCCAGCTCGGGGCGTTCGAAGCCCGTCTCCTTGGACAGGCGGGCCATCAGGTGCTTGGGAAGAAGCCTGAGGCAGTTCTCGGGGTCGCCCGGGTACCACACCGGCTGGGGCGGGCGAGAACCGAGGCGCGGAACGGGGACCCGGATCTTGGAGAAGATGTGCGTCTTGATGTGGAGTCCTTGGGACTCGCACGTCTCACAAAGGTCAAAGTCGGTGCAGTTGGCACAGCGGTAGCGGATGCCGCGAATCGGGTTGATGCCGCAGCCGTTGCACTGGCAGCCTCGGTGGACGTAGGCATTGCGGCGGGCATTGTCTTCGGAGACGCGGAAGAGCAAGCTGACGATGTTCTGGCCGGCGCGTTGCTGCTGGCCGCCAAACTGGTTGTCGTCGTCGTACCAGTTGTCTTCAAGCACGTGCTCGTCGGCGACCGTCTCGGCGTCGTTCAAGGGCCGGACCGTGTTCACTTCGATGTTCTCGTCGGCGTGGGACTCGACCGACGTGGTGGAGGCCTCGGAAGGCTCGCGGGTGTGGCTGCGGACGGTATCCGGAATCGAGCGCCTGCGATGACGGATGGCATTGCTTCGGTGGAGGCGACGGTCGGGTGCGGGCTCCGGGAGCGGCGGGTTGTAGACGCGGTAGCAGAAGTAGCCCAGAGATGCGGTTGCAGCAAGCGACAAGATGGCGAGGCTAATGCGCTGCCTGGTCAGCGTCGAGGCTGCGGCGGATGATTCCATGATGAACGGGGTGGCATCGTGGTTCGGGTGTTGTGGTCGGGCGAGGTTAGGTACCCTCGAGGCCGGAGCGCGCCGTCACACAAGGGTTGAGGTTGACCGCGCCGGAATCGTGTATTCTCGGTCGGAGCTGCAGTGGGGCGATGCGGCTGCTGCAGCGTGTTCCAGGCTGCTGCACTGATGCTTGGAAGTGGGTCCCCTCCCTGCCGCACTTGGCATCCCCCCTAATAATTCGTGGCACCAGCACCTGGCTCCCGTTTGTTACGCAGTAGAGGACAACCAACGACCTGACGTTGCTGCTGCTTGCTCGGGACATTTCGCAGCGAGACGGTCCAGCATCGAGGCACCTCACCATGAACGTCGCCGTTACAGAAACTCTGTCGCTCGATTCAGGTAAACGAACCCTTTTCCGCCCCCCGGACCGGATCTGGATACCGGTACCGAATGCTGGACGGACGGACGGACAGTGCCTTACTGACCTGTTCCCGGTCTCGCAGTGGAGTACGACCCGATCGCGCACTTGAACCTCCTCTTCTCGCACGCCTCGACAGTCTCTTCGGTTGCCCGCGTCTCGTCCACCATCCAGCGCCACAAAGATGACCTCTCGCAGTCCATCGTGTCCCTCGAGACCGCCCAGGCCTACGGGCCCGACTCCTCGCTGGAGCGCATGCAGTCGGCCCAGGCCGAGCTGGCCTCCCTCTTCCAGCGCATCGAGAGCGTGCGCAGCCGCGCCCTGCAGACCGAGCGAGACATCACCACCATGACCGCCGACATCAAGCGCCTCGATGGCACCAAGCGCAACCTGACCCTCAGCATGACCGCCCTGAAGCGCCTGCAGATGTTGACCACCGCCTATGAGCAGCTCCGCGGCCTCGCCCGGACCCGCCAGTATCGCGAGTGCGCCGGCCTCCTCCAGGCCGTGCTGCAGCTGATGCGCCACTTCAACAGCTACCGCAGCATAGAGCAGATTGCCGTCCTGAGCCGTAACGTCAGCGAGCTCCAGCGCGAGCTGCTGGAGCAGGTCTGCGAGGACTTTGAGATGGCATTCGCCAAGGGCGAGGTGGCCGCCCGCCGCGGCGTCTTGGTCGAAGCCTGCCTGGTCATGGACGCCCTGGGCGATCACGCCAAGACGAGGCTGGTGACGTGGTACGTCAATACGGAGCTGCGGGAGTACCGTCAAGTCTTCCGGGGGAATGACGAGGCCGGTAGCCTCGACAATATCGGCCGACGCTACGCGTGGTTCAAGCGCGTGCTCAAGGCACACGAGGAGGAGCACGCCGCCATTTTTCCGCCCCACTGGCGCGTCGGCGAGACGCTCGCAATGGCCTTTTGTGACGGCACGCGGGAAGACTTCAAGGGCATCCTCGAGAAGAGCATGCGCAGGATTGACGGGGCCAAGCTCGATGTCAACCTGCTGCTGAGTTGCTTGCAAGAGACCATGGACTTTGAGCAGAGCCTCGAGCGGCGGTTTTCGAGTAGTTTACCCCGGGCGAGCATCGACACGTTGAGCTCGGCGGACGACCGGATACAGAACTTCAACGGCTCGATATCCGTGTCCTTTGAGCCGTACCTGAGCCTCTGGGTCGACTCTCAGGACAAAGCGCTGGCGGTCATGATTCCAAAGTACAAGACGCAGCCGCTCATACCCGCCGATGAGGAGTTCTCTCCGCAGGCCGTCATCCCATCAGCGATCGAGCTGTTCCATTTCTACAAGCTAACGCTGTCGCAATGTGCCAAGCTTTCTACTGGGGAGCGGCTGCTCGACCTCAGCAAGACGTTGGCAAAGTACCTCGACGAATACGCACAGCAAGTTCTCGTCGCCATCTTGCAGCGCGGCGGGCTTCAGGGGGCACCTGTCCAAGATATTATTCTCGTCTTGAACACAGCCGATTTCTGGCACACCAACACCAATCAGCTCGAGGAGAGCATCAAGAAGCGCATCGATCCAGACATGGCATCAAAGGTCGACCTCTCGTCGCAGTCGGACGCTTTCATGGGCGTCGCCAGCGCAGCCGTCATGGCCCTGGTGGCCAAGGTCGAAGTCGATTGCGAAGGTGCCTGGCGAGAGATGAAGAACACCAACTGGAGCCGCATGGAGAGCGTCAGCGACCACAGCTCCTACGTCGGCGAGCTCCTCAAACACGTAAACGGGAAAACACAGGAGATTCTCCCACTCGTCATCAAGCAGCAGTACGCTCGCGCCTTCTGCGACAACCTAGTCGAGCACCTCGCCACCGCCTACATCAACAACGTCGTCCAATGCCGCCCCGTCTGCGAGGTTGGCGCCGAGCAGATGCTCCTAGACAAATACGTTCTGACCAAATCCC
>FJWA01000200.1_pt1 | contig 13361 bp, 13 predicted proteins | sample 1011891 | NCBI WGS metagenome assembly FJWA01 (sample SAMEA3912450, study PRJEB9761) | metagenome | biome: forest; material: soil | place: USA | collected 2011-06-22 | depth 0.1 m
CGTAGTCATATGGGCCATAAAACATCCAACACACGCCCCATAGTACCATCAGCGCTAACCGGATCGTCCACGGCATCGTGGTACAACGATGCCGGAAGTCCTTCAGAACCTCCGAAAGGTCTTCTAAACCGCAGAGCTTTAACCACATACACAGCCACAGAGGTGATATATTGAGTTCGCGTGACCGGGTATAGCGCAGTGCTGCATACCATAGCCACTGGCATGCTGCGAACAGGAGTACAACTTCGTGTTCATGATAAGTTGATCAGCGTCTGAACTTGGAACACACAAATACTCAAGGCGAGAATACAATTGGCAATACCCAATGCAACTCCCCTGCCCCTGCCCCATAGGCCAGGGCCGATTCGACGTCCATTGTGTGCGATCTCAGTAAACTTTGGAGCCAAGTGTGAAAGGGTTCTGAGCTTTTCTGTTCAAGGAGCAAAACTTCAAAGGAATTCAGGTCAGAAACGAGTCGAGTCGGATACGTGCTATTCCACGCCTCTAACACGCAGAATAAATCCAAGACACGTATTTGAGGAGCTCAGCTGCCATGAGGTGCAGGAAGCTTTGGGTTCAAAATTTGGGGTGCAAAAGTTGAGGTGCTGATCGAAGGTAGATGAAGCAGCTCAAAGGGGTCACCTCAAAGAGGGGAAGGTGGCGTAGCAGAAGCTGAGATGTACGAATCAAGTCTGGGTGTTGAGGTCGCGAAAGCTAACCAATANGGGTGGAATAAGAGTTCAGCGATGCCGCTGAGATCTGCTNGACTTGCTTCTCGGCGTCTTTCGCTCAGCGGCTTTCACTCGGAAGGATGAATTTAAGGTACACGGAATAGGGCCAACTTTGTTGCTTCTTGCGGCATGATGGCGAGAGAAGAACCACAGCCCATGGCAGCGTCATTGATGCTGGCTGATAGAGATGAAAAGTTGAGAGTGTCGGCTTGAATACTTTTTGAGTTCACTTGAGGTCGCCATATCTTTGCCGAACGAGTGCTTGAGCATCATGAAGAACCAGGCCCGGGCTACAATGGACATGGTGTTGAAGCTGACATCAAGTGAGGTTTTGCCCGGTTGCTGTCCTTATTTCCCTTCGGTCCCTGATTTTATGAGATATAACCAAAGCCCCTAACTCAGCAAGCCAGAGGGGCTAAAATGGAGTCTCGGAGCGACACGACCTTGCTAGCGGTATCAATGAATAGTACATGTTATGTTTTGAGAAGAAGATGATCTGAAAGGGGCCCTGGTGAGTTAGGTCCTCGTGTCATCGGACAATGCCCTCTTCGCAGGGCCGATGTTATCATTCTCTACCAAGTGATATGAAGCCAGTCAAGTGGAACACGCACTCGGGTTGTACTATACTCATGGTCGTTCATTGAACGTCAACCGATTCGACTGTAGAGTCTGGCGAGCGCTTCAGCACTCAGCATACTTCAAACTTGCTTTCTAAAACTCCTTGTCGATGAAAGTAGACACTGGATACAAAACTAGCCGCTCGCAAGCCCTGTCTGGAGACTGACGTAGCTGTAAAGAGAAATCGGAGTCTCGGGATATACTGAGATGGTCGGCCAGAAAACAGAAGATTGCCCAAGCGAGGTCGCGCCAGGAGAGAAACAGCACGACCAATTCCGGGCCACACCATTTTCAGATGCTCGAAACAGGGTGACGGTGCATCTCACGAAACGCTGGAGTCGCCCTGGGGAAACAGTTTGACGAAGTCTAAGTGCCTTTCATTCATACACACACACTGTTCCTAGAGACGCTCTACATTTCGATATATCAAGCCAAAGTCTTCTCATGGCCAACCTCGTCCCGGCGCTGGCCCCTCGAGAACCGCACCCAGACCGCGATAACCGCGAGGACGATGCCAAAGAGAGCAACCTTGACCTCGAGGGGCCAGTCTTCACCGGTTTCCGCCGCAGGGACCGGCTTGTCTGTGCTAGGCACGGCTTTCACCTCGTCGTCAGGCGCATCCAGGCCTAGGTGAGCGAGAGCAAAGAATCAAAGATCAGCACATAGTCTCTCAGGAATCCCATGATCCGGCAACGATGAANTGCAGCTTGGTATTGAAGACGGTAGAGCCATTTGCCAGTGTATTGTACTTTTTATATCCACAGAGGTGTCAAAGGAAGATGGGGGATATGGCACACATTGGGGAGAGGGCTTTAGAGCTCCACGTGGATACCTTCAGCAGGGACCTCCAGCTCGCCGCTCTTGGCGATCTTGACTGTTGCGGCCGGCTTGTCGCCCGGGAGAGTCTGGGCGTTCTCGATCTTCTCCACGACGTCGTAGCCCTCGAGGACCTCGCCGAAGACGACGTGACGGCCATCGAGCCACCTAATACCGGATGTGTTAGCGAGAGCTGTCCCAATTGTTTCTATTTGTTTCCGCGGTGGCGGCTTACGAGGTGACAACGGTGGTGATGAAGAACTGGGAGCCGTTGGTGTCCTTGCCGGCGTTGGCCATGGAGAGGGTGCCCTTCTTGGTGTGCTTGAGCTTGAAGTTCTCGTCCTCGAACTTCTCGCCGTAGACTGCAGCCGCCAATGTCAGCGATCAATTCTGTGACNATAACGGCAGNGGAGACAGGGAATACGTACTCGACTTGCCACCAGTGCCGTCGCCCTTGGTGAAGTCACCGCCCTGGATCATGAACTGCTTGATGACGCGGTGGAAAGTGGAGCCCTCGTAGCCGAAGCCCTTCTCGCCAGTGGCAAGAGCACGGAAGTTCTCGGCCGTCTTGGGGACGGTCTTGCCGTAGAGACCCATGACGATGCGCCCAAGGGGCTCATCGCCGTGCTGGATGTCGAAGTAGACCTTGTGGGTGATCTTGGGGCCCTTGGTGGCTTCGGCGGGCTGGGCGAGCATCAAGCCAGCGCCCACCATCAGCGAGGCGGCGAGAACGAGGCGCTTGAGGTTGAACATGGTTGCTGTCGGTTGTCTGGCACGCGAGATTCGGGGTCAGAGGCAGGCGAGAAACAAAAGTCCAAATCAATTGGATGGAGAACGGGGAAGGCGAGCAAAGATATGGCCAGCGCCGAGAGGTGCAGTGTTGAAGCTACGTTTCAACTTGACAGAAGCTCCCAACCCCCAAGTCGTAAAGCGGGTTGTCGACAGGGGTCGCTGTTCATGCGGCACGCCAGAGTCGCAGGAGGCGAGTTAGTGTGCGGGGCACAGTGTCACCACGGCAGCCGAGCGCTTTCACAATTCGCGGCGCTTTGTTTGTAATTACGGAAATCACGCCGGCCGTGAATTTAACCACCCGAGACTCGGAACGGAGCCGAAGTGATCTCCCCGGCCAGGCCAGGCACCTCTTTGGCTGCAACGTCATCCTCCGACGGAACCAACATTTGGACCTCGACACGACGACTCTACGACCTCCCGACACTATCGGGCGACATGCTCAGATACTGGCTCTCTAATGCCAGCATCCGCCTCATAACGTAACCCCCCGGCCTCCACGGTGCGGGATGATGTCCTCAACACACGACGAGGACCCGTTCCTCCAGGTCCAGCAGTGCGTGGCCGTTCTTCCCTTCCGACTGCATCCCTGACCGCCAGGCGGACTCGCTAACTGGCAACAAAACCAAACAGGGACGTCCTGACCCAACTCCAGTCCACCCGCCCCCTCTTCACCTCGTACCTGCGCATCCGCTCCCTCACCACCTCCCCCACCTCNCCCGAGCTCGCCTCGGCCCGCGCCGACCTCGAAGCATCCCTGACCTCCCTCGCCGAAGACCTCGCCGACCTCGTCGAGTCCGTCCGCGCAGTCGAGTCCAACCCCTCCCAGTATGGCCTCACCACCGCCGAAGTCGCCCGGCGCAAGCGCCTGGTGCAGGAGGCCGGCGGCGAGGTAGACGACATGCACGAGCAGCTCTCCCACGCCACCACCACGACGGGCCGCCAAGGCCAAAGAGGCGGCACCGACCTCCCCGACCCCTCCTCCTTCGCCATCGCCGACGGCGACACCACCAACGACGACAACGATTACGCGGCCCAGTTCGAGCGCGACCAGCAGCAGGTGATGATGCGCGAGCAGGACGAGCAGCTGGACGGGGTGTTCCAGACGGTGGGCAGCCTGCGGCGGCAGGCGGACGACATGGGCCGGGAGCTGGAGGAGCAGGCCGAGATGCTCGAGGTAGTCGACCAGCTGGCGGACCGGGTCGGCGGGCGGCTGCAGACGGGCATGGACAAGCTCAAGTACGTCATGCGGCACAACGAGGACCGGATGAGTAGCTGCTGCATCGGGGTGTTGATTGTGGTGTTGGTGATTTTGTTGATTTTATTGCTGCTGTTGTGAGTTGGTTGGGTGNACGGGGGTAGGGGCTGGTTCTATTGTTGTCGGTTTTTCTTTTGGGCACGGCCATTGCATAATACCTGAGAGCGTAGACAGACAGGTCGCTGCAACTGGGTGTTTTTGGGTTTTTTTTGCTTGTTTTTTCCCCTTCGTCTCTTGAGACGATTGGGTATCTACGTACATCCACCATCGCCGCCGCGATACATGTTGTTCTCATGGCACGCCCATGACCCCACCACCGATTTATTTATGAACCGCAGTTGCTGACATGACCCGGTGACGCCTCCCTATGCCGGCCGAAAGTGAACGAGCACGTTCCGCATGCCCGTCCCCGTGCTGTACCCTGATTGTTATCCAAGAACCAAGCCCGTATCCCGCTTCAACAGCTGGGCTAGAACCGCTAGTGAATTCACCGCTGCCGACTTCTGTGGCGCCCTGGCCGGAAACTCAAGCAATGCCGTTCGAAGGGCCGCGACGCCGGCGGTCCCGTAAAACTCGATAAACTTCTGCTCATAGTTCTCCACCATGGCTTTCAAGACGACACATTGCGTATTGGAAATTTCCGCCGGCGGCGTGTTGACGATCCGCGACATGGCCGCCCAGTATTCCCGAGGCGGAAACGGGTTCGTCTTCTTGGACATGGCAAAGTTCCGGAGCGAGATGGCCGCGAACCCGGCCCCGAGACCCGTCATGCGGTCCATGTGCTGCTGCTCCGGAATCCACCGGCCGCTGTCTTTCCACCAGCCCAGTCTCTGCCTCCCCTGCTCTGTCTTCTCNCTGCCCCGGTAGCCGAANAGGACCGGGCAGACCACCCTGAACTTGGCAAGCAGCATGTCGATCAGCGACTCGCCGCGCCAGAGGAAATCCGGCTCCGAGAGGGTCGCGGCAACGCAGATCCCAACCGGGTCAGCCGTCTCTGGCCGCGCCCCGGCCTCGTTGATGAATTGGGAGATGACCGCCTTGCCAAAGATGTTGATGAGGTAGAGAAATATTGAGGGGAGAGCCTGGTCGTTGTTTACGGCCCCTTCGACTGGGTTCCTTGGCGCGCGAACGAAATTGCTGGGATCCATCAACTGTGACTGCACGTGGTTTGCAAGCGCCTCGCGCAACAGCTGGAAAATCTTTTGTGTCTGTGATGGAGCAGTCAGTGATGCTGGTCGCTGCACCAACTCGTGGTTGTGACGAGAGGCGGTCCATACCTGGAGCTTATTCACCCCTGCAACCCCTGACGTGACAGTGAGCTGCCCGACAGATTTGCGTATCTCTCGCCGCATATCGCCCATTCTTTCTTTCAGCGCCCGATTTGATTTGGCCTGGTCAACCATGGATTTCCGCAGAAATTTGAGATTCTCGTGGATTNTCAAGTATCTGTCGGGTGTCGTCTGTGCCGGGGGCGGAGCGGGTGGCCGAGGCGTCCCCGAGTTTGAAGGGACGCCATTTGGCTGCGGCGCTTTGTTGAGAAGGCCATTGATGCCCAGCACGGCGGTTGCGGGTCGTGCCGGCTCTGGCGCTTTGGTCGGGAGAGTCACGGGAGTCTGGTTTTGGGGTTGCCCTATCGGGGAGACAACAGGCAGCCTCAAACTCGCGGCTGCAGGCGCTGCGGGTACAGCCGCTTGCTGCGGTGTCGTCCCATTAGGTTGCGCTGGGACATTGTTGTTGACCGGTGGCAGGGCAGGCGTCTTGCCATTGACTGCTGCCGCGACAGGCGGTTCGGGGTCCGGTAAAGGAGCGGGAATCGCAATCTTCTTGGCCTTGAGGGCATTCACGCGCGCGCGCTCGGCCGCGAGTTGCTCTTCGAGTCGGATCCGTTCCTCCTCCTTCCGCCGCTCGTCGAGCAGCCGCTGTCTCTCCTCCTTCTGCAGCTGCTCGCGGTACACTCTTTCCGCGTCCTCCCGGACCCTCTCGTGTTCTCTCTTCGCGGCCTCGAGAAGGAGTCGATGTCGTGCCTCCGAGTTCCTGTCGTCGGCGAGNATTTCCTCCAGCACGGTCCGCTGCTGGGGACTCCCCGACGCCCAATGGCGGCTCTGCCGGTGGGACGGAGAGGGGCCTGCCATTGTCGAATTCGTGGGCCGTGTGGTTTCGTCGGTGTCTATAAGGCCATGCTCTCTGGCGATTATACCGTCGCGGTTGTTGGTGTCGTCGCGACGANTCGTGCTGCCCTGNCTGTTTGTTGAACCGATTTAATGCTGGGGCGCAGCGGCTAGGGTCACCCTCAGGTGTTTCCGGCTGCCGGTCTAGCCGCTCTTGCAGCTGCTCATCCCGGATTGGTTCTAGCGTGCCAAGCGGTGCAGGTCAACCCTAACCCCTTTTTGGAAGCCGCTCGTTCACATCGAGAAGCCTTCCATGACAACACCAGCTTGATTCGAAGGAAACATCAAGTGCATTATTTGACAGGTTTGGATTCGTTGGTAAAAAAGTCCTGTGGAATTCCTTGGACGAGCTCTACGACAAAGCCAAGAGCAATGGCGACGGCGATGGCAATGGCCATGGCAAGGACAACGGCCAGGACAACGGCCAGGACAGTGTAGGATCGACAGCGGAGCGGCGCCAAAGCCACGATTCGAGTCGGTTGGAGCAAAGCACAAGATGATCGACGCCCGAAGATATTCCTTATGGTCTAGAGGCTACGAATGACAGGCGAGCAGTGCAAATGTGGACGAGTTTCCTGGTCTGAGTGCGGTTCGCGTCCGAAACGAGCCAACGCTCTCCTCGGGCAGTGCCGTGGTGTAACAGCAAACCCATGCAACCCTGGATTGCTGGATGGCGGGAGGGCGGCTACCAAGCGGCAAAGATGGCATCGGCATGTCTTCTCTGGATTGGGTTAAAACGTTATTTATATTTCCCCTTCTTCACCTCGCGCCGCATCAACGGCTCGGTGACTTTGTCATCCTGCTGAGCCAACACCCCGTCGTGCCTCTCAGACGGAGCACGAGTCCCTACTACCGTCTGCTAATACCTGCAGAAGTATTCCTGTACAGTCCCAAGTAGGTAACATGTGGACACGATGGCAAGCTCATGTGGACCCGCCCCCAGCGTTTTGGTGTCTCGTATTCTGTCTGGGAAACACGCGCGGCTCTTCTCTGTCGAGAGACGAAGAGGCGTGCATGAGGTCTGCCTCCGTACACGCCGGCCACCCTGTTGGCTTCCTCACGGCCGAATTGGTAAACCAACTATAGAATACAAGTCACTGCCTACAGTGTAAGCATCCGTCGTTGACGATCCAATGATCCGTATGTGCAGGCGTGCTGCTGCTGAAGAGACAGGGGTTTGGGGTGCAGCCACGGATCCAGATGCAGCCCCTCACTGCGGGGCCTCGCGGTGACGCCCCACCTCCTATCCCCTTTCTGTCTGCTGCTAGCGTTGCTTGGGGCACTGAGCACGGAGCAAGCATCCAGTGCTGTCCCAACCAGCAACCCACAGCAATCCAGCTCCTCTCCGTCGTCATACGCAGGGCTCGAGTTCCTCTCTCTCTCTCCNCCCAACCCACTTCANCCAACCTTCCTTCAACAACCATTCCCCCATTCAGCCTTCCGGCATCTAAGCTTTCGAACATCAAGCCCGTGGCTTTTTTCGATCTTTCATTAACCCCTCCTTGGGCTCCAAAGCCTGCAGCACCCTGTCCGCGAGCAACACCTCCGCAAAACCCCCCAAAAACACACCACAGCAACGAGCAGAATACCCGTCCGTCTAGTACACAGCAGAGACACGCACATACAACACGACGGCCAGCTCCTGTCCACTGCCGCCTGCAAACACATCCGACCAACAGTCTGTTTCGCACTCGACGTGCATCCATCCACCCATCCACTCATACGCCAAGCTCAACGCCGTCGACGACGACGGATAGCCGCCATGGATCAGCAGCAGCAACACCAACCGCAGCCTCAGCCTGGAGGCGTCCCCGGCCCGACTGGCCGCCGACTGCACATCGCCCATCGCAGAAGCCCCTCGGAGCTGACCCCATTGATGAGCATGTTTGCGAATCCGGGCAGTAAGTCGATGTTTTCGCCTCTCCCCGCTCCCTCCTCGAGCTTGGCTTTGCGGGCTCACATCGTGCCGCACACTGCTGCGGTTCGACGAACACCGTGCTCCTATTCTGTCGCCGCCCCGTCTCGCATGGGTCCATGACGCTGACCCGGAGTTCTCGTCGTAGTGGAACAGCTAGCCATCCAGCAGCAGATCGAGCTGCTGCAGCAACAGCAACAGCAGCTCCAAGCTACGTATCAGCAGATGAGCATGCTGCCGGGCCAGCCCCTCGGCGCTGGCGGCTATGCCCCGCTACAGACGACCATGGCCAACATGTCACCCCAAGCCGGCTTTCAATTCCCGACTCAGCTTCCGCAGCAGAACGTCCCCCTGGCGCCGCCGACCCAGCCCCTGTCACATCGCCGTAATCAGTCGGCCATCCCGAACATGGGCCTGGGCCCTCCTCCGGCGCCCTCGTCCGGCGCGTCAGGATCCGCCTTTGGAAACTTTGAACACACGCAGCCACAGGGCAGAGAGAATGCTGGCGGTCGTGGTGGTCGAGGCGGCCCCCCTGGAGGCGGTCATCAGAGACGTCACTCGTTGGCCCTGGCCGATGCCAAGAAGGCCGCCGAGATCGCCCAGCAGAAACGTACCACCTCTGCCTTCCAATTCCCTGCCCCTGGTGCTGCCGCCTCCGCCGAAAGGCCGGAGGAGGAAGCCAAGGGCTCGACTCCCGCTCCCCCCGTCCCCGAAAGCCAGCCCGCACCGGCGGCGGGCCCGGGACCGGCGTTCCGTGGTGGTCGCGGCGGCCACGGCCGAAGCCAGAGCATGGCTGTTGGTGCGAACGCCCGCGGCGGCGGCCTTGGAGGCGACTTCGCCCGCCGTGGTGGTGGTGGGGGCCACGCCCGCACGTCCTCTCGGAACTTTGACGGCAACTGGCGCACTCAAAGCCAGAACCAGGGTCACGATCAGACCGGCGGCGCCGGNCAGAATCAGGGATTCCAACCGGGCCACCGGGCCCGTAGCTCCATCAGCCACCAGTCCATCTCGGGCATCGGTGCCTTCCAGTACCCTGGTCAGCCCCAGCTGATGCAGATGCCCGGCCAGATGATGATTCCCAACATCTATGCCGGCCAGGCTTTGAACCCCATGCAGGTCAATCAGCTGCAGGCTCTTCAGGTCGCGGCTATGGGCGGCCAGCACATGGGCGGGCTTCAGGCGAGCCAGCATGCCCCTCAGATGGCTGCCCAGCAGCCCCACCAGCAGCAGCAGCAGCAGCAACAGCAACGCAAGACCCTCTTCACTCCATACCTGCCGCAGGCTACNCTTCCNGCCCTCCTGGGCGATGGGCAGCTCGTCTCTGGCATTCTTCGCGTCAACAAGAAGAACAGGAGCGATGCCTATGTCTCGACCCAGGATGGCCTGCTTGACGCCGATATCTTCATTTGCGGCAGCAAGGACCGCAACCGCGCCCTCGAGGGAGATCTGGTCGCGGTCGAGCTTCTGGACGTNGACGAGGTTTGGGGTCAGAAGCGCGAGAAGGAGGAGAAGAAGAAGCGGAAGGANATCACCGACACACGTTCCGGGTCTACNGCTGGTAACAGCCAAGGCGGCGGAAATGGCGACAGCAACGACGCTGGCGAAGGCGGGATCCGCCGTCGTGGCAGTCTGAGGCAGCGTCCCACCCAGAAGAAGAACGACGACGTGGAAGTCGAGGGTCAGAGCCTGCTCCTCGTGGAAGAGGAGGAGATTAGCGACGAGCAGAAGCCCCTTTACGCCGGCCACATTGTCGCCGTCATCGAGCGCGTGGCGGGCCAGATGTTCTCCGGAACGCTTGGTCTGCTTCGGCCCAGCAGTCAGGCGACCAAGGAAAAGCAAGAAGCCGAACGCGCTGCGCGGGACGGGAGCATGTCGCGCCATCAGGANTCGCGGGCCCACGAGAAGCCCAAGATTGTGTGGTTCAAGCCGACGGATAAGCGTGTTCCGCTNATCGCCATCCCCACGGAGCAGGCCCCTCGCGACTTTGTTGAGAAGCATCAGGANTACGCAGACCAGATTTTNGTGGCCTGCATCAAGCGCTGGCCCATCACCTCGCTGCACCCGTTCGGTACTCTGGTCGAAAAGCTCGGCAGGATGGGCGATCTCAAGGTCGAGACGGATGCCCTTCTCCGAGACAACAACTTCGCGTCAGACGATTTCGCCGATGCCGTGTTGCGCAGCGTCGGTCTCCAGGACTGGACGATTGCCAAGGAAGACGAGGCTGCCATCGCCGCTCGCCGGGACTTCCGTAACGAAAAGGTCTTCACACTCGATTTGGACAGCTCCGCCGACCTCGGAAACGGTGTCCATGTCAAGTCCCTGCCTGATGGCAAGATTGAAATTGGTATCCACGTCCCGGATGTCACCCATTTCGTGAAGCCGAACTCGCTTCTCGACCGCGAGGCCAAGAAGCGTGGCACCGCTGTTCAGCTCGTCAACCGATTCTGTGCCCTGCTCCCCCCCAAGCTTTCGGGTGAACTGTGCTCGCTCACCCCGAACCAGGATCGGCTGACCGTCAGCGTTGTCTTCCACGTCAACCCTCACACTGGCGCTGTTGCCGAGGGAGATGTCTGGATTGGGAAGGGCATCGTCAAGAGCGGCGGCAAGCTCTCCCTCACACAGATGGATGAGGCGCTTTCTGGTGCTGCCGGGTTTACCCATGAAGCCATCGAGGCCAAGGAGATCCAGGTCCTCAACGTGAGTTACAGCCTCCAGGTTGTCTATGCGGCAGAAAGGTGCTAACAGTTTTACGATAGGTCCTCACTCAGAAGTTCCGTGAGGCACGCCTCGGTGCTGGTGGCGAGCCCATCGCCCCTCTCCGTCTCCTGCAGCAGCTGGACGATGAGAACATCCCCGTCAAGCACAACGTCTTCGACACGACCCCGGCGACGGAGCTGGCTGAGGAGCTCGTTCACAAGGCCAACGCATATGTGGCTCAGTACTTGGCGCGCGCCNTTCCCGAGAAGGCTCTCCTGCGCAGGCAGGCGGCGCCCAACTCGCGCCGTCTGCAGACCTTTGTGGAACGCATGACGGCCCTCGGCTACGACATGGATCCCTCGAGCAGCGGCACGCTCCAGAATAGCCTCTTCAAGGTTGAGGATGCCGAGATCAGGAAGGGCATGGAAACCCTACTGCTCAAGTCGATGCAGCGCGCCAAGTACTTCATCGCAGGCAAGACGGCCCAGCACATCTGGCCTCACTACGCACTCAACCTGCCGCTCTACACCCACTTCACCAGCCCGACCCGGCGCTATGCCGATGTCCTGGTCCACCGTCAGCTGGAGGCGGCCCTCTCCGAGGGCAAGGTTGAGTACACCGAAGATCTGGAGAATCTCGTGAAGACGGTGGAAGCCTGCAACACCAAGAAGGATTCGGCTCAAAATGCTCAGGAACAGAGCGTCCACATCGAGGCGTGCCGCGTGATGGACAAGAAGCGCCAGGAGGTGAACGGCGACCTGATCAGCGAGGGCATCGTCGTCTGCGTGTACGAGTCAGCATTCGATGTCCTCATCCCCGAGTGGGGCTTCGAGAAGCGTGTGCATTGCGACCAGCTTCCCTTGAAGAAGGCCGAGTTCAGGAAGGAGAAGAGGGTCCTGGAGCTCTATTGGGAGAAGGGCGTGCCCAGCTCGGCATACGTGCCCGAGGATGAGCGCCCCAAGGCTGCCATGTCCCAGCGGTTCTCCAACGCGCTGGCTGCCGCTCGCCAGGCCGAGGAGGCAGAGCGAGCCAAGAAGGAACGCGAGGAGGCGACCAGAAAGCAGACCGAGACTGGAACTATCTCGACGGATGAGGTCAACGCCCTCTTCGATGACGACGAAGACAACGCGTCGGATGACGACGAAGACTTTACGGAGGCGATGGCGGGCGCGTCCCTGGCCGAGCGGCCGACGCAGAGCGTTCCTGGATCGCCGACCCGGGCTTCGGCGGATGCCGGCAACCTCCACCGCACCCGGTCGGACTCCAAGGTGCCCACGGCCGACGTGCCGGAGACACGCCTAACCAACAAGGAGAGGTATTTGAAGCTCTTCAAGCTCAGGGAGGAAGGAGGCGACTACATCCAGGACGTGACCGAGATGACGCGGGTGCCGGTCATTCTCAAGACGGACCTCACCAAGAGCCCTCCGTAAGTGTTTACCCCATCTACGAATTCTTCTAGACCGCAGCCAACTAACGGAGTCTCAGGTGCCTGACCATCCGGTCGCTGAACCCATACGCGTTGTAGACAGGGGCTTCAACAGAAGCGAAGGGTCTGCAATTGGTGGAGTACTTGGCCACCAAAAACATGTCTTGTGGATCCAAGAAAGTATCATCATCGGTCGATGATCGTTGCCAATGAGGAAGTGGAAGACTGATAAACGGCGGCTGCCTATAGAGAGAGTTTTACCAAGATGGTATAGTTTTTGTATGGCATGGGCAGCATTTATTGGACGGAGGGAGGTTTGCGGCAGCAGGCATTGCAGGGACGGTAGCAGTTCCTGCAGTGTCTGGCTGTGGGATGCGCTAAAAGGGGAGATGGAAGAAGATTGAAGGGGGGATGGAGAGTGGGCAGAGCACATAGGGCAGCCATCTAATAGTGAATGAATTACCGTTGTTGTTATCGCTGGGTTTGGCCCTTGCTAGATTCGGTTGTTTTAACGCGTGCAGCCGGTTTCATGGCTTGGAGTTTTGTGCGACCTGGAGATGCGGCCGGGAGAAAATCTACCTCGCGCCGGCCGGCATCATAGCACCGCAAGTGCTTCGGTCAGAGTGTGTCATTGGATCACCCGAGCCACGGCTCCGGGCTCTGGGTTTAACAGTCGTGCTTTGGGCGAAGTCTTCTTCTGCCTTCCGGTCCCTGGCTGTGGCATCTCCCATTCCTCGAACAAGACCCAGCGGTGTGTGTGATGGATGTGTTCGTTACGCGGCGGTGGCCTGGACCTGGGACACAAGAAGAGAAGAAGCAGAGCAGTGAACAGGACGAACAACGACCAACACGTGGAACTTAGGTAGCTACCTACCTTTAGGTACCCTCCCACGCAACCACTCGACGATCCGGGAACGTCGCTCCGACGGGTGGAGCGAGACGA
>FJWA01000421.1_pt1 | contig 13359 bp, 9 predicted proteins | sample 1011891 | NCBI WGS metagenome assembly FJWA01 (sample SAMEA3912450, study PRJEB9761) | metagenome | biome: forest; material: soil | place: USA | collected 2011-06-22 | depth 0.1 m
ACCCACTGCTGCTTGAAGTGAGACTGCAGTGACCGCATGGCAAAAAACCAAAACACAAAGACCAAGGCCTCCTCTCCTCCCTCCCTCCGCGTCCCATGGAGGAGACAATTTGACCCCACTCCANCCTCGGGGCTAGCTAAGACCANCGGTCCCAATTTGTTCAATCCTCGCCTTTTCATGACCTGACNGATCTGCTGTGCGGCTGGGCCAGTCCAGATCCTCGATTCTCGACTTTCATTTTCCAGTCTCGAATCTTCGCATCGCTGCTGCCCGTCTACCAACAACTAACGTTTCTTACGGTACCTACACTTACCCGGTTCTGCCTCCCGCTGCGCCCAAAGTAGCCCCCAAGGTCTCCCTCCTTCAGGCGGTTTGTGTTTCCAGCACGCTGCGCCCGGCGAATCAGCGACCGTCCCGGATAGGTACCTGGGCCAACCCCCCGAAACAGGCACCGCCGCAGACCTTTCATCATCAGGCGGGCAAGCGACAATACCGGGCGTGGGATTCTCCTCTGACACCACCCAAATCGGTCCCCGTCAATGTTCACGCAATCCGCAGCCTCGCCCAAAACCCAGGGGCCAGGAAACATCGCCGTCTCCGCCGTCACTGCTACCCCCGCATCGTCGACACCGCCTTCGAGGAGCAGCCGTCTGCGGGGCCTGACCTACCTGCGCAACTACACCCAAACCCACATCCTGTCCCGCGAGCACAGCTCCCACGCGACCCAAGGCCCTGCCGCTTCCGCACCGCCCCAGCCAGCACCCTCAGTCCCGTCGCCTTTGGCCGTCGCGACAAATCCCTGGTTCGCCTCTGCCCGCAACGATTCCTCCACCACCAACCCCGCCTCCGTCCCCGCCTCCGCTCCCGACAGCAGCAACAACCCCTCGTCAACACGCACAACCCGCTTCTCGCAGCTCGTGCCCACTCTGGCCCATCCCCTCGGGCTGTCGACTTCGTATTCGGGAGGAAGAGCCCATACGGAGGCCGTACCAGGGACGCCGTCCGGACGACCATCAGCCGAGTCATCTGCAGTCCTAGTCCCCGCCCTCACCGTCTCGCACCCTGCCATCGCACCCACAGACGCGACAGCGCCCCGTCCGCCATCCGACGACATGACCCGTGCACGCTCGGCAACGACCGGCGAGGACGCCGCCGCGCGACTCGACGGAGCCGGCGGCAGCCTTGACACGCTGCCCTCGATTCGCTTCAGCACCTTCTTCGACCCTCGCGCTACTCGGCCATCGTTGAAATTCGCGCCTATCTCTCGAACCCTCCCNTCCGGCAGAGAGATCATCCGTGTCGGCAGGTACTCTGAGAGGGACAGCCAACCCAACGTCCCGGCCAACGCTCCCTCGGCAGCCCCCGTGGGCTTCAAGAGCAAGGTCGTCAGCCGCCGGCACTGCGAGTTCTGGTACGAGGATGGCAAGTGGTACATCAAGGACGTCAAGAGCAGCTCGGGCACCTTTCTCAACCACATCCGCCTCAGCCCACCTGGCACCGAGTCGAAGCCCTATGCGGTGAACGATGGTGACATTGTGCAGCTAGGCATCGACTTCAAGGGAGGCGAGGAGATGATCTTTCGTTGTGTAAAAATGAGACTGGAGCTGAACCGCGGATGGCAGAACAAACTGAACACTTTTAAGTGAGTACCCCCNCCCCCGATCTCTGCCTGGAGTTCTGCTCATGATGCTAACGTCTTCCCCTAGCGTGGCCACCCACAAGAGGTTAAGAAACATGACGGCCGGCAACGCCAACTCGTCGTCTCAAGACTGTTCAATATGTCTCAACAACATCGCGGTAAGCACTACTTCTGCAGCCCCACAAATCCAGCAGGTCTCTAACGATTCCCAGCCGTGCCAATGTCTCTTCGTCGCCCCTTGCTCCCACACCTGGCACTACAAGTGCATCCGTTCTCTCCTCACCTCCGGCTCTTACCCCATATTCATCTGCCCCAACTGCCGCGCCGCAGCCGATCTCGAGGCCGAAGTCGAGGACCCGGAGGAGTGGGAACAACTCGACTCGGACGAAGGAGGTGCAGCAGGCCAGCAGGGCGCGCTCCTCCAGCCCCCTCCCGCCGACACCAACANCCCAAACAACAACAGCAACAACTCCACCACCCCCTCAGCACCCCGCCGATCTCGCGAGTCAGTCCGCAGCGCCCGCTTCCTCGCCGGCCAACACCCACAATCCCAGCCCACCGACGTCCCCGACGTGGCCATGCTCCTGGACCTCCCGCCCCNCGCGAGAGAGGACTCCCCCGCGCAGCTCGACGGCGCCGGCACGCTCGCGGACTCGGCCGCCGCCGTCCTGTCGCACACCACGTCCAACCCGATGCCCATCCCGTCCGCCACCCAACGCATCCTGCCCGACGGCCGCCGCGAGACGAGGACGCCCTCGCCCACGGGCGCTCCAGTGACCAACGGTCCCGAAGGGCCCATCACGCCGCGGAACGACGCCGGGCCCTGGGTGTTTGACGGCAGCGGCGTGCGTCTGAGTCAGGAGGGCGGCCGTCCCGTTTTGGCCGGCGGTGCTACCGGCCAGAGTGGCAGCGGGACTGCCTCGCGAGTGGTTAGTCTTGAGGCGGCGGTCCAGGCGGCCGGGAACAGGATTTCGAGGGAGGATGGGCTCTCCTAGGCGGAGATGTTGCATCTGAGGGTTTCTGAGGATGATTGAGGGGCGTGGTTGTTGTTATTTGTTGGGTTTCGAAAGGTTGTTTCACTCAGCGGTCATTGCGTTGCGTTATCCCCCGCCAATGTTTTCTTTTTCCTTGCTTGGCTTTGCTGGCTTGCTTTTCCATTTGATTATCGTATAGGAGGACGCATTGCACAGCAACATTCNGATGGAGTTGAGGGNTGGAGTTGAGGGTTGGGGCGCGCTGGCTGGTTGGGCAAAGCAAGGGACAGATGAGGAGGGGGCAATTGCAGGGCAGGGCAAACGGGAGGGGCATTGTCGCTTGGGGTCGTTTTTGGTCCCTCAGTTTGGTATCTTGCGTCTTGTTTCATTTTCACGCGTTTATATATCTAGTCAACATGCTGTCGTGGCCAAGGCTACCAAGGCTGGGTATTGTCACATTGGCACAGTCGAGAGAAGAGAATGTGCTTTTATTTTGGTCTGCAGAGAGAGGGCGGCGGGGAGTATCAACGAGATGTGGTGCTAGCGGTCACGGTGAGTATCAGGCAGCACCTTGGTGGATAGGCCTTTTCATTGGAAGGGGATAAACTGATGGCTGGGGGGTAGTCTGGCCCTGATGTGGGTTGGTTCTCATGACTCTGCTTACTTAACATACATAATAATAGCATTATATCCTGTGCTTGGTTCCCTTGCAGTAGTAACTTGGTTCCCTTGTAGTAGTAACTTAGTTCCCGAGTGGTGGTAACTAAGTTCCCGAGTGGTGGTAATCTGGTTTTGTTTCGTGAAGCCCCGAGGCTGGATTGTTGCTGACTTCTCGCACTGAAGTTTCCTGTTTTACAAGGCGACGCAAATCAGGAGTCAAGCATCGATATGCCCTAAATACACCTCTACCATCACCTCAAGTACGAATACCCAACACCNCAAACAAACCCCACGCTCCCAGTAACATTACCAAAATCAAATGAATCAAATCACTTCTTAAACACAGCCAACCCCAACCTCTCAATCTCCCTCCCCTCGGTCGTCCCCCTCCCCGCGGCCTCCAGCAGCCTCCCCCAGGCCTCGGCATCCTTCGTCTTAACTGCCTCCTCGGCGGCCTTGACCCGCATCCCGCACTTTTCGTACATGACAACTGTCTGGCCCGGCTCGAGGCCCACGCATTTCGGGATGAAGGTNGAGGCCAAACGGGCNTTGCCTGCCTGGAGGGTNAGGTTATAGAAGGGCTGTGTTGGTGGGCGGGGGGTTAGTTATTGGCTAGTAGGGAAGAGGGAGGGTGGGGAACATACCACCCAGCCGATGGGGTTCTTGCGTTGGCGGGATAGTTCCTCGAGTTCNTTCCAGTCGCGCTTGGCTATAAGGGCTTGGAGGCTATGTGTCGTCTGGGTCAGTCAGACTCTCAAAGAAAGACTATGTGCAGCGATAAACTCACCGAATCCACCAGGCCACCTTCTCAGGGACCTTGAACTCGCTCTGGATCTTCTTGGCCCTGCCGTGATAGCCCAACCGGATCAGCTTAAACATGGTTTGATTCACTGACAGGCCGGTAAAACTGTCGGTCAGATCACGATCAAACGCCTCCTGCATACGCAGCAGGCTGGTCGCGTCTTTCAGCGCGCCCAGCTCAAAGGCATGTTCCTTGGTGTTATCCGAGAGCAGCTTCGCCGCCAACGCGAGCTTGTCACTGGCTGTCCGGCTCTCGGGCTGACGTAGGGCCTCGCGGATAAAGACGGCTGCGCCCTCCAAACGGCGGTCGTCTTGGTAGTAGAGGTCCTTGAGCAGCGTGGTATCCTCGCGGCCGTCACCGTCACCGTGTCGCGAGGACGCCTCCACCAGGGCCGAGGCGGTCGGCCGGCTACTAATGACGCGGAAGAAGCCGGCTAGAGGTAGCTTGCGCTTGAGCTGGTGCAGGACAAAGTAGATCAAGTCTGTGTCGCCGCTCTCNATGGCTTTGTCCAACGCCAGTTCGTCTTCCTCCATGCTGAGCAGCAGTGGCACTTGCCGGCCGGCGCGTGGTTCGTGGTTGAGGAGTTCGGTGGCAAGACGTCCCCTTCCCTCGTCATATGCAGCACGGGCAATTGCCTCGAAGGAGATTCCGGGCTTCCCGGATAGCTTCTCGACAATCTTTCGGCAGATAGCATCGTCATCCTCGGAGCCCAGGCGGACTTTGGCAGAGGCCCAGTGAACGTAGATCTTATCTGTAGGCAGCCGCAGATAGCCGGCAATCCGCAGAGCTAGGAGATACTCGTGCCTGTTGAGGAGGCGGGCGATGAGCCCTGATGGCGAGAGGCGTTGGTACTGTTCGTAGGACAGGGGCAGACCTATCTCAAAAAAGCGGGCAGCATTGAGAACGCGCAAGGTCTCGCACATGTCGACAAAGTCGTCACTGTTATAGATGTCGAGAACCGATTTGCCGAAGGAGGCGGCCTTGAGGAGCTGTTTCTGCCAGTGGACGCTGAACTCCTGACCCGCTGCGCTGATGCAAGTGTCTACAGCTTCGACAAGGTGGCTCCTAATCAGCTGGATGTTGTCGTCGGCCTTGGGCGACTGCATCTCGAGCTGCTCGACGGCGTCTAGCAGAATTGAGGCCGAATGGTCGGCACCGAGGCGGAACACCTCCTCAGTGACATCTGGGACCTTCTGGAGGAAGTCACAGGTGTCCTGGGCAATGATCCTGACTCCGTCGTAATCTGCCACATGTTGCGGTCAGCAGACGGGCGCGGGGGAGCTCATTGAATTGAAGGACACTCACCAGGGACGATATGGACTCGGCCACTGTCGTAGAAGAATTTGGCCAATGAACCACTTGGTCCCACGAGGTGGACCTCATCCTCCCACGCTATGACAACGGCATCGTTACCGCACCACTCGAAGTACTTGGGCGGAATCTTGGACCTGGAGTCGTGCTCGCTCAGGCGGGTCTGGAAGTCGCTGGTGATGACATGGGCCTTGCCCGTTGCCGTGTAGAGGGCAGAAAACTTGCCGTTCGGCGACACGGCAATGTGGGTAAATGGACCGATGTCTAAGAAGCGATCCTCGCACTCTGAAGCATCCGACACGTGGATGGTCTGGCCGATGCTGAGGAGGACTTCGACTGATCGGGAGAGGGTGTAGGCGGGCGGGATAAGGTTCCACGAGTGAACCTGGCCCTCTGGCGGCGGTGCCAGGAGTTTGGGACGGGGCTCATCGTATGATGAGACGGACACGAGAGCGTTGTTGCCCAGGAGAGCGACCAGACCGTGGGCGTAGAATCGGCAGGACTTGACACCGGCCTCGTCGGCGCCATTGCCTAGCGAGAATTGGGTGAACTCCCCCTGCAAGTCGTAGTAGCACCTCACGGTGCCGTCGGCCGTGACCACCAGGAGCTTCTCATCCTCGGACCAGCCGAGTCCCTTGATGGAGCCCTGGTCCCAGTTGATGCGGCGGATGAGCTTGCCGGCGCAGCTGTGGATGTCGATGCTGGGCTTGGAGGGTCTCGTTAGTTGGAAGGCAATCAGCTTCTCCTCGTCGCGGTAGAGAGCTGCGTGCTGGGTGTCAGACGGCAGGCCGGTGCAGACAAAATGAGGTCCTNANAAGTGCATCCACTCACCGATGGCACCTCCGTAGGGAGCCCCTGCGACAAGATAGTTGTCGAGTTGCAGGTCCTGGTCAAATATCTGTGTGTAGAGCTGGATCTTGCGGTAGAAGCGCTCACCAAGCTGTTCCCAGCCTGCTGTGGGATGAGCCAGATCCATCGTGTATCATGGTCTCATGCTTGGTTGTGAAGGAGAGTGGACCTAGTCATGAGCTGGGGATTGTTTTGGTGAGGGCAGCCAAATGAGACGCAGCACTGGAGCTTCCAGCTTGCAGCTTCGTCCCCTAATACAGTGTGTTTTTAGGCCCAGGCTCGCACGGTGTAGCCTAGCGAGCCTGGAAACAACCCCACTCGGCCCCTGTCGTCGGATCGCGGGGTTACCAGACGATAACGTTGATGTGAACCAAGCTCGGACAAAGTTGCATCATAGGGCGGGTGGGCACCCGACCAAAGTCACACGCGTATTCCCGCTCCCCTGTATCGTTCCGTTTGCGCACCGCACTCTCCTTTTTTCTTTTGCACCACCCCTTCGGCTGACACGAGACAAACACCATGCCCGCCGACTGGAGACAAGAATACCTCAGCGGCATTCGCGATGCTGAGAAGCAGCATCCCGTCGATCGAGAGCTGATTGCGGCGTGTTAGTGAACAACGACTCCCAGCCCCCACCATTTCGTTCCATCCCCCGGCATTGCATTCCCTAGACACTGCCTGCATATTGAGCAATTTGATATCTGACCTCCATTCAGATTCGGAACTCCTCGACCGCGTCTCCATCCTCGAAGCCGAAAAGGCAGCCGCCCTACAAGCCCAACCCGAACTCACCGCCCGCACCCCGTCAACCCCAAGCAGACCGTCACCAGCCTCGACGCCAGCCCCCACCGCGGACGACACCCCCATAGTGGCCCGTCTCCGCCTCGAGCTCGCCGAAGCCCTCCGCGCCAAAGGCCAATTCCAACAGCGCCTCCAAGTGGCCGAGGAGGAGCTCACCCGCCTCCGTGCCAAAACCACGTCCGAGTCCAAGACGCTCCGCGACCTGGCCGTTGAACGGCGCGCTCTGACCGTCAAGTTACGAGACCGCGACGAGGAGCTCCGAGTCAAGAACAAACTCGTCGCAGATGTCCAGGACGAACTGGCGGTGCTGAACATGCAGCTCGACATGGTGGAGAAGAAGCGGGCCGAGAAGGAGGCCGAGAACAAGCAGCTCGTCGACAGGTTCATGAAGCGGGTGGGCCAGGAGGCCGAGGCCATGAATCTGGCGAGCGAGCCGCTGTTCAGCAGGAAGAAGAGGTAACAGGCCGCACATCGAGAGACACCCAGTGGGTTCGGTTCTCGTGGCTTCGAGCAAAAGCGCCGCGCTGTTGAAGTGTAAGACTGGTATCTGAACAAGGTATGTACAAGTATCTATCCGCTCCTTCTTTCGACCCGCTCCGTTCACCCCCAAAATCTACCCTTGAAACAAACACAAACACCAAACAATACCACAAACCCATACGACTTGAGGGGTACTCGTTTGTCTTTGCAGGCAATGTTCTCCAACAACTCTCCCGTACTCCAGAAAAATCCATCTAGCGCCATGAGGCCACCGCTGATGTATAGAAAGCAAGAAATCACTTCCTCGTCGAGATGCAGAAAGTGCCCCGTGCTGCTGTCCAGGAGACATAACCCGGGGGATATGTCAAGTCCTCGACGTCCAAGATCGACGACGCGACATCGTTCTCGGAGTTTTTGTTGTCGTGGACAAACGTCTTGAGCGACACGATCTTGCACCCAATCTTCAGGTCCAAGAACATGTTGACCAGGTTGTCGTTGAGCTGCGAGGTGAAAGCCTGGTTGTTGACCAGCACCACGTCGGCTCGTTTTAGCGCCGCCAGGGTCCTCTCGCTCTTACGGAAATCGCCCCGTTCGAGATGCACCTTGCCCGGCGCAATCCCCCACAGGCGACAGCGAACCGCAAACTCCTTCTTCTGCGCCTCGGCGAGGTTGCACGCGTTCTCCATCATCTCACAGCCCCAGCTCTCGCAGCCCCGCTCCACCGCCGCCTGGAGGGTCACGTTGCCGACGCCCGAGCCGAGGTCGACAAAGACCATGTCTGAGGTCAACTTTGTCCGATCGAAGATGTTAGAAACGAAGCAGTGCAGAAGCTCGCCATACACGTTGTCGGAGCCATTTTCGTACTTGGCGAGGAGCTCGATCTTGGGTGCCACGGTGCGGTCGTATACTTGGTCCAGAATCAACCCGGCCAGCTCCCGTGACACGCCCCGCATAGCGTCGATATTCTTCGTTATTGCGCCCTTCTTCTGGAGCGCTAGGAGTTGGTCGTTGTATTCCGCCAGAGTCGCCTTGAAGCCCGTGCCGTCTTTTGTGTTCTTACTCTTCTCCAGCCGGCGGTAGATGCCGTCGTCCTGATCGAGGAACGGCTTCGCCTCGGCATCGGTAAGGTATGTCGAAGCTACAAGCTTGACAACTCTCATAATATCCAACGCGCCGTCGATCTGGTCCTTACCCCGAACGAGTTCATAGCTAAGAAAACACGTCAGCACTACTCAGCCACAGCCAATCCCTCGGCAACTACCACCACGACGACAAAGAAAGGATTCCGGCCTCTTACCGCTCTGGATATTTCGCCCCCGGATACCGCAACTGCACCCCGACCTCATCCCGCCCCAGCCCCATCACAGGCTGACACTTGTCCTCGAGCGACGCCACATCCGCCGCGTGCACTACCCGGAGCTTCTCCTCGTCCCCCTGCCCGAGCCACATCCGCGGATGCCGCAGCCGCCGGTCGGGGTCCTCGGTGTGCGCCCGCTTTATCCGCTTGCTGGGGTCGAGCCGCTCACGCCAGTCATCGTCGTCGTCGTCCCCGGGCTCTGAGTCGCTAAGCACGGGCGCCGGGCTGGCCGTAGCGGACGATCGGTTATTAGCGGCGGGGGCGCGCGCGCGCTTTCGGCTGCTAGGGTTGGCTCTGGGATCGGGCGAGGAGGCGGCCTGGAAACGCCTTGTCGGGTTGAGGGTGGAGGGGAGCGGCGAGGCGCGCGGGCCGCGCGAGGCGCCGCCTTGGGAGGGGAGGGTTGCCGACTTGCTGGTGGCGCTGTTGTTGTTGCCACTGCTCTTTGGATTCGGGACGGCTTGCTTGACTTTGCGCACTTCGGTCTTGATTTTGAATTTTGANTTTTGGTTGAATATGCTCATCTTGGGCGTTTTTGTTTCTTGGTTTCGGGGGGTGGGGATTGAAATGCAAGGCGCTGTTGCTATGCGCTGCGGCTGGAGGTGCAGGTGCAGGTTCAGGCGCTGTATAGGTACTACGGTAGGTGGTTGGTTGTCAGATGCGATGGGCGCCCGGATCTTCGGATGGGTTGACGCGTTGCGCGTGACTGGTTNTCGGTTGCAGCTGCGTGGTAGGAAAAAGAACAGAATAAAATGAGGTGCTGAGATATGCTTGTGATGAAGTATACAGAATAGAGCGAAAGTACCGAGGACTCCGGGCAAGGGGCGCGCGAGGGGACGTGAAGTGGTGGAAAAGCAAGGCTGCGCGGGGTTGAGACGGAAGATGCAATGCGGTTCGGCAGGATGTGAGGTTGAGGAAAGATGCGAGAGCCTGGGGGTGGGGCCCTGCTGAATGCAGGGCTGACTTGAACGCTGGCGTGCTCATTCCATTCGGCACGTTGCGCAGCCGCGACTGCGGGCCTGCACCCTGCGTGCGTGGTGGCGTTGGGTGGGATTTTCTCGAAGTCATGTGACCAGGCCCTGGAGGATTCTGGAACAGGAATTGGAGCTAGGCCAAATAGGTATGTAAAAGGCCGACTTCTTCCCTTCACCTCACCAACAGCCGACANCCTCTGAAGAGCCGTGGTTTATGTTGGCTCGGTATGGTCAAAAAAACAGGTACACCAAAATCACACAGGGTGGGGCGGAGTACCCAAAAATCAGCTTTGGTGTACCTGTTTTTTTGTCCAGAGGGAGGTTGGGTCACTGCTGGAGACTGCGCTCCGGCTTCCCTTCTCATGTTTGCTTTGTCAGCGGCACCATGCCTTGCGCGCAAAGAAGCGCACGCTCCTGGCATTCCAACTCTCGCGGACCTCAACGAAGGCTTCTTTGGCCGGGCCTGGCGACGTTGATCAGGAGGGTCCCGAATTCGGCGACTTGTCACCAATCGTGGTCTCGGTGTCCGGGAGGCTACATAGTATGAATGCAAGTCAAGGCCAGCAGGCAAAGCGCCCAGCGAGCAGAGACCTTGACAGGCTTCTGATGCTGAACGGTCGTGGCAAGAGAAAATGAGTTGGAGGGGGACAAGACTTCGTGGTTCTTCTTATTGGATCTGGAAGATTTACCGCTACTAGTTTTGCTGGTCAAGACAACCTGGAACGGTTGGCGCTGGTCTTGTTTTGAGGTGATCGCTCAGAAAAGGGGCCAAAAGGGGTAATGTTTTGATCGGAGCTCTAAAGGGTTAGGGTTATACGCTCAGGTTCACCCATCATGTCATGACGTCATGATTCGAGTTGACCTCTCAGGCCAGGGTCCTGTCAAAAGGACGAACCCTAGAGCTTGGGCGATCAATACGGGCCATACTCATCTTCACAGCTGAAAGTGGAAGAAAATTACACAATGCGAAGCACACGATCCGGCGAGGTTACTGCTTGGTTTGATCATTGCTGGAGCTGTGACGCAGCATCCCCGTCTTGGCTCACTGCTTCGGGAGCTCTCCGGCTCTCATTTGGACCGCAGGTTTTCCAATTTTGGTACCGTGGAGTGTGACAGAAGTGAGGAATAACGTAGTGCCTGTCCGGGGCTATCTCGGAACCTTGGTTGTGTGGCTCTTTGGCTCTTTGGCGCTCTTTCCCATGACGTACCCACGGATGTGATTTGCGGGCGATGGGCGCCATTCACGTCACCACATCCTTCTTTCAACATCTCACGGCGTCAAGCAGCCAACTTTCGTGTGCAATCTATAATAACGTCGCTTCTGCCCTCGAACTCTCGTACTGAATGATTCCTTATGACATCCAGGCGCCTCTACCAGCATCTTTGATACCCCAATACCGCCAATTTTCATTTTTTGATACCCCTTGATCGAGGACAGCTGTGGAATTAATACTTGCTCAACACCCCAATCGATCCCTCGAAATGGCGCCCACCGTCAACAAACCCACAGACGTGATGCAGAAGGAGGCCGATGTCAACCGCAAGCTCCAGATTTACGGGATCATCAGCGCTTTCAAGACTGGCAAAGTCCCTTCGGTGCGTCCCTGTTTGGATTCACTCAGCCAGTATCAAGTGCTAACCCATATTATAGAACGATCAAATCGATGTGGCTTTGAATAGCTTTCTTGAATCGCAGGCTCTCTCCAATCCTTCCGAGAAGCTCTCGTCCGAGGGCCGCTGCCTTGTTGCCGACGTCAATGAAGTCGTAAAACAAGCCAAGAATCTGCTCCTGTCCAAGAATGATGGCAATCTGCTGCAGAACTTCATCTGGCAGACCCGCCAGTTCGACGCCCAGACCGTTTCTACCCCCAACGCTCCTGTCAGTAAGGAGCAAGCGCAGCATCACGGCAACCAAGCTCTGGAGGGCTTGCGTACTCTGGGGACTTTGATTATCACCAACGGCCAGTTCCGCAAGCTTCGTATGTACACTCTTTCAGGACGTTTATGTCTGCGGATCCCATACTGACAGAGTGCAGTCCAGGATGCGGTAGTCCTCCTCCGGGATATGGCCGGCGACGCCGCGACCAACGCTGCCGAGAGTGTCAGACCCAAGCGGGAACACCTCGATCGGATCGACCATCCTGCTGCAGACAACACTTGGCATGACGCTCCTGACCTGTCGAAGGGAGCATTGACGGACAAGCTCCACGACTATTACAAGGGCAACCCGAAAGAGGACTTGAGGGCCGCCACTGCTGAAGGCACATCCCAAGCTTACCCCGCTGGCACCTCGGGACGCGGTGACCTGGCAACGTCCGCCGGGTCCCACCATCAGACCGACGCCTCTTCTGGGGCCGATGTGGTTGGAGGCGCGGCGGCCACCAAGGATGCCGTGGGGCGAAGGGCTCAAGACAACATTGACGATGAGACCAAAGACAAGGCCAAGGCCAGAAAGGATGAGTACCGGGAGCGCACCAAGAACTATCTGTCCCGCAAGATGCCCCAGGAGCGCCGAGACCAGACCATTTGGCGGCTCAAGGTATGAGGACTCTAATCTTTTCCTCTTCGTCATCTGCTAACATCTGCCGCAGAAAATGGTTCTCGAGTGCCAGCAGCACCCTGACTACTTCCACGCGATCCAGACTCTGCTCGATCTTTCCGAGCAGTACGCTGACCACGCAACCCGGTTGGCCAGAGGCGGCACTGGCACCATCCAGGAGACCCGTTCCGGGTTGGTCCAGGCCGAAACCGACCTCAAGACTCTGATTGAACGCTTTGCGAATGGCACCTCGACCGACGACTTGTGGGCCTCCATCAACGCGATTTATGATGCCGCGGACCGCGATCCCGAGCTCAAGAACTGGCTCAAGGCGCTCAACGGCTACATTCGCCGCTGCTTGCAGGTGCCAGGCTACATTCTGGATGAAGAGTCCAACGTCGAGTGGGACCGCCTGTACGACGAGGGTAACTACCTCATGCGCGACAAGTATCGCGGCCACACGGATCGCGTCGTGGACGAAATCAAGTTCCTGGCCGACCAGTTCGATCAGGACCCACACAACAAGGCCTTTGCGGCCTCGCTGACCAAGTTGTTTACCGACTTGGGCAACGACGAGAACGGGAAGGCCACCTTCAAACCCCACCTTATCAAGGACCTCACCGACGTGATCCTGCCGAGTGCGTTCGAGAAGGTTGCCTACATCCCGGTGCCGCGGATCGAGTACTCGGACCCCCAGTTTGACGCCGTCATCGAGAACCTCGTCCTGGAGAGCGACAACTTCATGCCCAACGTGCTGGAGATCGCCAGCGAGAACTACATGCGCTTCGGGCGGAAGAAGATTGCGAGCCGCAGCAAGCACTCCATCGATGTCAAGGTGGCGGGCATCCAGATGGATCTCCGCGATGTCAGCTACTACATCAAGCGCAAGCAAGGCTTCCCCGCTATCACCGACAAGGGTGTGGCCAACTTTTTGCTCGCCGGCGAGGGCTTCACCTTCCGAATGAAGCTATCCTCG
>FJWA01000715.1_pt1 | contig 13356 bp, 15 predicted proteins | sample 1011891 | NCBI WGS metagenome assembly FJWA01 (sample SAMEA3912450, study PRJEB9761) | metagenome | biome: forest; material: soil | place: USA | collected 2011-06-22 | depth 0.1 m
GCGGTCGAGGTGGACTTTGAGGGCGCGAGCGTGGGGTTGGCGGGTGGGGAGGTGGTAAGGGGGGATGTGGTGCTGCTGACGGATGGGTTGTGGAGCGCGATTCGGCCGGCGTTTTTGGGTCGGCCGAGCCCCGCGGTGTTGACGGGGGATTTGGCGTATCGGATTACCATTGATGCGGACGAGTTGGAGGGGGAGGATGCGGAGGAGCTGAGGGAGTGGGTGAGGGATGCGACGGTGGACTTTTGGGTTGGGCCGAGGGCGCATTGTGTCGGGTATTCGGTGCGCGGCGGGGAGGTGTATAACTTGGTGTTTTTGTGCCCGGATGACCTGCCGCAGGGGGTGGCGAAGCTGGAGGGGGATATGGAGGAGATGAGGGAGCGGTTTGCGAAGTGGGATCCGTTGTTGGGGAAGTTCCTGAGGCAGGTCAAGGGGGTGCACAAGTGGCGGCTGTGCTGGCTGGATGCGTTGCCCGAGTGGGCCAACGAGAGCGGGACGTTCTTCATGGCTGGCGATTGCTGCCACCCGATGCTGCCGTATCTGGCGCAGGGGGCGAACTCGAGTTTGGAGGACGGGGCCGTGTTGGGGTCGCTGCTGGCGAGGGTGCGGAGGAGTGACATGGCGAGGCAGCTGTCGTGTGTGTCCAAGTTGTATCAGGAGTTGAGGATGGAGAGGGGGAGGCGGATCCAGCTNGAGACGTTCAAGCAGAGGNACGATTCGCACATGGAGGACGGCGAGGCGCAGGAGAAGCGGGACGCGCTGATGATGAGCATGCTGGGCAAGGAGCTCAAGGGGCCGTTTCCGAGCCGCTGGACGTGTCCTGAGATCCAGCCTTTCCTGTATGGCTATGACGCCTACGCCGAGGCGGAGAAGGCGTACAGAGAGAACCCGTTCTGACGGGTGGTCAGGCAACAAAGCTTTGGTTGACGTGGGGGATTCTAGTAAATATGGGTAGGACGGACGTCGGGTTGCTTCTTAGATGAAATAATAAAATGATACATGTACACAATACAATACAACAGTCATGATTCCCTGATGGTAAGCTCATATCTTTACCCTTAGTTTAAATCCCGTCACAACACACCTCGTCCCCGCGAACACCACTGATGCCAGCACAATCACCAGCCCAGCCCACACCTGCGCCCACAGGTATCGCCCCCCTGACTTGTCGATGATGGCCCCCGCCGTCGGCGGCCCAGCGAGCGAGGCAAAGGCCACGATGGTGCAGACCATGCCGAATCGNGTACCCATCTTCCTCGGGTCCTTGGTCAAGCTGGCCAGCGAGCCGGCAAACAAGCCCTGGGCGGCGCCATTTGCGAGGCCGAAGAAGACGGAGAAGACGTACATGCCGGTTCTTGTCGTCACGCCGATCCACGCAAAGATCAAGCCACCTAGCACAAAGGTGTGGAAGACNAACAAGTTGATGGGCCCGAAGTAGCGGTCGGCCAGATATCCCGTAACGGGCCGGCTTGGGATGCTCATGCCGTTTGTGATGAGGAGGAGCTGGACGGAATCGGTCGTCGAGAAGTGGATGATGTTGCGGGCGTAGGCGTTGATCTGGGGAATGGTGAGTGCTCGTACTATTTCAGGGGCAGATGAAGCGGTACTCACGTAAAAGAAACCAAAGTACAGGGCCCAAAAGAAGAGAAAGGCGCCGAGCAAATACAACAAGTACGGCCCTTCCCTGAACGCCTCCCACTCGATGATCGGCCCGGATTTCCTCGGTTTGAGCCTCGGTCTCAAGATCAAGACGGCGACGACCGAGATGAACAGCGCCACAAAGGCCGCGCATCTGACGGCCCACGGAAAGCCAATCCGCGGGATCAAGTACTGAATCGTAGCAGGGAAGACGACACTCCCCAACCCGGTGCCGGTGGCCGATGCGGCCAGCGCCAAAGACCGCTTTGTCACAAAGTACGAGTTGATGACCGACAACGGGGGCATAAANACGATTCCCAGGCCAAGCCCCGTACACAGCCCCTGGGCAAGGAAGATCTGCCAGTACTCGGTGCAGAGGCTCGTCATGAANGTNCCGAATACGACCAGCANCGAGCCGGCCGCGATGGTCTCCTTGACATATCCCGCGTCTGCCAGTCTCCCAGAGAAGGCGCACATGCCGAAGGCGAGGAACACCTGCACGGAGCCTATCCACGAGATCTGCGACTCGGGAAGCTTGAGCGTGTCTCGGTAATGGAGCTGGTACACGCCAAACGTCGCCGGGTAGCCCCAAGCCATCATATTGAGGAGAACTCCTGCAAAGACCTGCGACCAAGCGGCGAACCCTCCGTCAGGGGGCTGGAATTCCTCTTCGGTTTGAGGAGCTGCATCCTCGCCGCCTGAGACCAAGACCTCGCCGGGTCGTCTGCTCCCAGGGGACGCTTTCTCGACATCATGTTCGGCGGCCATGTCGAGGGAGGGGTGCGGTTTGGCGTACGGACTGCTCTGAGGGCCAAGTTAGTCGGGCCAGCCCAAAGCTGTATGAGTATGGGTCTTGACCCAGGTGAAAACTCTCTGCGTCATGGAGTCATCGACGTCAAAACCCCCCAACCCCAGACCCTCAACTCGGGAAAAACTCCACCGAAGGAAGGCTAGCACACCCGGCTTTATTCCCGCCGACATCGCCGCCACACCATGAACTGTCAACTCCACGCCCTTCCGGTGGAGCTAACATCCCTCCTGTCGATGCGCCTCCCAGCGGGCGAATAGCAGACCGGCGCTGTTCCCCGGCTGCGGGACGGCCAAAACCAGCACAACGGGTATGCAAGCCACACCTCGTCGAGAAGAGGGGGTTCGCGCCGCACCCGACCCCGGGCCAGACCGCTATCCGACAGGACCGCCGGATGGGGGTCAAGAGGCGCAACCGGACGGACCGGGGTTCAGCGGCAGCGGGTTAGGCCCAGCTTGATGATGAAAAAGCCGATACCGGGTTGCCATGATCGTCCCGAAAATGGTCTTCGGCAGATGTCGACTCCACTTTAAGCCGGCCAACCGGCACAACACCTGTTGTAAAAAGTGAGGATATTTAGTTGCAGTTGTCCCTGGGCGAATCTGGCTTCCAAATTTGTAAAGAAAAAAAGAATATTACAAAAAGAGCAAGCCAGCATCCCCCAGAGACGAAAGCAAACCCAAACTGTCGATTCAGCTGATGCTCCAAGTAAGTTAGTCGACTTGAGCCCGGCAGCGTCAAGTTGCTGTGGTGAAAATCAGATCTGTCAAGCAGCTACAAGAAATTCGCAGTACTGAACCTCAATCTGAAGAGTTGTGGTACTCGTAGGGAGATTGCGTTGACACACCTAGAGACCAATTGGGTTACAAGCATGGCCTGTCGGTCCATGATGTTGCTTGATGTAATCTGTACTTGTGTACTTTGTTGGTGAGTGTGTTGCTGACTGGAGCGAGATCCCTGGGCAACAAAGACGGATGCGAGCACCATTAATTGCGCACAGTCCCAAGCAGTGTTGTGAAAACCTTTTCGTCTACCCTCTCTGTTCGCGGCGCATCGCCTTCCTGCCAGCGAGCCAAACGACCGCCCCGACATGCCCAGTATTTCCCCCATCTCCTCCCAGGGGAGAGAAAAAGAAAGAAAATAGAGAGATTCCCGCCGCCAGCATGACCTGAAGCGAAAATAATACGTATACATGTAGCCATCTATAAAGCACCACCCGCAAGTCCGCCGCCCATCCGTCCGTACCCCCTCCCCGTTCCGCCTCCCAGACGCCATGCTGCCACGTCCGCGTGATGCCCTCCTGGTCATCCATCCGTGGCTACCCCATTATTATTCCCAGTTGCCAGAGTATCCGATCCCAACGCCTCCACAAAGCCTCGCTCCCTCCCGGACGCCCCCTGTAGAACAGTGATGTTGTTTCCGTTGGCTCGAATCCCAGCTTTGCCGGGCACCTGAAGCCAGGGAAAACCAGTGAGGAAAAAAACGTAAAGAAGTGTCGTAAGTCTCATTAATTCGTCATGAGCCCCGTTTCCGTCGTTGCTCTTGCGCCGCCGTTTTTTTGTGCGATTTCAGAGTCGCGTAAACAGGAGCATCAGATCCTGGAAGATCCAGTAACCAAGACGGCCCAGCTCACTCCGCTCCCTTGCATACTTTTATGAAAGAGGGCGGGCCTAGGCGAAGTGGACTGGAGTATCCGATGATGCGGTGAGAACAGTTGTCGGTGAGGCGACAGCGGCAGCGAGTCTCGCTATCCCGACCGGGGTCGCCGTAGTCGGCGGCCCCAGGTACATCATGGGGAAATAACTTGCTGTCGTCGTGATGCGCCAGTCGTAGTAGATGTTGAAAGGCGCAACGGCATGGGCGCCAGAACCGAATAAGAAAAGATCGTTGACCGGTTGCGATGCCATGCTCCAGCGGAGATGTGCTCGGTGCAAATGCATACATCGAAGACAAGACTGGTAGAAAAAGAAAAAGTAAAAGTCCCAAGATGTTGGTGGGTGATCGGGCTCATCTAACCCTGGATGGGGATGAGGTTCCGGGACGCATGGTACTGGAGAGACATGTCGTCATCGAGAAGAGTCGAGGGGTCTTCTTCGCGCGCAGGCACGGAGTACAGCTGGGACAGCGTGAGGCCGCTCATCCTAGCCTCGACGTATGTCGAAGATTGCTTGTACTTGGGCGTCGCGTACTTCTCATAGACGGCGCCATGGTGCTTGCGCGGATACTGGCAGCACTCGAAGAGCATCTTGATGAGCGGCTTGAGCTGGTTGAGCGTGTAACCGGAGTAATGGACATGGGCAGGAGTCTAGCAACGGTCAGCATGAATAATCTCTCCCAGCAGANCGATTCACTTACCCATTCACCCTTGGCCAGGAACAGGCGGGAAATGCAGTGCGCGCCGGCCGCGAGGAAGCTCGGGGTGCTGCTCACAAAGCGCTCGTCCATGATGGTGATTTCCAGGAAATACTTGGCCAGGGTCCGCGTCTCCAGATCGTAGTCGTCCGCCTTGCTGATGCGGCGGAGGAAGCTCATGGGGCCGGGCCATCCCAGTTCGAAGTGCAGCATGCTCAGCATAAAACGCTCGGCCTTGAGAATCTCATCCATGCTGTAGCCTGAATCCACCATGTAGACGATCTCCTGGACCGACGGACAGTTGATCTCTTCGTACTTGGCCGCCACAAAGAGAGCCGTGGCGCCAACGAGCTGCAGCTTTCCGAGCGAGACGACCTTGACCGANAGAAACCGATCGATGTAGTTGACCGTGAGGAACAGGGTCTCGGGGAGCAGACAGAAGCGGTGGTGAACCTGAACCAGCCAGTCCATGAGCACGGAGCGCATCGACCACTGGATCTCGGTTTGGTCATCCATGTAGTGGGCGCTCGGAAGCATCTGATTCTGCGCGGGGGGTCAGCAAGAAGCAGAGGCGGGAAGACAAACTAGAAGGGTTGAACGAAGAAGCAGGAAGGAGAGAGGTGAACGGGAGTCGGAAAGCGAGAAAAAAGAAATTACCTCGAGCTCGCGCATGTACGCGAAAATCTCATCTCCGTACTCGGCCACCATGCTCACATCCCATGCCTCCTCCTCGAGCTCCTCCTCNGTCTGGTGCAGCAANACGTGCTCCTTTGCCAGGTCGAGTTCCTCCCGAACGGCGGTCGTGACGGGCGGCGCGATCAGAGTCGTCGGGCCGCTGGTGGTGTTATCGCCATGCGACCGGTACGAGTGCGCTGTGGTGTACCCCTGCTCGTCATACAGCTCTTGCTCTTGCTCTTCCTCTTCGTCCCAATACTCCTCTGGCTCCGACGCAACAGGCGGCTCGGGCAGGGCCTTGGACCGCGGCGGCTGGTCGTAGTCGTCGTGGTAGTGCCCCCGGTAGCTGGCCTCCTCCATTTCGGCCAAAGCGTCGCGGACAGCACCTTCGGCCAGCTCCGACAGCTGCTCGACGGCGTCTTCGTAAGCCGCTTCCGTGACATTGTCGTCGATGTCGCCTTCGTCCTCCACCTCGATGAGATCTTCGGGCTGCGCCACGAACTTGGTTTGTGCGTGGCGAAAGCTCTGCTGCTCGGTCGCCCGCAGCACAGGCTGGCTCTTGTAGTGTCGCGGGTTCTTAACCGGCTTACCCACCAAGATAGCGAGATCGTCGACCGGAGATGGCGCGCCCCGGATATTCTCCNTGTGGTCCTGGCAGTCNTTGTACACGGCCGAGNTCTTCTTGGATACGCCATTGCGCAGCGGAGGCTGAGCCAAGGATGCGCCGATATGCTGCTGGTTGGCGACGCTGGGGCGCGGCGCGGGGTTTGCAGTCGCGGGATACTTAGCCCCGTGCCCGACGGCCTTGGACACGGCATTCGCCTTCAGCCGATGGTCATTAGCACCGCCTTGCTTATTCTCCTTGTCTTCGATCCGAATGTCGCGAGCGCCGACTGTTGTGCTGACCGATTTGGCGCGAATCTTGACGACGTCCTTGCTGGCAGGCTTCACCACGGTCTTGACAATGGGCTTGCCGATGGGATCGCCAACACGGGTCCTGACCGTGTTGCTCACGTCGCCAAAGGCGGTCCGCTTCGGAGGAGCATTGAGCGCGCCAGTGGCGGCCATTGCCTTGAGATTGCCGGCGGACTTGTGTCGGTGGTGGATCGACGGTTTGGAGGGAGGAATATTTTCGTGGGCCATTCCGGCGCGGAGTGGGCGCTGTGGCTGTGAGTGGGCGCTGGTTAGCTTTTTGCGACCGAGTGTAACAATCACAATACTTGTGTTTGGGGCATGTCGGAGCAGCCCGTCGCGTGAAGAAAAGACAGGGCGCGCGCCGTCGCGAAGTGAGCGAGCGGGACCAACTGCGGGCGTACCTTTGCGTCCATGTTGCAGAAGCCGAGTTTGATGATGTTGCTAGACTCTGATGGCGCGAATATGTCTCTCGGNCTTGAATAGATGGAAGCGCAACAATGCTGGAGGGCGTCGTGGCCCGAAGATGGTTGCCGTTGCTCTGAGTGCGCGGAGCTGGAAGCGACTCGAGTCTCGACTCTCAACCGCGAGGGTTTCGCCGTGATCAAGGCAGAAAGAAGGCCGGCTCAAATCGCTGGCAGCTTCTCAAGCGCTTGCATTGGAGGGAAGGGTCGGTGTGGTGGATCGGAGGAGGGGGATCGGAAAAGCGCAAAAGATGATGCCTTCCTCTCTGGCGAGCGCGTTGAAATTGNCCNTCGAGCTTGCGCCTTCTCTGCCGTGTGTTTGTTTACTCTGCAAAGTGGGTCTGCCAAAAATGGGCCGTGCCAACCCTGCCAGCCCGTTGGCTCGGTTGTGACGTAGCCCCGCTCCCTTTCATCGCGTCTTCCTCTCGATGCGCTCGGCGAGTTAAACTCAGATTGAGGTCGCACAATTGCTCCCATGAAATTTAAATTAATCCCTTCAGCTTGCATGCTTGCTGTCTACATTCTGAGAACTTTAGTTTCGGAATATCTTGTGGTTTGCGTCTTGGAGAAGTGGCAGTTTATATTCTGGCCAAGACGCGCCTGACCCAGCACGACCATGCCACGATTTCACGTGACGCACATTCAAAAAGCTGCTCTCTGTATCCATCTCTCAACCATCGCATTCATCGACTCACCATCTCCAATTTCTTGTTCGTTCCCCCTCGAGCTGCGCCCTTGTTTCCGATTTCCGCTCCTGGAAATGGGCCATATCGACTTGACAGTGAGAGGCCCAGCGCACGGAGTAATCGAGCGCGACTCTGATGTTTTGAGACGCCAGCGGCGCGGCAGTTGGTCGGGGCTGTTTGCGGAAACAAAAGCCTCGGCCTGTCGGGACCAATCCAATCAACCTCTTGATTTCGCAATGCGGGCTGATTCAAAGCGACGGTCCAATGGCGCGCGTTTCGGCCTGGCTTCGAGTCGCCGAAAATGCCACTGGACTGCTGACACAGTACCATCTTCGTACGGCTTCTTCCGCGCCTTGTGAACAAAGACTCCGCAACGTCGACACCGAGAGCGAGGCCAGACGTAACCTTGGTCCGCGACTGCATGCCCCTCACCTGCCAGGAGTGCGGGGCAACACACAGCCGAGTCGCGCGGGATTTCGAGATTTGATCTTCCAGTTTATTTCATCAACCNNTATTGGCATTGCCCAGCAGTGCGATAGTGGCATTGGAGGAAAAACCAGGATTGAGGTGAGCAGGCCGGCAAACCAAGGTGCCTTGCGGCAAGCCGGGACGACGTGAAGCGGCCGAGTGCAGATCAGCAAAACTCAAAACACGCAGGGGCGTGGGGTTGTGGAAGCCAAGGCACTGTCGGCTGGCAGATGCAGGCACTTAAGCTTCAGGCGACGAGGGCAGATTACTCCGGACTCGTGGTGAAATGATTAATTTTATTGAGCATTTGCCAGCGTCTTGATTCAGCGACATTGGAACACGAGCCGAGAACCCCCCAAACCAATCGGGCGCAAGGAAGGTGTGAGGTCTGCCAGTCGCCATTGAACGCAGATTGACTTTACCGCTTTGCTCAATACGCCGTGGCTTGCTGCGCAATCCGTCGACAATGTCGCTACCGTTCACAATGTCGATGCTGTTGGCGATGCCGATGTCGTTGACGACGCTGACGAAGCCGATGTCGTTGACAANGTATTCTTTCTGTACATAGCACGGCACGACGGCGAGAATAGGGACTGGACGCCCGATTGAACATCGAACACTTGCTCCACTCATCACCAGCGCGGATCGGCGCGATAACTCTCACGTTGAAGAAACAGGGGGGAGGGGGGCGCGGCCATCAAGGTGGGAGCCGGTGAATCCCTCCCTGCGGCTGGAGGGGAGGGGTTCGCCAGACGCGGCCGCCGCATGTATGCTGGCGCTCTGTTATGCATGTCAGGCGTCGCCGTTGTTGATGGTCAAGCCTGCGATTCGGGGCGCTGATTCGATGTCCAAGGATGGCATGAAACTGCGGCCAGCGCATACAGAGGAGCGGCCTTCCTCCAGCCAGCTGCCCACACCCTATCGGCCCGCCGCCGCCCGCTGGGCGCCCTGCTCCGTCCGCGCAAAGTTTAATCTGTCCATCCGTTCGCTCTGCGCAAGCGCTTCGCCCGAAATCCAGCTCGTCGCCCTCGGTAGGTACGTGCGCCCGCGACCGTCAATACAGATATCGCAAAACAATTGAGCGCAAGGTGCGCTTCCACGATGCCCTTGTGAGCGTTGTGTTGACTCTCGGGGCGGAGAGAGTCATGCGCACGCGCTCTCGCCGCTGGGCGGGTTCTGCGATTGGCCAGAGTTTGCAGTTCGCAACCGGTTGCATCGCGCCGCCGTCAGGTCATGCAAACCTAACACAACTAGTCCAGGCCGTTGACGGTCCGGCCCAGACAAGAGGCCGTTCTTGGACTCCTGGCGCCCCTGCTTGGGCACGGCCGATGGACGCTGTTGTCTTCCCACAATTGGCGACACTTGAGGCGTGGGATCTTGGGCTGTCGCTTGACAGCAACGGTAATTAACGTTGACGCTAGCCGTCCCCACCGCAGCGCACTTCAGGCGCATCTTTGTGCGCAAACCTGGAACGTCGACGCCAACATTAACCGCTGGGAAGCGCACCGTTGAGAAAAGAACTGGCTGCCCGAGTCCACGGCTGCCGGTGGGCCGACACGAGCGTCTTGTCAAGAGATTGGGGAGGATGGATCCCCGCCGCACTCCTGACAGCCGGCGAGACCATGTCCACTCCGGAAACGAATTTGGTTTTCCGGCCCTCCGTTTGCGACTCGTGCCAAATAGTCCGCAACGAGGAATGCGACAAGATTGCGCTGGACACCATGCGATACGCTACACGTTGACATGCTGCCTTTCTGGCCTGCTATCTGGCCTACCTGACCTCTTCACAGTTACCTCACCATTCTCGTGCCTTTCGGTTTCCTGTCGTCGAGGCATGCGAACCTGCGGAAAGCCACTCCAATAAATGACCAGGCCTGACATGGGGTAAACTCGTCAATGAGCACTGTGCGGAAACCTGGCCCCACCACAACTTCGAGGCGCCCGCGCGAGCTCACAAGGAGCATGCGACCTGGGCAAGCAAGGCCGTATGCTGCTCTGACGCATGTCTGAGATGAGAAGAGAAGTCGCAGAGCTTAAATTTCCATCGCTGCATCCGACTGCCCTTTGGTGCTCCTGGTTTCTCCCGTTCACAGCGGCGGACGGTGCACCGTGGGCACAGTGCCAACCCTAGAACTTGCGACGCAGCTCAGTCCGTTTCTTGCGATTACCGGCGGCCCTGGCACACCCAAGGCAGATTCTTTGCCCGACTCCATTCTCCTTCGACTTCGACACCCACAACCACACAACCTCGAACCATCGAACACCCCAGATCTCGCTGGTAAGTCATTGCCATCTCGCATCGCCTCCATTTTGCCCGTCGTCTCCGCCCGGCCCCCCAACGCCGTGCTCGAAATCTCGCAGCTCGCATCCTCGGCCTCTTCGCTCGCTCTCCATTGCTCACCGTTGCTCTTGACCCAGGCCTCAGTGCGGGATTGTGCGATCGCAATCGTTTCCCAACCGACACACAACCGCTCCCCACGCTCCTGGTAAGTGGTCTTGTCACTATTGTTACATGCGACCGAGACCCTCGGCATAGGTTTCGCCCCTCGCTCTCGGTGCTCCCACAGGAGAGTTTGTGCCTGTCGCAGCGACTGCTGGCTCCATGCGCCGGGCCCTACCGCCCTCCGCCCCCTCCCGCCAGCATTCGAGCGACAATGTCTTCCACCCTAACCACATCACCGCCTCTTTATGCATTCAAGTACGAGAACGCTGACATCTGTGGGCCATCGCCAGATTCCTCCCCCAAAACGCAGCTCTTAGCACCTTCTTCCCGAAACTCCCCACCGACGCACACAAGTGACTCTCCCACCGCCACGCGGTAACCTCAACCTCAACCCGAAACAATCCGGCGTCACCAACTTACGCTGCGCATCCGACGCCGTTGATCGGCTCGGGAACATTGTCATCCTGGGTTTTGCTGGCCCGGAATGGAATTGTTCGCCCGCGAGCCGACGTCGCCTACGCAAGCTCGGATCCCGACCGCAGCCACATTCCCCCCGGTCAACACTCCTCTCGGCTTCGCCTCGCAGCCATACCCGTCGCCTGCACACGAGAGACCTCCTGTTGGCGTCGTGAGACAAATCGTCACCGATATGGCTGCGATGGTTCCCAACGGGACACGGGCCCTGCCCCAGGGATCGCCCAGCGGCGATGTGTCGCCGCGCACCCTCACAGCACCCAAGACGGTTGAGTTCATTCTCGTCTTTCAAGAATCACCCTACCAAGCGCGCTTGCCTTTGCGCGTGTCCATCTTGCCTCACGACACCACCGACTCCATCATCTCGACGGTGACGATGTTTTATGGCCTCTACTCTGGACCCGGCGTCTCCAAGGGTGTCAGTTTCGAGGACCAAGATGGCAATACCCTCATTGCCCGGTACGAGAATTTCCAAAACAACATGAGGGTACACGTGCGCGTGATCGAGGAGCCCCTTGGGCCTGGTTATCACGCTGCTCTCGGCGTGAGCCAGGGCTCCTACCGCGACAATGGCTACTTGCCTCAAGGGCCGCCTCACCCACCTGCGCACGCCCCTCGCCCCGAGTCCAGGACGTCGCGCTTGCGCAGCGCCTCTCCCAATCGTGGACGTGAACGGCGTAGCACGTCGGCGGGCACCAACCCCACCGGAAGCAAGAAGGGGCGATCCCGCTCCTCCAAGAACCGTGCCCAGGCCAACGGGGATGGACTCGGCGACAGCTTCAACGGCTATAGCAGTAGCGATGGCGCGGCCGGTTCCTCCTCGGGCCGACTCAAAGAGCAGCTCGGCAACACAGATATCAGTGTTGAGAACATTGTCGAAGGTGGCCGCCGCAAGCGTGCCAAGTTCGAGAGCTCGGTAAGCCGCTACTGATTTCGCACCACCCAATAGCTCTGGGTTGCTGACCGTTCTCCTCCTGCAGGAACTCCCTCTCTTTGCCCCTCCGCAAATGCCGGCTGCCACGTCGAACCCCTCGGTGTCGCCCGCTCGTCGGATCGACCCGCACCGAAATTCGTTGCCCTTCATCCAGTCCGGACAGAATCCTTTTAGCAACCCNCACCCGCTCTATTCCCCGCGGGCGTACATGAACGGCTATACAACCTCTGGAATGTATGCCACACCTGCCAGTGACCATCGTCGGGGTCGCGGGAGCTTCGGATTTCCGGCTGGCCAACGTGTGGGGGGTCCCTCCCATATGATGATGACCCCGGACCCGACTGTGGGAAGCGCCGTATCTGAAGAGGATAAGGACGTTGCCATACAGCTGATGCGCATGTCCACTCACGGCCGAGCCTCCGCGTCGACGCAGGATGACACATTCAGCGGTAGAGCCGATGCTGCTTCCTCCACGGGCGCGACCAGCGACGCCGAAAGCTGCAGCGGCGACGACGGGCCCGCCGCCCGGAGGCAGAAGCTGGACGTTTCTGGCGCCCACAAGAAGGTGTTCAACGCTACGGAAAGCCCTCTCGTCTACCCCAAAGACAGTGCTGAGGCCGTTACCGAGGAGGTCGGCTCGTCGGGCCATGCCGAAAATGGCACAATGGCTGCCCCCCCGGCCAAGGGTCACAAAACCAAGGCAAACACGTTGGTCCTTGCGCCACCTCTGCCTCCAGCACACAAAATCAAGCCCGCCAAAGCGGCGAAGCCAAAGGCGAAGACAGCAAACGTTGCGGGCCCCATGACCCCGGCCTCGCTCCCTGGTTCTCGGAAGCAGTCGGTTGTCTCGAACCCGGCTCTTCCGTCAGGGGCTGGCGAGGACGAGCAGCCCGACCTCTCCACCCAGCCTCGGTGCCAGCGCTGCCGAAAGAGCAAGAAGGGCTGCGACAGACAACGCCCTTGCGCCAGGTGCCGCGATGCCGGCCTTCCCGCGGAGCTCTGCATCAGTGAAGACGAAGGCAACGGCCGCAAGGGCCGGTACGGTCGACACATGGGAATGCCCGTGAAGAAGGACCAGGCAGAGGTCACGATGGAGGCCATGCCGCCCCCGGCACCCAATTTGTTACCCGCCGCCCCCATCGCTCCGAATGCGCTCGCTCCGGCGATCTCGACCTTCGGGGTTGTGGACAAGACCAAGAAGCGCAAGAGGTAATCGACAAGCAAAAGACGCCTCTCCAAGCAGCGAGAAGGGCCGATGCATCGGCATGCCATCGACGACCTTATAAGCACGACACCGGGATTCAGGCATGGACCTCGGTCATCCCATCACCGCCAGCACGCAATCTTCCGGCCAAGCCATCTACGCATCGGCATCCACTCCTTGAATCAAACAAACCATGCGACGGGCTTGGGACGTGTTTGTCTCTCTCTTTTAATCTTGTCGGCTCTTTGTTTGGCCACAGCGTCTGTTTCAACGTTCCAAGTCCTATTTTTAACCTATGGGC
>FJWA01000712.1_pt1 | contig 13332 bp, 15 predicted proteins | sample 1011891 | NCBI WGS metagenome assembly FJWA01 (sample SAMEA3912450, study PRJEB9761) | metagenome | biome: forest; material: soil | place: USA | collected 2011-06-22 | depth 0.1 m
GTACACGCCTGGGTCATCACCAAGCCGAACGGCGGGCCCAACTCCTCGTTTAGTGGGCGTTGTTCTTGTGGTGGCCTGCTCTGGTCAGCAACACGTCATCACCTGCCGGTTCAGGCCCAAAACTCACGGAGATGGAAGTAGTAGTTCTGCGCATATCCGACAATGAGGAGGCCGATGATGGCGTGGATGATGGCTAGAGAGCAAAATCAGCATCTGGTTCTCGGCGCGGATCAGATGGAAGCTAGCCACATACGCTTCGCCGACGGGTTCTTGCCAAAGTGCTTGGCCTGGTATTTGCCGAGAAAGCCGGTGGCCTTGACCTCGGGAGCCGCGCCACGGGGGAGCTTCTCGTAGAAGTTGACGACACGCTGCATGCGGACAGCGTCAGGGGCAGCACCAATGGCCTGCATCCTACGGTTAGCCAGCTGCCTTTTTCACCCGTTCTGTCCTCCCTCCCAACCCCAACTCTCCGCCGTGCACAGCAAACAGCCCGTAGTCCTCGTCCTTCCAGCAATGCACATCAAATCCTCAGGTGTCGCTGTTGCCGGGTCCAGGCAGCTCGGGGGGACGGCTCCGGGGGGCGCAATTCGAGCGCAAACACGTACCTTGGGGGAAGCGACCTGAATCATCCATGTTAGCAGCCATCTCCAAGCTCTTCGCTGGCGAACGGCGACGTACCTTGGGCGGGATGAGCGTGGAAAGCGCCCGGCGTGTGACGTNGCTCATTTTGGCAAAGTGCGTCGCGCGCGTCGAAAACTCGATGAGGGAGACGGAGAAGATCGCAGACGAGGCCCCAGCTGCTCGATTCGCAGGTCCGGCTCAATTGGGCGAGTGGTCGTTCTCGGGATTTGAGCTGTTAAGAACGGGACCTGATTGAGCGGGAAAACCGCAGCGACCCTCGTCGGATGGAGGTTGTTGCGCGCGGTTGTTTCCGACTGCTGTGGCCAATCAGGGGCCGTGGAGTGGGGCGCCGCCGCAATTGGAGCCAAGCCGTCACCAAGCTCGAATTGAATCGCCTCACCAAGTCCAGAGTCTGGTCCAGTCGAGAGCCGTCCAACTCAGCTCGCAGCACCTCGAAGCTCAAAGAGCAACAGCAGCCCCTCCCTCACCGCCGTCGAAGAGAGAGAGAGAGAGGGTGCCACCCACCATGTCCTCATTACGAACAGCCGCCTCGGCAACCCGGCTGCTGCGCACGGCGTCGCACGCCCGCACCGCCGTCTTCCCCGCGACCCGCCGCTACGAGAGCTCCGAGGTCCCGGCCAGGACAGGCCAGGAGAAGAAGGAGACGGCCGCGGCCGGGCTCCCTCGGAACGTGCCCGACTACAGCGCGCCCATTGACATGGCCACCTCGTACGAGCTCTCCCAAGTCCACCTCCGGTGTAGCACCACAGACAGCCAGACAGACACCCATTGACACACTTTTGATCTTGCAGCACCTTTACCCCAGTCCCCAAGCATGTCCAAGACGGCAGCGAGGAGGGCATCCTGCCCGCAGCCGTGCTGTCGGGTGCGCCNATTGAGATGCAGGCCAGGACCGTCCGGTAACTTAGCCACCTACCCTCACCCCAAACATCCAATATCTCCTATCCCAACGACCACCACACTAACCGAACCCCCCCTCCGCCCCTCCAGCATCTACAAACCCTCCAAGCCGGCCACCCAGTCCGGCACGCAGATCGGCACCCGCTGGCGAATTGACTGGGACGTGCTGGGCAAGGGCCACCGGTGGGAGAACCCGCTGATGGGCTGGCAGTCGTCGGGTGACGCGGTGCAGGGCACGCACATTCACTTCAAGACCAAGGAGGACGCCATCGCTTTTGCCGAGAAGCAGGGCTACGAGTACTTTGTGCAGGAGCCCAACACGCGAAAGATCACGCCCAAGGCCTACGCCAACAACTTTTTGTACTCGCCGGGCAAGCTCAAGCACATCCGGACCAAGTAACGGGGCTCTGGGGAACCCGAGGGGGGTGGAACGTTTGTACATATGATGGTGGCAGGAAAGGCTCGGTTCGTAGAATACGAGGGACTGTTCAACAAGAGACAAATATATCGCGGGAGCAAAAGTGGGCAGAACAGCTATCATGACAACAAGGCCGCGAGGCCCGGGCTGGTGTGCCAATTCATTCGGCCCGTCATAAACCAACCAACACTAGGTACCATAAAAACGCCACGACAATGCTCCCAATAGCCATGAGCATGCCGAACCGGTGACCATCTCCGGATCCCGCCAGCGGCGCCGTGCCCGAACGCCTAAACATAATGCCCACTCATGCCAGAGTGCCCAAACGCCCTGACCGTCATACACAACACGGAACATTCCTCACGTCGTAATCATCGGCTCGTGGCCGCTCTCACCATACTCCATGCTGTCCGGATTAAGCCCAAGCTCCATGGCGTCGGGCAGGTCCTTCTTCTTGGACCTCGCCGACGACTCGGCCCACGCCCGCATGCGCACGAGCTGTCTAATGGCAGCCTCTCTACGTTGGTTCTGCCGCAGCAGCACCGCCTCGTTCACCTTGGTCGCCGTGGTCCGGCGCAGGTCCGAGCTGAGCAGCGCCGCCAGTTCCGGCTGCAGGCTGTCGTGCGGGAAGATGATCAGAGCCATCGTCTGCTCAAGGTCATTCAAGAAGTCACGGTTGGTGGCCGCCCGTGGAGCCAGCTTCTTGGTCGCAAAGTCCACGGCGGGTGTGATATCCCCTTCGTTGCACTGGCGGATGAGCTCCACCAGCTGCAGCCGGAGGAGCGAGAAGTGCAGCTCTGGGTCTGTATCTAGCAACTGAGGCCACGTTAGCCTCGAGACTCGCCAGGAGATGATAGCGAANACAAGACAAGGTGCAGTTGCTCATAGTGATAGTGGTTATGTCTCATCACGGGCCGAGGCCTATGCGTGGTGCATGTTGAAACTCGTGTTCTAATCATCGCAACGAGAGGCGGCAAAAACAGGGACTTCTTCATACCTCTGGGTCAAGGCCATTCAGCGCCGAGATGGCCGTCTCGATGTTGCCGCTGTGGATGGCATGCTGGATATCCTGCCGGGTTTGGATGGAAAGGTCTGGCTGCTGTGGCTGCAGATTGGCCTCCTTGCAGAACTTGGCGGCAGCCTTGGGGTACCCTTCCATCGTCAAGTAGTCCAGGATCAGAGCATTGATATCGCTGCGCCAACGGTCAGCACGGCGCCACGGCAGGGTGATGAGGTACCAATGCGGAGAGGGCAGGGGCAATCAGGGTTAACGAGATGTTGCAGGTTTCTCTACATGGAATTTTCAGAGAGATTCCCATTGATATGCAATCATCATTTTGCCAGTGGGTATGGGGGATGCTCGAACTGAGGCGGCGGGGGTTCGCGCTTACCTCTTGGGCGCCTTAACGTCGGCGACGCGCTTCTCGAACCCATGTTGGAGAGGAGTCGCCGTTGACGTTGAGGAATTCTGCAGCGGGTTGCCGTCAGCATGCAGTCCTGACCATCGCCGCCATCATCTCCCAGGGCGCGCGCGTACCATCCGGCCAAGACTCTCGCGGAGCTGGGCAAAGACGGTGTCCCGAAAGGCAGAATCAATGTCGAGGACACCGAGTTCAAGAGCCGCGCTCCAGTTGGACATGTGCCTGGCTGACGGACGCGATGCCTCACATCTGTCTCTGCGTGTGCCTAAACCGTGGGCCGGCACGCGGAGGCTGGTGGTTTGGATGGAGAAGAAAGAAAAATTTGAGGAGGAAGTGGACTCGAGGAGAAGCGGACGGAATCGAGTTGAAGTTGGTCAAAAACCAGAGCCAAGCGAAAAGTGCGTCAAAGCTCCTCGTGGTGGAGTCGAGCTCGGCGGAGCTGGTCCGCGACGCCCGTTGGCACTGGCGCGGCAGCTGATGACGGGGCTCAGCCGTTACAACGTAAGTTACGGTAATTTGTGTTGCAGCCGGGTGCCCCGCACCGCTCAGCTAACCCTGACCAGCTCTCTCACGGCTCCCCTCCAGTTCCCATTTGATGAATGCAACTTCAAATGANCAAGGCTTCTTCCTCTTTCTTTTCTTCTTGCTGACTNGGTNAGGCTACCTGGCCTCGTTTTCTGCGAAGGATGCAAAGACACTGCAGATGTCCTGCCAGCGTTCTCATTACTTGTTTCCTCAGACATCGATCCGAGCTGCGAGCCGCGCGCCTGGTGTCGAGCCACTACACCCGCTACACGTGCACAGCGTTCCCCTGTCACACTGCCCCTCCATTCTCGACAAACCGTCCAGTTTCCAGCTGATCCAGCTCGACCTTGACGGTTGCAACCGCCCCGTCCAATCATGCCGGCTTCCGTGGTCCCTGAGCTGGAGGACGTCCCCAACAGCCCAGTGCCCCCCAAGACAGACGGNACCATCGCAACGCGGGCCCACTATGCGCCGCCGTGGGCCGATGTCAGTATCATTGGCATCGCTGGCAGCTCGGGCTCGGGCAAGTCGACGCTGTCTCAGGCCATTGTCAACAAGCTCAACCTGCCGTGGGTTGTCATCCTGTCTATCGTAAGTCCGACAGCGCGGTCAGGGGTCAAACCTGAGCACGCGCTTACTGGTCTCTCTGGCGTGTTAGGACTCGTTCTACAAGAGCCTGGATGCCGAGTCCTCAAGAAAGGCGTTCCAGAACGAGTACGACTTTGATGCGCCAAATGTAAGCCGAAGCCACCCGTGGGACCCCTGGACACCAGCCTCATTGTCGCGCAGGCCATAGATTTCGATGTTCTGGTTGAACGACTGCGTGATCTCAAAGCCGGGTAAGTCCTCTGTACGGGCCGCCTCCACACGGGGCATACGGGTATCTGATGAGCCTTCCACGCAGGAAACGAGCCGAGATTCCCATTTATTCTTTTGAGAAGCACGCCCGCCTTGACCAGACAACGTCGATTTATTCTCCGCATGTCCTGGTCCTCGAGGGCATCTTTGCGCTTTATGATCCTAGAGTCCTCGAGTTGATGGACATGAAGGTGCTTTGTCATGGTCTGGCTGTGTCGGCACGACGGGGACTGACTTGAGTCTAGATCTTTTGCGAGGCCGATGCAGATACTTGCCTCTCGAGGAGGAGTACGCTTGCATCGCCATCCATCTTTTATACCGCGGGAAAGCTGACAAATTCCAAGTATTGCGCGACCAAAGAGACCGTGGACGAGACATCGAAGGCATTATCAAGCAATGGTTCACCTTTGTCAAGCCCAATTTCGAAAAGGTAATAAGCTCAACCTCGGTCTTGGCCGAAGCAGTCGGTTGACGCTGCTTAGTATGTTGACCCCCAGCGGAACGTCGCCGACGTTATTGTGCCCCGAGGCGTCGAGAACCACGTCGCCATGTGTAAGTGGACCACCACATTCATTGAAGCGAGAGACAACTCGAAGCGCTGACTTGAGCAGCTATGGTCGTCCAGTTCATCCAGCACAGGCTGCTCGAGAAGTCCACACACCACCGGGCAGCACTGACTCGGCTGGAGATTGGGTCCAAGTCGGAGCCGCTCTCGGANAAGGTGGTGGTGATGAAGCAGACATCGCAGATGCGCGGCATGAACACCATCATCCACAACATCGACACGCTGAGCGAGGACTTTATCTTTTACTTTGACCGGCTCTCGGCCCTCCTCGTCGAGCAGTACGCCGACACCACCCCCGTTACGTGAGCCGTGACAACGGGAGCACTAACCGTTGAATTAGGGCATTAAACAACATCCCCTTCACACCTGCTGCCATNGCTACGCCGCAGGGCCTCACCTACGCCGGTCTGCGTCCCAAGGGCGAAGTCTCGGCGGTCATCGTCCTCCGCGGCGGGGCGGCGCTCGAAGCGGGCCTGCACCGGTGCATCACGGACTGCAAGACGGGCCGGATCCTCATCCAGAGCAACATCCGCACGGGCGAGCCGGAGCTGCACTACCTGGTGCTGCCCGACGACATTGCACAGCACGAGGCGGTGCTGCTCCTCGACGCGCAGATGAGCAGCGGCGGGTCNGCGCTNATGGCGGTTCAGGTGCTCGTGGACCACGGGGTCAAGGCGGAGCGGATCGTCCTGGTCACTTACAGTGCTGGGCGTATGGGGCTGCACCGACTGGCCAAGGTGTTTCCCGGGATTACGGTGGTGGTCGGACAGGTGGTGCGGGACATTGAGGAGCGATGGGTTGAGAAGAGGTATTTCGGNTGTTAGGGGCGTGCATGCACCTCGGATTCCGTGGCTGGCTGAGGCGGTAGGGCGGGCGGTTGTGATTCTTTGGTTGGGTTGCATGGCCTGGCGTTCTCATAGCTTTTTGGATCGATGAACTCGGCACGTCGAGATCCGATCCATATCTTGGTTTGAACATGCTGTCGAGTCGTGGATATTGCAGAGTCACGACTCGAGTGTTTTGGGTTGATCTCGACCCCTATTTTGGCCACGGAGACAGGGGCGCCAACCCACGGCACAGGTTCCGAATTGCAGGTCACTCCCCTGTCGTTGACCCCTGGCTCAGCTCCATCGCACAGTATGCATATTTGGGGGATGCTGAATTGGCGAGTGGTGCCCCGCNNAGNGCATACACGCCACACTGCTCCAGCACGTCAACTCCTCGCCTGGCCCTGATCCCAGGAGGAATGGCCCCTGTCCTAGCTGCCCTGGCCGGGAGTCAGTCGCTGACGTACTTAGTAAAAGCTGTTCTTGTTGGCAGATAATTACGAGACGGCGGTCGATTTCGCATCTGCGTCAACCAGCGCCGCCTTCGTCCTCTTATTTTTTTTGCTCGACATTAACGATATTGTCAGGTTTCACTCGCTCGCGCCGTTTTCTTTTGGGCGGTCCGATCTCCTGTTCCCCTGATCCCTTATTTCGCTGTGGAGCGCCNTTACTTGCTCGCCCGGTCCTTGCACGATTGACGTCACAGGAAGCGCAACACCGAAAACAACCTCGCAATGCTCGGCCGTCGAGCAGCCCGACAAGCCGGGCTCTTCGGTTCTCGTGGCGCGAACGTGACAACAAGACTCCAATGGAGCAGGACCCAGATTCAACCATTATTCACAAGAACGCCGACTAGATCAAGGCCAACCGCACGTCCGAGTCCGAGTCCGAGTCCGAGTCCGCGTCTCTCGACACGAGTGCTGCCCGCGCCGCTCGTGCTCACACGCCAATTGTCGGGCCGGCCCCTTCCACAACGAAACTCGAGGCTGCTAAACTTCTGCTACCGTGCCGCCGCGTGGTTTGGCGGCTCGGTGTTGTTTGTCGGCATCGGCGTGGTCGGCTTCTTCCTCTACGATGCCTCGACCTACCAGGTGCACGAAAGCCGGGCCGACGTCAACGTCTCGTCCCTCGCCATCAATCCCCGCCGCGGCGGCCCCAAGAATCTCCCGATCCTCGAGATATACCTCGACGACTACGACAGCGAGGAGGCGCGCAGGCAAAAGGACAAGCCCAGGCTGGTGATCCTGGGCGGCGGCTGGGGTGGTGTCGCGATGATCAAGGGGTTGAATCCGGAGAACTACCACATCACTGTCATCTCTCCGACCAACTACTTCTTGTTCACACCGATGCTGCCGTCGGCGACGGTCGGGACCCTTGGGCTGAGGGCGCTGGTGGAACCAATTCGGAGGATCATACATAGCGTTGGCGGCCATTTCATCCGCGCCCGCGCCGAGGACGTCGACTTTTCCGCGCGGCTGATCGAGGTCTCGCAGGATGACTGCGACGGCAAGGAGCGCAGGTTCTACGTGCCGTATGACAAGCTGGTGGTTGCCGTCGGGTCCGTCACGAACCCGCACGGCGTCAAGGGCCTGAAGCACTGCCACTTTCTCAAGGACATTAGCGACGCCCGCGAGATCCGCAACAAGCTCATCCACAACCTGGAGCTCGCCTGTCTTCCGACGACGACCGACGACGAGCGCAAGCGCCTCCTCTCGTTTGTCGTGAGCGGGGGCGGGCCGACGGGCGTCGAGTTCGCCGCCGAGCTGTTCGACCTGCTCAACGAGGACCTCATCCAGCTCTTCCCGCGGCTCCTTCGCAACGAGATCTCGGTGCACCTCATCCAGAGCCGGGACCACATCCTCAACACGTACGACGAGACGCTGTCCAAGTACGCCGAGGAGCGCTTCGCCCGCGACCAGGTCGGCGTGCTGACCAACTCGCGCGTCAGCGAGGTCCGCCCGGACGCCATCGTCTTCACGCAAAAGGACGAGAACGGCAAGGTGGTCACCAAGGAGCTCCCCATGGGATTCTGTCTCTGGTCGACAGGCGTGTCGCAGAACGAGTTCTGCAAGCGCATCGCGGCCAAGCTCGGCGCCGTGCAGACTAACCGGCACGCGCTCGAGACTGACACGCACCTCCGGCTCAACGGCACCCCGCTGGGCGACGTCTACGCTATCGGCGACTGCGCGACGGTGCAGAACAACGTGGCCGATCACATTGTTAGCTTCCTGCGAACCCTGGCCTGGAAGCGCGGCTCCGACCCGGAGAACCTGCAGCTCCACTTCGACGACTGGCGCCTTGTCGCCGGGCAGGTCCGCAAGCGCTTCCCTCAGGCCGTCGGCCACCTCAAGCGGCTCGACAAGCTCTTTGCCGAATACGACCGCGACCAGTCGGGCACTTTGGACTTTGGCGAGCTGCGCGAGCTCCTCGGCCAGATCGACAGCAAGCTGACCAGCCTGCCGGCCACGGCCCAGCGCGCCCACCAGCAGGGGCAGTACCTTGCCCGCAAGTTCAACAAGGCCGCCCGCGCGACCCCGGGCCTGCGCGCCAACGACATCTCCGACGGGGATGTGGACGCCGCCGTGTACAAGGCCTTTGAGTATCGGCACCTGGGCAGCCTGGCCTACGTTGGGAACTCGGCCGTGTTCGACCTGGGCCAGGGATGGGGCATGGCCGGGGGGCTGTGGGCCGTGTACGCGTGGAGGAGCATTTACTTTGCGCAGAGCGTGAGCTTCCGGACGAGGGTCTTGATGGCGATGGACTGGGCGAAGCGGGGGTTATTTGGGAGAGGTAAGTTTGGGTCGCTCCTTGTTACCTATCTCATGTTGGTGGTGATGTGCGCGACTAACTGATGATGGCAGATNTGATGAGCTATTAAGGACCGGTATCTCTGGATACGCCAGCTGTTGGTGGCGGCGGATTTCACGACCGTTTGCGTAGCCTTTTCCAGCGCAAATAGATCTGAATCTTCAAGTACAATTTCTCTGCGGAAGCGTCCCTTCTCACTCGGTTTATGGAGGCATTGTTCCAGCAACAAACATCACAGACCTCTAACATCTCATCCCCAAGTGCCGCCACCGCCGCCCCTCCCGCCCCTGCGCTGTGTCGACAGCCGCCAGTCATCCTTGCCCTCGAAGTTGTTGTATAGGGGCTCTATGCGCTCCTGTTGGCGTCGTCTCGACATCTTTCCATTTGTTCCCGCCAGCGTAAAGAAGGTTGGCGCTGCGTCGACGAGCCATTTCGGGTCGACGCTGGTGGTCCAATGCATGTACTCGCGTGACGTAAGCACAAGCTCGTGGTNAATCACCCACTCGCCTTGCTTCCCAAACAGTGCCGAGGAAGGATGCATATAAACCTGAGTGCCTTGGACGACGGTCTTGTAGCAACCGGCCCCGGCCCCGGCCTCCGTGTCCCTCCGTGCTGCATTGCGAAAGAAGCCGGCACACAAAGCTCGGCGCACCCGATCCGTCTCGCGGCCACATGAAACGATGGGCTGCCGGTACCGCTCCATGATCCTGACGAGCTGTTCTCGCACGTCCTTGGCTTGTCTCATGGAGCGTGCCAGGACAAAGTTTTCAAAACACCAAGAGCTCGAGTAGCCACTCTGCTTCCACGAACTGTAGACGTTCAACAGTGTCAAGTGATCACCGTTCGGGTCGTGAAATTTGGCTTTCTTCTGATCGGCCTGGGACTGCTTCTCCTTTGGTCGGTAGAACACGTTGGGCAGGTCTAACATGGCCACAATAGAGAGGATCTCTTCCGAGCACCCGAGCTCACCTGCCACAATTAACACCTTGGCGAGCGACGACTCGAGGGGAAAGTCGGCGAGCCTGCGTCCGAGTCGTGTCAGGATCCCCTCGTCATCGAGGGCGCCTAACACATACAGCTCTTCGAGGGCAGCCAGCGTCGTGTTGACGGGGGGCGGGTCCATAAAGTCAAAGCGCAAGATATCATTGATTCCCATTGCTTTGAGCATGAGGATCGTCGCGCTCACGTTCTGGCGTTGAATGGCGGGTATCGGCGAGGGTAGCATCTCGGACTGGTATGCCGCTTCGGTATAGAGCCTGAAGCATTTCCCTGGCCCCGTCCGGCCAGCACGGCCGGCTCGCTGGTTGGCTTGGGCTTGTGAAATGGGCGTGATGATCAGTGAGTCCATGCCCAACTTCGCGTCATAGGCATCCTGCTTGACGAAGCCTGGATCTACGACGTAGTAGATATTGTCGATGGTGATGGATGTTTCGGTGGCAATGACGACTTTTTCGACCACCTAGAGGAGCCGGTTCGAAGATCCGGCTTTGCATCTAGGGAGGAAGTGCTGAGTACATGGGAAGAATGGCAAGCTCCGGGACCCCTGATCCGAGAGCCTTCAACCGGTCGGACAGGACCTCGCAAGATGTATCGATCTCTTCCTGTCCCGTCAAAAACACCAGGATATCACCCGCTGGCTCTCCCAGATGAATCTGCATGACAGTGGCGAGAGCGGCATCGAGATAGGCCGACTCCGGCTCCCGCGAATACAACATCTCGATAGGAAACGTTCGGCCAGGGATCGTAAAGATCGGCGCGTTGTTGAAGTAGGATGAAAACTTCTCGGCATCAAGTGTGGCCGACGTACTGATCACTTTGAGGTCCGGCAGCTTCTTTAGTGTCCTCTTCAACAAAGCAAACAGAACATCAGTGGCGATGGTCCGTTCGTGCGCTTCGTCAAGGATGACGACCGAGTACTTCTTGAGGTCCGGATCCAGCAGGATCTCGCGTTGCAGTGTGCCATCGGTCATGAATTTGATCCTGGTGGCTTGACTCGTACAGTCCTCGAAGCGAATCGAATAGCCTACTTCCTCGCCCAGGATGCAACCAACCTCCTCGGCCACGCGTTTGGCCACCGACATGGCAGCCACCCGGCGAGGTTGCGTACATCCAACAATACCGTGAGTTGCAAAACCCGCCTCGGCCAGGTACTGTGTTAACTGCGTCGTCTTTCCCGACCCAGTCTCGCCCACCACGACGAGGATTTGATTTTGTCGTATGGCGTCGATCAGTTGGTTGCGGAACGGAAAGATCGGAAGCGATTCCCGCTGCTGTTTGATGGCCATGTCTGCCCTCGTTCCAGACGACTGATCTTTTTGCTGGACGGCAAAGCTCCGACTTGGAATGGTACTGGGCATTGTGGCCCTGGTATTGGCACTCCTGATCTCGCTGGCGAACTTGGGCTGATCGGGGTCGGCCATTGGATCGTTCCACAGAGTTGCAAGGTCAACCTTCTTTCCTCGGTTAGCAGCCGCTCCGGCAGCCGCTTGAGCGTTTGCCTGTCGTAACTCAACCCTCTCTTTGGCCAACGTGGCCCCAGACACGGCAGCCCGATTCAATGACCCGTCGGGAGCTTTCACGACACGAATGGGCGATAATTCAAGAGACTGGCTGGTCTGGCCAACAAGGAATGGTGGCTCCTCCTCTCTGACTTCGATGTCGAGATCTTCTTCCAGTTCCAGCCCGCGATCACTTCTGAGCGCTGCGTTGTCATCGAGGGCAGGGAAGTCTGAGGCTTTCGCAACTCCAGCTGCGATGAGTTGGCGAATCTCCCACCGCTCGGGGGATGTCATCCTCTTCTCCTGTCGTATCGAAGTCTCGGGTTGTTAGAAATCGTGATCGGTGTGTCGGTCCCCGCCTCTGCCCAGAGGCTGCATATTAGCGCCAGAGCCGAAGTCCACGGGGGGGGCGAGGTCCCGGCCCGTTTCCTGGTCAACGTCCTTCATGGACAGCCCAATTCGCGCCCCATCTATGCTAATGACCTTGACCTTGACTAGTTGTCCGCGCTCGACCGAATGCGATAAGCCACTGCGCCCGTCTGCCAACCGTGAAACGTGAACGAGGCCCGCCAGGTTCCCTCTGACGCCGTGGAGGGTCACAAACGCGCCAAAGTCCTTGACCCCCGTCACTTGCCCATCGTAGATCCTGTACAGTACAGGAGCTTCGTCCATCTCTGGCGCTGGCCGGCGGGATGTCTGCCGGTTCTCTTGCTGAGGATCTCTGCTTCGACTACGACTGCGTCCACGTTTCCGCGTCTGTAGTTTATTGATGCGCGCCTTTGGCTCCAAGGCTTCCAGATCAGCCAAGGTGTCACCGATATAATCGGGGCCTGGCGCCTGACCGGGCAGGCCGGGAGAGAAGTGGGCTTTCTCGGCGACGGGCTGTTTGTCGGCTTCAACTTGCGCGGCGGACACCCTAGCCTTCATTGACGGATGCATAATTTGGACCAGCCGACGATGCTCTCGAGGAAGCTCAGAGGAAAGGAATCGCCGCCAATTCCGGTCATCTTCCGTTTGAACATCTCGAGTGTGTCGGCATCGAGCCGTTGTGCGATGATGAACTCGGCGAGGTTCTTGTCGGCGATCCCGAGGTGGTTCTGGAGCTCTGAGACAACCTTGCTCACGAGGGCAACCAGCTCGAGGTCAAAAATGTCCTCCATGTTGAATAAGAACTGTAGAAGGGCGGAATGACAAAATCATTTGCAAGAACAAGCTCAAGTGGTGACGCTCTGGAGAGCCGAAGCCAGTGGAGAGGAACGGTTCAGACGACCAGGGCCAGGATCTTGGCACGCGGGTGTTGCCTAACCGCGCTCGTTAAATGCATGTTTGGCTGGTGACCCCGGCTGTCTCGCGAACCTCAACCCAAACTCAGCTTCGCCCCGGCCCTCATCCCAAGATCCGCCCCGACCGGGACCCGCCCTGCCGCCATGGACGAGAGCCCCAGCAACGAAAACGAGCGCTCTCGACTCCTGCAAGATACTCTCCGGCAGATATCGGCGACAGCAGCCGGGGCAGACACCAAATGCTGTGTCATCTGCCTCGGCGACTTGGTTGAGCCATGTGAAGCGCAACCCTGTCAACACAACGATTTCGATCATCTATGCCTGGTTACCTGGCTGGAAATTCGACCAACTTGCCCGCTGTGCAAGAGTGCCGTCTCTGAAGTGCGATACGATTTAGGCGAGGATGGGAAGTACGGAAGAGTTTACAAAGTCACAGAAGGGCCGGGCCGTGTTGAAGCAGGCCGAGATGGACTGGCTTCGCCTTCTGGACGTCAAAGCAGTCGCCATTCCAGCCGTCCGACTCGACCACCGCCGTACGAGGACGAAGCTATTCGGGAACGGCGTATGATCTATCGACATCAACTCTA
>FJWA01004090.1_pt1 | contig 13320 bp, 8 predicted proteins | sample 1011891 | NCBI WGS metagenome assembly FJWA01 (sample SAMEA3912450, study PRJEB9761) | metagenome | biome: forest; material: soil | place: USA | collected 2011-06-22 | depth 0.1 m
CCTCCCTTCCCAACCGCCGCCGCCGCCGCCCCCCCGGCTGGTTTCGAGACCTCGTCCACCCTGGCCCGCTTGGCAGGGTTCCCGATCAGGCTCGTCACCGTGTGGTCCCCGATCGTGATGGTCGCCACCTCCTGAGTCGAGCGCTTGAACGGTCGAACGGGAGATGTCAGAGCGATAGCTTTTGAGGCTGGTGGCTTGGATGGGGACGCGATGGCGGGGACGCGGGGTTCGGGTTCGGCGCTGGGGTCTGGGGAATCGGGCTCTTTCGAGTCGGTTGTCGGGTGGGTGTTGGCGTTTGTGGAGTTGTCGAGGGTTTGTTCGGCTTGGGGAGGTTCATCTGCCACATCCTCTCTCGGCAGTGGCTCTTCTGCGGCCTCGGCGTCCTCTTGCGGTTGAAATTCTTCTGTAGCTGCCGATGGATTGGGGCTCTTTGCAAGCCAGCGGGATAATAGCGTAACGCTTTTCATCGAACTCGCCTGCTTATGAGGCACTTTTTTCTTGGCTCGTAGCCTATCTTCCGGATCGCTGGCCTCCTCACAATCTTCGTCATCATCGTTGACTTCATCGTCATCCTCCACCGGTTGCTTTTGGCGGATCGGAGAGCTTCTTTCGGATTCTCGCTGCGATTCCACCGTCGCCGCCCGGCTGCTAACCTGAGCCGAGGTGGGCGTCGCAGAAGGACGGCTTGCCGACGGCTTGAAGGGCGTTTGCCTCGGCGCGGGCGTGTGGGACACGGGGATTGTCACGTCCTGCGTCTCGAAAAGCTCTACCAAGCTCTCTCTCAGGCTGTCGAGCATTTGCCCCTGATCATGCAGCAGAATCGTCCGTTTGTCTGGGCTGACGTTGACATCGTACAGGTGAGTATCCAGCTGGATATCGGCAAAGATGAAGGGCGCCTGAGAAGCGTTGTACGACCGATAGACCTCGTTGAAGACCTTGGCAAATTGCGGCAGGCCACACGGACGGCCGTTGACATAGAACATTTGTCTGTCGGGGGTTTGTCGGCCTTCGCCGTGGGTAGGTCGAGAGACATGGCCGAGCACCCGGACCTCGGTCGCGCTGCCGTCGGCCCGGGCCTTGCCCTTGTTAAGGGGTCCGGTGGTCGGTAGCAGTTCCAGCTTGAGGTCCATCACGATCAGGGCGTTCATGGTTTTTACGCCAAACACGTTGATGATGTTGTCGCGGGTGGTGGGATTCCCCTTGGTCGAGAACAGGATCATGCGCTTGCCCTTTGTGGGCTGCTGCGAGACGGTGAACTTGACGCCAGTCTGCACGCAGGCGTACTGGTTCAGGAGGTTGATCACCTTGCCCCATTCCCTCTTGATGTTCCGCTCCAGCTCGCGGCGGCGCACTGGCAGGTTGCGGAAGAGGTCTTCGACAATGACGGTGGTGCCCCTCTGGCCGGAGACGACGCTGGTGCTCCCAAGCTTGCCAGAGGTCTCAAACTCGAGCCTGTTGGCGCGCGGCACCTCTTCCTGGGTGCACGTCACGACCGTGAAGTGGGACAGGGCGCACAGCGAGGACAGAGCCTCGCCTCGGAAGCCAAACGTCTGCAGCTCCGAGAGGTCATCGTAGCTCGACAGCTTGGACGTGTGGTGCTTCAGGGCGATGGATTCATGGTTGTGGGACGCGATGCCGGCGCCGTTGTCCTGGACCTCGATCGAGTCCAGGCCCTGGTTCTTGAAGCGCACCTCTTTGCGCCAGTTCCTGTCAGCAGCCTGACTTCAGAGGGGAGGCACTCAAGTTCCAGTCAGTCCCTACCAAGGGTGGTTGCTCCCGCATCGACGCTGTTCTCGACCAGCTCCTTTGCAACGGAGCAGAGGTCGACTATGACCTGGCCAGACTGGATCTGATGGACCTGTTCACCGTGTTGGTAATTGTAATTCCGTAGACATGGCTTGTTTGTCGACGTCGACACGCACCGTGCTGGATTCGATGGCTTTGATTGTGGCACCCGAGGCCATTGTCTGGCATTCCCTGTTCTGCAGCGCTAAACCTGCTACCTCGTCCAATTGGTTGTCACCACCCGTCGCTTGGGGCGAGGTATCTGTGTTGCCGGTTGGATGCTGCAAGTCAATTACAGTGCTGAAGTCGAAGCACATCAATTAAACCCTGGGAGACGCGACGTGGAGCGCGTCGGCAGTCTGTGCACGCTGAATGATGCCCTGCAGCCAAGGCTCTTCCAGGCAGCCACCCCCTCATGCTCAGGCCTCGATTGACGCCCCCAAACCGCTGAGGTGCTTCGTTCCCCGCCATCAACCTTCGAACCACAAACCAGCATGGCAAGGAAAGGAACCACCAGGTTTGACGGCGGATTCACACCTTGGCTTCTCGACTCGAATCCCACCTAGGTAGGTGACCTAATATTACCTAACGTTATACAGAATACCGAACATCGTTCCGACGACTGCGTGGGGCAAACAGGGCACTGCGATGTTTTCAATGCAAGAGGTTGGCTGCTGTGACCCCCACGGACACCCGACTCTCCCGGAAGAATGTCACTCTTCCTTGTTTTCGACATCAACATCCGTTACGGTACATTTCAGGGGTTCAGCCTGCGGCAAATCGCATCCTTTGCAGGCGGCATATACGAATCTTGCTCCTGCGTCGGGCCCGGTGCCGGCCCTACATTTCCATACGAGGGATCGCACACCTCCCTGCGGGGAAGGGATGCACAGAATATGTACAGGACCGTCCTGTGTCAGCCGGAGGGGACCCTTGGACGCACCCACAGATGCCCTTGCGGCTTTCTGTTCCCTCGACGACGACGACGATAATATCGAACATTGCGTGGCTCTCGTGCAATGACGTTATGCTTGGCGGAGCAAATGGTGCGTGGATGGCTGGCTACCGCAGGGAGCTACTGGAAATTCTGGAGATCGATTGGGAAGCACGTCCGAGGTGTGGCACCCAATCATCGAAGGAAGAACGCCGAAGGGAGAACCGCCGGAGCCCCCTCGTCGGCGCACCCAACTCAGACAGCCGAATCGGGTGATGCAGATGCTTCGTATCGTTGGTTATCTAGGTACCTACCTAGGTAGGTACCTCAGCGTACGAGTAGGAGAGATCTACTGTCCAGGCAGTCAGGTATTGAGGCATGGACACAGTCTGCATGATATTCTGTGCTTTGTAGGTGCCGATGGCGGGAAACAGCCGACATGGAGTCCGATCCCATCAATCCAGCAAGGGAGCGAGCGGCGTTCCATCATTATTGACGCCATGAAACGGTCAACTGAGAGACTGTCCGGGCCGGATTCGGAATGACACGAGCAAATCTGAACCGGCCTCCGACGGCCTAACTGGACAGCCAGAATCGGTCCCGTCGTTAACAACGCAGAATATTCTTTTCCCTCAATCCGATGCTTTGAGCCCGTGATACACAGGGATGTACCGTAATCTGCTAGAGTGCGGGCTCGATGGGCAGGAAACCATGATGCCGATTGCCGCAAGATGTGAGATGGAAACAGGGCAGAGAATCAAACCAGGGCCGGGAAACGGGATGCAACTCCATGTGCCTCGCATATAATGTTACCTCCAATCCCACGTCCCGGCATGTCCCAATCTTGCCCGGTTATTGCGCCGTCTATTTCGCGCTTCCCGGGGGAAATAAGGCGCCGGCTTCTCTCCATCGTCTCTCGGTCTCTCGGCCCCAACCTCGTCTCAGCGCTTTTCGAGCCCTGCCGCTCACCTCGACCGGATCCACCAGGTTCCCCGAGATCATCAACCCTTGAGGAACGCGCAATCGCTCGCTGAAAGCGGTCAGGAGCCCACGCACATCCGAATTGCAAGAGTCGAATCCCGGTTTGGCGACTGTTTGCGACGGTCCTGGATAATCCGGCATTCCCTCGTTTTGTTTCTCTCTCTCTCTCTCTTCTGGCCGTGTTCCTGCAGTCCCTCGTTGTCGGTTTCAGACGGAGAAATTCAGAAATTCAGAAGCCAGGCGACCATTGGACTTCATTCAATTCCAAGCCGCGACCTTGGGACGAAATCGGCTTATCTCAGGCCCACGCGAGCTCCACAGAGCTGTTTCCAGGGTCTCCACCCGCCAACCCGCCGCTGTGCCGCCTGCATCAAATCAACTCGGCCCGCATCAAGGCAAGCCTGTTCGCCATCCCCCGACCAATAGCAGCCTGCAGCGCCTGCAGAGCCGGGCAGCCTCCATCCCGCATCGCGGACTCCAAACCCAGCGCATTTTCCATCTTGGCCCAGGTTGTAATTCGCTTTGCGCGCGGGATCCCTCGCTTCGGTGTGAAGAACGACGAACGACAAACGCCGGTCGCATTGAACCCCCGACACCGACAGTCCATCGGCTGGTTCATCGGGCTGCCGAACAAAAGAGGGAGAAAAAAGAAAAAAAACGAAAACGCTCGAAACGGCCCATGAAGAGCGTTTTACCGCCGCGCACCTCTCCGTTCCTTCGCTTGGCCTGGCCCGGCACCGAAACCGCGAGCGCATCGTGCCACCCTCAGGGCAGAAATCCGCCGCCACCGCCCCTACTGGGATGAGGAGGCACTCGTCGGGATCGTCAGAAGGCGACGATGCTTCNCCAACCGANCCTCCCCGTGTCAGTTCCGCTCGTTTCAGCACCAAAGACTCGACTTCATCGGCGCAACCCGCGAACCAGCTCGATCGACGCCGCAGCGCTGACCGGCGCCCCTCCTTGTCGATAAACCGACAGTCCAGCAGTGTCAATTGGCGGCCACCAGAGCCTCGCAATGGGAATGTGACGATGGAGAAACCGCCAGCATCCGACCGCACTTCGCCCGCCTCGCCCCTGGGCTTGATCCTGACGGCAAACGGGAAGGCGCCGACAAGCGACATGGAAAAGACTCCAGAGACGAAACCTCTTGGGCGGCGCCCCCAATGGAGGAGCCCATGGGCAATCAGCTTCCTTGCCCTCCTTGCGTCTCTCGTCGGCATCGGCTTCCTGTCGGCCGTGGTCCATTCTTCCGGGACACGACAGATCGACCCAAAGGGGTGTCGCATGTCTTACATGCGACCTTCGTACGCCAAGCTCAACGACTTCGACACCGAACACACCCGCCTCGCCAGCAAATACTCCCTGTACCTGTACCGCGAACAAGGAATCGACCATGACACAAAGGTTTGAAGCACGCGACACTCGCATTGCTGGTGCCTTGATTGGCTAACTGTTGCCAGGTCCGAGGCGTCCCAATCCTGTTCATCCCCGGCAACGCCGGAAGCTACAAGCAGGTCCGGCCTATCGCCGCAGAAACGGCCAATTATTTCCACGACGTCCTGCAGCACGACGAGACCGCGATCAAAGCCGGCGCCCGAAGCTTAGACTTCTTCACCGTCGACTTCAACGAGGACATCACCGCCTTCCATGGTCAAACCCTCCTTGACCAGGCCGAGTATCTCAACGAAGCAATCCGCTACATCCTCTCGCTATACCTCGACCCACGAGTGTCCGACCGAGACCCCGATCTGCCCGATCCGACTTCGGTTATCGTTCTGGGACACTCCATGGGCGGGGTCGTCGCGCGGACCATGTTGATCATGCCCAACTATCAGTCCAACTCGATCAATACCATCATCACCATGTCCGCTCCCCACGCGCGGCCCCCGGTGTCGTTCGACGGCCAGATCGTCCAGACATACAAGGATATAAACGACTACTGGAGGCATGCCTACTCACAACAATGGGCCAACGACAACCCTTTGTGGCATGTGACTTTGGTGTCCATCGCCGGCGGCGGATTGGATACTGTTCTCCCCTCCGACTACGCAAGTGTCGAGTCTCTGGTTCCGGACACGCATGGATTCACCGTCTTCACCTCCACAATCCCGGGCGTGTGGACGAGCATGGATCATCAGGCGATCCTCTGGTGCGACCAGTTCCGGAAGGTGATTGCGCAATCGATCTACGACGTGGTGGACGTCCACAGGGCTACGCAAACGAAGCCTCGCGCCGAACGGATGCGGGTGTTCAAGAAGTGGTTTCTCACCGGCATGGAAGCGGTCGCAGAGAAGACGGCGCCTCGCTCGGACCCGACAACCCTGCTTACCGTGGATGATAACTCGGATTCCATCATCGCCGAGGGAGAGCGACTGGTTCTGCGAACCTTGGGCACTGCAGGCACAGTTCGCGCCCATCTCATGCCCATCCCGCCGCCAGGATCGCCGGGCATGAAGCGCTTCACCCTCTTGACGGATGCGAAACTCGACAAGCCAGGAGAAAACGGCAAGCTGGAGGTCCTGTTTTGCAGCGTGATTCCCTCGCAACCCAGCCAATCTTGGGCCGGCTTTTTGAGCCAGATGGACCTTTCCAAAGGCACCACGGGGACCACGCGGCTNGCATGCAGAACNGCCGCTCCAGATGTCATGTCACTGCCGGCGTCGACCGAGTTCACACGATTTCCCTTCTACGTGGACGGGGAGAGAGAAATCACGCCCTTCTCCTATCTTGAGTACGGCGTGGANGACATCTCGGAGCATCAGTTCGTGGCAGTTGTGGAAAAAGCGACCACTCCGGCAGCCGGCTTCGTGGTCGCCGAGTTCAGTGACCATTCTCAGTCACACCGGACGCGGTCCGTCAGCCTTCGGAGTCTGCTCGCATTCGGCACCAAGTTTGATCTTCCCGCTGATCGGCCCATGGTCTCTGAGATCAAAGTGCCCTCCTTGCAGTCCAGCCTTCTGGCCTACAACCTGCGAATCAGCTANCAGGACTGCAGCGGCAAGAAGGAGCTCTTTGCGCCCTTGGTGCGGCAATACCTCGCTAAACCATACGAGTCCAAGTACTTTGTCAATGCGCGCGAGGCGACCGTCAGCCTCCACGGGGTGGCTCCGTATATTCCTCCGCCCCTCACCAAGAAGCCAGAGGACGATGGCCTGAGTTTCCAGTTCTGGACGGACCCGACTTGCAGCTCCAGCATCCATCTCGAGCTGACCGTGGATGCTCTGGGCAGCCTCGGCAAGCTCTATATTCGCTACCGCACCGTCTTCGCCGCCTTCCCCCTATTCGTGGTGGCTCTGGTCCTGAGGAAACAATTCCGAATCTACGACACCACTGGCATATTCATCCCCTTTTCGGAGAGCATGGACCTGTGCTTGAGGCAGTCGATCCCCCTCATGCTGGTTTCCCTCGCTTGCCTGACCGTCTCCATGGGGAATGCAACTTCGGCGGGTAACGCAACCTTTGGGGACTGGAGGAATGGCGCCTTCTCGCTCCTCGATTTCCATCAGCACGACCTCCTGACCGGGACTCCGGATTCACTGTTCCTGTTCCTGATTCCCCTGATCGGGATCGTATGCGTCGGCGTCTGCACCGTCGTCAACTACATGGCGCTCATTCTGACGCATCTCCTGAGCGTCTTAGCGAGCTTTTTCACTTTCCGCCCCGGGTGGATTCGCAACGAGGACAGGAGGAAATCAGCGCCCGCGGCCTTCTTCGCTCCATCCCCGCGACGGCGGATGATTACGACGGCCGTTTTGCTGTTGCTCGTCGCGACCGTGGTTCCCTATCAATTTGCCTACCTGGTTGCTTGCCTGGTCCAGCTGATGACCATGGTCCGCGCCCAGAGGATTGCCTCGGACCTCCGGTCGACGGCAAACTCCAACTTCTACAACTACGCCCACTCCATCTTCATCCTCATGCTGTGGATTCTCCCCATCAACCTGCCAACATTTGTGGTCTGGGTCCACAACTTGGCGGTCCACTGGCTCACCCCGTTCACCTCGCACCACAACGTCCTGTCTGTCATGCCATTCATCGTCCTCGTCGAGACCCTGACGGCCGGCAAGATGATACCGCGAGTGGGCAGCCGGCTCAAGCACGTCACCAGCATCCTGCTGTTCTGCACCGCCGTCTATGCGGCAGTGTATGGCGTCTCGTACGCCTACACACTACATTACCTCGCGAATCTCCTCGCCCTCTGGCTGGCCGTCGTCCACTCGTCATCCGATTCTTGGTCTCTGGCGGGGCTGAGCCACCTCTACACGGAAGATGCTGAGGACCGGAAGAGGGGCAAGGAGCCATGAGCTTCTCTTCCTTGGCTGAGTTTCGCTACGGCGGGGCTACGGCCAACGCTGGTTGCCAGCGAGGTTGCCGTTCCCCTGGTACCCGTCCCGCCTCAGTCCCGACTTGACGATATCACTGTACATACCGAATTCTTACGGACGTCCTTGGCGTGGAACCTCCGGGTCCTTCCGTTGTTCAAGACACGGATGATGCCCGAATTGATGCCACTTTCTTTCCCGCTTTTCCTTCCAACGGGAGCGTGGTTCCTCTTCTCATATATATTATATTTTCACACTCACCAGCACAGGCGGCGTCCGGGCGGCTTTTTTCTTCGTCCTTCTCTTTCGGCAAACTGCATTTGCATCGGCGGGATCTCAGCGTGGTTTCTGCTTCCTGCATGAAGCGGGCGGGCCGTTTTCTTCTCCTTCTCAACGACACCTTTTTCTGGGCTTTTCTACCCGTCCAGCATGGCTGTTTACCACTGCAAGCGAGCAAACGTCCAGCTCTAGTTTCAGCGAACGGAGTCGCGCTTGTTCCTTGGATAACCGGTACGATATGACCAATCTCGTCGCACGGAAACGACGGGATTTTTTTGGGGTCTATATGGGGCGGTCATTGGGGTTGGGTCTATTGGGGGTGGATCGGCATCCTCTCCTCGGGTTTTGGTAGATGGTGAGGGAGGGATGGATGGGTTGAGATGAGCTACGCATGGCTGCAAGTAATGTCTATGTTATTGATTCATGTGCTCGCTTTTCAAACGCCGTCCGGCGGGCTTTATTCGCCCGGCCGGGCCAGAGAAGATGGGGGGATAGACGATACAGCGCAGCGAGTGGCCGTTGGCGCCGGAGCGCGGCAGGACTGGTTTAATGTCGGTGTCAGCCAGCGAGGCGTTGGCGGGATTGTACACTGCTTCATAAAGCTGTTTGATAGACATGTTGTATGAGACGGCGCGCGCCCTGAAGAGGGGATTCAAACATACTTATACTTTCAACACGGACAAGACCCCACTCGTGTTCATGCTGGTTGTGTGTGCCTTTGACGCATAACGCATGTAGGAAAATTGTATCAACCAAACAATACAGCATCATAAACCCAAGCCCGGATATCTATGCGAACGCACCAACGAGTCCAAAAATGCAAGCATCGCAACAATCCCAGAGGCAGCAACAACAAGACAAGACAGACAAATCAAGTACCCATATATCCCTTCACCCTTCCGCAGCCTCATTCAAAGCCTTCAAAACCCGCGCATAAAACTTGCCCGCCTGCGCCTGCGGAAACGAAATCTCATCCACAAGATACCCCGGCAGCACCGCAATCAGCGCCCGATCCCTCCCCGCATCCAACTGCGGCGTGTAATGGCAATGCGTCTCACCAGCTGCCCCTCCATCCTCCCCAAGCACATCCACAGCCAGCTTGAAATGCAGCGTCCCGTTGCGCCCCGTCTGGATGCAGTCGAACACGTCCTCGCCGTCCCCGCGCTTCACGCCGCGCACAATCAGCCCCGTCAGGTCGCTGTACAGGTCCTCTTTCTTCTGGGCGGTCTGCTGGGCGGAGGAGGCGGATGCGGCGGCCTGCCGGAGGGCGCCCGCGGCGGTGCCGCCGTGTTTGATGGCGCTGCCCGGGGGGAGCTTGACGGCGGCGGCTTCGGCGCTGCGCGCCGCGGAGAGTTTGAGGTGGAGGGATTTGATCTCGGATTTGGAGTCGGATAGGGCGGCGGTGAGGTCGGAGAGCTGGGATTGGAGGGTGGTGGTTTGGGCGGAGGCGGCGGAGAGGTTCTTTTGGAGGAGGGCGGTTTGTTTGGAGGCTTCTTTTTGGGAGGCTAGCTCGGCTTTGAGGCTTGCTATGAGCTGGTCGGACGCTGGAGGGGTGGGGCGGTTAGTTGGTTGAGGGGTTGGGTAGGGGGTGTTTAGAGGGAGGGGACTTGCCTTTGGACTTTTCTTCTGACGCCTTTTTAAGCTTGTCAAAGTTGCGCTCGGCCTCGCGTACGGCGACCTCCTTTAGGTCACGGTGTTTTTGTTCCAGGGCCTCGTACTTTTGAGTCATTTCTCCGAGTCGACGGCGCAATGCGGGATCGCCCTTGTCTGAGGACGACGCGGGAAGAGGCCGCTTCGACATGCTGCTTGGGATTGGTACACTGCCGCGCCCAGTCCTGGCGCGTTCTGGGGACTTCAGGATTGGTAGGATTGCTAAATCGTCGTGGTCTTCGTCGATGTCGCTCTGCGTCGCATCTGGTTGCTGGGTCTCGGGGATCTCAGACACATCCTCGGCGATTGCTTTCTTCCCTGCCGGCTTCCTCCCTCGCCGCGCAGCGGGGGGTTCGGGCTCTACCTCAACAACCACCTTCTTGGGTCGGCCGCGAGCGCCCTTGGCCTTTGCCGCCGGGGGGGTCTCAGTGACCGTTTCTGTCGCTTCCGTCATGACTGTGTCCTCGTCTTCCGCGCCAGCAGTCGCGGCAGGTTTGCGCCCTCGTCCCCGTCCTGGCCCCTTTGCGGACGATGCTGTTGTCGCATTGCCGCCCTTGTTCGTTCTGCGACCGGCAGTGGCTTCCTCGACGGCGGCGGCGGCGGCGGCGGCAACACGGTCGCTGGCACCGCGCTTCGAGGTTGATGTCTTTGGCGCGGGCTTGGTGACCCGGTTCGCAGGCTGGCGGCCGGCCTTGGCTTTCTTCAGGGGCATGGTGTTTTGCGATTTGGTCGACGGTCGCGCGACGTCGAATTCGTCCCCTCCGATTCCGTCCTCAAAATCGGAGTCCACCAACTGCAACAGGTGAGAGCGGACCTTTGTCTTTGACATCGGCTCGGCGCACGATTGGGGGCGGGGGGTTTTCGTGTTGCGAACGTGGGAAGTGGCGGCGCGTCCTCTGCGGAGAGCCTGACGCGACAAATTGGGTCAAGTGTGGCTTTTGCGAGATCGACAGAGTTCAAGTGCAAGTGCTTGTGCAAGTTTGTGCAATTGTCAAGAGGCGAGGGGCTGCTGATGGCGCGGTTGCCCCGGCGCTAAAATGGCCAAGTAAACAAATGGGGAACGCAAAGCCACGCCACGCCAAGTCCAGGACCAATCCAGAAATTACGGTAAATTACAGAATACAGAAGGTCAACACATGGAAGCATCGAGTCCTCGTTTCAAACTTCGATTTCTGAGGTTCACTCTTCGTCCCACAACAGCTCCAACATCGCCGCTCGAGATGTCAACGACTTCTATCGCGTCAGCTTAAGACTTATCTGAGTCTTCTGGTTAGAGACATGCTCATCAGGACCTTCTGGCGGTCGTTCCGGCAAACATACAGCACAGCAACATTGACCAAGCTAATCGAAAGGATGTTGCATTGAGCACATGTTCTAGACACGGCGTTGCATTTCTTCGGAAGTTGTCCTGATCTTGATCACAGCTTGGCCCAGTCGAGCTGCGGCAGTGGCCCCCCAGCCCAGCAGTCCCGGATGGCGCGCCAGTACTTGGGTGCGTCCTCTGTCAGGAGCGTGCAGTGCGCCGCCTCCCGAAACGCCACGAGCCCGACCTCGTACCTCGCCTCCTCGCGGGCGAGCTGCGCATGGGATCGCACATTGGCGGGGTCCACCATGGTGTCGGCGCTGGAAAACAGATAAAGGCGGCGGGCGCGGGGACCGAACAACGCCGGGTCATTCAGCTCCCGCCGCATCTCGTCCACGCCGGCCATCAGGCCCGCCCGCTGCAGGGCGGTCACAGCGGCGATGACTGTGAAGACGGCCGCCGTGCTGAACGCACGGAGGGGGAGGGGCGCCGAGGAGAGAGCGGGGGGCAGCGACACGGTCGCCGCACGGAACGCCTTGTCGAAGGACGTGTCGCCGGGACAGCAGTCGAACACGACCAGGCGCAAACGGTCGCGGAACAACACAGCCGCGTCCGCGTCCACGTCTGAGAGGGACCGGGCCAGCTGGATGGCCGTATTGCAGCCGCCATGGGAGAAAGCGTGGAGCAGCAGAACTTGGGGGTTTTCACTCTGCAGAGCCTGGATGATGGCGTCCCGGGCGGGCTGCAGGCGAGACCGCACGGCAGCGAACGAGCGTCCAGTGATGTCGGCCAGCACCGTACGGACCAGTATCAGCGTCGCGCCGGGGAACGATGCCTGGTAGCCCTCGACGTATTTGGCGATGCGCCGCGTCGTCGCGCCGCCCAGCCACGTGCATAGGATGATCAGCGACGGCCCGCCGCCGCTGTCAGAACTCGTCGTGTAAGCATGGTCGGCCGGCTCAATGAGAAAAGTGTTGTTGCCCAAAGGCACATAGGGGGTGGGAGCCGGAGGTGCTGACGGTTGTCCGTCGCTCTCTGCCTCTGCGTGTGAGCAGCTCATGGTACTGCAGCATGCCTCCTGGGAATGGTTGACGGCATGGTTTGGTTGGCGGGCGCAATGCAGGACGACATGGCACCCCTTTTGTACACAGGATCGGTTGAGCTGCCAAGTACAGAATACAGAATATTGTTGACGGCTCTACGAGTGTCTGTTGGGACTTGCTCTGTGCACAGGAGAGCACAATTCTTGGCGCTGCTATGTCCGGTCCAAGACTCCAAGCTCGTGGCGAGGAGGGGCCGGATGTTGAGTGGGTGCATGCAGTGTGGACCCCCTCCCCTCCTTTCAGCCACAGTGCTGGTGGCGCTGGCACGTGGTATCAGGCGCGCGTCCTCGGCGAAGCGGCGACCTTTCAACATTCATTGCCCGAGGATCATCTGAAATTCAGAACACCGGACGCTCTCAGGAGCGACACCTTTTTACTTTGACGCAACCCCTGCGCCAGCGCGGATTTGCTGCTGCACCGCACTGCCGCGCAATATGAGCGACCAAAAGCGAATAAAGGAGCTCGTCTCGGGCCTGGCCCTCGCTGCGACTGTACGTGCCACGTCCGATCCCCAGTCCTCGACGCAGCCCGACTGCGATGGTGTTGTGTGCCTGGTTGCGTGGCGACGCCCGCTGACAACGGACAACGTGTTTTCTAGACAATAACAGCCTATTTCCTGATCACCGAGTTCGTCGGCCCTTATTTTGCGAAACTAGTCGACCCCGACCGAGAGAAGAACGAGCAGGCCAGGTTGAAAGCACAGGCGAACCTGCAGAGGATACGGCGGACACGAAGTGAACGGGACGACGATGGCACCGACGGGTCGCGGCACGGGTCGAAGGTGGATGATCTGGTTCTCAACGAGTACGAGAACATGGTAGCCCTCGAGGTGGTTGCCCCCGAAGACATCCCCGTCGGGTTCGACGCCATCGGTGGTCTCGAAGACATCATCGAAGAGCTCAAGGAGTCCATCATCTACCCCCTGACGATGCCTCACCTGTACAGCCACGGCGGGGCGCTGCTGGC
>FJWA01003949.1_pt1 | contig 13287 bp, 10 predicted proteins | sample 1011891 | NCBI WGS metagenome assembly FJWA01 (sample SAMEA3912450, study PRJEB9761) | metagenome | biome: forest; material: soil | place: USA | collected 2011-06-22 | depth 0.1 m
TCATCAAGGATCTCGGCGCCGGCAATGGCGGGACGGTCAGCAAAGTCAGGCACATCCCGACAAATACAGTGATGGCACGGAAGGTTGGTCTGATCAAGCCGCTCGGCACAACTGCCTTCTTGAACCGGCTTCTAATGCAGGACCCAGATCATCCACGTCGAGGCGAAGAAGGAGATGCGCAAGCGCATTGTGCGCGAGTTACAGATCATGCACGGTTGCCATTCCGACTACATCGTCACCTTCTACGGCGCCTTCCTCAACGAGAATAACGATGTGATCATGTGCATGGAGTACATGGATGTCGGGTGCGTGATCTCCCCTCAGTGCACATGCATCTGCCGGGCTCAAGCTGACTGGTATTGAATAGCTCTCTCGATCGTATCTCGCGCGTGTTCGGGCCCGTCCGCGTAGACGTCCTGGGCAAGATTGCCGAGGCTACTCTGGGTGGCCTCACCTATCTCTACTCGAAGCACCACATCATGCACCGCGACATCAAGCCCTCCAACATCCTGGTCAACTCGCGGGGCTCCATCAAACTCTGCGACTTTGGCGTGTCTGGGGAGCTTATCAACTCGGTTGCCGACACCTTCGTCGGTACATCCACGTACATGGCCCCTGAAAGGATCCAGGGTGAGAGGTATACGGTCAAGTCGGATGTGTGGAGCTTCGGTCTGAGCATCATGGAGCTGGCGATCGGCAAATTCCCCTTTGCTGCGAGCGAGCAGCTATCTGATGCCGAAAGCGCCCCTGCCGGCATCCTCGACCTGCTTCAACAAATCGTGCATGAACCGGCTCCCCAGCTGCCCAAGAGCGATGCTTTCCCGCAGATTCTTGAAGACATGATCCAGAAGTGTCTGTACAAGGAACCCGAGCGGCGTCCAACACCCCAAGATCTTTTTGTACGTCAATATGTCCATCCTTCCCGGGCATCAACCCTCGGTTTGCTGACCAGAATTGCAGGACCGAGATCTCTTTGTGCAGGCGGCCAAGAGAACTCCTGTCGACTTGAGAGAGTGGGCCTGTAGTCTGATGGATCGGGACAACCGCAAGTCCCATCTGGCGCCCCAGCTCTCTCCGGCAACTCAGGATCTTCTCCGCGCGAGCGACTCCCCAACATATGCAGCCCAACAAACACCTACTTCAGGTAAGATGCAACCCGGGACCAGGCTTTGGCACCAACTAACCGAGAATGTAGGGTACCGAAATGATCCTCGACAGGCGGTCGACCACGCCAACCTGGCTGCCCAAGTGGATCGTCTCTACATCCGGGAATGGGACCACGAATAAGCACCAAACCCGATTTCTAGATGGGCTGTGGAANGAGATGCGGTCGCANCGCGTTGAAGCTNGGNGCTCCCGCGCCCCTGAGAAAGGGCAGTCCATTCCAAGGCCTCTGGCGCCACACCTCCCAGGACACACCTTCAAATCAAAATGCCAGCAGATCAGTTAGTCGGCAGGTCATGCCGGTGTGCTGCTCTCTCTCGCCGGAGACTCCCCTGTGAGCGGGCGTTATTGGCGAACCATACAACACTCTTGGGTCTCTCTCCAAGCGGTGGTTAAAATCAAGATTTCCCCCCAAGTCCGTGTTCTCGGCGTTTTTCGCTCTGCAACTTCAGCGCTGTAGCCTCACCTCGTCCGGGGCCACTTCGCTTGAACTGTCCCACTCAGCATTCACCGGCGTCAGCTTTTCAATCTCCTTTCTCCGCTTGTTCGTTGGGCTTTTGATGGGGTTTTATGTGCACCAAAACCGGCTTGTGTTGCCGCGAAGGGAGGGGCGAGGCGGTGGTATGATCTGACGAGGCTGCAGGCCAGCGGGATTTGCGTGAACCATTGCGTGGAGTTTTCCTTTTTTTNCTTCTTCTTATAGGTAGAAACGCCAGCGAGCCTTCTGTGCGTCTCTGTGTGCGAGAGCGGTATGGCATATATTCTAGTTACACTAGACGAACATGAACCGGCTTGTCGAGGCGTTATGCNTGCNTTTTGTTTGCTTTAGTGGCTTTCGCGTTCAGAGCAACCCGTTCTCAAGGACATCAATCAACTCGTCCAGCCGTGATATCACCAGATCGGTATGCTCGTGGTCGCTCAGGTGGTTGTTGACGTCGTTCACCAACAGCACGGTCCGGGCTCCCGCCCGGCGGCCAGCCGTGATATCGTCGATGCTGTCCCCCACCATGATCAGCCCGCTGGCGTCCGCGACCTCGTCCCCAACCCGCGTCTCCAGCAACTCCTCTTCATCGACGGGCTGTCCACCATCCTCACCAGCCGACCGGCGCTCGTCCTCCTCCTGCCCGGGATCGGCCGGCACACCGGCCTCGCCCGTGCTCTTGCGCAACAAGCCCCAGCTCCGGGCGATGTGCAGGATCCCGGCCGGGTCGGGCTTGGGGGGCCGGAAGTCGCGCGTCACGATGGGCGCGAACACGCTCCCGGCGAGGAACTTTTCCAGGAGGTTGTTGACCGGGGTGTCAAAGTTGCGTGTACAGATGCCCTTGCGGACGCCCCGCGCATCGAGGTAGGCCATGAGCCGCTCCAACCCTGGCTGGGCCACCTGCTGGAGCATGGCGCGCCGCTCAATGTCCCGGATCGACTCCATCGCGTGGTGCTGCTCTTCGAGGGTCTGGAGGCTGTAGACGTGCTCGAGGATGTCTTGGGATTTGGTGATGCCGAGGGCGGAGCGCATCTCGGAGAACATGTATGTTTGGGGCTCGCTAGGGGGAGGGTCAATGTGCGGTTCAATTCTAGAGGAAGGGGGTTGCTCAAGCTTGAGACATTGTAGAGAGGTCTTATCATAGAATAATAAGACGGTTTTGTCTATTATACTAGAAACGTGGTGCTACTCAATGTCTCACTTGAGCCGAGTGTCGAAAACCGGGGATTTGGCTTCCCAAAGACGAATGAAGCCTTCCAAGTTCAACCACCGAGAGACAAAAGCCAAACTTACCAGAGTGTACCGTCGACGTCAAAGACGATACCCTCCAACCTCCTTGTTGACGGACCGGGAGCATATGGCCGGCTCAACGGCGCAAACGTCCATGTTTTTGGGACGGACTGCATTATGAGCCGGAATCTGCGCATGCAGACGAAAAGAACAGGCAGTCATAGAATGAGGATTGGAGGTGCGCTCGCTGCTGTGGAAGGTTGGTCAGCTCTGAGATGAGTCCCCTGAGTTTGTCTGGGTTCAGGCTCAACTGCATTGGGCCCCGCGTTTTCTGCGGTGCCTGGCTGGTGGCTTGGTGGGGTGAACTGAAGCCTCCCGAATTCTCCAGCAAGGCGCCGCCCAGCCGCGCGCTGCTGCTGTGGAGCGGAGCCTGGAGGCGCTTCACATCCTTGCAGCGGCATGCAACGGGCTTCCAAGGTTCCCGGCAGGGCGGCGGATTCGGCGGATTCGGCGGATCAGGATGTATTGCGTACCCTTGCTCGGTGAACCAACCAACAAAAGCAACAAAGGATGAACCCTCGACAACAAGCTGCTGAGTGTGCGAGCTCTCTCCCCGCTTGCCCAGCTGCTGCAAGCATCGAACAACAGAGCCCTAGACATCGGGCGACCAAACTCCAGCCTGCATCTTTCGTCGCGCACCTCAGAAGCAGAGAACATGAGATGAGCTCCTCCCCGTCGGCGTCGGCGGGCCAATGGCCACCGCAAAGGCCTTCCAAGAGAACCGTGAGTCGGACCGTCCAGCCACATCCCAATGCGCCGATGCGCCGATGCGCCGTGGCCTTCTTTCCCCCTCCAGCTTCGTCTCGATCGGTTCATGCGTGTATCTTCTTGGTTCTGACGTCTCTGACCGGGGGTAACTATCACAGAAACTGCGCAATGGCTCCGTCATCATCCCCTCCACCGGTGAACGGTCGCACCGCACCTTCACCCTCCGGCCCTCCAGTTTTCTTCCTTCGAGCCGAAGCGATACCTCCGAAACAGCGATTCTAGCGCCTCTCTTCTCTCGCCAATCCGTGTCGGAACGAGGCCGCGCCGTGGCGCATAGCGTCCGCGAAGGGGGCGCCCGGGCCCTGCGCTGGTTAGACTCGCCCGTTGGCCGCGGAGTGCTCAAGTGCACTCTTGCGTACACGCTGGGCAGCCTGGCAACTTTCTGGTCGCCGCTGTCAGACTTTTTGGGCAGGCCAGATGGCAAGCACGTGGTGGCCACCTTGACCGTCTACTTCCACCCCGCCCGGTCCGTGGGGTCCATGATCGAGGCAGTCCTGATCGCGATTGTGGCCGTCACATACGCCGAGTTGGTTTCGGTTCTGTCCATGTGCACTTCGGTTCTGTTTGGCGACGTGTTTGACATGGTCCCCTTGGCCCACGGCCTGGTCGTCACCGTCTTCATCGGAGGAGGCTTCGGCCTCATGGGGTGGGTCAAGCAGAGGATGGGAAACCCGCTAGTCGACATCGGCAGCACTCTGGCTTCCCTCGCCATCATCGGTGTCGTCACCAAAGAGACGGCCGTGCTTACGAGCGTCTTCTCGAACCAGAAAATTGTGCAGATTCTCAAGATGCTCATCATGGGCATCACCATCACCACGGTTGTCAACCTCACTGTGTGGAGGATGTCTGCCGTGTCAGCCCTGCGACAGTCTATGACCAAGGCATCCGTCTCGCTGGGCGATATGCTGTCGCTGATTACCCGTGGCTTTCTCAGCGGCTCCGAGGAGGACGTGTTATCACCCGAATTCGCCGCCGCTTCGTCGGCGTACTCGTCTGTCTATCCTCAGATGACCAAGAACCTCCGCGAGGCAAAATTCGAGCGCTATTTTCTGGGCCATGAGAAGATCTACCAGCTTGATAGGGCTGTCGTACGATCGATGGAGACAGTGGCCCAGTCCATTGGCGGGTTGCGCAGTGCCGCGAACTCGGAATTTGCCCTGCTGAAGGAGCCCTTGGAGACCCTGGAGTTCACGGCTCCGTTATCGCCGGTCACCTCCCCGTCTGAATTTTCTACCTCGCCTCTCTATTCGCCAAACCTACAGCGGATCATCTCGAACACGATGAGAAGCGGTAGGGATAGGTTCCTAGCGCTGTCGTCGATCGACGAGGCGTCCGAAGAGAGCCACGAGGACGAGAGGAGGCCAGCTCGCGATAGGCGCCTGTCTGATGCCGCGTCTGCAAAGCTCGCCCCCTTTCGGCACCCCTCGGAGATATTTGAGCTATTTATTGAGTTGCTCGGGCCCTCGATGAAGTCCTTGGCTTACACACTCTCCGAGGTGCTCCGCTCGCCGCCCTTTGGAGAGGCCCCCGAGTACAAAATCTCCATCAACGACCATTTCCGCCAGAGCCTTACGGATGCTCTGTCGCTTTTCAACGACGCAAGGGCGCATGCCCTGCAAGAGCTGTACAAAACGCTCGAGTTAGACCGCACTAGGTCTGACTCGATCCAAGCCGACTTGGAAGAAGTTGCAGCCGCCTGCGGCCACTTCAGTTTCAGCCTGCAGACATTTGGAGAGGAGATGCAAAAGTACCTGGACGTCTTGGACGACTTGAAGTTTGCCAGCGAACACAGGAAACGCAGTTGGCACTGGCTCTTGTGGTGGAGGAACGGTCAGCATAGTGGCCGAAAGGCCTTGGCTCTCCCCTATGACAACGGAGAGCGGGACGCCATGATCAAGCCGATCAAGAAGAGCGCCATGCCGAAGGGGATAGCCGAACCACTGATCAGGCGGAGGGATACGTACAGCTGGGAAGCCGCTCCGGAGACAACGACGAGCAAGGTCGTTGCAAGCATATCCCAGAGGATTCTTGGGACGGTGAGGCGGCTGGCTAGGGATGACAGTGAGAACCGCTCTGTTTCCTATGCTGTTTTATGCATTTGAAGGCTAACTTTGGGCAGTTCGATTTGGCTTGAAAGTCGGCGTTGGGGCAGCCCTCTGGGCCTCGCTCGCCTTCATCCCGCAAACCCGGGCTTTGTACCAGCACTGGAGGGGCGAATGGGGCCTCTTGTCTTTCATGATTGTCTGCTCTATGACGGTGGGCGCGGCCAACACCACCGGTCTGGCCAGGTTTTTGGGAACACTGGTTGGCATCGGGGCAGCGGGCCTCAACTGGGGCGTGTCCCAACAAAGCGCCCTTGCCCTCATCCCTCTCGGATCGCTCGTGGCCTTCGGGAGCTTCTATGTTATCATTGCATGGGGTAGGGCGCCCATGGGGAGGATCACACTGCTGGCTTACAACGTGTCGACGCTGTACGCGTACAGTCTGGCACAGAAGGTCGATGACGACGACGATGACGAGGGCGGCGTGAACCCCATCATGAAGGAGATTCTTCTCCACCGCTTCGCGGCGGTGACGGCCGGCATCCTCTGGGGGCTGGTCGTGTGTCGGCTGATCTGGCCCATCTCGGCACGCAAGAAGTTCAAGGAGGGCCTCAGCATGCTGCACCTGCAGATGGGCCTCATCTGGAAACGGGGGCCGCTCGCCATCCTCCTCCGCAGCGACTGCACCCGCTCCTACCTCCGCTCGGGCGAGCAAGCCGCGCTGCAAAAGTACGCCGCGCGCCTCGACGTCCTCCGCACCAGCGCCGCCCGGGAGTTCGAGCTCCGCGGCCCATTCCCTTCCGAGCAGAACCGCCTACTCATGGAATCCACGCACCGTCTTCTCGACGCCTTCTACGCCATGTCCCTCGTCACGCAGCGCAAGGGCAACCTCACCGAGGGCGAGCGGGCGCTGCTCCTGTACACTGCCGACGAGCGGGCGCTGCTGTGCGACCGCATCTGCCACGTCTTCCAAGTGCTGGCGTCGTCGATGATGCTGGAGTACCCCCTGACGGACGCCATCCCGAGCGTGGCGAGGATGAGGGACAGGCTGCTGGGGAAGATTTTCCAGTTCCGAAAGGAGCATCAGCACCAGGTCGACGAGAGTTCGGCGAGCGGGGGGCCGAGCTACTTTGGGTTTGGGCGGCTCGCGCACATCAATGTGGAGGAGCGCGACTACGCGCTGCTGTATGCCTATGCGCTTGTTACGGGTCAAGTGGCAGAGGAGCTTAAGGTGGTGGCCAAGGAGATCGAGGGGCTATTTGGCGTTTTGGATGGCGAGACTTTGCTGTTGCAATAAGCCTTCGCTTAGGCTCAGGGCATGTGTTCTTAAATGGTCATGGTTTACGGGGGGGTCAAGGGGCATTTTTGGATATTTACCAGGTGCTTACAAGCTCCATACATGCTGTGATACAGAATACAGCGGAGAGACATGATTAATGCGATGCTCAAACAATCTAAATATGCAACAAATTGTGTAATGGTGATGGTGGTTCATGGTTGTGGTCATCGCGCGACACAACATTGACGAAAGTACTTATCCCTAACCCTCCGCACCCTAGTCAAGCATTTGCTTGGCACTTCTTGGCTCCAACACCGAAACCGCCGACCGGTTTCGACAAGGTCCAAGCCCAGAAAATCATCCCACAGGCGACAACACGACAGACACCATACCATGTCCAGCAGGCGCGACTTTCTCAGCCAACCGGCGCCCGAAAACTACGTGGCCGGTCTCGGCCGTGGAGCTACGGGCTTCACGACCCGGTCCGACCTCGGCCCTGCGCGCGAAGGACCCAGCGACGACCAGATCAAGGCCGCCGTCGCAAAGCGGTCCGCCCAGCTCGGTCTGACCGAGGCCAAGGACGATGGCAAGGACGACGACGAGCGCTACCAGGACCCCGACAATGAGGTTGGGCTTTTCGCCGGCGGCATCTACGAGAAGGACGATGAAGAGGCTGATCGGATATGGAGAGACGTCGACGACAAGATGGCGAAGCGCCGCCAGAAGCAGAGGTTAGTGCGCGCCGCTTTCTCCTCCTGTCGAGCTTGTAGTTTATCGGTCCCGCATAGATGAGCAGAGTACCGACCGATAATCGCACAGGGAAGTACGAGAGAACACCGAACGCGAGGAATACGAGCGCCAGAACCCAAAGATACAGCAGCAGTTCGCCGGGCTCAAGAGGGCGCTAGAGACGGTCACGGACGAAGAATGGGCGAGCCTGCCCGACCCTAAGGATCTCACCGGCCGGACGAAGCGCGCCCGGCAGGCCCGCATGCAGCGCTTCTACGCAGTCCCCGACAGCGTCCTGGCCGCCGCGAGAGACCAAGGACAGTTCGGGACCACCGTCGCCGACGACGGGACGGCCACCGCCACGGGCAATGCCGATGGGAACAAGGACGGCACCGTCACCGACTTTGCAAAGATCGGCGCCGCCCGTGACAAGGTGCTACGGGCGCGTCTGGAACAGCAGTCACACAGCAGCGGCATCGCCACGGCCGGGAGCGCGACGAGCATCGATCCCAAGGGCTACCTGACCTCCCTGGCGAACGTGCAGGGTGCCGAGCAGAGCATCGGGGATATTGAGCAGTTCCGCAAGATGTTGAAGTCGGCCGTCGACTCCAACCCGAAGCAGGCGGCTAGCTGGATCGCCGCAGCCAGGTTGGAAGTTGCCGCCGGGAAACCCGGCGCGGCGCGGAGCCTGATCTCCAAGGGCTGCCAGCACTGCCCCAAGAGCGAGGACATTTGGCTCGAAAACATCCATCTCAATGACAACCGCAGCGCCAAGGTCATCGCCGCGCAGGCGATTCAGGCGAATCCCCACTCGGTGAGGCTCTGGGTCGAGGCGATGAAGCTCGAGAATGACCCCCGGTCTCGGAAGAAGGTCATCCGGCGGGCGCTGGACCACAACCAAGAGTCCGAGGCGCTGTGGAAGGAGGCGGTCAATCTGGAGGAGGACCCGGCGGACGCGCGGATGCTGCTGGCCAAGGCGACAGAGCTCATCCCCGAGTCGCTCGATCTGTGGCTGGCGCTGGCGCGCCTGGAGACTCCAGAGAACGCCCGCAAGGTGCTCAACAAGGCGGTCAAGAAGCTCCCCAGCTCGCACGAGCTTTGGATTGCCGCCGCCCGCTTGGAGGAGCAGATGGGAGAGGGCGCCAGGAGACCGGTGATGAAGAACGCCGTCAAGTTCCTCGCCAAGCAGAATGCGATGCCGAAGCGCGAGGAGTGGATCGCCGAGGCCGAGAAGTGCGAGGACGAAGGCGCCGTCGTGACGTGCAGCAACATTATCGAGGAGACCCTCGGCTGGGGGCTGGACGAGGACGACGATCGGAAGGAGATATGGATGGAGGATGCCAGGGCCAGCATCGGCCGGGACAAGTTCGCGACGGCGCGCGCCATCTACGCATACGCGCTGCGCGTCTTCTCCAACAGCAAGAGCGTCTATCTGGCGGCGGTGGACCTGGAGCGCAACCACGGCACCAGAGACGATCTCTGGCGGGCGCTGGAGAAGGCCGTGGAGGCGTGTCCCCACGTCGAAGCCTTCTGGTTGATGCTCGCCAAAGAGAAGGCCGGGGAGATCAACGAAGCGCGTCGCGTGCTGGCGCGGGCGTTCAAGCAAAACCCGGACAACGAAGACATCTGGCTTGCGGCGGTCAAGCTGGAGGCTGACAACGGCTGCATCGACCAGGCGCGGGATCTCCTCCGGACGGCGCGGCAAAACGCCCCGACCGACCGTGTCTGGATGCGCAGCGTCGCCTTTGAGAGGCAGCTGGGCGCCAACGAAGCGGCGCTGGATCTGGCGCAGGATGCCCTCCAGCTCTTCCCGGCGGCCCCGAAGCTGTGGATGATGAAGGGCCAGATCTACGAAGACCTGGGCAAGCTTCCGCAGGCCAGGGAGGCGTACAGCACAGGCGTCCGAGCGGTACCGTCGTCGGTGCCCCTCTGGCTGCTCTATTCCCGGCTGGAAGAGCGCTCCGGCACGGTCGTCAAGGCGCGCAGTGTCCTCGACCGCGCCAGGCAGGCGGTGCCCAAGTCCCCCGAGCTCTGGACGGAGCTCATCAGGGTGGAGCGGCGGGCGGGCAACATCAACCAGGCCAAGAGCCTCATGGCGACCGCGCTGCAGCAGATGCCCAAGAGCGGGCTGCTGTGGGCGGAGCGCATCCTGCACCTCGAGGTGCGCACCCAGCGCAAGTCGCTCATCACCGAGGCCATCAAGAAGGTCGAGGACGACGCGGTGCTGCAGGTCACGGCGGCGCGCATCCTGTGGGCAGAGCGCAAGCTCGACCGGGCGCAGAACTGGTTCGAGCGGGCGCTGCTGCTGGACCGCGACCGCGGCGACACGTGGGCGTGGTACTACAAGTTCCTGCTGCAGCACGGCACCGAGGAGAAGCGCGCCGACCTCGTGGCCAAGTGCGTGCTCAACGACCCGAGCCACGGCGAGCACTGGCAGGCAATAGCCAAGGACCCGAAGAACGCGGGTAAGGGGACCGAGGAGATCCTGAAGCTGGTGGCGGCGTCGTTGAGTTGAGGATCCGCTACGGCATGACTTTTTGCACGGCTTGTGTGCACATACTTATCATATACCTACAGTCGAAGAGAGAGAGCGGGCTGCGATATCCCAGGAGCCGAGATAAACCCCACAGAGATGAATGGATAGATGTGTTCAATTATTTGATAGCAAGTCTGGTCTGCTACCTACTTCATTCCAACCTCAATCCAGTTGAAAACAAGTCAAGACAAAATTCCGGAACCATTCACTCTCGCCAACTCTCGCCATCCACCAATTACTTGCCCCCAAACCACGACGAAAAGTAGCCCTTGCTCTTGGAAGCGCCCTCCTCGACCTTGCGATCAAACTCGTCGATCTTCTTGAGCGCGTCGGCCTTGGCGGACTTTGCGTAGGCCTCGGCGTCGCTCTTGGCCTTGGAGATGTCTCTGTTGACGGTGTCGACCTGTGGTTTCTCCGCCGTCAGCACAGTCAAAGTTGCTTGCCAGGTGCAGGAAGAGGACTGACAGCGTGGTCGACCTTGGCGCCGATTTCCTGCCCTGCCTTGCGGCCCTGTTGTTCGGCATCCGTCGAGCGATACGGGAGCTCGCTCTTGATCTTGGATGCGGCGCGGTGCGCATCGCCTAGATTCTGTGAGAACTGTGGACGGCGGGTTGTCTTGTAGCGCTCGCCCGCTCACTCACTCTCGAATTGCTTCTCTGCTACCTTGGGCGAGCCGCCTGCCGAATAGAGATAGTAGCCGACACCGCCCGCCGCAGCGAGCGTGATGGCGAGGGGCGCTTTTGACCGGGACATGGTGGTATTCTACGGGTTTGGTCGACTGAGAGGATGGTTGTTCTCGAGTTGGTGATGATGATGAATCTGCTGCTGCTGCTGCTGCTGCTGCTGGTACTGCACGAACACGGACGGATGGATGTGGTTTGGGCAGNTCAAGGGAAAGGANNGGGAGGGGGTGGCTTTCTGCGGTGCGTCAAGAGACGAGGACGAGGGGTTGCATCGCTTTAAATTCTCGCCGCCCCTTTGGTCAGTCGGTGTCATGCTTCCCTGGATGCGTCCCATTCGGCCCCAGCTTTGTTCTCGCCCTGCTTCCCTTGGAGCTCTCTCCTCTCTCCCTCCCTCGTCCCAGCTTGGGTCGTCAAGGTATGCGTGACGTAGAAGCGGGGCCCTGCTGTGACGCGCCACGGCAGCAGAAAACCCACTGCGGTCCGCTGCGGTTTGGCGAGGAATGCGCCGGACGGTCCAACGCTGCATGTGAGCGATACGGGCTAGGGCCTTGGCACACGCTGCAGCAGACCTGCTGTGGAGGGCTGGGCGCAATTACATCACCGACGCAAAGCTGAGCCAGCTCCAATTTCGCATCGTCCTCGTCTCTTCTCCGTGCTGGTGACGCTGTCGCGAGACCTCCTCCGCAGCAGTCCCGCCGTCGTTGCCTGGGATCTCTGCTACCTATGTCAAATTCCTGGGAATAACTTTAGCAGCGTAGCGTTTGCCGACCCGCGCTCTCCCTTGCTTGTTGTGCCCCAACCCATCATCCTCTTCCCCCAAGTCCGCCGTGTCCATCACACTGTCCTGTCTCCATCCCCGACCCTAGTTATCGGCATCATCAAGGCCCCAGGCCGCCCCGGGCCGCAACAGCGCATCCACACACCGGCCTCCTCCATCACGCCAATGACTTGCTGCGTGGGACAGACGCCAGGACGTGTGAAGGCGTGAGGAGCCATGCCCAAGATCAGACACCACCGTTCCTCGCGTCGCGTGCCGCCTCCCAAGGACTGCGACTTTGACCACGAAATAAACCTAGTCGATCGAGATGAGGAGGAGGTCTCTCCTCCGCCGTCATCTGCCGGCGGCCCGTCTTCGCCCCACCGTGGCACCCCGGCCGGCGCCCCCGGAGTCGGTACAGCCGATGGGGAGGGTGGACAGAGTGGGGCCGTTGGAGAGGAGGAGACTGGGCAGCCATGTGTCATGGTCGAGGGTGAGCAGGCACTCTCTCTTTCGAATACTGCGAATATCTTAAGTACGAGTCAACGGCACTGACATTGATCAGAACCCACACCGCAGATAGGGACGGGCCCTCAGGGGCCATCCCCGCAGACGACCAAGGCCGGCGGCAGGGCGAGGCCGAAATCGGCCGAGTCGGCGATCGATATCCTCTACGAGAACCAGAGAGGCGGCTTTCTCTGCGGGATTCCGCTCTTTTCGTCCAAGGCGCTTGGCAACCTCGACCCGCCCCCGTGGACCAACTTTGCGAACCGGCCCAGCCCAACCGACACGAGCACGGCGCAAGTGCCGGACCCCAGCTGGGACTGGGTCTGGCCCGAGTGGCGCATCAACCACGACGACGGCGTGGACGAGGACGGCTGGATATACTCGTTTGCCTTTTGCAAGAAATTCTCGTGGCATAAATCGCGCTGGTGGAACTCGTTCGTCCGGCGGCGGGCGTGGATCAGGAAACGAGCGAAGCGGAGCAGAGGCTTTCTCACGCAGGACCCGCACATGCTCAACCCCTCGTACTTCTCTGTCCGGCCGTCCTCGGAGCTGGCTCGGGACCGCAGCCCCAGCAGGGCCAGCAGTGCCCGCGGCAGCAGACTGAGCGTCAGCACGGTCAACGTGGAGGGCCTGGAGCAGCCCCCCGCCCTCATCGAGAACGTCGACCAGCTCCTGCGAGTCCTCCGCGCGTCTCGGATCGACAGGGAGAAGATCGAGGCCGTCAACAACTATCTCGCAAACGCACAGGAGAACCTGGCGGGCCTACACGAGATCATGCACGAGGTCATGTCCCTCTTCGTCTTCCAGGCCTCGCGGCGGGTCCTCTTAAGCCGGCTGACCGACGTGTACGACAAGACGGTCGCGGAACAGAAGAACTTCAAGGGCAAGGGCAAGGGCAAGGGCGGCGTTGATCCGGGGCTGGACCAGAGAGTGGAGAACCTCTGTGCGGCCGTCAAGCATGCGGACGAGGAAGTGAGGCGGCTCGAGTATTGGAGCGACGTCAAGGCTGTGGGCGGAGACGGAGGAGACTCGAAGGGCGCCGCCGCCGCCG
>FJWA01006931.1_pt1 | contig 13283 bp, 5 predicted proteins | sample 1011891 | NCBI WGS metagenome assembly FJWA01 (sample SAMEA3912450, study PRJEB9761) | metagenome | biome: forest; material: soil | place: USA | collected 2011-06-22 | depth 0.1 m
GAGGACAACACCGCCGTGTGTTGACGAGGCGGACTTGCGGTTCTTGGGGTCCGACCTGGACTGGAGGCTGCGACGGCGCAGCATCGGGGCGGTCGACCAAGGCTGTGTTCTGTGTTCTGCGTCACGGTGCCGTGACACCGAGACAAGATTTTTTTTGGTAACAATCGAGGGGAAGAAACCTAATCGACGGTAACGTTAAAGCTGTGGTGTGGCTAATNGTATGCCGAGGAAATGAGATGCCACAAGAGTTGGAGTGGCACGAAGCGCGATCGAGTGTGCCCGAGACCTGAGGCTGCGCGGTCAGACACTTGACCAAGAGGAAGGAAGGCAAGAGAGGTCGTACGTCCCCAAGACACGGGGATGGAAGTCATAAAGGCGACCTTGATCGTCAGATACAGTCAGATAGAGGGGCAGAAGGTGCGCCTGGACAAGACACGAGAGGATGGAAGGTGAAGGGTGGGATGAGCACGCATACACGGGGCCCGACACTTGCTTGGGATGGGAGAGTGCGCGTTTGTGGTCGAAAGAAAGCTCTGATTCATGGACTGAGTAACCGCGACTACCATCAAAATGCAGAACAAGCCCAACAATCAATCAAAAATGTACGTCCCGAGCCCCCCCCCCCCATGTTGCCTGTACAGTCAAAGAAACTCCTTCGGTTGCATGATGCGTCCCCCAATCCCAATATCCCAAAAAAAAGCAAAATGGACAAAAACGCAAGGCCCATACACACACAACGACGACTCCGAGGTTGCACGCTCACAACGCCGATGCCAAGACGGCGACTTAAGCAGCAATCTCGTCAAGGAACTCCTTGAGCTCCTCGTCGACCAGCTCGTGGATCTTCTTGGAGAACTCCTCAGCCTTGTCGGCAAACGACGAGACGCCGCTGGCGACCTTGCCGGAGACAACCTCGAAGTCGTGCTCGATCAGCTTCTCGAGCTGGGAGATGGAGGCGCCAATGTCGATCTTGTCGGTCTTGGTCTTGGTCTTGGGGTCGGCCTTGTAGCCGCCAGCCTTGACGATCTCGGTGTAGTTGTTGCAGCCGCCGCCGTTCCAGGCGAGCAGGTTGGGGGTGTCCTTGGGGATGTCGCTAAGGGTGCCCTGGGTGGNGANCTTGATCAGGTTGTTCTTCAGCTGCTCGGGGGTGATAGCCGCGAGCGNGTACTCGGAGTCGGCAGCGGGCTGGAGGGAGAGGTAGTAGGCCAGGAGACCGGCGATGTGGGGCGAGGCCATCGAGGTGCCCGAGATGGTGTTGGTGGCGTACTTGCTGCCGATCCAGGTGGACAGGATGCTCAGGCCGGGGGCGAAGATGTCGGTGCATTTGCCGTAGTTGGAGAAGTAGGCGCGGCTGTCGTCGATGGCCGACGCACCAACGGTGACGGCCTTGGCCGCAGCAGCGGGCGAGTAGTTGCAGGCGTCGGCGTTGTCGTTTCCGGCAGCGACGGCGAAGTGAATGCCGACGGTGACGGCAGCGTTCACGGTGTCATCGAGGGCCTTGGTCTTGCCGCCACCCAGCGACATGTTGGCGACGGAGCCCTTGAAGCCCTTGCGCTTGCCCGCCTTGGCCTCCTTGACGGCCTTGATGTGGGCCTGGGCGGCCCACTCGACGCCGGCGACGACGTCGGCCATGGTGCCGGAGCCGTTGGAGCGGAGCACCTTGACGGCATACACCTTGGCCTTCTTGGCGACGCCGTACTTCTTGCCAGCGATGGTGCCGGAGCAGTGGGTGCCGTGGCCGTTGCCGTCCTGGTCGGCATCGCCCGAGGGAATGGTCTTGCCCCACACGGCACGGCCCTCGAAGTCGACGTGCTCGACGTTGGTGCCCGTGTCGATGACATAGGCGTCAACACCGTCGCCGCCCTCAGCGGCATAGAGGTACTTGTTGTAGCTCGAGAAGCCCAGGGTATCCCGGTGCGAGATACGGGCCAAGCCCCAGGGAGCGGACTTCTCCAGCTCGCTGTCGCACTTGGCATCCTCGGTGACACGCATCGTGTGGACGATGCTGTCGCGCTCGATGTACTCGACCTGTGCCGGGGCGGATTAGCCATTGGTCGGGGGATGCGGGCATGTGCGCCAAACTTACATCGGGGTGCCTCCGGACCTGCTCGATGACCTCCTCGTCAAAGTGGCCCGAGTAGCCCAGGAAGTCCTGGCCAATCTTGTATGTGTGCTTCAGGCCGCGGAAGACATCGCCGACCAGCGGCATCTGGCCGCGCTTCTTGAGGTCGGCGCGCTCCGTCTCCCGGGAGGTGTGGATGTCCTGGATCCAGGTGTGGTGCGACGAGACCGAGGCCTCGCTGACATGCTTCTTGAACTTGATGATGTACGAGTTGGGGACCACCTCGGCGTTGGACGACGAGAGAATGGGGGCGGAGTCGCCGTGGATGGTCTCAAAGGAGACCTTTGGCGCCGCGGCAGCGCAGGCCGCGAGCGAGAGAGCGACGAGACCCCTCATGGTGACGGATTGCCGTGCGGGAACGGNGAAGTCGATGGACCGGCGACGACTCCAAGAGACGGACGACGAGAAGGCCGGAAAGGCTCAAAGAAAACGACGAATCAAAAAATGACCAGAGCTGCGACAACGCCCTTCCTCCTTGACTAGATGCGCGGCGACGGGATGACGGGGTGATGATGGAAGAGAGGCGGGAGGATGATGGACAAGAGAGGAAGAGGGCTCGCTCGGCAATTCGGGGGAGCTGGGTGCTGATAAAGAGGCGGGCGGGCGACTGCGGAACGCTGCCCATGCGGGTCGTTGCCTCAGGGAACTCCCCGGCTGGCTCACTGCTGTGAGGACAGGCGGAGCAAACGAAAGCCTGGGGGTTGGAGACCCACCGCTAGCCCAACGCGGCATGACGAAAGGCGGAGCGGCCAATGGCGCGGGGGGGCCGTTGGGTCCACTGGGGCGAGGCGAGACGATACGGGGGCGGCGCCCAGCGATAAGGACCGCCTCCAGGAGGGCCCGGCAATCAGTCACAGCGGGCTGACAGTGGACACCTTCGGGGCCACTGACACCATTGGGATTGCGTATCGCGCGTTCATCCACGGCCCAATTCCCTACTATGTACTATCTAGACGAAGAGACATCAAATCATGCCGCCTTCGAGGGGATTGAGCCGGCCTCTGTCATTTCTGTACATAGATCTCTGCAGAGGTGCTTCTGGGACTTCTGCGGAGGCAGTGTGCCTTGGTTGTGCCTCGGCGGCGCGGGCACACTCGGTTGTTGGGGACAGTTGGGGTTCAGGCGTTGGGGGCAAGGCTGCTGCGACGGGATCGGCGGCTTGGTTACCGCCGTGCATGGGTGGCTCCAGATCCCTGGCGGACAGCTGGACTTGTCCCCGGCTCTGGCTGGCTGGCCGACTCGCCCTGGTTCGGGGAAGCTCGATTGGAGCTGCAAGCTGATGGACAACGAGGCAGCAAATAGCCCGACCCGGACGTCGTCCATCTTGATGCGTCCGTTCCAGGGCGACGGCCAGATGGAGGAGGCGCGCCAAGGAGGAGTCGGATGCTAACACAGGGGACTACGGAGTAGCGGGACAAGTGAAGGCGGGGAACGGTGTCTCGAACGAAACGGCCCCAGGACTGCGTCACGGGGTGCCCCCGAACACTCTACACCCTGTGCAGTACGCCGGTTCTCGATTCCCGTGAGATGTTGCTGACTTGCCATGACAATGATAAAAAGCATTTGCTCCAGTGTGTACATAGTAACGACTCCCATCGGGACGACAGCATCTTCCTGCCCTTGCGCGGAGAGACGACGCATGCTCCGGATCGTATCCTAGGGCTCACCGGCATGCCGGAGCCTGTTTTGGCTCGGGGAGCGCTGCGGACGCATGCACCTTGTCAGATCCCTGCCAGGCACGTCACCTGGGGAGCCTGCCGAGCAGGGGCGCGGTGTCCTATCGGCCGTGCTGGGGGAAATGCGTCACGAGCGCGTAGCACGTGCCAGGGGCGTCGCATCGCTGGGTGGGTTTTGGAGACACTGATGACTCGACTGAATTCAGGTTTCCTGGTTTCCTGGGTTCCCTGAGAGCGTTGCTGCACCGAGTCCAGACGAGCCCTTGATGAGGTCTGGTCTCGGGCCGGCGCCGGTGCTTGGACGGCTGATGCGTGTCTTTGAAAGGGCTCAGGCTGGAGGGAAGAGAGACTCAAAGGAACGTGGCTCTGACATCATACCGCGCTCGGCAAGGCCCGAACACCGTCCTCAACGTCAACGTGAGAAGCGATGGAACAGACCCTTCTGAGCCCTGCATCCACAGGATGGCGCAATCGGGAGAGCTCTCAGAACTTGCATGATATCATGTCCTCTCGGACAGAATCTCCATGGAGAATGCTCTCTTCGCAAGCGCGGGAGTCTTTGACTCGATGCACTCTCCAGTGGGGTCGGTGATCGTCGTCGACTGACATATCAACGCTAACGTTATCCGCCGTTGCAGTTGCGGCCTGGACCTTGCCGTTATCGGCACTCTGCTGGTTCGCACTCCAGACTCAAAAGTGACGTGGTCAAGACTGCAAATAATCGGCGAAGAGAACTGTGTGTTCGAAGACAGAAATCGCTGTATAGCGGAGTAGACGTAGATGCGTTCAAAGACACTCACCAGTTCAAGTCTACCGAGTTGTGCCCCCACAGGGCGGTCGACCAGGTCATATACCGTGTCCAGGATCGAATCCCCGATCTGGTGGTAGCTCACTGAGCCTCAACTCGCTGAAGGAAGGGCGGGGACTACTTAATGTCTTGTTTCTGGATTCGCCAACAAAGACCCAACAGACAGAATCAAGCAGTTCTTCCCAGGGCCTTCTCTCTGAGACGGACGGCCGCTTCCAGGTTGGAAAAGGCATGACGGAGCGGGGATCTCAGCCTTGCATGAGCGGCTGGCACTGGCTGCCCGCTCACTCCGTTTCAGGGAGTGCACCGCCACGATGCCCCTCTGTGTCGGGCTGCATTAGCGCAGCCTCAGCCCGCAGCGATCCGTGAGAGCGTGAGCTTCAGGCCGAAAGCCACAACTCGAGGCCGAGACGGGCCGCCTGCCTGGAAGCTTTCATTGCTCGATGCTGCTTGGTGCAGGCGGGCAGGAACGCGACTTTTGCTCGACGAGTGCAACAAAGCTCCCAGCAGATCAAGAAACGGCTGTTTTTGCTCGCTGCGCGTTTCCATCGCAACAAACAACGGCAGCCCCCATTATTGTTTTTCTACACCCGACGTCCCCTGCGCGACTGCGACTGCTTTGGCCCTGGGAATGCTGGCGTAAGCACTTGGTCGGTCCGTCCTGAACAACGCCAGGCCACACCAGCTCCAGGCTTCCTTTCCATGCCGGCTGCCCCAGCTTCTGCACCTGGGCTCGATGGGTCCTAGGCATTCGATAAGCTGTCATTGCAGTCGGCACGCTCGAGAGTCGGCAAACTAGCACAATTGAGCGCCAGGAGCTGTTCAAAATGCTCCCCGTGCGATCCCGCCGCTTTCGAGCCTCGACGTCGGCCTCGACTCTCCAGACATCCAAGGCCACCGAAGTGCTCCAGGCTCTCCTTGGACACCTCTCCGAGATATCCGCGTCCTCGCCGGCAGGCTCGTATCCGAAGATCGAGATACTGGCAGGCCAGATCCGACAGCTTCACCAACATGTCGCCGCCCTGACCCCGCCCTCCCAACCACAAGACGACTTCCGCCACCTCCGCGGCTTCCAGACCCTCCTCGACGTCCTGCGCTCGTTTTCCGGCTTCTACAACCCACACAAGCTCAGCGAGGCTGAGAGGAGGGCAATATTCGACCTGCTACATCTGGTGTTGGCAACCCTCTCCGCCGCATTCCGCGGCCACCCCGGCAACAGGCGGTACTTTCGGGACAGGGTGGAGGGCGGGGGCTGGGAGGCTTTGGAACAGATCATAGCCAGTATTGGTGTCGGCGGGGGAGACTCGGACCTTTGGACCAACTGTCAGCTGTTCGGGAAGCTGCTCTCCTTCGCCCTCGACGACCAGCGCTTCGATGATCTCTGTCGCTCCGTGGCGTCTCGGGCGACTCCTGATAGCGCACCAGAGCCACCAAATGGCCAGCATGACGAGTCGCAACGGCCATCCGGAGGTGCCTCGCAGCACCAGCCCGACGTGGTCCAGAGCCTGGAAGCCATCGATAAAAGCATAGGCCAAATCGTCGGGCCAGACACCGTCATTCAGAACGCCGAAATCATTCGAGCGGTCGTTGCCTTTTGGGAATCCATCCCAAGAGGTCAGGGTGCGGCAGTGAGCCCCGCTTCGACGTTGGTCCTCACGACCCTGTTGTCCCTGGCATCCTCTTCCCTCTTCAACCTCAGTGCTCTGCATGGGACTGGCATGCTCTCCAGACTCCTACGCTTGCTTTTCGCCGAGGACAGCGTTCTTGCAGATCCCGAGAGGGAGAAAGCCCTGGCTCTCTGCCGGTCCCTCATGCATCTCGGAACAGACCAGCTGGCAGATGCCCAGTTCTTGCTGAACCGCCGAGACCCAGCCACTTCCGAATTCTGTCTCGAGATGACAGAGAAGTACGCTGGTCCCCCGTTTATCCAGTTCGACCTCTCTTTGCATGGCCACTCCTCCATTGAATTGCCAAACCTTGGCCGGTCATTCCCTCCTCAGACCGCTCCCGGGTACACCTTTGCGGGCTGGATTCGAATTGACAAATTCGACCCGACGTCTCACACAACCCTCTTCGGCGTCTTCGACGCCACCCAGACTTGTTTCCTCCTCGCCTATCTCGAAAAGGACACCAAGAACGTCATCCTCCAGACTTCCGTCACCTCTTCACGCCCGAGTGTCAGGTTCAAGTCGGTGGCGTTCAAGGAGCATCAGTGGTACCATATCGCCCTCGTTCATCGCAGGCCCAAGACCATGGTGGCGAGCAAGGCGAGCCTCTATGTCAATGGGGAGTTCTCTGAGCAGATTCGCGCCGCCTACCCGAGCCCGCCTCCGCCTTCCAACGCAAGCACCGAAAGCTTTGTTTCCTTCTCGTCGAGCGGTACCAAGACAAACCCGGTTCAGGCCTTCCTAGGCACCCCTCGCGGTCTCGCGGCCCAACTTGGGCCCGGACTGGTACACTCCAAGTGGTCGCTGGCCTCTGGCCATTTGTTCGAGGACGTGCTGAGCGACGACCTGCTTGCCGTTTACTACCGCCTGGGACCACGTTACCAGGGGAACTTTCAGGATTGTCTTGGTGGCTTCCAGACATACGAGGCTTCCGCCGCCCTTGGACTCCGTAACGAGGTGTTCCATCCGGGCAAGGACGACAACTCGGATATTCTGAAAGCCATCCGGGACAAGGCGAGCACAATCGTCCCCGAGCACAAGGTCTTGTTGAGCACCTTCCCGCAAGCTGTCTTTCCGGCGGATGGCAAGTTCATGGACTCTCTGCTCTTTCGCTCGCTGTCTAGGAGCTCGGCCAGCAGCCTGTTTCATGCTACCGTAAAAAGCGGCACCGCGGCTGCTGTCAATGGAGCTGTGCCTTGTGTCAACGATGCCTTGACCAAGCTGAACGGTGTCTCGCTTCTCACAGGTGATCCCGTTGTTGCCACTCCGTACTACTTTGACGACAACCTCTGGCGGCTTGGAGGCTTTACCCCCGTCGCTCTCAAGCTTGTCGAGCGGTCGTCTACCCCGGAAGAACTCCTGCGATCCGTCGAGCTCATGTTCCACTGCATCGGTAACAGTTGGCGGAACAGTGAGGCCATGGAAAGGGACAAGGGATACGCTGTTTTGAGCATGCTACTCCGTGCCAAACTTGGGTACGGCGTCCCGGGGTCGGAGGTCCAGTCGCAGGCATGGCGGCTCCCGCTGGCAAACGAGGCCAGAGACAGGCTGGGCTTCCAGCTCCTCAGCCTGGTGCTCCATTTCGTTGGGTACAAACATGCTGACCCGATCGAGTCATTCATCATCAACCCGCTCGCCTACCGTGTCCTCCTGATCGACCCCGACACCTGGCGGAGGTCCTCGCCCATGGCCCAGGAGCTCTACTACAAGCAGTTCGTCACCTTTGCCATCAAGAGCAAGCACCACCAATTCAACAGTCGCCGGCTGCTCCGAATGCGTAAGTTCCACTCAGACCGCGTTGTGGAGAGAAGCTCACTCACGTTGAGTAGGGATCATCAAGAGGCTTCTGGATGCGCTGAAAGCCGAAACCGTCTCGGAAGATATCATGCCTCACTTCATGGCCTCCTTCGAGAGCCTCGTGAAATGCAATTACAATGCCGAAGTCCATCGATCCATTGCCCTGTTCATCACTTATGCCTTTCATACCGCCACTGGCTCCATGCCACGCACCCCCAAGCCCGCATCCGCCACAAGTCGGTCAACTACGCCCGGTCTCGGCATCTTGCGCCGGCCTACGGCCGAACTCGGCCCCCCGTCTTCCGTGACTGGCTCGAAGATGCTCACCAAGAAGCAGCTGGGCGTCAGGATCCTGGACATGTACACTCGGCTTCTCTGTGACAAGACCAGCTTGACCGACATTCGCAAGTTTGCCAAAACTGTTACTAATAAGGTGACCTACACCGCCGGTCCAAAGAACAAGACAAAAGAATACGTGCTGACGTCGGGGCAGTGGCTCCTCTATCTACTCGCAGAGAACGACCCGGAGATCGTCGTCCTCGGGTGCAAGATCCTTGCTCGACTTCTTGTGACGCAGCCCTCGGGCTACACGGCCAAGTTCGGAAGCAAAACCGGCGGCTTCTGGATCATGGCTTATCGCCTAAAGCAGTGGTGGGATATCTCGACCCTGTGGCCTATCCTCTTCAGCATTCTTTTTGGATACGACGTTGCCAACATCAACTTTGACAAGTCATTCGATTTCTTCAGCCTTCTGGAAATTTTCGGCAACAGCCGCGTCGTGTTTCCGGATGTGCTGCCCGTCATCACTTACATGCTGCAACACGGGCTTCGAGATGTCCTCAAGCATCAAGATGACCCAGATTCGCCGCCGGCTGACTCGGGCACAATACCGAGCTCCCAGCAAAGCCTCGATGCTGTGCGGACCCGGCCGAGGGCGCGTTCTATGGAACTGGGCCAGGCGCTCGAACCGAGAAGTGAGATGGCCCGCCTGCAGGCTGCTCGACCTTGTAAACTAACAATTTCTAGGAACGCAATTGCCCGATAAAGAGAGGGTAGCGGCAAACGCCATCGTCCTTCAGACTGTTGTCCGCTTCCTGGCCGACATGCACGCACGTTCGGTGAATTTCAGGGACTTCGCCCTTTCCTCCGAGTACATTCGGCATCTCTGCTCGGCTCTCTACCCGATCATCGTTAGTTCCGATCCGGTCACTGCAGAAACGGAGCTCAATGCCAAAGACCCGCTCAACTTTGAGGGTGGCGATGTGATCATCCGCCCAGTCCCTGGCTCTTCGTCGACTGCCGTTCCGATCATCAGGACGGCCAACACCGGGCCCTTTGATATTCAGCCGCCATCTCCGAGCCCGGGCCGAGGCACACCTCTCCGGCGGCCCTCCTCATTTATCCTAGTCGCTTCTCAGACGCCCTCCTCGACCCCGGCTCCCGTGCGTCTGAATCACGTTGTGTCTCCTAAGAAGCGGCCCGCCACCCGGAATACTAGCAATGCCGTGCTGGAAGGAGTGCTGGAACTCATTGTCAGCGTCTTCACCGACCAGATCATTGTCAGGAAGGAGTTCCCTGGGTTCGGTCTCTTTCTGAAGGTGCCGCCCGGGTTTCAAGAGCACCGAGCGTACTTCGAGACGTACATTCTCCGGAATGTCATCACTCACCTGAAGAACACAGTCCAACTGGACCGAAAGGCTCTCACAGAACCCAAGATTCTGCAGAACCTGGCGCGGTTGAACCTCCACATTTCCGAGGCCGTGTTCGAAGGGTCTTTCATGAATGGAGCCGAAACCATGGTCGAGTTTACAGGGACTCTGTTGGAGTACTTGCAACGCCCCGAGGTGTCATCGCTGAAGAGCGTCCGACTTTGCAGCTCTGCCGTGGCGACAATTCGGTCGTCTTTTTTGAAGTTCACCCTCCTCAGGCTCTCGGACATGGATGACCCCGAAACTAAGGATTCCGAGGCTCTGTCGACTATCGAGCAGCTCATCTACTGGCAGACCGTGCTGCTTGGCTGCCTGACTATGGACGACGATTACATGAAACTGCTGTGGTACCAGCTCTACAACAAACTGGTTGATTCGCGGTATCAGATCCGTCTCGTGGCCGCAACGTTGTGGCGGATCATGCTGGTGCAAAAGCCCGAGGAGTCGGCGTCAATCTTCCGGCAGACTATGACACCGGATCAGCGACCGTTGGCGAGAGGCTTCGAGAAACTCACCGAGCTGGACGATGTGGCGTTCCTCGAGTGGGTAGACCGGCACCGCCCATCGCTGGACGTCCTCTTTTTCGGGGGCATGTCCAAGACCTGGGAGGAGTTCGTCGGGTCGGAGAACCAGCGCACCGCGGACAGTGCCAGGTCAAGGGTGAGGAGCCGCAAGGACAGGCTGAAGCAGTGGCACACCGAATCCTTGGAGCGGGACAATATCCTGCTCCGCCACGAGATGGCCAACAGCGCGTGGATGAAGAGCATCTACTTCACGGAGCACTTCAAGCACCAGAGGCTCCTGCAGGACCTGCAGGATGACAATGCCTTCCTTGCCTCGACCTTTGCGAAGATGGAGCGTGACCTGTGTCGCCCAGGCGCCGTGTTTAGCGAACCCCAGTCTGTCAAGTGGAAGCTGGATCGGACAGAGGGAAGAAACCGGATGCGTCTCCGTCTGCTTCCGGAATATCCTAGCCAGCAGCAGCAGCAGGATTTCCGGCCCAAGGGAAGCAATGGCGCTGCGGGGAGCTCGAAACCCGGCACTCCCGCCGAAAAGGCGCCGCAACGAAGTCGGCCCTCGACCCCGGTGCTGACCCCCGCTGCAGGGATTGGAGGTGACGGGAACATGGACAACCCTGATATTTCGGCCGACCCAGAGGGGGTATCCGAGGGCGTAGACGAGAGCGTCGGGCTGGAGGAAGACTTCGAGTTGGTCGAGGACCCCAACGAGCCAGAGGGAGACGACACGTTCGAGGACAAGAACCGGAAGGTCATGAGGCGGCTTCAGCAGGGCGATGCCGTTCAGAATGTCTTCAACATCTCGCGCATCATCGGCCTCGACGCATCCGAAGGGATTCTGATCCTCGGAAAGGAGGCCCTCTACATCATGGACAGTTTGTTCCAGAGTGCAGATGGAGAAATCGTCAACGTCTGGCAGGCCCCGCCGGAGGAGCGTGATCCCTTCTCCATCATCATCACTGGGGTCAAGGCTGGCGAGAGGCGCCAAAACCAGGGCCGGACAGACCAGGAGTCACGCAGTTGGAAATGGCAGGACGTGCTCAGCATCTCGAAACGGCGATTCTTGTTCCGCGACGTGGCCATTGAGATATTCTTCACGGATGGGCGGAGCTACCTCTTGACGGCCATCAACCCTGCCATGAGGGATGAGATATACGCGAGGCTGACGGCGATGACGCCGCACACGAACAACGCGAACTTGCTGCCCAACCCGGAGGACGCTTGGCGGCTCGAGAGCCTCAAGTTTGCCGAGGAAGTGCCGCAGACGTTTGGGGCAAAGTTCGGCAGCATCTTCAACTCGTCGGCATGGAACCCCATGATGAGGCGGTGGCAGAGGGGCGAGATATCCAACTTCCACTACCTCATGCTGGTAAACACCATGGCCGGCAGGACCTTCAACGATCTGACGCAGTACCCTGTCTTCCCCTGGGTGCTGGCCGACTACACCAGCGAAGAGCTCGACCTCAGCAACCCGGCCACCTTCAGGGACCTGTCGAAGCCGATGGGCGCGCAGTCGCCTACTCGCGCGGCCGACTTTGCGATGCGACACAGGAGCCTGGTCGAGATTGGCGAGACGCCCTTCCACTATGGAACCCATTACTCGTCTGCGATGATCGTCTCGTCATACCTCATCCGGCTTCCTCCGTTTGTCCAGTCCTTCATCCTGCTGCAAGGAGGCACCTTTGACCACCCCGACCGGCTGTTCTTCTCCATCGAAGGCGCCTGGGCCTCGTCTTCGAGAGACAATGGGTCGGACATCCGGGAGCTGATCCCTGAATTCTTCTACCTCCCGGACTTCCTGACCAATATCAACGGGTACAATTTTGGCGTCCGCCAAGGGGGCGGTGGCAGGGTCGACAATGTCGTGCTGCCGCCGTGGGCCAAAGGAGACCCCAAGGTCTTCATCGCGAAGCACCGCGAGGCCCTAGAGAGTCCCTATGTCAGCCAGCGGCTGCATCAGTGGATCGATCTCGTCTTCGGCTTCAAGCAGCGTGGGGAGGTGGCTGTTGAGAATCTGAATGTGTTTCATCCTCTGTCGTACAAGGGCGCCAGGGACCTGGACAACATCACGGATCCCCAGGAGCGGCTCATCACGACGGGTATCATTCACAACTTTGGCCAGACGCCGCACCAAATCTTTACGAAGTCGCACCCGGCGAGGGAGTACGATCGGTGTCCCGTCAAGCGGCTGGACACGTCGATCGCGGCGCTGACGAGGGTGTCTTATCCACTGCTAGGTGTGTCTCGGGTGTCTGCCGATTAGCGTTGTGACGATTGCTGACGATTCGCAGAGAGCCGCGAACGCGTCGCCTCGCTCATCTACGTGTCCAAGCTGGACCGCCTCCTCTGTGCGTCCCCGTTCCGTCTCAACCTTCCGCCGCACTATGACAAGTTCCTGGAGTGGGGCTACACAGACAACAGCGTGCGCTTCTTCCTCAGCGACAACAGAAAGGTGAGAAGCTCCTGCTCTGCGGCTTGCAGGTATGGTTCGTCAGGTCAGCTAACGAGGTCAGCCCGCCGGTCTCTTCGAGAACCTGCACATCGGCCAGATCTCAACGCTCACGTTTGCCGACTCCAAGACGCTCATCACGGCGGGCGAGGACTGCGTCGTGTCGGTCTACACGGTCCAGTCCTCGCCGAGCAAGCCGCTCGTCGAGCTGCACCTGCGGTCCTCCCTCTTCGGGCACAAGACGCCCGTCACGCACATCGCCGTGTCCAAGGCGTTCAGCACGATCCTCACCGTCTCGCAGGACGGCGTGGCCTTCCTCTGGGACCTCAACCGGCTCGAGTTCATCCGCAAGCTCCCGCTCGCGCGGCCCGTCGAGTGCGCCACGATCAACGACGTAACGGGCGACGTGATGCTCGGCGCGGGGCAGAACATTCTGCTCTACACGCTCAACGGCGAGCCGATCCTCGACCAGAACGTGTGCCTCGGTGCGACCGCGGCCGCCGCGGCCCACCACAACGAGCCGGCGGCGGCGGCGGC
>FJWA01004041.1_pt1 | contig 13217 bp, 5 predicted proteins | sample 1011891 | NCBI WGS metagenome assembly FJWA01 (sample SAMEA3912450, study PRJEB9761) | metagenome | biome: forest; material: soil | place: USA | collected 2011-06-22 | depth 0.1 m
GTGGTGGTGTTGGTGGTGGTGCGGCTGTGCGGGGTGGAGAGGGGTTGGGTGGAGGAGATGGCGTGGGTGCCGAGGGTACGTGGCGCGGGCCGCTCCCAGTCGAAGAGGGCGTCGCTGATGGGGGTTTCGGGTTGCGTGGCGGGGAGCCGGGAGGACCAGTCCGGGTGGGAGGAGTCGATGTCCATTGGGTCGGGCTGGGATTGGCGTTGGGACGGGGTTGGGTCGGCGTTGAGGTCGATGCGGAGGCCGGCGAGCATCTGGGCGGCGAGCGCGATGGGGTCCGAGACCTTGCCGTCGGCCGTCAGGAGCGGGTTGCGGCGTGTGTACCAGGGGTGCTGGCGGATCTGGGCGAAGGAGAAGCGCTTGTTCGCCTCGACGTTCATCATGCCGCGGAGCAGCGACAGGGTGTTGCCGGGTAGCCTCCCCCAGAGGGAGTCGGTGCTGCGGCCGTTGGTCCGGACGAATTCCTGGAACTCCCAGCTGCCCGCGGTCGGCTCGTCCCAGGGCGTGTTGCCCACCAAGAGGACAAACAAAATGACACCGCAGGACCACATGTCGACCAGATCGGCAGAGTACTTAGGGGCGTCTGACGACTTCCTGTCCCTTACACACTGCAGCACCTCGGGGGCGATATACGGCGGGCTGCCGCACATGGTGGAGCTCTGCTTCCTCGCCCCCTTGTACTCAAACATGGTTGCCATGCCAAAGTCTGCCAGCTTGAGATTGCCGCTCTCCGACAGGAGTATGTTTTCGGGCTTGAGGTCCCGGTGGGCGACACCCTTGGAGTGCATGAAGCTGACTCCGCCGATCAGCTGCAGGAAGTAGAGGTGGGCAATGTCCTCCTGCACGCCGACGTCGGCCTCGATCTTGTCGAAGAGGTCGCCTCCCTCGGCGAACTCCATGGCGATCCATCGCCAGACGTCGTCCTCGCCCGTGGCGAACCACTCGATGATGTTGGGGTGCTGGCCGATGTGCGAGTGCAGCGACACCTCCATAGCAATCTGCTTTGCAGAGATACGGCCCTGTCGGACGGCATATCCCTTGTGGATGAGCTTGACGGCGAAGACGGGCGACGGCGCATCCAGGGGTATTGCCTTCTTGATGCTGGGAGGGGGGTGTTAGTGTGGGGCCAAGGCGTGTAAGTGGGAGACGGGATGAGGTCTCACGATGCATACGCGCCCCTCCCGATCGTCTTGGAGATGATCCGGAAGGGCAGATCGCTTGGGAGAGGGTCTAGTTGCGACTGTTGCATTTTTGCTGCTCAGCTGGTGTTCTCACTGCCAGTGTGCCAGAAGACCGGAGAGGCTGAAGATGTGCTCTGGAGCTTTCCAGACGCTCGCTCAACATGCACAAAAGTGTGTCGACGCCAAAATGAAACAGGGCTCCCGATTGCGGACAAACAACGAGCTATGACCATGCATGCGCCTTGACCCGAGACGGCTGCCACCCTGCAGCAGGCAAATGAGAGGAAGCAAGCACTCACCATTTTGGCGGCAGACGCGCTGGGTTTGGGAGACGCGTTGCGGTCGCGTTAAGTGAATTGTGGCGATTGGGAGAGGACCCATCCCCTCAATGGACCTGGAAATGTGCAAATGGGGCATTGTTGCTGTCTGAAGCCTGCCCACAGCGCAGGCAGCACTGCGGGCTCATTGGCTGCGATGATGCGCTGCGAGATGCGCTGCGAACCCCTGGAATCTGCAGAGCCTTGGCGCCCGGGCCACCAGGCCCGCCTGTTCCATGCCGTTGCTAGAGGGGCCAATCCGTCACCTAGGGGTTGGTGGGGGCCGCCACAAAGCCGGGCCCCGTCCTTCTGTGTAAACATTCCAGCCCACATCTGGGAAGTGAGTGTGCTCTTTGAACTGCTGCTTGCCGCCTTCCCACCCGGCCATCAACCACTGCTTTCCAGCTCTTGCCGGACACCCCGAGCTCACACATCTCGTCCTGAACAGCCGGGACGCTTGACGTCTTTCTGCTACAGGTATGCAATTTCCAGGTGGCCTTGTCCCTCATGCCATCTCCCATCCGCGCTTCGCAAGCCCTAGGTATTGACTTCTCTTCCTCAGCAGTATCTGTCAAAGGCATTCTGCTCTAGATTCCCCTCTTACAACCCGTCTTTGATTTGCTTGACGAGACTGTCGCCCGCGCAACTGCGTCAACTCCACATCATCATGTCTTTCGCACAAGACAGCCAACACTCGGCTCCGGGCAGTGTCCAAGTCAACAAGCTGGGCGCCGGGAGGAAAGCCCCCGAGCCAGGCCAGAATGCTGCAAAGAGGTAAAGTAGAGTCTCTTGCTGCACGCATTGAGCGCATGGTTGACTGACACTGGCAACTTGCAGGTTGCAAACGGAGCTTATGCAGCTCATGACCTCGCCGGCGCCGGGTGTATCCGCGTTTCCCTCCGCCGACGGCAACCTGCTCTCTTGGAGGGCTACCATCGACGGCCCCGACGAGACGCCCTACTCCGGCCTCACCTTCAAGCTCAGCTTCGACTTCCCCTCCAACTACCCGTATGCGCCGCCCACCGTGCTCTTCCGGACGCCCATCTACCACCCCAACTTCGACTTCTCGGGCCGCATCTGCCTCGATATCCTGAAGGACAAGTGGACCGCCGCCTACAACATCCAGACGGTGCTGCTGAGCCTGCAGTCCCTGCTGGGAGAGCCCAACAAGTATGGAGCGCAACCCACCTCGAGTCCCCTGTCCTTCCTGTGAGCGTCGGCTAACTCTTTTGTTTTGCGCAGCGCCTCTCCACTGAACGGCGAGGCTGCCGAGCTGTGGGACAAGGACCCGACTCTCTTCAAGTCCAAGGTTATGGACCGCCACAAGGACGTCGAGGATGACTGAAGGAGAGGCGCGGGTCACGGGCTTGCTTTTTCTGGGTTGGCATGGAGAACTGGAGTTTGCTTTCGGGCTTGGAACTCTCTGGAGTATGGGCCCCTGGTTAGGATTGCATTGCCAGGGCGGATTGGTTCATGGATATCCCTTCGTTGTCTGCTAGTGGCGCAGGCTGAAGTACATCAAAGCATTGGCTTGAAATGGACGTTTGGTTGTCCATGAGCGTATCACTCGGAGATAATCCCAGCGTATCACTCTGATAGTTTCCCAACCACCCCCAGCCCCCCCGCAGCGCCCCGGCCGTTCGTTCAAAGTTGCTCTGTGGTATCGAAGGTGCCGTAGTGTTACGAACCCATGTATTCGTAGTGGGAAGCTAGATGCCATGCGAAAACTCCGGAAAAGCCCAATGCCGCCCTAAAACCGACCACGGCCCAGTCTCGATCCCCCCGGTTTTTGTTGTCCACCCGTTACTCCTCGACGACAACCGTGTGCAGACCCTTGGGGTTCTTGACGTTGACGGCCTGCACGTAGCTGTAGAGCTTCTCCTTGGCGCCCTCCTCGTCGTTACGCCTCCGGGAGATGCGGATGCGGAGCCTGTAAGGAACGCCCTTGACACCCTGCTCCCAGACCTTCTTGTTGAGCTGGGGGTCCACGCGGACGTCGACGGTACCCTGCGTGCCATCTCGGTCAGTCTCCAATATGTCACACCAGCTCCCGTTCAACAACAGTGCAGCTTCGTCTCGCGGCTCGGGGATCGTCGGTCGGTGTCTGTGGTCGAACGTACCATAGCCTGGAGAGCAAACGCCTTGAGCTCCTTGATCGCCTTCGGGGCCCTCTTCTTGAAGCTAACACCGTGGAGCTGGCCAAACAGTCAGCGATCCGTCCATGTGTCCCATCCCAGATTCGCATCACATACGCGCTTGTGCATGTGGACGGTGTACTCGCGGGCCACGACGTCGGCGATGGCCGAGCGGGTGGCCTTTCCTGTGGGCTTCTTGGACGACATTCTGGCAGCGGCTGGTCAGCGGGCGTTGCAGAGGCGATCTCCCGAGACGGAAGAGGTGTGCTGGATCGGTTCGAGGTGTTTGTCTGGGGGCGCAATTACGTACTTGGGCGACGTCTGGATCTCGTGCACTCGGAGTCGGTTGAGTGGTGTCGAGGAGTCGTCGGTTTGGCTGGGTTCGATAAACCTACCTCTGGGGAATTTTGCACTCGGGTTTTCCGTGAATTCTGCGAAAGTGCGGGCCTGGGCTTGCAGTCCTCGCGTAACTGCCCTAAAGTGGAATGGCGCCGCGGCCTTGCTGGGCCCCGCTGCAGGCTGTGGCTGAGGCGTTGTGGCGCTTCTTGACACCAACAGCTGACAGTGGTTTCCAGCTGGTGACCAGCCGTCAGAGCTGCATCGGATGAACGTGTCTCGGGTCCACCCAATTTCGCTTTAATTGGCAGTATTGGACCCGCTTCTTCTCCGTCAGACATTCCAGATCGCAGGGGCAACCGCGCCGCCTGGAACGAACTGCGTTTGGTTTGTTCGAGGTCCAACTCCAAGACGCAAGCTCAGTCACTTATCACCGTTTCTCCAAACAACCTCACTTCATTCGGTGCGCTGTGCGCACACACACATTCTTTTTCTGCAGAGTCAGCCGAAATTCGCCCAACCTCCTCTCCGAAAAACCCACCGGTGCCGTTTCAATCTCGGCGTGCAACATCACCGCAATTTAACAGCGACCGTGTGCACCCAATAGCTCTCACGAACCATTGCGAGGAGCGAGCTCCCGAGGCATATTTCGACACGATTTCACCTTCTCGATCGTTACCGCCCTCTCCTTGCCCATCCTACTCAACTTCTTCATTTCGACTCCATTCAAGATGGCCGACCACGGCGCGACAGCGCCCTCACCCTCTCCCCAGCCCGACCTGACTCGGAACCGTCTGCCGACGCTCTTCGAAGTCCTTAGTCGGCGAACGCTTCCTCCGGTCGATCTGTTCTCGTTCTACATCTACATGCGGGATCAGCAGCGCTCCGTTGACTACCTCGACTTCTGGTCCGCCCGATTGCCTCCCACGATTGATGCCTTTGCATTTACTGACTTCTTTGCAGGCTCGATGTTGCACAGCACATGTCGCTCTGCCGCCACTATGTGCGCGAGCTTCGTCGCTCAGTGCTCGTGAGCACTCCTGATTTGGAGAGGAGCTCCAAGCGATCGTCGGGCATTCTGGAAGCCCTTGGCGACTTGAACCACCCCGTCGCTGGACCGTCAATGTACGCGACCGAGAAGGAGAAGGATCAGGATGCGCAGATGTCGGCTTTCTTGCGCGAGGATCGGGGCGGCGACTATCACGATTCTCCGATCAGCAGCAGCGCCGTGCAAGACCGACCGAGCCCGAACATCAGCACTCCGCGAGAGCTCCAGACGGATTCGAACTCCCCCGCACACATGGTTGCTAGACAGGACATCAGGGCCTCTGCTGAGAAGATCCTCTACACTTTCCTTCTCCCAGGCGCCGAGCGCGAGATCACCCTGCCAGGCTCAATCACCGAGGACGTCACGACTTCTATCGAGGAATTCGGAAGGGACGATCCGGAGGTGTTTGACGTGGCTAAGGATTATGTCTTCCAGGCGATGGAGCGCGACGCGTTCCCTGGGTTCCTCAGGATGAAGGCGCTTGGAAATCTCATTCCGGCGACATTGATCATGCGCCTGATCATCGGCCTGGTCTCCATGTTTGGTGGTTTCTGGGCTGCCTTCATCCTGATCTTCCTCAACGAGTCCCGGATGACCAGACTCTGGGTATGTGACAGCTTGGAACCTTTGGTCTTACATATCATTCAGTGCTAACAGCCTCTTAGCTCATCCTTCCGTTCACAATTGGCGTCTACTGCCTCGCCTCCTACCAGTACTCCCTCGACCCCGTCCTCGCCCTCATCGGCTACAGCGAGTACACTCCCTTCAACTTCTCCCGGGTGCGGGAGCCTTACGTCCGCAAGCTCCTCGCCCGCCGGTCGACCATGGTCCTCACCGTGACGGTCCTGGTTGACGCAGCGCTTTGCGTGCTCTTCATCCTGGTCCCAGGCAAGCGGCTTTGAGCGAGCTCAGCTCTGACTCACGGGAGTTGTGAGCTGGCCTCGCTCCCGACAAAGGACCCGCCGCACCGGCGTTGGTTCTGCCAGCAAAGAAAGAAGTGGTTCTCACTAGAGAACTTCTTCGATTACGACCGTCATGACCATTAAGGCACTTTTCAAGTTTTCAGTGCTTCCTGGAGGGCTATTTGCGGGGTTTCCCAGAGTTACTCGGCGGGGTGGGGCGCAAGGTTAGATGGACTTGGTGGGTGTTTAGGATACGGCGTGCTTCTTTCGGCATCATTCATTTGCCATCATATTTCTCACGGAGCTCGGGTGGATGAGAGGCAGGGAGCTTTCTTGCTCAATGGTTTCTCGTCGTTCTGGCCTTTTTTTCTTCTTCGTTGCCTTCGCCGCCGATGTACGATATCACATACCCAGCATCATGGGCCTTCCAGCAGCTGGCGGAGATGGGCCCGATGGAGTTAATTGCGTTGCCTTTTTCAACCGACTTTCTCCTTGTACATTCAGTTGTAACTTGTGTATGCATTGTTGTCATTGGTCTTCGTCATTCATGTGAACTAGCATCAGAACCCCCTCTTCCAAAGGTCTACCAACGGAGTCTCGTGAACCTCCTATGGCTCCAGTTTCCGTTTGCCCGTCCGTTTCTGCCCGTCATCCGGGCCGTCATCTTGGTCCTCCATCTCGACATCCCCTCCGCCCACGGCATCGCCGTTCGTAGTGTCCCCGTCCCGCTGCCCGCTGCCGCGCGTCACGGCCGGTTTCACTTGGAGGTGCGCCGCGCCGGCGCTGGAGCCTGCGCTTGGCTGGAGGAAACTGCTGCCGTCGCCCACAGTCAGCACGGGGTTCATCTCGTTGTTCGTGATGTTGTTGGTGGTGTTGCCGCCGCCGTCACGGCCATCAGCATGGGTGGAACCAGTGATGGGGTGGGGATTGTGGGTGGTGGTGTTTGGATGAGGGATATCAATGCGGGTGTTTTGATTGCGAGGGGCAGCGGTCTTGGCGGCGACGGTAGCGGCGGCAGCAGCAGCACGGGGTTTTAGTGATAAGGTAGAGGCCTGCCCACTCTTTTGCTCCTTCTCCATCAGCCTGTGTGTCTCGTCCCGGCGGATGGCGGCCCTTGCCGCGCGGCGGTCGGCGTCGGCCTGGAGTTGGGTCATCTGGGAGGAGAGAGACTCGAGCGTGGATTCGCACCGCCCGGCCCAGGCTTGCAAGCTGGACAGCAGGCCGCCGATGGCGGTGGGCGCGACGTCGCGCAGGGGCGAGACGCTGTTGATCTGCACGAGGGAGGCCTTTGGATTGAGCTGGGCCTTGATCAGGCCGGCGTAGATGGCGCTGATGACCAGCTCTTCGAGGGCCTGGCGGCTGGGGAGGCCGAGGGCTTCCTGGAGAGCGGCGTAGCCGAGCGCCGGGGAACCGGCACTGTTGTCGGTGCTGCTGTCGTGCTTGGCGAGGGTCAACAGGGAGAGCTGGCGGAGCTTGAGACGCTGGGCGTCGTTGAGAGCGGGGAGCCCGGTGTTCGCGGTGTACGAGGAGTAGATGCCATGGCTGAATATGCGGAGGAGGGTCAGGTGCGGCGCGAACTCGTCGGACGAGGCGAGAGACTGGATTTGGGGGGTCTGGAGNAGCTCGGTGAAGACGAATGTATTCGGCGCCGAGGTCGCGCGCNCGACAAGGTCGGCTGCGGCGCGCGGGGAAGTGGCTGATTTGCTCAGAGCGAGGAAGGGCTGTGGCGGATATCAGTCACGGCGTCGTCGGCCAACCCAAAACCCAAGCTCCTCCTGGCGAAGGGCGGGGAAAGAGATGGATCTGGGGCGATGACGCACCTCGAGAGCGTTGAGAGCTTTGGTTTGCTCCATCCTGCGGAATTTGAAGCCCTGCCGTCCCTGACTACACCACAGTCGCTGGATGCCGAATGGTGCAAGTCGCGCTGAGCTTTGGGATGGATGCCTTTCCTCGTTTGGTTGGAGAACTTCGTTGGGGTTGGCCAGCTGGTTCCAGGCTGCAGCCTCGTTGGTGGGGCGAGTTAAGCTTGGGGCACGACACAAGGCTGGGCCAATGCCAGTGCCCCGCGTTGGGCACTGTGAATTTAGGTAACTGAGGTGCCTGTGTTCTGTCTTCCTGCATTCTCTGAGAAGGGGCCTGGCTCGGGCATGTCCTGCCTTTCGGCTGCTCCAACCTTGGCTGCTTNATTTTGCTTTATTAGTGTGGGCCAGTCTACGGAGTGCCTTTTCATTTTCCTCATTCGACCTTCTCCATTCTCCCAAATTCTTCTCCATCCCACGAAGCAGACGCAATCTCAATGTCGCGGTTAGCTCTGGCCAAGCAGCGCTGGGACTGGTTGACCANGACGGCACTGTGCATTTAGTTGTCACGCCTTCCTACCTGCAAGCGCTGAGGCGCTGATCGCAGGATCGACAACCCCAAAAGTCGCGCCAGCGGTTCGAAAAGCACAGTGTCCTTTTGGGTCCCAGCTCCTCGCCTCTGAGATCACGCGATAGGTCGCCGCCTCGTGGGGGGCGTTTGGTCGAGACGGTCCGGGGGTTCGTGGTTGCTTCAGATCCGTTTGACACCAACCCACTGGCCGCCAAGGATCCACAGCGAGGGGCCGACAAGAAAGTCGGCCCCGTCCATTCGCTTGGCTTCCGCCGTCCTGGGAGGGGCACCAGGGGCGTTTCGGCGACGTCTCCGCGAGGAGCGCACAGTGCGCGATCTAGAAAGGGTGTGCCAGCTTGCCGTCCGAATGCAGGTGGGCAATATTCTCGCGGGACGGCAACTGGCCAACGCGGGCCACGATGCACTCAACAGGACTATTGGATTTTCGGTGTCAATGAGAGCCCCGGCGCACAGATGACCACGGGTTCGCAAAAAATAGATTGTCCCGAGAATGCCGCCTTTCGGCAGTGATCGTAGGCAAAACGTGCCCTCGGGCAAGCCACCGACGAAGCGTCATATGTCGCCATCCTTCTCGGAGACCGGGAATACTGTACTGTGTACAGAATACGACAACGACGCAGGCTTGCGCCTTCGGGATGATCTGTCCGATCCAGGGACATCGGATGAGTCCCGGCGTATTTTGTAATGCAGCCAAGAAACGCGCCTTGAAACCCGGTGCAAATCTTATATTCTGTACTGTACAACGCATGACGGCGTATTCAGTGCGAAAATAGAATACTGGCCTCCAGAGTTGGCTTCTATGCGCTACCAAGAGGGATGGAAAGCAGGCTTATGGAAGGANGCGCATGCGCGCATCGGCGACTCGGGAGCGAAGAGTGGTGTGGACATGGAGGCGAGCTCAGTGCCCGGCCGGCAGTTCTGCCGCCACAGTGTGACACACAGTAGGCCACCCTGAACAGGGGTCTCCTGGGTCCCGGGGTCTTTGTCGACGACCCAAGCCGGAACGGGCTGGCCAAACTCAGTTCCGTCGCTGCCGCAGGCCAAGCGGAGCGGGCTTCTGCGACGATTAATTATCGATCTTGGCCTGATAGGTGGCTCTCTTCGTCGCTTTTTGTTGTGTTCCTCTGCTCCTACATCTTGTAGATAGGAGTCCATCGCCGGCGTAATACCGCACGACAAGCAGTCCGCCATCGCTGGGAGTTGGCCTGTTTCTGCTTCCAGTTCCTCGACCTCGAACCCCCCCGCCTGCGCTGTATCTCTACGACTCTGGAGGCCGTCTCCAATGGTATAATATTAATCAGCGACGGTTCCTGGCCGATCGAGCCTTTTTCGAGTACGAGCACCTCCCAAGGTCGCGCAACTGCACCCGCGCTTGGGTCGCCCGCGGCTTTCTCAGATTCCGGTTCTGGGTTGAGGAAGGGGAGCGAGATGGCGCCCGCCAACATCCAGGTCCCCGCGAGGGACAATGCATCGCTGGCAGCGCCAACGGCGCACATGGCCACCACGACGCTCAGAGTGGAGGGAATGACGTGAGTCTCCGCTCGTGACAAAGTCTGGCTAAGCAGCGGCCGTCTAACGCTCTGCAGGTGCGGCGCATGTACCTCGGCCGTTGAAGCGGGCTTCAAGGGCGTCGATGGCGTTGGCAATATCTCGGTCAGCTTGGTCATGGAGCGCGCGGTGGTGATGCACGACCCCCAAAGGATATCGGCCGATAGCATAAGAGAGATCATCGAGGACCGCGGATTCGACGCCGAAATCTTGTCGACCGACCTACCTTCGCCGGTCGCATCTCGCTCCTCGTTCGGCGTCTTCCCCACCGATGCCAGCCCGGCCCTGATGGTTACCACTGTGGCGATCCAGGGTATGACTTGTGGCGCTTGCACGTCAGCGGTCGAAGGAGGGTTCAAGGATGTCTCGGGCGTCAAGCACTTCAGCATCTCGCTGCTGTCGGAAAGAGCCGTCATCGAACACGACGCGAAGCTCTTGACCGCCGAGGCCATCTGCGAGATTATCGAGGACAGGGGCTTCGATGCCGAGGTGGTTGAGACCAACGAGAAGGCCCCGGAGGTCAGGGTGGCGCCGGAAGCTGTGGAGGCCGGATCGGCCGCCACGACGACCGTTGCGATTGAGGGTATGACTTGCGGGGCATGCACCTCGGCCGTCGAGGACGGGTTTAAGAATGTCGACGGTCTTTTGCGCTTCAACATCAGCTTGTTGGCGGAACGGGCAGTCATCACACACGACTCGGCGAAGCTCTCAGCGGACAAGATTGTCGAGATCATCGAGGACCGCGGCTTCGACGCCAAGCTCCTTTCAACAACATTCGATTCCCTCGATCACGCCTCCGGCACCTCGACGGCGCAGTTCAAGGTGTATGGGTCCCTGGACGCCGCCGTGGCGAAGTCGCTCGAGGAGAAACTGGCGGCCCTCCCAGGCGTCAACAGCGCAAGGCTCACCCTCAGCACGTCCAGGCTGACCGTGACCCACCTGCCCAACGTGACGGGCTTGCGGGCCATTGTTGANACGGTCGAGAGCCTTGGGCTGAATGCTCTCGTTGCAGACAACGACGACAACAGCGCCCAACTCGAGTCTCTGGCAAAGACTCGCGAGATCAACGAATGGAAACGGGCCTTCCAGATCTCGACTGCTTTTGCGGTCCCGGTCTTCCTCATCAGCATGATCATTCCCATGACCCTGCCAGCGCTAGATTTTGGCTCGATCCGGCTCCTGCCCGGCTTGTTCCTCGGAGACATCGTTTGTCTGGTTCTGACCATGCCTGTGCAATTTGGCATTGGCAAGCGATTCTACAAATCGGCTTGGAAATCCGTCAAGCACGGCTCCCCGACCATGGATGTTCTCGTGGTTCTGGGCACGTCCTGCGCGTTTTTCTTCAGCGTCATGGCCATGTTAGTATCTTTCGTGTTCCCGCCTCACTCCAGGCCGAGCACCATCTTCGACACGAGCACGATGCTCATCAGTTTCATCACCCTCGGCCGCTTCCTCGAGAACCGCGCAAAGGGCCAGACGTCAAAGGCCCTTTCGCGGCTGATGTCTCTTGCTCCGTCCATGGCAACCATCTACGCCGACCCCATCGCCGCTGAGAAGGCCGCCGAGGGATGGCACAACGCGGTTAGCCAGGAGAATTCGACACAACCACTCGACGGCAACGCGGCCGAAGAGAAGGTGATCCCGACGGAGCTCATCCAAGTGGGAGACATTGTCGTCCTTCGACCGGGAGACAAGATCCCTGCCGACGGCGTTCTCGTCAGGGGCGAGACGTACGTGGACGAGAGCATGGTCACGGGCGAGGCCATGCCGGTGCAGAAGACGAAGGGAAGCTTCCTGATTGGCGGCACCGTCAATGGCCACGGACGAGTCGACTTCCGCGTCACCCGCGCCGGNCGNGATACCCAGCTCAGCCAGATTGTCAAGCTTGTGCAGGANGCTCAAACGAATCGCGCTCCCATCCAGCGCCTGGCTGATATTCTTGCGGGCTACTTCGTCCCAACAATTCTGTTCCTCGGCCTCATGACCTTCCTCGTCTGGATGGTCCTGAGCCACGTCTTGTCGCACCCCCCCAAGATCTTCCTCGAGGACTCGAGCGGCGGCAAGATCATGGTCTGTGTCAAGCTCTGCATATCGGTCATTGTCTTTGCTTGTCCCTGCGCTCTGGGCCTCGCGACTCCCACGGCGGTCATGGTGGGGACCGGAGTCGGCGCGGAGAACGGAATTCTTGTCAAGGGCGGCGCAGCCCTGGAAACCACGACCAAAATCACCCAGGTCGTGCTCGACAAGACCGGCACTCTCACATACGGAAAGATGAGCGTCGCCAAGGCCACCATTGTCTCGCCATGGCAAGACACCGACTGGCGCAGGCGGCTCTGGTGGACCATTGTTGGCCTGGCCGAGATGGGCAGCGAGCACCCCATCGGAAAAGCCGTGCTGCGCGCTGCGAAGACGGAGATCGGCCTTGGCCCCGAGGCAACACTCGAAGGCAGCATCGGTGACTTCTCCGCGGCTGTTGGTAAGGGCATCAGCGCATACGTCGAGCCGGCCACCGCCACCGAGCGTGCACGGTACAAGGTCCTGATCGGCAACGTCTCCTTCCTCGAGCAAAACAGCATCAGCGTCCCCGAATCGGCCATCAAAGCCTCGGAACAAGTCAACGCAGCCCGCACCACCAAGGCCAACGCCGGCACCACCAACATCTTCATCGCCATCGACGGCGCCTACGCAGGCCACCTCTGCCTCTCCGACACCATCAAGAAGGGCGCGGCGGCGGCCATCACAGTGCTCCACCGCATGGGCGTCCGGACGGCCATGGTGACGGGCGACCAGCCGGGCACGGCGCTGGCCGTTGCCGCGGCGGTCGGCATCCACGCGGACGACGTCTACGCGGGCGTCTCCCCGGACCAGAAGCAAGCCATCATCCGCCAGCTCCAAGAGTCGGGCGCGGTCGTGGCCATGGTCGGCGACGGCATCAACGACTCCCCCGCGCTCGCCACGGCCGACGTCGGCATCGCCATGAGCTCGGGCACCGACGTGGCCATGGAGGCGGCCGACGTGGTGCTGATGCGGCCCAACAACCTGATGGACATCCCCGCGGCGCTGAACCTCGCGCGCACCATCTTCCGCCGCATCAAGATGAACCTGGCCTGGGCCTGCATGTACAACCTGATCGGCCTGCCCTTCGCCATGGGCCTGTTCCTGCCGCTCGGCTTCCACATGCACCCCATGATGGCGGGCGCGGCCATGGCGGCGAGCAGCGTGAGCGTCGTCACGAGCAGCCTGTTCNTGAAGCTGTGGAAGCGGCCCAAGTGGATGGACGAGGTGGAGGCCGAGGAGAAAGGCGGGTTGGTCAGGAGGGGCGGCGGGTGGGGGATGCTGGGGGGCCTGTGGGAGGT
>FJWA01003870.1_pt1 | contig 13215 bp, 10 predicted proteins | sample 1011891 | NCBI WGS metagenome assembly FJWA01 (sample SAMEA3912450, study PRJEB9761) | metagenome | biome: forest; material: soil | place: USA | collected 2011-06-22 | depth 0.1 m
TTCACCACGGCCAGCACCCCGCTGAGCACGGCCAGCGCCTTGGCCTTGGCCGGTACGGGGACCCCGTCCACGCCCGTCACCTTGCGGATCGCGGCCGCGATCAGCGTGTTGGCGCACCCGATCAGCCAGCTGATCCACCGGATCGGGTAGCCGGGCTGCGAGGGGTCGGTTGGGATGCCGCCGACGGCGGAGATGGTGCCGAGGCCGAGTTTCCAGTCGACTGCGATGGGGTTTGCCAGGAGGAGGGCGTGCTGCGCTGCGAGGAGGCGGGAGAGGTGGTGCTGCTGTGCGTGGCGGGCTAGGGGGTGGTGGCGGGCGTGGTGCCGTTTGTGAGGATGGTGGTGGCCATGGTGGTGGTGATGGTTGTGGTGGGGGTGGTCATCATGCTTGCCGTTTGGGACCTCGGGGCCAGGAGCGGGCTCGGACGGCTCTCCCTCGGTACCGTCGGCGTCGGAGACCACGGCGGAGAGGAGATCGACCACGTCCTTGAGCGCCGTGGTGGTCCAGGTGGAGAGGCTCATGAAGTGGTTGATCTCCAGGAGCTGGGTTGGGTCCGTGATCTTGCCGTCGACGAGGTTGTCGTAGCTCAGCGCCGTCAGGTCCGGCGGTGCGCTGCCCGTCAGGACCTTGGACATGATGGTGACGGGGATGGCTATCAGCATGCACAGGCCGTCGAGGACACTCAGGGGGGTGCCGCCCGAGATGAACTCCTTGTACAGAGCCGAGAAGATGGGGATGTTGATCTCGTAGTTGACGTAGGTCTTGAAGTCCAGGAGCACAAGGGCGCCGAGGTCGATCAGCCCGACGACGACGGTGCGGATCGCGTCGATGATGCCCAGCAGCACGTCGACGCCGAGCTTTTGGAGGACCTGGCCGACGCTGAGGCTGTCGCTGCCGCCCTGGAAGAGCAGGACGATGTCGGAGGCGAGCGTCTCACAGGTGGTGCCCAGCGACTGCGCGGCGGGCTCGATGAGGGTCGTCCAGGCCTGGTACAGCGGGTCGGCGGACTCGGAGCCGGCGATGCTGGNCGCGGTGGACGCGCCGCCGTGTTTGAACTGGTACTTGGCCCAGTTTCCCTTGGTGGACGATATGTTGGCCTGCTCCGAGGCGACGATGGGGCCCTGGTCCGAGGCCGAGTTCGCCGTCTGGCTGGTCAGCACCGCCGGGTACAGGGAGGTGCGCACCGTGTTCTCGAGGTTCTCGAAGAAGGCGTCGACCTGCTGGCCGATGACGGCGAGGTGATCGGCGCCCGACTGCAGGCCGCTGTTGACCACGGCGACCAGCGAGCGGTGCGTGGCCTGGATGTCGCCCCAGTTGAGCAGGAAACCGATCCAGTCGATGATCTTCTGCGCGAGCTCCAGCACCTCGTCAATCACCCACGAGATGGCCTTGCCGATCTCGGTGAGCCCGTCGAGCGCCCAGCGCATGAACTGGCCGCCGATGTTGATGACGAAGAGCAGGCCCTTGGTGCCCTGCTCCACCGCCCAGCTGATGAACTTTTCGGCCTGGTCTACGAGCCAGTTCCACGCGTCCTATCATGTACGGCACCATGGTCAACGGTTGTCGGACAGGAATCAGCAAGAAGATAGGTACTCACCCAGCCCATGTCGATAATGTCGTCCGCCGCGCGGATGGAGTCGAGGTCGTGCCCGCACAGCAACTTGCCCAGAGACTTGCCGCTCCGGACCGAGCCGGGGTNGTGCTCGAGGCGGCGTTCTCTGGGCGACCGCTGCAGCCGGCTGCCGTCCGCTGGGAGGAGCGTCCGCTGAGCGTGCATGCTGTGGATTGCCTGGGCTGCCTGCTCGATCTGGTCCGGCTTCACGGTGGTCCCGTCCATCAGGTGGCCGCCCGTCTGCAGTGGTTGGTTCTTGAGGTCNGCCGCGTGCTGGATGCCCGCCAGCGCGTTGTTGACCTTGAAAGTCGGGTCGATGGGGATGGGAGCCGGGAAGATGCTCTCCCCGGGGGCGTTGCCCACAGTGAAGACGTAGCTGGAGATGTCCTCGGTGGGAATTAGCAGGGTCAAGGTGCCGTCCGAGTCGGTTACCAGAGGGGTCCCGGACGGCCCGACGCGCACCGCCAGCCCGTTGGCTGTGATGTCGACCCAACCGTTGCTCTGCAGGAGCACCTTCTGGTTGGGCATGGCGCTGAGTGAGGCGTCCAGGACGGTCATGTGTACGGTGTAGGACTGGAAACTGACGTTCTGCGTCAGGGAGGGCGTGTAGAAGGGCGTGTTGGTCCACAAGCCCGTGGTGGTGTCCTGCATCAGCATGCTCAGGTTGCCACTGCTGTCGGCGACGATCAGCTGGAGGCTGGCACCGTCGGCCGACACCAGAGGCGAGAAGATGCCGCCCTGCCCGTTGGGTACCAGCGGCGCCGTAACCATGCCCACGCTGGGGTTGACGGCCGAGGCGAGCGCGTAGCCGACGCCCAGGGCCGTGTTGGCCGCAAAGATGGAGAGATCCTGCTCCGTCTGCGAGACGAGCAGCTCGACCACGCCGGTGAAGACGCCGTCGTCGGAAAGCGGCGTGCCCGGCTGGTTGGTTTTCACGGCGTTGGCAGCACTCCAGTAGTAAAGGCCATTCCCGCCCACCAGCAGGGCGGTGAAGTTGTTGGCATCGACGAATGTCGCCAGTGCACCTGCTCCGGCAGGGCATTCGAGCGCCACCTGGAACGGAAAAGCGGTTCCGGTCGTGAGAAACATCAGTTGCGTGGTGTCTGGACCACGGCGTTAGCTAAACGTCTCATCTTGCCTTTAAGATTGGAGTTCAGGTACTCACTCTGGATCGTATACAGGCAAAAGTAGCCTGTGCCAACCAACAGGTTTCCAGGCACGATGTTTATAATGGAGGACGCGTTTACAGGCAACGAGAGGTCCGACATGAGCTNCCAGTTGGCAAGATTGGCATCGACCTGGACGCGTCCCAGATCGGTAGACTGCTGCACCCTATCCAGGGGCACATAGGAGAGGATGAGCTGCGGATATGCTCCGCCGCCCGTGTCGTCCCCCTAGATTCCCAGCAGATTCAGCAGGCGCANATGTACCCCAAGACACGAGACGAGCAGTCTTACCAAGAAGATTCCTGAGATGCTGGTGGGACCTCCGCCGACGTTGGGAATGACATAGGNCTTGAGGTTGAGGGCCGGCTGGGTAACGTCGATCACGCTGGTTGCAATGGGCTTCAAGACGAGGAGATCTGTCTGTGGCGCCGCTCCGGCGCGGGCTTGGGCAGAGGGGGTTTTGGCAGCAACGGCGAGATACAAAGTAGAGTCGGTCGGGCTCTGGGTGATGTCAAAGGCTGTAACGGATGAGCCCGAGGGTAGCCCCAGGGCAGCTCCGAGATCAACCATGACCCGCGCCCCGTTGGCATCGTCCTTGAACACGTAGAACACGCCATTGGTGCCCAGACTGAACATCATCAAGGCACCATTCTCATCGCGAACTGTGGAGAAGGCATGTGACTGAGGCACCGCGACGGCCGCCACCTGCTGGGTCATAAGCTCCGCATCGAAAGGGGCGGTCGCCATGGTGGTGGTGTTGACTAAGTCTGAGAGACGACTTGCGNAAGTTAATCAGCGGGAGACGGGCTGGGTGATGGCAGCACTTTCAATATCGTGATGATGAGTGGCAGTAGATGGGCTTGGTACTGAACTGGCACGGAAGACTGGAGATTGAAAGAAGATGGCGATTTGACCGCCGTCATTTATGGAGAAACGGGTTCGGCGAGCCCTCTTCGAGCCCGGCCGCGGGGAACATGAAGGCATCCAGCAGCTGCTGTGTCCGGATTACCAGAAACTAGGTACCTAGGTACATGTAATGGCGCAGTCCAAGCTGTGGCAGTACGATGCACATGTGACTTCTGAGTCCTGACCTGAAAAATGCCTGCGGGAGGGTTGCAACTTGCAGGAGGCTGAGACATGCGGACGTACCATGTCCGAGCTATTGCATACCTAGGTACCTTAGATATCTGGCGCTAAACGCGCTCATTATCCCCGCTGAAAGCTGTCGATGTCGACCTCGGTGGTGTGGTGGTCCCATATTCGAATCAATAGGAATGCCTCAAACTATGGAGGGGCAGGGAGAGGTCTGATCTGAAACGTTAGTTCTTCTGCAGCCACCAGGGATCCGAGTATCTACGGCTCGTCCCATCGAGTCTCGGCCAGCCTATTATTCCCAGTTTCAATCCGAATGCGTCAACGACGTGGGGTCCAGACTTCACCGGTTCATCCCATCCAGCCTCCAGCAGCATCAATCAGCCAGCCATTGCTGCTTGTCGCCACTTTACCCCAACGAGATTCCACGGGAAACCCCGCAACAATGGCTAGAAGGGGCGATCCGCATGTACTCAGATCTCGGGCAAACACAACTAGTCCAGATGTTGGCTCGAGGGCTAGCATAGCCGCATAACATTGAACTATTGAAGCCACAGCGGCATCTGGACAGTGGACGGCTGAGCATGCACTGCATCGGGTGCGCAAACGAGAGGATCACCGAGATCGATCCCGAGGAGGGCGAGCCCACATACCAGGTAGGCCGTCAACTGCCGGGTTTACATGCTGCCATGGTGGTACATGTACCTAGGTATATAGGGCGCTCTCATGGAACACTCTTCGCACGTCCTCATGCCAGGAGACCACCGCCGCGGAACTGGTGCCATCTTCATTCCGACTGAGCAACCAGCAAGCCCCGTCGGCATCATTTCTTCCCTTGTCACCTAGCCAAACAAGCTTCTTCAACCTCCAGCACAGTCCACAGAGCCACCATGCCTCACCCGGGAAAAAAGCATCCCCATGTTCCCGCCCTGGGCGGCGACCATTTCAGGTCCAAGGGCCAGTTCACGTACGACCTCAGCGAACCCCGGCTCAAATCGGCCATCACTAGCCTGCCCGACGACCAGCGGCTCCTGGCTATCGAGAACTTCGAGCGAAAGCCCCTCGCTCCCGGCAGCGAAGAAATCCTCCAGCAGCTCAAGCGCTACAAGTCGGTCTTCCCGAACGAGGTCCGCGCCAAGTTGCAGCAGCTGCGCACCCGAGAAGCAAGCCGCGGCGCTCTCCTTGCCGCGTCCACCTTGCCGCGCGTGGCTCCAGCCGTGCCTGTCAGGGGGCTGGCTGGTACAGACGACAATGACCCGACCAGGCTGACCGTCTCGGTCAAGACGCCGACGGGAACTTTCAATGATGCAAGTGGATGCCCGATTATGCCCCCGTTGAGTGCATGTGCGGTTATTAACTTGTCGGCTCTGCCTACCCAGGTTCTCGCCCTCTCTCAGGGGCTCATCAACGCCTCGTTTGGCTATCTGTGGAAGCTCACTCCGGCGCTTCAGACTATCAACATTACCAACCAGTTCGGCAGCCTAGCGGCCAACCTCAAGGCTCCCCAGGTTTCCCTCACCGTTGTTCAGCCGGGGCCCCCCCTCTGGTACATGTGCGTAGCCCTGCTGCTGTCCGCGTGCCTCCAACTCGACGGCTACTGACGCTCAATGCCAACAGGAACTTCGACAATGTCGGAGAGCTCACTATTATCCAGAATAATGTGTAAGGGCACCATCCAGCTCTGGCCCCTCCACGTCGCAACACGCCGCTAACAGACCATTCTCGGTTTCCGCTTAGTCCCATCAAGATCTCCACCGCTGGTTGGGTCTTTGTCTTTGCCGTCAACATCTCCATGAGCGGCGTGGACCCGAACTCGGCTGCGGGCAAGGCCATCGCCGAGCAGATCGATAACCCCGGCGACTACAGCATCAGTCAGCTGTATGCCGACTTTACGAGTAAGCACATCTTGTCTTTTGACTTCTGGGTGTGACAACGATGAGCTTCAGCGGCTGACGGACAAATGGAATTACAGCGGCCGATATCACCAATCCTCGGTATGTCCAGATGATTTGAGGCAACCAACAACTCCCCAGTTGTCCACTTCGCTGCTGGTCACGTCCCCTGCGGCGCAACCGCTGTAATTGCCTAGGTACTGACCCCCGGAATAGGTTCGATCTCAGCAACTTCAACGGCTACCAGTGGCCTCCCGGCACCTTTCTCTACTTCCAAATGTTCGTCCTCCAGTGGCTGGCCAGCTCCGCCTCGGCCCAGGCCGGCACCATGGCCTACACAGTGACGACGGCGGATCCGAACGCGGCCTACCCGGCGGCGCCATCCTTCCCGCCCACGGACCTCATCTTCCAGTGCATGCCGTACTACGCGGCCGGGCAGACGCAGCCGACTGAGGGTCTCGGGGCGGCCGGCGACAATAACATGCTGCTGTACCTCGAGATGGCCAACAACACACCGCCGCCCAAGGAGCGGAGTCTGGCCTACAGCGGCAACTGGGTCACGCCGTCCATCCCGGGCACCATGTGCATCTCATCTGACGTCTTCTGGGGCGACTTCCTGCTCAGCGGCACCAACACGCTGGGGCCGCTGCTGACCACCATCAACCAGAACACATGGGTCGAGGCCGTCGCCTGCACCGCTGACTATTGGGGTGCCTCGTGGTCGTGGACCATCGGGGCGCACTATCCCCATGATGCCGACTTTTGGGCCTGGTCGCCCAAGTCGGACCGCACCGGCTGGACCTGGACGCAGTCGCAAAGCCAAAACGCCAGAGACTACAGCTCGCCGGGGTGTGAGGCCACGTCGTCGGTGTCCAGTAAGATTCCGGACTCTAAAGCGTGCGCACTGGAATCATCATGACTGACAAAATCCTTTCCCTCTCACTGTAGCATCGTCCACCAACGACATTACGATCGTTCCTGGCTCAAACACCGTCACCGTCTCGGGCCTGACGACTGCGTATTTGGCCTGCGACGATGAGGTGATCGGTATCAACACCAGCGGGTGGTAAGCATCGTCATGGGTTCCAGCAAGCATGCACAGCACGACTGACGATTCCAACCTCACCATCAGGGGCCAAGTGCAGAACAAGTGGTCCTTCACCATCGATGCCATCTCCATCCTCAACGGCGGCCTCCAGCTGCAGGTCACCCTGCCCCCCAAGGACGCGGACCTGTGGAACATCTCGACCGACGGCGGCGAGAGCTCGATCGCCACGGGCATGGACCTGTCCGACAACGCTAACCACTTCGCCTCCTGGCTCACCCAGTTCAACATCCGCGGCCCTGCCCTTGCGCTGCAGTCGCAACTGAACAACACGGCCAAGTTCGTCTTCCCGGGCGCCGGTACCATGTTGTACAAGAACCCCGTCTACAACAACGAACACGACCTCATGGTTGAGGCGCACCATAACGGGTGGGTTCCCCTGTCCTTCCGAGTTGCAAAGTCTTTATTACTCCACCCCCCTATCCGTGCTAACAACTGGTGCTAAACTACAGTGTTACCGACTGGCTTGGACGCAAGCCGGTGAATGTCAGACTTCCCCAATTTTCCTAGGGGTGGGAGATTTCCGGATGTCGAGATTGTTTTCTGCAGGGTCGTGGGGGCGTGATTGGATCGATGACGCCTTATCCATCTGAGAAGAAATGGTCTACCGTCTCCTTCGCTTGTCCGCACACGCACTGGCTGTCGATGTTGCCAGAGGCCCAAACAAGACCCGATAGGCCCATTCCTTTCCTAAGCACGGAATACATTGCGAGGGCTGATAGCAACCCGCCCGCCGCGCAACCCAATTAGTGACTCGGACTGGCCCTCTTGCCTAGGGAATACCCGGCCACCACGCAAAGTGACAGTCCCAATGTGGCAAGTTTTACAACCGAGCGCCACCAAAGCTATCAGACAACCCGCACCTCTTGAGAGCACAACTTTTCTGGTACCCAGGCGTCTTAGTAGTCCGCGCCCCCAAAGAGGTATGGGAATGCTTGCCTGGGCAGACAGTACGGCGAGGCCAAGGCTGGCCTTTGCTGGTGCTCCTAGGAGCACGGTTGTGCGGTTGAGGGAACAGTGGACGCAGCCGGGGCTCCAACGGAAGAAGGGCTAGACGAGGGTTGGAGGCCAACACAACTGGTGTTCGGGCTGTCCACGACGGTATAAATTTCTGCAACATACGTAAGACAAAGGAAACAAGGTTGCATGTCAAGAGGCGGGAGGACTTACGGCTGCGAGTGACCCGGCCCTCGATATCTCGGATCTCGAAGGTAATCGATGTTCCGGCGGCAAGGTTTGCGAGCCATGGCGTTGGGGACGATGTGAAGGTTCCGACAAGTTCGATTGGCGGGGCACCGAATTGGCCCCCGGGGATCACACTCAACAAGAGTCAGCTTCAAATTAGGCACCTAGGGAGTTCCCAAATCGCGTGAACAGACCTGATGATTACCGGGGGGGCGGTGGCAGCCCAAGTGATCAGAGAGGTCTCGCATTGCACAACCGGAATCCTAAGGCGCCGCAACACAATTGTTAATTTAGTCCACAGCAATTCAGCCCGTCTGGGTCGCTAACTGACGGAACGCTGATTCCTGGGTCGCTGAGTGCCTGACCGTTGATGGTGATGGCAGTCGCCGCAAGAGCGACGAGACGAGCAACGCGTGTGAGCATTGTGAGGGCCGAGAGCAAGCGTGGAGGATTCAACGGGGTCGAGGAGAGAATAGATCCCAGCGTAGGACATACCACGGTCGTTTGGGGCATTTTAACGGTCAGTGTAACAAACACATCGAGCCTCACAATACGGGCAAGGCATGACGCAGGTGAGATGACTGCGCCACTTCTCTCACATCTATTGGCTTTGTTGTAGTACTCATCCTTGAATATGGTCGGACCATGTCGCCACATATCCCGTATTGTCTCCGACGTCAGCTCGTTCCGTCGCCGGGAGTGAGACAGCCAGTCACCGATGATGTTTGCGCATCTCGTTTCTCACACAGATTACGATGTTTCTTCTTACCTCATGCAGGGAGGTAGGTAGTTTATATATATATATAGGACGCGTTATGACACCCATACGGAGTCGCTCCAGCAAGCCCTCAGTATACACAGTCATCACCCTTGTTACCAAGCCGAACCCTAGGGCAGATCTTTGTGGAATATGTCGTTGAAAGGGGCTATTTACCGAGGCCGGCCCAGGTCCTGGTTGCATAGTCCATCCCTATTTCAGCTCGCTCCCCCACTCTATGACGAGCGCCAGGGGAGTCTGGCGCCCTCTGCTCTTCGAAGACGCCGTTGGAAATGGGTGATGTCAAGGCCAATGTGACAAGTAATACTCTCTGTTCCTAGCTTCTCGGGTCATTCCTCAAGGCAGCGGCGCTGCTGTCTCGGTGTACCGCTCGGGGGTATAGTCGAGGCGGCCTGAGTAGGCCAATCCCGTGCCATCCTCGAGACTTTGTACGTAGTTCTTTGCCAAGCCAGCGAGCGTCTCTTCCGAGCACCTCATAGTCATAAACGCGTCCCTAAAGCCGTTTAATGCGGAGCTTTTTTGATTCATCGACGCGATGAAGGTGGACTGCGCCTCAGCATTAGGCAGTGCTCCGTGAATGGCCCGGACGAAATGAGCGCGCAAGATGGCATTCTCGGCGTAGAGTTCCTCGGACCACGAAACGTCTTGAATGAAGATGGGGTATTCATAGAGGAAATAGAGCGGTCCGGTAAAGGCGTATTCAAAGTCAATCAGACCTGTGAGCCTGGGCCCTGAGCCATCTGGCGAGTCTAGAAACAGCATGTTTTGGCCGTCGAAATCGGCGTGGATGAGGCAAAACGGCGGTTGAATATAGGCCTGATCGGTTTGCGCAAGAAAATGCTCGATCGTGGTCCTGGCTTCTTGGAGAGGATCCTTGAGGATAGGGGATTCAGAGGCTGGCACTGACAGGCTGGGAGCGGGGAGGAAAGACTGCATATATTCGGAGGTCGAGTGGAATGGGCCTTTGGGGTGGTCAAAACAGGGGCTGATAATGGGCCCGACGCCATGCTCGTCCAGGGATCCGATCTGGTCGAACTTGAGGGAGGAGAGCTGTGCAACAACGGAAGCCATCTGCGAGAGCGCCGACTTCTTGCTATCGAGCGACAGGTCATCCCAGATCTTGTTGAGGTGTCGACCGGGCATCCTCTCCATCAGAACGACGGGAGCTCCAATATCGTTGTCGGGATCCAAGTCGTAGTAGTAGATTTCGGGCACGGGAATCGACGAGAAGCGCTTGAGGTATCGTGCTGTAGCGATCTCGCTGACAGACTTGACCCGTGTGTTAAGGCGGTTGAAGCGTGCAATGCACGAGAAGTTGGCTTGGATGAGGGAGGGTGGCGTAGTGTCTGTGACCTCTTGTGGTTGGAACTGAAGGGCGAAAACCTCGTGGCTAACTCCGCGAGTGAGTTTTTTGGCGGTAGTGCATTTGGCTTTTAGCGCTTTGCTGGCGTAGTCCATGAGCTTGGTTAGGTCGAGCTCGAGTTCGGGCGGCTCGTCCGAGTCGTAGGACTCGTCGGCGCTGGAATACGAAGACATGGCGGTAAATGTTGGCAACGATGCGGATGTGGGATGGCTCGATGGGCATTCGGGAGAGAGAGGTGAAAGAAACAGCGGGGAACGAGAATGCGGCAGAAAACAATAAGGCACGCATCTATTTGTATTTTAGGCAGACTGACGCCGGAAGGCACCTGTAGTCAGACTTCTTCCACAGGCATCAGCAACACCAAGACCAACAACAACCTTCTAATTCCATCAATTTGGTGATGTTTTGAGCTGCTCAATTGCTTCAGTACCCCCGCGTGGCGGTTCAACACATTTTGGGGAGTGGAGCTCAAAGGCTGAAGCAACAATCCTTGCAGTGGCTCACCCCTGGCTCACCCAGCCCGCTTAAAGCAACCTGATGTGGCCATCACCACGTTCACATGTTCATTCACTCAGGAGGAAGGATTGTCAACACTGCAAGATCCAACGAAAGAGGCATTAGCGTGTCCTGTCATTGTTGCTCGATGTGGGTCGGCCTGATGCCTGCGACCGAAGACGAGCTCCATTCCAAGTCCAGAATACACACCAGCGGAAGGATTCCGTATTCCGGACGCTCCTGATGACATAACGCACCTCGGGCTACTCAGACGGCAATGCTACGCTGTATGTTTCATCAACAAGTCATGGCTTTGCCCCCCCGCAGTGATGCCGTGGTGGGTGTCGCATGCCCCCGAAACGAACCTTGAACGCCATGCGACGGCAGCTGTCAGATTCCGCCGACTAATGCAGTGTAGCACACCCTTGCCAAAGCAAACCTGGTTCGGCATTCGGCACGATCCGGGGCACAACCTTGGGTTCAGTGCAACATTGCCTGCCAGCCCTTTGGGTCGCCGACCATGAACCGAATATCATCGGGTACATCTGTACATCATATAATTATGTACTAAATTAGCTGACGTGACATCTCGAGGAGCGCTGGGTAGTCGGGCAGATGAGTTCCTCCGATCGCCCCGCCCGCACCGCCGCTACTGTCAACCTGCTGTTGATCTCTTGAACGGATACGACTTCGCGGGGTGTGGGCCGCGACCAATCGTTGGGCCATGGCATGGGCCCATGGCCTGGATCATGATCTCGTTCAACGCGGAGAAGTAGTGGAGACTGACAAAGTCCCCTGCCGCTGTTTGAGCAGGGAACGGGCCAGGGCCTTCACGCACGAGCCTCCCAACTCCTCCTCCTTCCTTTTGGGTTGTCACCGTCTCACCTCCAGGCGCTCAGCCAGTGGTGGAAACGAACAGGGCAAGGGCCGGCCTGGGCAGAGGCACCAGAGGGCTCGATTGCGTTAGCGCGGGGCATGTGAAGAGCCATGAACCCAGGGGCTGACTCTCCCGGCCACATGGCTCCCCGCCTGTCAAAGCGGCTTGACAGATTGGGCGTTTTCTCGACCCTCAAGGATCCAAAGCTCCGGCCCATGGGCGGGTTTACCAACGGGGCAGGCCAGAGCGCTGGAATGGGTTAACTGCTCGTAGGCATGTGCCACGCGATACGAATATATCCTCCCCTTGGCTACCCAGATGTTCCACCCAAGTGTCCGGTCCATGTCGATCTCCCAGTCTTTCCCGCAGTGCCAACGTCCCACCGCCCAAGGTGTGCATCGCAGCCGACCACCGCATGTCCACAGTGTCCGTCGACCTCGAAGGTCGTTAACCCACCTCCTCGACCACCCAAGCAGCCTCTCCCACCCCCAACATGAGGTCTGCGCCTCCCGAGGTCATCGCGACATGGCCGAAACCCAACTACGTCAACCCGGAGACCCGGGGCCCTGATCTCATCGTGGCCGGGCTCATCACCCTGATATTCGCCATCATAGCTCTCATCCTGCGCCTCTATGTCCGACTCAGGATCATACGCAAAACCGAGATCGACGACTGGTTCATGGTCGTCGCGACAGTGATTCCCTCCTTTCCCAAGTCACGTTCAAGAGAGTGTGTCGGTGGCTAATCCCATCCTCTTTCCATCCAGTTCTTCACGACCGGAGCCACCATCAGCATCGTGCTGGCGTTCTCGCGGTACGGCTGGGACAAGCACGTGTGGGACCTGACGTTGGGCATGTTGGTGACGGGCCGCAAGGTCTCGTTCGCGACGCAGTTCTTCTTCATCCCGGCCACGCTCCTCACCAAGATCTCCATCCTGCTCAGCTACCTGCGGCTGGCGCCCCCCAACACCATGTTCCGGCGTCTGGCCTGTGAGTGCTCCCCGCCCCGGTTTCATCCCAAGTGGATGAGGCATCGTGGACAGCTAACCCAACAATCAACCGGGCAGCCATCGCGCCATGGTTCATCGGCGCAAACATCGCGGCATATTGGATCGTTCTCTTCACCGAGTGCAAGTACGTCTGCTCCACCACCTACACAACCCAACCCCTGAAACTAACCACCCCAGACCCCTCCCAAGCTACTGGGACCTCACGCGCACAGCGCACGACTGCCTCGACGAAACGCCCATCCTCTTCTCCTACGCCATCCTCAGCGTCATCTGGGACTTTTTCGTCTGGGCCCTGCCCCTGCCCACCATCTACCGCGCGAACCTGCCGCTGGCCCAGCGCCTCGCCATCATCGCGCTCTTCAGCGTCGGCCTGTTCGTCGTCGTCGCCGCCGCCGTGCGCATCTATTACCTCGACATTGTGCTGCGGCAGACGTACGACGTGACCTGGGAGGGCGCGCACTTGTGGGCGTGGGTGGCCGTCGAGGCGAATTTGGGGATTATTTGTGGGTGTGTGCCGTGGCTGAAGCCGTTGGTCAGGCAGTGGAGGGCGAGGGGAAATAGTGCCGCTCTGGGGTCGGGCGGGAATGGTGGGAGTGGGCCTGGGGCCCCGCGGAGTCGGCCGCTGCATCCGGACGCGGTGC
>FJWA01003855.1_pt1 | contig 13198 bp, 9 predicted proteins | sample 1011891 | NCBI WGS metagenome assembly FJWA01 (sample SAMEA3912450, study PRJEB9761) | metagenome | biome: forest; material: soil | place: USA | collected 2011-06-22 | depth 0.1 m
GTCGGGGGTCGAGGCGTTGGTTTGTGGCATTGTGATAATATAGGATGGGCGAGGGAATGAAATGATTACCTGCTAAGCACATTGAAGCACCTGGTCTGCATGCCCATTGTTCCCTCTCGTGCTTGCGATCATCACCATCTGTGACACTGCGATCCCGCGCTCCATCCTCCTTGCCTTCGCCCTCCACGGAATAGATGACCTCAAACCTCTCACACAAGACCATGCTCTCCTCTCCAAACTCGTAACCCCCGTCTTGGCCCCGATAAAACTCAATATGCCCCAATCGGTACGCCTCATAGTCTCCTTCGGCCTCGGCCAGTGCGAATTCTTCTTGGACCTCACGGAACCGGCACTGCACGAACGATGTCGTCCGCATCAGCGCCCGTGGCGCCCCCTTGCCGTCGAGAATCACCGACAGATCGCCCACACCCCAGTACAGCGCGTCAGGCACCGGCCAAGACGTCGTGGCCGTCTTTTCCCCCTGAATCGCCAGGAGGAGGCGTTCGTCGGCAAGGGCCGGGGAGGTACCGCCAAAGTTGAAGACGTCTTTAGGTGCGGGGAGGACGCGGCCGAGGTCGGCGGAGGCTCTGGCGATGAAGGCGACGATGTCGAGGCGGGCCGGGTCGATGGCGGACATTTTGAGCAGCGTGCGGGAGCGAACAAGGAGGGTCTGGTTTTGCTGTGAAGAGCGCATAGCTCCAGGCGTGCGAGGGGATGCTGATGAATGGAGATAAGACTCAGGGCGACTTTTGCTGAGCGCGACCGTATTTTATCTTGTCTCTAACGATTGGCTCACTTTTCGGCGAGACGAATCCGGGAAGCCAAGAGTCGCAGTTTTGTCTTGCCGGACCCGCGCCATGTGCGACCCAGGGCGGGAGATATACGAAGGGGAGTTGAGAACTTGAAGCTTCCCCCTGCTTGCCAACTGAGGAAGTGCGGATAGTTATTGATCCGGGGTCTACCCCCCACCCAAAGATCCAGCCTCTTCGGGTTACAGACCGAGGTCACTGCCTCTTGGAGTGGTATTGTGGTGCCTGCCCGCTCCCGTGGAACCTGGGGATGATGATCTCGTGCGGTAAATGACGGGAGGGCAAGACGAGACCTCGGACGTGGAGATTGGTCAGATAACAGACAACTAACTATTTTCTTCCCTTTTTGTTGTCGTGCTTGTCTGGGGGGTTGTCTCCCTCATCATTTGGCGCATGGTTGGTTGAAGGTTTGGGGCAACTTCCCGGGTCCCTGCACAAAGTTCGCCGCTGTGGCTAACAGGTAGGACTGTACCTCGAGACCTACGCAAAGAGATTTGTAACTTTCTTTATCAGAATCTTTACTTCTATTCCTTGCATCATTAAGAATGGCTACAAACCTAGATTCTCAGAACTTGTTTTTATCCATGTTCTTTCTCTTTGCCCATGCGTGCATCTATCAGGGGATGACCGGATCGGACTCTCCATTTCCCCCCAAACCCAACCTCAGGTCGGAATGCGGGTGCTCAGGCCTTGAACCGCGTGCCAAGAAGTCAAGACAGCTGTTGGTCACAGCGACGGGTGGCACCCAGGCCGACGACACGTGCCTGGTTTTCGCGTTCTCTCCCCACACTCCGCCGGCAAAAGTCCTCGAGACTCCGCGACACCCATCCGTGGATAAGACACCAAGAATAGTTTGTACGGTCATGCGCAGTCGTACAGCACCCCTCGACGCGAGGGCCTCGGCCACAAACACTGTGGCCGCCAGCGCGGCCCTGGGTGCGGGCTCGACCGGACGCGACGCGATCACAGGACGCGCTCGACCAGATGTTCCATGTACAAGGGCATCTCGACCCCGTGATGTGTCGATTTTTGAGTACTTTAACCATGGACGCCGCCATCACGTCCTCATGTTATCCCTCAAAACCGCTGCCTGCGTCGCTCCTCGAATCGATGGACCCAAACAGCTCCAAGACAGCCTGGAGCCCAACACTGGCGAGGTCTCGATCCCATCTGCAGCGAAAACTCTCTGGCGTGGACAACCGCCATCACGCGGGAATGGGATCTCTTCCTGAAGGAACCTACAATCGGGAGTCACCTCCATGAGGCGACCCTCGGCGTCCATTATTTGGCTCGGCAGCGCTGGATTAGGCAGCTGTTGGAGATGAGTAAGGGCCCTTGCACGACCCTGCCCCCGTTGTCCCGAGTCCATGCCACCGTGGACCGCCCTGATGTTGCGCCCAAGATCCAGATGGCGATGCCCGTCACGGGTTTCCCACGGGCGTCTCTCGGCGATGTGGTCTTTGTTTACCTACCTCATTGAACTCGCTGATCCACCCAGGCAATCGGCAAGCCGTCTGTTTTGTGGGTGGTGCGGGCGGGTTGCTTGGCAGCCCAGAGTTTGCACCTTCAACGGGAGGACGCAGTGGGCCAGATGTGGACCGTGCCCGCTGGGATGCCCATCCACCTGCCACAGGCCATCGCCAACAAGACGCGGCGGCCAAAGGGCCGAACCAACCTATGCCATTTACCGTTCGACCCGGGACGGGAGTTTGGCGCACTGCAACAACCGTGGACTTGGCCGTTCCGGGTGACTCACCACCCCGATCTGCCACGCTGCCATCCGCGTCATCTCAACCACCCCCACCCTCCCCGGCACCGTGGTCCCCGGCAATCACGGCGATTCTTAACGCCCTGTATCGCCCTCCGTACCCGGCTGACGAGACCCCCGCCTGGTTCGAGATCGAGATCGCGGGCGTCTTGATGACGGGATGAAGTCCACACAGAGGCGCAAGGCGGTGACGACACTGGTCAGTGCCTGACGTGGTGCATTGATCGTCGTGGAGGCTGCCCGTCATTGGACGTTGCTCCCTGGCGTTGGCGGCTCCCCACCGATGTCCAGCGAACCAAATGAAGCTGTAGCACCTGCTGAATCTGGAGCACGGCCGCTGGGTCCGTCCCGGCTCGGCTACGGCGGGGAGCCGCCAGTCGCCCTAGTCGAGCCCACTCCGGCCACCCCTGGAGGCCTGGAAAGGGGGGCAGCCGGCCGCCGCGCCGCGACCTTGGAGATGGGCTGCCGCCGTGGCCGATGCTGCGCTGCGGCAAAATTCGCGGAGACTGTAGGTAATAAAAATTACTACTTTCCGGGTTTGCAGCGATGTCGGCATCTCTTGTTATTGTTCCTCCACAAGGCGGAGATCTGGCATGGCACATCTCTCCCCCCTTGCAGAAAGATGGCAGCGCTGCAGAGAGGGTTGCGCAGTGCCGCTGTCAGATTCGGCCAAGATACAGCAGGTACAGTACTGTATGCACCCCCTGACTGCCCCCTGCCCTGCCAGCTTCTCTTCCTGGGCAGCCCTGCAACGTGGCCGACGGCGTGGCCCTTTGACGGGCAAACCTCGCAGCCGTCCACCAACACGCGTCCCCGATGAAGCAGCTTCCTGAATCGTCCATGATGGCGGCGAGTGAGTCGCAACTTTGCTGGTGTCCACAAACACAGAAGAGCCTGGCGCCGAGATCGGAAGTTGCCGGCAGTCTCTGCCCTGCTTAAACGACCCAAAATTGGCCCGATTGGTCGTAAGCGCCCACGCCCTTTGGAGAAAACCCCCGCCATCGTGTGAATGAATCACAGCGTCCGGCGGGCAGCCCTGATGCGGCTCTCACGGCGCACCCGGCAGTACGACTCGGCCGCCATCGCTCTTATACCCTGCACACAGCATTGGGAGCCGGCCGTCGTGGCAGTGCCTGCACGGCATTTACAGGCTGAGAGCGGTGCAGCACACCCGGCGACCCGACCCCCCGAGCCGAATTCTTCCCCCGGCCCCCGATGGCATCGCCGGTGCCAGCGAGCGGGCCACGGCTCCCTTCGCCGGAGCCTCCGAGTCGGCGCATTCGGTCCCTGGAACGTCTCCCGACCGAGTTGCTGCAGCCCATCGCCGAGGGCCTGGTCCCCGCGCGCCCCCTGACAACCCGTTTTGCTCTGCGCGCCTCGGGCACCTGGGAGTTCCGTGATGCAGGCCACCAGTGGGCCGACTGGCTCGCCTGCCACAACAACCTGCTGGCGTTCGCCCAGACATCGCGGCGTATGGCCGCCATCGCCAAGCCCCTCCTCTACCACACGCTCGTCATCCCCACACCACGCGCGCTGGTCACGCTCTTCCGCCGCATGGACAGCCACGTGACGGTGCGTCCGTGGATTCGCAGCATCAGCTGCCTCGTCAACATCGCCGGCGCGGTCACCGTCGACCAGGTGCATCATGAGTGGCGGAGACAGACTGGAGGTAGGATCACCGCTGGCGCATGAGCCAAGGGGTGTGCTAACGAGTGCCAGTGAATTGGGACACCCCGCCCGACCAGCCCTACGACAATGCCATCGCCTTGGAGCTCCTCAAGACCATCCTCCTGAATGCACCCAACCTGCGGGATTTTTTGCTGGCCTCGCCAGACCACGAGCTTGGCCAGGGCGCCCGTGAGGGCGCCGACCTGCTGCTGACGGGTTTCCGCGATGCCATCATCCGCTACCGTACCGAGAACTACGCTCCCGTGTCGGAGCGGATCCTTGACTTTTTCCCCTTTGGCCTCGTGCGGAACCTCACGTCCCTGCGCATATACTGCCACAGGGAGGACAGCGAGCGCCAGCTGACGCTGTCCCGCATGCTCGCCGACTACGCCGTCGAGGCCCTGCCGCTGCTGACACACGTGAAGACGCTGGAGCTCTGCTGCGCGTCGGCCGACAGTGTCTTTGTGCCGCCCACCGTGCTTCCACCGCTCCCACACATCGAGCATCTCCGTTTCTACGGCAGCCACATCCACGAGCCGAGGCTAGTAGCGCTGTGTCTTGCCTGCACCAACCTCCAGACGCTGGCTGTGCACTTCGAGGCGAGCTCGACAGACGAAGACCGCGATCTGCTCCCGGAGGGCAAGACGTTAAATGATGCGCTGGCCGGGTTGGCCGGGTCATTGCGGACACTCGAGCTGGTTTCGCTTTCGGAGGGGCATTACCTGACACGCGGGCAAGAGCGGCCGAGGAAACCGGAAAACCACCGGCTTCGGTGCATCCCGGAGCTCACACGGCTCGAGGCGCTGACGTTGGACTACCGGGGCGTCTTTGGTACGCTGGGAATCCTTGAGGAGGACGATGGGGAGCGGCTCTGCCAGCTCCTTCCGCCATCTCTCGGCGACTTCACGCTGGTCTGCGAATGGGGCACCGCCGGGGACTGGAAGCAGAGCTACCTGGCAAACCTGGACATGGTGCTACACGGCGTCGAATGTCTTTGTGCGAGCAAAGCCCACCAGCTGTCGAGCATCTCGCTTGCAATACACTCGTGGCCGGCAGAAAGCCGGTTCCACAAGCGCTTCAATCGGGAAGTGGAACAAGCAAGACAGCGCTGCGCCAAGGCCGGTATCATGTTCCGGACCTTTGATCTGCTGCCTTCATACCAGGACGAGGACGAGATCACGACTGCCGAAGATGACGATAGTTTCGAGGAAGAGATGGCGGAAGACGAGTCCGAGGACGAAGAATTCGAGCTGGCTCCCGTCGTTGAAGATGAACTCGAGTTAGAAGAGGAAGACGAGGCGTCCGAGTACTACTTTTCGGGCGACGAGGAGTCGGATCCGGAGAGGGAGGCACGGCGGCCGCCGACATTCAACGCCTTCCTGCAACGCCTCGGGGAAGATCACGGGCATAGCCTGGATGAGCTCTTCTATGCCTATCACGAGGACCGATGGGACGAGTATCTCTTTTGATGCTGGAGGGAGGCTGGCTCCTCGGGGACACCGGTACATGGATGTGACCCTCGCCTGGTCTGGTTTCAATTCCGAGCAGCCTCGACCGCTGCCCTTCTCGCGGGTTCCCTCACGAGTGCTTGTCTCAGCACCGGGATAGTTTACACCATGGTTGGGCTTCATCAACAAGACCCGCCTACGCAATATGGAGAGCCTCTCGCCTCCAGTTCTGGGGCGAATTTTTCCACGAATGCGAGGATCGGGAGTGAGTGGCCTGTGGGCCGTGTGTCACTTGGAAAACCCTGCCGGAGGGCCTGAGAAAGCACTCGGTTTGGAGTGAAATTGGATTCACCAACAGCTTCCAGTTTGACGTGAGCTGCAACTGCCGAGTGAAATTGGGCGGTAGCATCTCGACCTGAAGGCCGTCAAACACCAAGTTAGATGACGGGGTGGTCTCCCAATGTTTTTGAGCAGCGTTATGGCTGGAACCGCTGGCACATGGTTGTGCTTTTATACCCCAGCCGATACTGGCTACGACATAATTCTACGCGGTTAAATTCACCTCTCGATGCTCACCCAGCAGGACACTCGGTTAAACTCGACCTAACCAACGTGGCCTCATCTAGAACGCACCTCCCACTGATTGCCGATGGTGTCGACGCAGGACCCAGCTTTTCGTGGGCCCTTGTCGCTTTTTCCGGCGATTCCCTGGCCTCTCCTGATGACGACAGCTACCCCTGAATGGCAGTGCCATGCCTGGCTCATCCATACCACTTTATCATGGCTGGCCGGATCAGTGTCCCCGTTGCTCAACTCGGCCCTTTTCATTTAGAACATGTAGCTGCCGCGTACCCTCCCCACACTTTGCACTTTACATTTGCCGGATCGAGGACTCGGTGCCCGGGATTTAACCACGACTGACGATCAAAGCTTCATGGCATCTGCACTCCACACTCAGCCGCTGTCCACACCCTTTGCCCAGGCTTCCCACCGTGTCTTTCGATTACCGAGACGGGTACAGACGAGAGGACTGCTCGGGACCTGCAGCCAAGACTTCTGGACTCCTGGTATGTAAGGGGGGCGGCGTCCGTCGTGGGCCAAAGGACTGACAGAATCAGCCTCGTCCAACGCCCTAGGTAATTATCCCAACTCATCACCGCGGCAATGCCAACAGACCCATCGACACGCCATATGGCCCTGGTGGTGGCCGCAGCCTCCATGGTTGCCGTGGCCCGGGGCGCCTACCCCCTGACGACGGATTCAAACTGCCAGTGCTACAAGACCAACGCAACGACCACCAACTACTTCTCGCACCACCAGTTCTTTGACTTCCAGTCACTCCAGGAGTATGTAAACATTCCCCAGCCGATCAACGACTTCGACGCCAACGCCCTGGCGGCGCCGGCAAGCACCTTTTTCGCAAACTCCAACTTCACCAGCTCGTGGGTCGTAATGAACTGGAACAACACGGCGCTGCTGGGTCTCAACGACAGCACCGTGAATGACGCGACTGTCAAAATGGTCAACAGCCCCAACAACCTCTACATTGAGCGGGATGACCAGCAACAGCAGTCCACCCACCTAACCCTGCGGACCGTCCGGCACGACGGCTTCCAGTCCTCGGCCGAGTTCGAATCCGCCAGCCAGGGGTACCAGTTTCTCTCGGTTCGCATGCGCGCGCGCACCAAAGGCGCCGCGGGGGCCATAGCCGCCATGTTCACGTACCGACCGCCGCCGCAGGTGCACGACACAGCGCTCGTGCAAGAGGCCGACCTGGAAATCCGCACGCGCGACCCCCCGACGTATATACAGTACACGAATCAGCCAGCGTGGAACAGCACGAGTGACATCCCCGGCGCCACACGCAACGTGACACTGCCCGGCGGGAGGAGGTGGAGCGATTGGGCCGACTACAGGCTGGACTGGACTCCCGGGAGCAGCACCTGGTTCGTCAACGGACAGCTGGCCAGCCGGATTACCCTCCAGGCCCCACGAGACCCGGCACAGGTCATGTTTAACACGTGGAGCGATGGCGGGAGCTGGTCCGGGGACATGCAAGTCGGGAGCCAGGCGTACATGCAGATCCGGTGGATCGAGATGGTTTATAACAGCACAGATCCGGGGACAGTGAAGAGCGGAGGATGCAAGAATGTGTGCAGCATCGACGAGACGAGCAAGGTTGGCACGCCGGTGCTCATGACAGGAGGTGGGTATACTCTGCGTGTCGTGACCCCTTGGTGGTGCTTCTTGCTGATGGTTTGTTTGTTTGTGCGGTAGGGCAACAGGGCCAGCCCCAAGGATGTGCCTCGGCCAAGTATGGTCAGTGTGCCGGAAAGACGTGGAACGGCTGCTTGAGCTGTGCGTCGGGCTCGAACTGCCGGTATCAAAACGACTATTACTCTCAGTGTTTATGAGGTGGCGAGATCCTGCGTTAATATTCATCTACCTTGAGCGTCTCCTACGTCCCCATGTTCCATCGCCAGTGATGACAAGCTTGTGCGTTTGACCAGCGAGCTTATCGGTTCGTCGTGCGGCCTCGAAACAAAGGGGAAGGACGAGTTCCGAGTATGTCACAAAGAGTGTTTACTCAGCTTCGGTCGATAAATAAGGGCGGGGACATCTTAAGCTCCTTCATTGGCTGGGCGCTCTGCGGCATCCGCGGTTCAAGGTTCCAGAGGGCAGACTCTACATATCCAGCCTGTGTCCGTGGATTTGACGGCACGATCACCTGGGCTCCACGCCCGGAGCCGAGTAATTACCTCGATACGGGTATCAATTGACGAAACAAGTGCGAATTCCAATCTGGGGCCTATTCAACTGTCTACTCGTACATGTGGCCTCGCGCGGTTAACCTCTACTTCTTGAGAGCCACCGCCTCCCTCGCAGCCATGAGCTGCGGGTTCATCTCAGAGAGCTTGAGCACATCGGCGGCATGGACCAGTAACACGTTGTCCTGACCCATCTTGGCCAGCTCCTCCCCGCCCGCCAGACAGAAGCCCGCCCGCGGCTTTTTGTGCTTCTTCAGGGTGGCGTTGAATTTGTCCACGGCCGCCAGCCACTCTGGCTCGCTGCCTTGACCAAAGTTTGCCGGTAGGTTCATGCTGATACGGCAATCAAGACTACCAAGCCACACCACGTCGATGTCCGGCACCTCGGTTAGGATGGCGTCGAGGTTGTTGATACCCTCAAGCGACTCGATCTGGACCATGATGGCCGCCTGGTCGTTGACGTTCTGCCAAACGTCACGCTTCCCGTCGGCGCCTTGGTCCGTGAGGCCTGGGACGAGGCGGAATGGCGGCGCAGAGCGGGTGCCATTCTGCTGAGTACCAAACTTGGCTGCCGAGACAACGTGCTTGGCCTGTTCGACCGTCTCGAGTTGAGGGATGACGACACTTGCGCCGGCATCAAGGGCAAAGCCGATGGCCGCGTGGTCGTGACCGGGAACTCTACGTCTCGTTAGCTGGGGGGCTTTCGAGATCGTTTGCTGGGCACCGACCTGACAAAAGGGATGGTGCGGCCGCCGCTCATAAACATGAACTCGTGGACCATCTGGGGCTGTTAGGGACGCCCCAAAAGTGTGCAGCATCGTGGACGAACCGTGGTCATGGTCTCGACGCCGCACGAGGTATGCTCCCAGTCGATCCAGACGACGTCGTAGCCCATCGGGGCGACGAAGCGTGTGATGGGGATTGAGCTGAGGCCGGCGTAATATCCGATGAGAGGCGGAATCTTCTTCTCGTACGCATCCCGGATGGCGCGGCGAGCGTGGTGCGGCTGGAAGAGAGACGGGCCCATATATGCCTGCATTCCCAGAGGCGTCTTCGGGTCAGCCAGCGGGAAGTGGGAGCCCATGGCGTGCGGTTGGTTGATCGTGTTGGGTGTTGGTGATGCTAATTAAGTCCGGGTGGCTGGTAAGGTTGTTGACGGATGGAGGAAGCCGCACAACTCTCAGGTCCTGTTGGAGGAATGTTGCCGGACTGGCAAGGGCGCAGGCGGTTCTTATGCCAGTAAGTCGTCAAACCCAGGAGGGCCGTAATGGCCTGTCGACGTTCCCCACCGAGCTGCTCAAGGAGCTAAATCCTTACGCAGGAGCGGCCATTCATCGGGGCTGGGAATCGACCAAAATGTTCCTTCCCCGCGCGATGAGCAAGAATCCGAGATCTCCGAGAGGCAGAGAGGCAGGTTCTGGTAGGTGACAGAGGACGCCACCGGCTCCAACGATATCCCTGCTTTCCTTCCGTGTCTGCCGGATGCTATCAAGAGCAGCGAGCCGGCGACAAAGTCCAAGTCCTGGCCCGACAATGCCGCAACACCAAATGGCTCCATAGAACACTTCGCAGTTGGTTGGCCANGGTGACAACCCGCAACGGCTGAAGGAAGTGGCTCGGTGAACTCGTCGACGCTTGCCTTCTGTCAGTGCAAAGCATCTTCGAGCTTCAGGGTGAATGCTAATTCCGTTGCCACAGTCGGTTGACCACTCGGCAGATGCGAGTCGGAGGAGACGGGCGCTGACGATGAGTGAGACCCGAGAACCGGGTTTTATTAGGAAGGATGATCAGGAAGGCCGCTATCTCCACTGCATGCAACAGCCAAGAGGGGCTGCCGTCAGCACAAAGAAATTTTGGCGGCTTGGGCGAGGAGTGACGTTCTGCCCCCGCTTCATGGTGTGTTGGCGTGCGGCACAGCGGAGTGGATGGAATTTCGGCAAAAGTATGCCGAATCGGGAAAGTCTGCGGTGAGAAAAGGAGTGCGAACCACTGCGAAGGCGGTCAGGGGTTGTTGCGAGCCTCCAAGGGATCCATAGCATGCCTCGTCAAACGTCGGGCGTGGGAAGTCCATCCGAACACGCAGTCGATGAGGCTCTCAGGCTCTAAATTATGAGGCCTACNTTTCGGACCGTAGGCCCTGCCCCTCCCGGACCGTAGCACGTGACCAGCCCCATACAGAACCCCAACCCTTGCATGCCGGAACATCCGCGCCTCATATCCTTCAATCAATTCAACCATCAACGCAGTCAATGCTCCAACGCTGGCAATTTTCGAAGAGATTGAGCGACTCGATAAAATGGAATGCGATGCAATGCAACTGGAAGCAATTTAATGCGATAAATTTACTCGCGTTGTGCTGCTGAGTGCGGCGTCGCGCACGCTCAATTGAATTATAAGGAGAGCGCCGCTGAAATTATGGGGGAGGGCGCTGAATTTCGGGGTACGGGCGCTAAATTGATGGTGGGGTGGATGTTGGAAAGTGGCGGATGCAAGGGTTGGGGTTGAGCAAAATGTTGGCAGGGTTGGGTTTCTGTATGGGGCTGGTCACGTGCTACGGTCCGGGAGGGGCAGGGCCTACGGTCCGAAGAGTAGGCCTCCTAAATTAATACTCCGGACAAGGCACGCCACCAACCATCGCCCCTTGACCACCACACTGCTTTCCGAACGTCATGGTCCCAGAATGAGTGGACAGTGAGCTGTTGAGTGAGTAAATTATGTACATTCCAAGGAGCTGAGTTTCCGAATCCCTATTGCGGTGCGGTACATGCTTCATGCTCTGTTATTCTCAATCCCAGACACGATCAATCCCATCATTCCCCATGCGCTCCTGGCAGTGGCAGGTAATATACCAAGCGACCATATGATGCCGTATCCATGCTCAAACCCCACCCAACGCCAGACGCAACCCATCAAACCAGAACCGAAACAGCCCTCTCCCGATCCTCCTTGTCTTTCTTCATCTTGAACAGCTGCTTAATCATGTCCCTCTTTTTCTCCTTCGGCTTGCCCGCCACGCTCCCCGAACCATCCCCGCCGCCCCCCTCCTCAATCGACTTGAGGCCGGTCTTGGAGGAGCGCTTTGACGACCGCGATACCGCCGACCCTTCGTTCTGTCCTTGGCTCCGGCTGCTGCGATGACTGCGGCGGCTCCGCTCGCTCGCCGCCTCGCTCTCGCCGCCATCCTTATCCGTCTTGCTGCTCTTCCTCTCGGGAACTTCCACATCGGCCTCACGGTGCCGCCTGCTGCTACGATGACTTCGGTGTGTCCTCCTCGAGCGGTCGCTCCTCGCGCGACTGACCTGCGAGACTGAGTCGCACGGCTCGACCTCGCCCAGATCCCGGTCATGAATTTCTTTCAGCGCACGCTCCGCCTCCCGGCTCATCAGCTCGACATCGGCCGACTCCTCCCCGTAAGGCATGATGCCGCGCCGCCACGACTCAATGGTGCTCAGCTCCTCGACGTCTCCTAGCACCAGCGCTTCGTCATAGCTCGCGGCGCTCGCCCCAGCGGGAGGCAGGGCGGCCTCGGGCGCGACAGAAGGGATAGGGCGCATCTCCAACGGGATCTCGAGCGTCTTGGCGGGGCCGGCAGAGTCCTTGATGCGCTTCACAATCTTCCAGCCACCAAACATGACGATGGTGACGCCGACCGTCACGCCCGCACCAATCAGGAACTGCGGGCTGGCGAGCAGGGCAAACACGGCTGGGCTGCCGCCCTTGAGGAACCCGAGAAAGGCCGGGCTCATCTTTCCGAGAAGGGCGCTCAGCTCAGCGAGGGTCAGGGCCACGGCCGCCGCCGCTTGGGGGTTGCGCTGCAGGTTCTCGATCATGGAGCTCGCCGTGTGCTGCACGCAGTGCGCTTCCTCGAGGAAGTCCTCGATGCGGTCCATGAGGGTGAGGGCTTGAGTTTCTTGTGGGTCTCCAGGGTCAGAATGTGTGCGGTCGAGGTCCACGCGGGAGGCGAGGTCGGGCGGCATGTCGCCGTAGGCGAGGTTCAAGTCGATGGACTTTTTCCTGACAAGAGACGGGTCGGAACGTGGGCGGTGGACCACTTGGCACCGCTCTGGGGCGACGTTGGGGATGAGGGCGCCCGGAGTGGCGGACGGGGCGCATTGTGACTGGGATGCTGGGGGCCTCAGTGCAAGGGTTGGCCGGGAAAGTTGCATGTCCCGCGGTGCTGTTTCGGCGTATGGAGACCTGTAGGCCTTGGAGGGCGACGTCGCCGACACTTCCGAGTGCGTCTTGAGGTTGCCCTCGGTCAGAGCTGGGAACGGGCGCTCCGACGAGCGGGGCCGGTGCGATCGCCGGGAGACGCGGGTGTAGCGGGAGGAGGCGTGCGACCGGCCGTCGCCGTCGTCGTATGGTATCTGGTGGCCGAAGCCATCGCGGAGGGCTCGGCGGCCGTACGCCGCATCGGTCTCGTCGGCGTACCTGCCGCCGTGGTATTCGTCGTAGGACGCCCGCGGATCACCCCGTTGTGTGGCGTCAAAGGTTCTTGCACGCTGGATCCCTGCCCTCTCCGCCTTGACAACTTCTTTCCTGTCCCTGTAGGCTGCTCGGGCCTCTTTGAAGATGCTGACCAGATGCTTGCCCTTGGAGGCGTCAGCGTCGTGCGGCGTGGGTTGGGACCGCCCTGGGCGGCCAAAAGCGAGTGTGAGAGGCACCTACTGTGCTAATGACCTTCCCCGAGTTGTTGATGATGGTGATAATTTCTGTGGCGGGCATTTTGAACGGGGG
>FJWA01007483.1_pt1 | contig 13196 bp, 13 predicted proteins | sample 1011891 | NCBI WGS metagenome assembly FJWA01 (sample SAMEA3912450, study PRJEB9761) | metagenome | biome: forest; material: soil | place: USA | collected 2011-06-22 | depth 0.1 m
GACGGGGCCCGCAGCGCGCTGGAGCGGTTCCGGCTGTGGGGCCAGGCCAAGAAGCAGCAGGCCAAGGTGTCGCTGGCGGCGCCGAGCGCCAAGCCCAAGCTCGCGCAGATGGTGGCCGTGAACAACCTGAAGAAGACGGCCAAGGGCGACGCCAAGATCGCGCCCGAGAAGCGCGTGTACCTGCACGTCGAGGCCGAGTCGGCGACGGCCAAGGCCAAGATCCCCAAGGGCGAGTTCTTTTACTCGCAGGACTGGGTGGTGGGGAAGATGCTGGACGCCGCGGCGAGGGGGCTGCAGGTGCAGAATATCAACAACCAATCGAATTCTGAGGAGGACAGGCTGCGGGTTTTCCATGTGGAAGGGGGGAGGATGTTGGAGTTCAACGAGAAGTTGGGGACGGTGTTACAGAGCGGGAACACGGTTGTGTTGCTGAGAGGGGTCGGGCCACCGCCGGATTTGATCGAGGCTTGAAGGGGGGAGGGAATCACTTTTTTTTTCGGTCGGTTTAGCATAGCGCTGGGGGTTCAGCCACGGCGTTCACGGATAGATACCGGTCTTGGGGCGATTTCATCTCAACGACTTATTGCAAGCTTTGGGTAGCAGCAGCATGTCCTTGAATTCTAAATTGTACATTCGGCAACGGAGATGCTCAGAAGGCCCCGCCCGCGTGAATAGCATGGTCAAAAGCGGCGATGCGCAAATCATGGTTTGTACAGAGTATGAGAAAAGATCGGCGTCAAGCCCCATCCCCATATGTCTCTCCTCCCATTCACGCCTTCTTCTCCTTCGGCCTCTCACTCAGCTGCTTCTCCCGCCCAATCAGCGGCGAATTGCCGACCGCCTCGTGGCCACCAAACGCCTCGAACCCCTTGTGGAACACCCACTCGACGGCGTTCTCAACCGGCTTGTCAAAGAGCCTCGGCAGGAAGGGAACGACCGCCAACCCCAGCCCAATCGGCGCCCACGTGCGCACCGTCACATTCTTCACATCCTTCATCGCCCTTCCACTATACCGCACCACACTATGAATCGTAAACGCCGGCAGCCCCATGCTCGCCAGGCTCTGAAAGATCCCCCGCTGCAGCATCACGGTCCGCCAGTCCTCCAGCGGCGGCACCACGCCAGGCGCCACCGGCGCCGGCGACCCAGGCTCACCACCCCTCAAATCGACGCCCAGGATCTGCTGCTGGCGCGTCGTCAGCTCNACNCGCGGGTTGCGCACGCGCTGGTTGTGCCAGTACGCCTTGTACCCCTCGTAGCCGACGTCGCCGAGGATGTAGGCCCACGANACGCCGTAGGCGCCGCGCACCAGCCAGGGGTGGGCCACGGGGCGGAAGGACTCGCCGATGTCCGAGGTGTAGGCGACGTAGCGGTGGGCGGAGAGCAGGATGGTGCGGAAGCGGGCGGCGTAGGCCGCGTAGCGGACGTTGGACTCGGTGGAGGGAGGGGCACTGTTTTTGGGGGGGTTGGGGGGGTTAGGTGGCGTGGGGTTTTTCGAGAGAAGACGGACGGACGGACGGGAGGGTGGTTTGCGTACTATCCGTCGACGATCTCGTCAAAGAAGTTTTCTTCCTTGTCGGCCTTCTCGATGATCTTTTGGAGCTTGGGAGGAAGCTTCTCCTTGTCGGGGAGCTTCTTGGGATCGAAGTCGGCGGCGGCCTTCTTCAAGTCTTTGGTCGCATTCTCGGCCGGAGAGGGCTTCGGGGGCTCGGTTTTGGAGGTCGGCGTGCCCGTGGGCTTGTCTGAGCTGCCGCTCCAAGGCCACATATTGCGCTGTAGATAGGGGTTTGCGTAGACTTGTGCTTGAGAAGTCGAGTCGTGATCTCCAATCCGCGAGACGTCTGCGCAGCACGGCTCGGTCGGGTTACTCGGGTACTGTCGGAATCGGCGGACAAACGCGTGATCCAAGATGCAACCGCGCCTTGAGAAGGCTGATCTCTCGGTTTGGTTTTGGGTCTGTAGGCTGTCGGGATCTGACAAGCGAATCGTATCCAGGCGAGGTTAGCTTCAAGCTCACTTGAGGCTCCTGATGGTTGATCTGGCGAGTTTGGTGACGTAGTTCAATGGTTTCAACCTCCACAGCTTGCGCGATAAGACATCCTAGTCTGGGCTTCTGGATCTGGGCGTTGGTTCCGCCAAACCCCGGCGGCTTAAGTAATCGGCCTGTGCTCGGTTGCTCTGCTTTTGGGGGGTTGCTGGCAAAATTTCGGCTGTTTCCCGGACAGAGCTCGACGACTTGCGACGTTTTTGGCCTTGCTTGCCAGACTCACCACATCGCGTCCTCGAGTTTGCCACCCCGACACGAACACCACCGCACCTCGCCAACCTCGGTCCCCTGCCTCTCGTCAACATGGTCCAGAAGTACAACATCTTCGGCACGCAGGTTGCCTCGCACTACGTCGGTCACCCCAATTGAGGCTTCCCCTCCCGCTCTCCCGAAATCCCCCGATCCGGCACTCGAACTGCGATTCTTTGGCGCGGGGCAGCATTGGCTAACACTCCGGGCGTTGCAGCTGGCGATGGGTGTCCTCGGCACATTATTCGGCGGCTCCTTTGCCATGCTCGGCGGCGGCAGCACCAAGACCCCCGCGACTCCCGCGATCAACGCTTCCAGCTCCGACGAGGCCGACTTCATCAAGTGCGCTCACCCCCACCACTCGGCCTTGGGGCGCATGTTTTGTCTGACACGTCAATAGGAAGTTCATTGAGCAGGCAGAGGCGGACGACAAGAAGACGGCCCCGAATCACTAGGCTAGATTGAGTGTGTCGGATGATGGACGAATCCACCAGGTGGGGTTTCTGCCCTGTGTACATGTATAGCGGGCGTTCAATGGGAGCATGATTGCCTGAGCATTGAACTTTGGAGACGAGCAAACCGTGGTCCCGGCTTCAATTGTGTGTGTCACCGTCTGCAGACTGCCGTGTCGTGCTTGCATGTGGACGACACAACGTGGGAACAGCATCTCGGCAAAGAAGGAGGGGAAACCGTTGGATTCCACAAATCACAAGAGACAGCTAACTCCTTGGGGTATCAGGTCCGTGACCGAAACGCCGGAAATCATCAACCCAACCAGTACACTTCAGACTCCTCACTCATGCTCATCGTCGCTGACATCCTCCTGGCTCGCGCCCGTCGGTCGGCCCTTCGCCATGTACTTGCGTCCCTGTTCCTCCACGATGCGCTTGCATTCCTCCTCAGCCTCGGCAAGCTACACATAAAACAGAGGTCAGCGCTTCTTCTGAAAACAGCGGCTTTGGCGGAGAGAAGGGAAGCTGCGCGTACCTTGGCCTTCTGAGACTCGGTGGCATTCTCCATGACGATGTCGATGAGTGCGTTAAGCCTGGTCTTGAGTTGGAGGATCTCCTCGTCATGCTTGTATCGCACCCATTTCATCCAACCATCGCTGTCGAGGGCATCCTGAGAAGCCAAAACAGCGTTGGCGTGCACCGTCCGAAGGTCATCGTCCAGTTTCTTCAGGGACGCAGCTGTGAGGATTTGGGTCTTGTTGATTGCCCCAGCCGCGCTCGCCATGGCCAGGTCTTCGGCCTTGGTTGCATTCAGGCTCAATGTTCTGATCAAGGCTTGCACCTCGGCGGCGGGCTTGTTCGCCGCGGGGTTGGTGAGGATGGCGGGCGACATGCCGATCGCACGGGCGAGAGTTACGACCGGATCCTGTAGAGGGTTGGTCAGACTTCAAGCAGAGGCGAAGATGTCGAAGACGAATGATGAAGCGGACAATGATGAAGTCGAGGATGGGACCAAAGGATGGAGCGGAAAAGGAAAGAAGAAAAGAGAAGGGAAAAGGGAAAGAAGGGAAGAAGGGAAGAAGGGAAAGGGAAAGAAGGGAAGAAGGGAAAGAAGGGAAAGAAGAGAAGAAGGGAAAGAAAAAGAAGAGAAGAAGGGAAAGAAAAAGAAGGGAAGAAGGGAAAGAAAAAGAAGGGAAGAAGGGAAAGAAAAAGAAGGGAAGAAGGGAAAGGGAAAGAAGGGAAGAAGGGAAAGAAGGGAAAGAAGAGAAGAAGGGAAAGAAAAAGAAGGGAAGAAGGGAAAGAAAAAGAAGGGAAGAAGGGAAAGAAAAAGAAACTTACTTGAGGCCGCATCTCGAGGTTCTGGAAGGAGGGGCGCGGAGCTAGAGTGGTCTGCATCCGTCAGCAAGCGAACCAACTGGTAAGTCCATCAAGTTGTCGCGCAAGGAGGTGTCATATCTGGCACCGCTTCCTCCGGGAATGAGGGTATTGGGGGCCCCAAACCCAACCTGCAGCGCTAATCCGAATCCCACCAAAGGCCCTTTGGCAATGGAGATTATATTGAAAGCCACCGCTGCTTGACAAGAGCAGCTTCGAGCGCGGCCGCCAGCCACCTTCGCCGCACATGCCATGGAAAGTGCAAGGAAGTCGGTACCGTCCTGGGAAAACGCACCAAATGGCACCGGGGTTGGCCCCAGCGACCACTGGCGCGAGCCATTGACTCTCAAGGGCGGGTGATCTATGCGCCCCAGCCTGGCGATGAAGTCCAAGCAGAACGGAGATCGGNCACCCAAGAGGTTTGTCGGCCAAAATGAAGATGTCTGTGATTACATCCCAGGAGGTTTTTGCTCATGCGAGAATCTGACACCCAAAGCCGACAACTTGATGCGGATGCAAAGGCGACTTACCATCTCAGGCGCCGAGGGGTCAGTGCCCCCCATGGCGGTGTCGTTGTCGGTGGGCTTGGAACCCATTGCCGCGGTGGTGGTTGTGTCGGAGGCGGAAGAGAGGAAAAGAAAGCGGCCAAAGAAGCCGGCGAGGGAAGCCGGCGATGGAAGTTGGGGTGTGGAGGAGGAGGAAAGTTGTAGAGTTTCTGGGCGGAATCGCTCAAATTATAGTTGGAGGCAGTTGGTCTGTGCACGCCTGCAGATTGCAGAGCTCCTGCAGATTGTCAAAGCTCCAATTTCATCCCATTTTTCTATTGTTCCTATTGTTCACTAGTGTCGAGATGTTGTGAATAGGAAGATGGCTATTGAGCGTGGAAGTTTCGGACCCACTTCTCCGTGCCGGATTTTGAGAATCACGGTCGGTCGGCCGGGACCCACTCGGGGACACAGCAGCCACCACAACCAGAAACAAATCACAATCAACATACAAAAACTTCTTCCCCCAAAGATTCTCGCGTCAAACCATCTCCCTTGACCCCTCAATCACAGCGCACAAGAATGTCCTTCCGTCTCAGCAAGGAAAGAAAGAAGAGACGCTACGCGCGCCGGAAAGCCAAGCGGCATCTCGCGGCGCTCTCCAAACCTGCCAAGCCCGCCAAATCCGCCCCTCCCGCTCCCAAGCCCGCGCCCGCCAAGCCCGCGCCCGCAGCCAACCCCACCTCCCCGCCGAAAAACACCCCGAGCACCCCAAAGCCGGCCACCAGCATGAGCCTCGCCCGTCGGGCCGCGCACCGGGACCACAAGATGAGGGCAAGAGTTCGGCTGCTCGAGAAGCAGGTGGCCCGCTTCACCGAGCACGAGAAGCACCTGGCCGGCGTGTTGGCCCAGCTCGCCGCCGCAAGAACCCAGATCCGCGAGCTCAACGTGGCCATGCACCATGTGCTGAGCCAGCCTCCGCATAACGGCCGGTATTTCGACAANGTAGGTCGCTCATGCCCCAGGTCTTGCCTCTTTGCCCTTTACAAGACGCGTCGTGCTGACTCGAGCTCGCCCCGGCAGAATTACAACAAGTCGTGCAAGTGGGGACGGACGCTGTGGGAGTGTCCGGTGAGCTGGGACCATAGCACTGATTAGTGGGTGGCTGGCGTTGGCACAAGGTCGGAGCAGAAGGAGGAAGAGGGTCACTGATTGATGCTTGTCCGGGTCATATTCAATTGGACCAGAAAACCTGAATCCACAGCTAACAGCTGCTCTGATCCAACTTGCGGCGCTCCCGAAAGTGAAACACGACCTCCCTGATGCGCGACCAGAAGAAGTAGACCATAAACACCACGGTCTTCAGTCCCCCGGCGACAATGAAGTAAACGTACCACCAGGGCGCGAGAACCCGATTCCCTTCCTGCGGGTGCCAGTTGAAGAGCCCCATCGACATGAGAGTCTACAGCTCCTCTGTCAGCAAATCGGCGTCTCAAGAAGTGCCAAAGAAATATGGACAGAGAGAGGCTCACCGCTGCAAACGTGGCTGTGCGAAAGACCATTGTCAGGACAGCCAGGCCCTTCATCTTGTCCACCACTTCCCTGGCAATACTCGCGGTTTCCTGACATTTTCCACATTGTTGACCAGCATCATCCCACCTCTCGACAAGCGAGTTTCCGCACAGCAAAAAATAAGAGCAACAGAAAGAAGAAGAGGGAAAAAGAAGGGAGAGAGGCAGAGAGAAAAGGAGGGAGAAAACAAGCTCGAGAAAACAGAAAAAAGACGCACCATCTGGAAAGCCATCCGTCCGTTCCAAATACTCCCGCCCTTCACCACCCAGCCGCCTTTGCCGCTTCTTCTCCCCCCTCGCCTCGACGGGGTTTCGGGCGGGCGAAGGGTTCCGCCAAGGGTTCCAGCACCTTCAACACCCAACAAATTGATGGGGTGTACATGTCGACCACCGCCTCCGTTATGACCTTGCGGCCAAACATCCTCGGGTAGGTCGCCAGCATGCGCGCGGTGCTCCTCCCATTGTCGGTGCCCAGAAGGGCAAAGAAGTCCGACTCGCCCTCCCGCAGGGTCACCGGCCCGCCGCCAGGGATCGCACGGCCTGGTTGGGCCCGGAGGGCGGCAATGAGGCCGAGCGCAGCCGGGTTGACCACCAAGCCCACCCATCCGCTCCCCAAACCTCCCCAGCTCCCTCTTCCACCCCACCAAGCAATTTCCCTGTGGTTTAGTGTTCAAGGTCCTTTTGCCGGTTCTGAAATGTCTTCACTCAAGCGAAAGAAGACTCTTCCGTTCAGACCCTTGTGTCTGGACGCGCATCATCTTATGGAGAGGCTGATGGGATTTACTAAGCGAGGATAATCTCGACCTTGTGGTATGCCGCCAAAGCTTTTACATCCCGTTCTTGAGGGGTGGGAGAAGGGCAGAGTGTGTGCGGAGCGAGGAGGCTGATCTCAGATGTTGGAAAATGATGAATACCATACCTCTTTCACTTTTGGGTTCGCTTCAAATTTCGTCTCGTCATCGCCTCTGACCGCGTGGTAGAACGTGTTTTGGATCGTGCCCTGCAGACTCCTGTTTTTCTGGTCGAGATGTCGCGCTTTCTGAAATGTATCGTCTGGATTGCCCTCTGTGTCAGAACCTGCGAGAGCCAGCCAGCAAATCAACTCGAGGACGACACAACCCAAACTCCAGATGTCGAATGACTCCACTTCCAGTGGGCCTAAGTCTTGGTTGCTCTTCGCAGGGCAACCACATCTCGTGCCTGTGTGGGACAGCCTACTGATGACGAAGTCTGCCAACTGGAGCACGCCGAGAGAAATCCTCACTGCCGCCTTTGAGCGACTGGCGGTGAGGGTCCCACCCACTTCTCAAACCAGAGCAGGTAACAGGTTCTCTGGTTTGATGCCGCCGTAGACGCCGTAGAACGGGTCGGAACTGCTTTCCGTGTCATCCAGATTCTGCCCGACTTCTCGCTTGTGCAGATCGTGCAGCTTGCACAGCGCATGCGGCAACCCAGAGAGTTGCCGAGCAACCCGTGGCTTGCGATCTTCCAATCGGACGAGGAAAGTTGTTTTGCCAGAATTGCCTGAGGTTTAAAAAACGAATGCCATCCTCTGGACTGCCTTGAATTCCCATGATAAGGAGAAGCTTCAAGCTCACCAGGTGAGGGTCCATCCGTGTCGCGGTTGAGCCTTGTCAGGATGCCTTCGTTCTTGAAAGCGTCTCTGTCGGGGCCAAAGTCTCCCACAGTGTGGTTTGGAAGAGCTCAATGTCTACGGGACCCCAATTTTCAAAGAGCGGTATCACCTCTTCATGGCCGGTGAGGCAGAGCTGAAATAGTCGCGAGCTTCCCAGTTTGTATGGAAGTTTGGTGTCCGTGACGTCGGCGTATGACTGGACCTGGACCGGCACAAAGAGCAAGAGTCACACATCACAGCACTGGTTTCCGAGAGTTTGAAGTTCAATGGTTTATTGGAACTCCTGCTCCTTGCCGAGAGCAAGGTGGGTGATCCGCTCGCATCTTGCCGCAAGGCAAGGAGCAGCTTCCACCATCTAGCTCCCTGTGAAAGCACCGATGAACTGTCCCAAGCCCTCGCCGGAGCTGATGACCCCAAATGCAAAAGCCCACGCCGGAGCCGACCCCAATGCGAAAACCTGGCGAAGAGTAACGAAAACTGACCACGACTGCCGCTCTCAGCGGCGACGTATGAGACCTCGGAAATGGTCGAGAAGAGATGAGAAAAAACAACTTGTCGGGCGGTCCGTTCCTGGCCCTCGCCAACTTCCAAAGTCCATTGTCGAGATTTGAGAACCGCCCTTCCCAGTCATCTGATCCTCGCGCAGTCTTGCCCATCGTCTCACCCACAAAGACGCTTAGATCCGAAAGAAGTCGTCGATGTTCTGTGAATCAGGTCAGAAAGAGAACCTGTAAACCAGCCGAAACGGGAGAATTACCAGGACACTCACGTCGTCAATGACTGAGTCAACGTCCGAGGGAGACTCGCTGAGGGTAGGAGTCTCGATACCATCGCTATCAGCCTCGGTGCCGATCTCGGTGGTATCATCACTGCCAACGTCGGAGCCGATGACAGTAGCAGCCTCGGTTCCTTCGTCAGTGCCAATGACACTGACGTCGGTCTCCGTGTCGGTGCCGGCCGCAGCGGCCTTGGCCTCGGCCAGAGCTTTCTCAAGCTCTGCGACCTTGCGCTTCAAGTCGTCATACAGACCAGTGAGGTGTTCGAAATCCCACTTGATACGACGGAGGGTGAACTCGATGCGCTTGCCAGCCTGGCGGATCATGTCCAGGCCGGGGTCGCGCAGAACGTCATCGATCTGCTGGTGGATGTAGACGCAGTCTTCCTTGATGTGTCTAAACCCGCCCTGGATGCTCTGGGTGTGCATGACGTCCTGGGGAAGCGGGGGAGGCCGATTCCGCTCGAACCAGCCCTGGAAGAGGGTTGGTTAGAAGAGAAGAGGGACAAGAAAACAGCGGATGCTTCGAACTCGGGCGGCACGGTCGGTCGCCGAGGGCGGGGAGGGCACTTACAGGGCTGGGAGGCTCCAGAGCGTTGAGATCATCCATGGTTGCTTGCTTTTTGATGGTTGATGCTTGTTTGAGGATTGCTCGAGATGATGGCCTTGTTGGTGGGTGTCAACAAGGTCGAAGCAGTAAAGGTTGGTGTTCAAAGGAAGAAAGCCAGCTTGAGAATGGGTTTCCGCCGTCAATTTGAGGGAGGTCGGCGGGGGCTCTGGGGAGTCCCCACGAAACCGGATGATATACCATGGTGACTGGCCGCCATGATGCCAGCCTTCCAGAGTGCGATTCCGGCGGAGGTGCCCCGTGATGCTGCCAGGTGCCGGCAGTCGAAATTCGTGGAGTCGTAGACCGGGAGTGACAGGGCAACTTGGGACGGGGCAACTTGGGAGGAAGCCGGGAATCTGGTGCGGGACGGCGCGGGACGGCGCGGGACGGCACGAGCCGAGCCATAGCCGAGACACTCTGGAGTGAAAGATAGGGAATAGAGACGAAGAAGAGCACCCCCTATCTCTGTCGAGTTCGTAGATGTGCGTACAGCCAAGCCACGTACTCTACAAGGTCGTCTCTGGTTGTTCACAAGAATGGCTTCGTGCTTCTCAGGGGCTCAAACTCTTCCATGCACTCAGACACTCAAGTTTTTAGAGGGAATCCACTGTCTTATGTCCTGACTGCCAGGAAGCTCAAAGGTGTCGGAAGAATCACGACGGGTTATGGCGAAATCAAAGAGAAAGACAGTGGCTGGACCCCTGAATTCTGAAGAGAGCAAAACTCCATGCCATGTTGCTACGTGCTTCGCAAATGTTTTATCTAAATGAACCTGGCTAGGTGGGTACGTTTCCTGAACGTCATTCTGTCGACTGTCTAAGACTCGGCATAACAAGGCGCCAGTCGAACTCAGGGGCAGACTGTCCCAATACTAAGTTCCGCAAGCACCCAGGACTCAAGAATAACCGACTTCATGCCTAGGACTCCACTCCGCAATGGAAGTCAGTTCGCTGGCTTGCTAAGAAATCACAAGTTGAAAGGACAGCATGGGGAGTCAAGGCGGAAGCTCAAAGGCAGCCACAGTTGGTTGTGTCGCACTTAACCTGACTTCCAATCCCCCCTGGAGTCAGATGGTGGGTCAAGGCAGTGAACTAATTCTGTATTTTATTCAGGGACTCATACTCCAGTTAATGAGATTGATTAGGTACAAGTAACCATCCATCTTCCAAGTAGTGAAGTTGTGTCACGCTTGCTTTACTGGAATTCAATCTATCTGGGCAAGCTGAACAAATTCGGCCGTCAAGTGCTGAGCCTGCGAGAAAGACGGGACTATCGAAATAGGAACATTCGGCTTCTGGATTTCTTCACTCTGAGTCTGAGATTCACAGCGTTGAGCAGAATCCCAGAAATCACAATGTGTCAACACCACTTTCAGTTTCTACTATGTAGCTGTCGCAGTGCAACATCTCAATGACAGTTCAAGAAACAAATCCCCTCTCATGCCTGATGGGGTTAATCTCGCACACTGCCGCTGCTGACCCTGAGTGCTTATTCTCATAACACCCTGTGATCGCCGGCGGTCGACCTCTGGAAAAGAGATGCTTGAACAGGATATCTGGAGCTTCAACCAGGGTTGGGGTTTGACGCGGTCGGAGTCGGGTAAATCCTGAGCGAGCTGATCAGGCCACCACGGTGGAGAGCAGGCGGGGCAGCCAATGGGCAGGGCGGATAAGCTTTGCCAAGGGTCCAGGGTCCCTCCGACTTCGGCACAGACGCACATCGCGACTCGACCGCTGTCTGCGCGTCGGGGGCGGCAGCCTCGCGGAGCTGTCATCGGAGCCAGATTTATCAGCTGTGTGTTCGACTTGCTCCTTGNGGTGTAGTAATCTCGCAGAGGAGAGCACAATAATGGATGCGCGACTTCCTATGCGATGACAACCTCTACCTTAGGTATGCGATGCCCACCCCGCGATTGCCGTGAGCAATCCATGATCCATGACATAGCATTTCCCCAAGCTTCGGCATTTCGGGCTTTTCGTTTGGCGCTTGGGTTTTTTGTGCAATCCACCACAGCGGCCTTGGCACCGCTCTCCCCGGCGGAGCCGTAGCCGTCTGGCCGATAATTATATCCGTCGCCGTTCTGACTCCCCGCCCTTCCAGGCCACCCGAGTGGAAATCGGCAAGCCCTCACNATGAAGGACAGTGGCGGCATGGGCGGGTTAGAGGCGCGGGGAGCGCCTCCTCAGCTCCAACTAGGCGCCGTCAAGCCGGCGCAGTTGGCAGCCTCGCCTGCTCTGGATCAAAAGACCGGCAGCAATGCCGCCGCGAAATGGAACACCAAGAACCTGGCCTCGAGACTCGGCGCCGACTTGATCAGCGCCGCATCGGCCGCCGTCCTCGTGGCCCCGATCATCGCCATCATCGACCGGTACGCCCTCCCCCTTCCTCACACTCACCTCCAAGCCCAGGTTCCTAGCTAACCTCCTCCCTCCCAGCTCAATAATGGAAAACGCCTCCGGCCGCCGCCCCCTCGTCGCCTCGCTCAAGTCCTCCCTGCACTCCCTGCTCCGCCAGCCCCACCGCATGGTCTTCTCCAAACCCTTCGCCCTCATCTTCGCCCTCTACGGCGGCACCTACCTGACCGCCAACACCCTCGACACCGCCACCTCCACCGTCCGATCCCTCCCCGCCACCCACGTCACCTCGGGCACCGCCAAGTTCGCCGCCTCCTCCGCCGCCAACATCGGCATCTGCATCTACAAAGACCAAGTCTTCGTCCGCCTGTTCGGGCCCCCCGGCATCACCCCGCGGCCCGTCACCCTGCCCAGCTACCTGCTCTTCGCGGCACGCGACTGCATGACCATCTTCGCGTCGTTCAACGTGCCGCCCCTCCTGGGGCCCGTGCTGTCACGCAAGCTCGGCGACGAGGTGCAGCGCCACGTGTCGGGGCAGACCCTGGCGCAGTTTGCCGCGCCCGCCGTCGTGCAGCTGGCGAGTACGCCTGTGCATCTGCTGGGGCTGGATATCTATAACCGGCCGCTGGTGGAGGGCGGGTGGCGCGATCGGTTTGCCGCCGTGGGCAGGAACTGGGCGCTGAGTACCGCCGCGAGGATATGTCGGATTGTGCCGGCTTTTGGGGTGGGTGGGGTGGTGAATTTTAAGGTGAGGAGGGGGTTGATGGAAAGGTTGGCGTGAGCGGGGTGCGGTGTTGTGTTTGGAGCTGTGTCTGTGTGTGTGTTGTGGGCGTGGGCGTCAGTGTCAGTGTGTCTGGTGTGAGTGTGTCTGGTGTGAGTGAGTGGTGTATTCGGTTTCGTGTATGTGCTGTCACGTTCTGGGCAGCGGGCGTTTGGGCATTTTCGCAGTCTCGTCGGCGTTGATACCACGGGTAGANGGCAGCTTCTCATAGACCATATAGAGGGCAGGGTAATGCGAAGGAACACGTAACNGGTTCCGGGTCCATCGCGAGATTTCAGTTTCCAAGTCAGATAGTTGGCCTCCAACTGTATATGCTCTCTCAACCACGCCCAAAGTCAAAGAAACCCGGCTTCTCTCAGCGTTCTGATGATGTCGTCCGCCTCCGTTTCCCGCTCTTTGTATCCCTTACCCTCACCAGTATCGATGAAATTCTCCCAGAACCTCAACCCCTCAAGCCCCTCCTCGCGACACAGCACGCCCCGCTCCTCGGCCATCTCCAGCTCCTCCTCCGCCACGCCAATACTCCACCCAAAGCGCTCGGCGACATCCCTCGCCGTCACGCCGCGCCCAAACATGTGCCAGTCCCACGGCACCTCCCGCTCGGGCGGAAACTCGTGCAGGTCTTTCAGCCAGGCCAGCAGCGCCTTGATGGTCGTCTCGTCGGTGCGGTCCCGGCCCTGCACCACCTTCACGCCGGACTTGAACGTCCTCAGCCGCACCGGCAGGCCCAGCTTCTCCCACAGGTTCGCGGCCTTCTCAAAGTCGGCGGGGCTCACCAGCTCGACCCCGCCCCGGGCGCGGTTGAACACGGCCCACAGGTCGACGAGCGACATGATGCCGCCGGCGCGCTTCAGCACGCCGC
>FJWA01003952.1_pt1 | contig 13190 bp, 7 predicted proteins | sample 1011891 | NCBI WGS metagenome assembly FJWA01 (sample SAMEA3912450, study PRJEB9761) | metagenome | biome: forest; material: soil | place: USA | collected 2011-06-22 | depth 0.1 m
GATGGATATTATGTGCCTACCTGAGAAACAGCGCGCAGGTCGTCTGGCCCAGGCCGTAGTCGGCGGGAATGTCGCTGTATTCCCATGAGACCGACTTTAGGCAGGCCAGCACTGGATTTCCCTTTTGTCGAGGCGAGACCAGGATGGCGGATCCCGAGCCCCGGGCGGGGAGTGCCTGCGGCGTAGGCTGGACGACCTTGGGTGGTGGCCCCGAAGCTGATGCGTTTGATGGAGGGGCTCGGTCGAGTCGCTGCGGGGTGGGTTGTTGGACTCTCGGACTCGGAGCTGCTAGGCGTGGTTGGGGAGGTCGCGACGGCCCGGGTTGCGCGGCTACGAGGTCGGCCAATATATCGTCGGCATCGCCGTATTCGTCGTCGTCCATTTCGGATTTCTGTACAGATGTACCGCTGTGGGGTCGGCGGGTATCCCTCTAGATGCCTGCGGAATCCGGACCGGCCAGCGTGTGATGAAGTGGTTGACGCGAACACNCACGTTGATTGCCTCGGTGGTTTCCTGGGCTTGGTGCATGCTCGTTTGTGCTCCACCCAAAAATGTAACCCCAATAATTAACCCCAACGACTTGCCCGCCGAGCCCGCCAAGCACTGCACACGGAGCGCTAGCGTTAGCGGGCGATCCGCTGTGAGATCCCANTGNTATGACCTCATTGCGGGGCAGCACATTCACGACTCGCACTTCCGACCGAGCACCTGATGGTGNGGTGATCACGACGCCAATACTCAGATTTCACTGGCATATCCCGAGATGGTATTGTATTAGAATGTACGGAATAGACTAGGTGATCCTCGCACGTGTTGAGTCAGGACAGAAACAAGACATGAGATGGTCATTAGCCCCGCGGAAATCCTTCATCATAGACCCAACCACGGTCAACGCCACGTAAAAGTCAGAAATCATCATCTTGGTATCATGAATGGAAACTCCTTTAATCCAGCTCCTCGGTGCCAAGTTCCGCCCCGTAGCCGTCACGGACTACCCCTTGGTTCCNCGTCATCGAGTCGTGTATCGCGTAAAGCGCCCGCANCCACATGTCGAACATCATCTCCATCGACCTTGCCTCTTCGTTGCTGTGGCTGAGCTCTGCCATCTGATCCCGTAACCTCTCGTATGCCTCAATCATCACCAACACCTGCAGCGCGGACGTGCCCACCGAAGAGCGACACGGCCGTCCGGCAATCGCCGAAGACAGGTCGCGCGTCAACAGGTCGAGACATATCTGCAGGCCCACGTTGTCGTCGGGAGATGAATCCCTTCGCATATGGGGAGGCGGCGATTCTGGCTCTGGAGAGAAGGAGAAGGGCTTGAAGTAGACCGTGTCGTCCTGGAATGACACCAGCGTGCCATCATCCGAGGTAGGCGAAGGGTTTGGCGGGCCGCGTGTCGGGGCGCCGATGGGAATCTCCTCTGGGAAATAGCCCAGACCGCGACGATGCTGCACCGGCGAAGGCTCGTCGTGGACCGGGGTTCGGGGCGATAGCGAAGGCTCCGAGTGATTGTCCGAATATACCGAGCTACGACGAGACTCGAGTATGGCGCGGTACTGCTCGGCGATGAGGTCGACGCTCGAGGTCCTGCTGAGGCCGTTGCCGGGACGCGGGATATCCTCCAGCTGTCCGATCGAAAAGATGGGCGTCTTTGCGCGGCGTTTCATTCTCGGAGTCGCAGGGGCAGATGTTGAGCCAGAGAGTGGCTGCGGAGGCGGGTCGCGCTTGATAAGGTGCGAAAACTCGGGGACGATGTAAGCTCGGTCTCCGAGGCGCTCGAGGGGTGCGAAAGGGGGGTCGCGAGTGTAGAAACGCCCCTCCCTCCGGAAAGACACGTTCGGCGAGGTATGTTTGGGTACTGGCGGGGGGCGAGGTAATGGTGGCAGCGGAGGTGTCGCCTTGTTGGTAACGTCGGGGGTCCTCGATGGGCTTGAAATGGAGAGTGACCGGCGCGCCGAGTTGCTTTGTTGCCTCGAGAAACTCTTCTGGAGCTTCCTTCGCAGGCTGGGCGCTTTGGTCAGTGGACTGGCCGGCAGGCCCTGCTTCTTTTGTTCCATTGTTGCTTGAGCAATGCCAATTTAGGCGACGAGGATAATAGGAGACCGGCCAGGAAAACAATAGACTCGGTACACGGGACGTTCTGTTGGCGCGGCGAGTGGTGCGGGTGAAGGGAAAGGTTTAACTTGTGAATTATAAGGTAACCCGAGCGCGGCTTGTTTGAGAGAGATGACGTTCGGATAGTTAACCTGCCTCGGAGCCACACCACCGGGGGCGATCCCGGCGGTCCGTCCGATCTAGACGCGCCACAACGGCGCCCAAAGAGCCAAATGGTTCCACCCGCACTTGCAGAGCTGCCCAGAGCAAGTCTCAGAGCAGTTGTCAGCAGGCAGCGTCCCTGGCGATTATTATGCTGCCCTGAATCATGTAAAGAAGGTTATCGGCAGCAAAGGCGTTGTCGGCGGCGTCCAAGCTTGGCTCCGGCCATAGCCGCTCCTCCACTTCGCCTTCGCTTCGACGAGGGCCAACGCTCGTAGGACCACACCGCTGGAACTGACTCTGCTGCATCTGAAGATGAGAAGACGTGGCTAGATCTGTGCCGGCCAGGAAGACCGTAGAACCACTCGCTCGACGAAGAGTGTCTCATTTCGGGGGTACTAAGGTGAGCAGCGCCGACTGCACGGACATCCGCGTCCCGATTTCATGTTGGGGTGTGTTTGGGGGGTTGGCCAGCCACTCGACGTAGTCATTAGACACGTGAGAAGAGATGGAAGTTCGGGGGGTTCGAGAATGATATGAAACATCATCAGAAGATGGCGGTTGAGCATTCCGAGGGGATGCACGGTGAGAGACTTGGCGGGTGGCCGGGACAGCGACGAAAGCAGCCGCGGAAGAGAGCAGATGGAAATGGACACCAAATATGCTGAGAATATACTCGCCGTCCTGCAACCGGCTGGTTTGCCGGTTAGTCATCTGCAATCGAGGATTCCCTACCAGGTTGTCAGAGGTTGAATGCGACAAGCAAAAGGAGTGGCGCTGCGCAGAAGCACCCTGAGACTTCGAGAACACTGGAACCCAGAATACAGCAGCAAAACCTCCGCATGCTGAGGGCCCACTCTCCGCTGCAGCGCCTCCCACCCACTAAGTGAACGTTAGCGTGAGCTGGCCTGGTTGGAACCCCACGTTCTCACATTCCCATGTTTTCAACTGCCTGCCCCATTGTCAATTCACCGCACCCAGCCAGTGGCGGTCTCGGTTTGGTGAAAGTCATTGTTGCTTCTTCAAGCTTGATCCTCAACAGTTGCGCGCCTGACTTAGTCGACCCGGCGACGAGACTCGGCTCCAGTCCCTCGGTGTCGTCTCGAGACTTCAACCCCCAAAATGCAGGCTGGCCCAAGCAGGGCACCGCGCCGGAAATGATATCGAGGCCTGAGGGACTGCCGGTCTCGAGCGCAATTATCCCGCCAGCGAGAACCGCGAAGGGAACATGCTGCCGGAGGCATCAACTGATGCCGCCCGGCGGTGGACCTTACGCCAATCCCTAACCACGGATGATTTATCCATCAATCACAGGCCGCAGTGTCTGCCCCTGAGCCTCGACAACTGAACCCCACCATGCCCCTCACTCCCCGGCTTCGGCCCCACGCAGCTCAGCATCAGAAGTGGATGGCACCGTGTCGCGGCGTCAGCCTGCAATGGTGATGAATGGCCTTAAAGGGATCTCTGGCCGTGAGGGAATTACTCGAACTTAGAAGGACTACTGTTACTCATATTCCGCGGAGACGCCAGCTGCCCTGTAATCGTCCTCACTCCCCTTCTCCAAGTACTACTGCCGAAGACGCCGGAGACAACAGACATGGCCGACATCACCATCACCGGCTGGACCACACGAGATGTCCGGTTTCCCACTTCCCTAGACAAGACAGGCTCGGATGCCATGAACGCGGCGGGCGACTACTCGTCCGCCTACTGCATTCTCGAGACCGACTCGGCCTACTCAGGCCACGGCATGGTATATATGATTCCCACTCGCACGCCTGCAGCCTCCACGGGCCGGACTGACATGGCCGCCCCAGACATTCACCATCGGCCGCGGCAANGACATCGTCTGCGCCGCCATCAACCACGTCGCCGAGCGCATCAAGGGGCGGACCCTCTCCAGCCTGGTCGCCCACTGGGGCCAGACCTGGCGCCACCTCGTCAACGACAGCCAGCTCCGCTGGATCGGCCCCGAAAAGGGCGTGATCCACCTCGCGCTGGGCGCCGTCGTCAACGCCATCTGGGACCTGTGGGCCAAGGTGCTCGGCAAGCCCGTGTGGCGCGTCGTGGCCGAGATGACGCCCGAGCAGTTTGTCGATTGCATCGACTTCCGCTACATCACCGACGCCGTGACCCCCGAGGAGGCCATCGCCATGCTCAAGGAGACCGAGTCGGGTAAGGCTGACCGCGTCCGCGACGCCGAGAACAGCCGCGCCGTCCCGGCCTACACCACCAGCGCCGGCTGGCTCGGCTACGGCGAGGACAAGATGCGCGCCCTGCTGCAGGAGACCCTGGACAAGGGGTACCGCCACTTCAAGCTCAAGGTCGGCGGGAGCGTGGAGCAGGACAGGCGGCGGCTCGGCATCGCTCGCGAGATTATCGGCTTTGATAAGGGGAACGTGCTCATGGTGGACGCCAACCAGGTGTGGTCGGTACCCGAGGCCGTCGAGTACATGAAGCAGCTGGCCGAGTTCAAGCCGTGGTTCATCGAGGAGCCGACCTCGCCCGACGACATCCTCGGNCACAAGGCCGTGAGGGACGCGCTGCGGCCGTACGGCATCGGCGTGGCCACCGGCGAGATGTGCCAGAACCGCGTCATCTTCAAGCAGCTGCTGATGTCGGGCGCCATCGACGTGTGCCAGATCGACGCCTGCCGCATGGGCGGCGTCAACGAGGTGCTGGCGGTGCTGCTCATGGCCAAGAAGTTCGGCGTGCCCATCGTGCCGCACTCGGGCGGCGTCGGGCTGCCCGAGTACACGCAGCACCTGAGCACCATCGACTACGTCGTGGTGAGCGGGAAGCAGTCGGTGCTCGAGTATGTGGACCACCTGCACGAGCACTTTGTGAATCCGTCCGTCATCAAGGACGGCTTCTACCAGACNCCGACGGAGCCCGGGTATAGCGTCGAGATGAAGCCCGCCAGCATGGACAGGTTTGAGTATCCGGGCGGAGAGGGGAGCTGGTGGAGGAGCGAGGAGGCCAGGCCGATATTGGAGGGCGTGAAGATATAGGGATGGCTGAGGGAAAAGGCCCGAGGTTGCCATGTGTGTGTTGAAAGCTGTATTGTGAGCGTTTGAAAAAAAAAATTACAACCCTTCCAAGGGCGCAGTATTGTCTTCTCGAAGTCACCCCGCACCAGGTCAACGGTCAACCCTTGACATGGCCGGCGGTCGCCACCTCCAAGATCTCCTTCTCAAAGCCCTCGACATGGACGAGAGAAATCCCCGCGTTGTCAAGACTCCTTTTCCCCGTATTCTCCGCCACAAACGTCTCGGGCTCCATGATGCCAACATACACTGTCCGGATGCAACCAGCCAGACGGAGCACCCTCTCGACGCAGGGAAGATTCCCGCTCAGCCGTTTTGAGCAGGGCTCAACGGTGGTATAGAGCGCCAGGTCGGACGGCAGGGCTTCTTTGAGGTTCTCCTCAGAAACCCCGTGCTTCTCGGCAAGCTTTATGAAGCAACACTGCTCGGCATGGGTGTTTCCTGGAAGCTCGAGGGTGTAGCCAGTCGCGAGGATTTGGTTTGCGGCCGAGTCCACCAGGACAGCACCCACGCGGTAGTTGGTTGGCTTGGGAGGTGATTTCTGCGCCTGCTCGAGGGCGAGCTGCATGTAAGCTTTGTGGTCGTCTGGGAGAATGGCCGCCATCTTGTTTGCGCCTTATTGTCAGAGAGCAGAAGCTGGAGTAAAAACTCCAGGCGCGGTTTTGGTGGAAGCCTCGGCGCAGACAGTGCAAATAAAGTCGTAGTAGCTCCAATTAACACTGTGGCAATTGTGGCCCCCACCGTCGCGCCAAACGCGGTCTCCGACTGAACTCGGCGCGAGTTCCATTTATCACCCAGCAGGTTGAGCCCTCCCAATCACCTCAACCAACCACAAAAACTCTAACAATCTACAATGTCTGACCACGACGACCTCACTGAGGGCGAGCCGCCCACAATCGACCCCTATGAGGTCCTCGGCCTCGAGCGCACAGCCTCGCCAGACGAAATCAAATCCGCCTACCGCAAAACCGCCCTCAAAACCCACCCGGACAAGGTCCCCGAGGACAAGAAGGACGAGGCTAAAGAGAAATTCCAGCAAGTCGCCTTTGCGTACGCCGTCCTCTCAGACCCCGCCCGACGCAAGCGCTACGATGAGACGGGCTCGACCTCGGAAGCGGTCGTCGACTCGGAAGGGTTCAGCTGGACCGAGTTCTACCAGGAGCAGTACCGCGACGCCATCTCCGAGGATGCCATCAACCAGTTTGCGACGAAGTACAAGGGCTCGGACGAGGAGCGGGACGACATCCTCGCCGCGTACGAGGAGTTTGAGGGCGACATGGACGGCGTCTACGAGACGGTGATGCTGAGCAGCGTGCTCGAGGACGACGCGCGGTTCCGCGAGATCATCGACGCCGGTATCAAAGCCAAGGAGGTGCCGAGCTTCGATGCGTACGCGAAGGAGACCAAGAAGGCCAGGCAGGCGCGCGCCAGGGCCGCGAAGAAGGAGTCGAGGGAGGCAGACGAGCTGGCCAAGGAGCTGGGCGTCTACGAGAAGCTGCGCGGCGGCGGCAAGAAGAGCCAGAAGGACTCCGAGGCAGATCTGGCGGCGCTGATCCAGCGGAATCAGGCTGCGAGGGCGGGCGCGCTGGACAGGCTGGCCGAGAAGTACGGCGCCGTACCCAAGGCGGGCAAGGGAAAGAAGCGGAGTGCGGAGGAGCCCCAGGCACATGCAACGAAGAAGAGTAAGCGCAAGTGATGGTTTGGATTTGGCAAGGTCAGGGCATGAAGCACGGATATTGGCTCTCAGGGACTCGGTGATTTGATTTTTTTGGGAGCATGGGATCGAGGACGGCACGGCGTACGAGGGCAGCATTGGGAGCTTGGGTGTTTGGGAAGACTCAACCGATACTGCTAGTACATAGGCGTATCGATGCTTGAGCGTTATAGCTCACGCGGGAAACATTCGGACCGGCTTCGGGCTAACTCTGCCCACCACCGTAGCATTTCGCGGGTGACCTATGCCCCCATNGCGGGGAGGGTGTCCCAAAACCAAGGGGGTGCCCGAGTCCGGAGTATGGGCTCCGATTGGGGGCCGGGCCCGCGCACAGCCGAATCGGGGTTCCAGTCCGGTGCCTCAGTCACCTGGCCAACGTGCACTGGTCAACAAGCCTTGGCGCAGGTGCCTCAAGAGATCCACACCGGCGCGTCAACTTCAAACTTCCATTGCAACCCCCACCGGGAAATGGCAATCCCGTGCGCAAGGCGGCAGCAAAACCCCGAGGAAGTCACCGAACGGCCATGAACATTGACACGCCCGCAAGGCCGAACACCAAAGGCTGCGAGCCAGGTCACCCGATCCCAAAGATGCCATGACCGACGCGACGACGCCCGAGCTCTATCCGCAATACTGCTTCCACCTGTCACCGACCATCAACCGCTGGTGCCATTTCCGGATCGCCGACCTGCTGGCACTGAGGAGTCACCGAGGCTTCCAAGGTGGGTCAACCGACTGCGCCCGGCAGGTCTGCACGCTGAGCATCAGAGCCCTAATCTAACGCCCGNTGCTCGCAGGACAGGATGTCTACTTCCACCTCAACCACCCGGTAAAATGGGTGCGCGTATCCGGTGTTGTGGTCGCCGTCGATGAGCGTGAGACGAGACATTTCTACACGATTGACGATGGCAGCGGCGCGACTCTCGAATGTGTCGTCAAGGTCCCACCCCGCCCCCGCCCAGCGTTTGGAACTTCGGCCCCGATCGCATCAGCCAAAGCAACGTCCCATGCGGATTCCAACACCCTCCCGACAGTCGATGCGCCCATNGATGTGGGGCACATCCTGGACATCAAAGGTAGCGTCGGCACATTCCGCGAGATGAAGCAGATCAGGGCCGAAAAGATCGCCCACCTCCGCTCGACGGAGCAAGAGGTGGTCTTCTGGGAGAAGGTCACGCAGCTGAAACGAGACGTTCTGTCGAAACCATGGGTATTGGACCAGCGGGAGGTGAGGAGATGCCGGAAGGAGGAGGAAGGCCGATCTACCAGCAGCCGCCACCGAACCAACGACAAGCAAACCAGAAAGCGTTTGGAGAGGAAGTCCGGGTTGGAGACAGCGAAGAGAGCCCGTACTGAGAAGTCGGGGTTGGAGAAGACCAACACACACCGTGTGGAGGAGACCCATGCTCGCCAAGGGCAACGCGAAACCAAGCACAGCCAGGAGAGGAGGCCGTTGATGGAGCGCCCGGCCAGGCAAACAGGGCTGGAGAAAAGGAGGGCGACAAAGCCCGTCACGAGGCTGATTCCGGTGACGGGGAAATACGACGCCCTGGGATTGTGACTGTGAGAAGTCACAAACTTCGCAGCAGCATACCGGGTACTTAGCAGGAAATTTACTTGGCCGGCGTGACGCTTGTCTCACTCAGCCTTACATAGTATGCAGAGCTGTGTCTCCAATAGGCAAGTTTCCAATCCTCTGGTTCTTGTCATCCGCCATCATTGGCCTGCTTTCTCGCCATCGATTGGCAATGAAAAGGTTATGACCCTGAGTTGGCTGCAGTCGCGGTGTACACTTCAACGGCGCGTTTGCAACACCCTGCATCCCCTTCTCTGCCCGCATCAAGGCTGGTCACGGGAAGGCCAATGCCAATCTTTCCCTCTTCCAGTTGCCCTAAAGCTGGGTTGCTATGCCGCTTGACATCAGGAGTGCTTGCCTCACGGGTGTTCGGAGATGCCGCCGACATGGAGCTGGGCGTGCTGGGTAAGACTTGGATCCACTTCCAAGCGACTTCCAAGTCGTATTCTCCGGGGCAGGACCCGGTTTCCTGGAATCCCCAGGATTGAGATGCATCCTGTTTCTAAGACACCGTCCACGCCGCACCGCCAACCTAAGTCAACCAAGTCGACCTACTCCGTCCCTAAGCGCCTCTCGCATCCTCAGTATTGCTAGCCTCTTCTACCTCTATAACAATAGCCCCCTGAGCCACCTCCCTCCCCGACCCGCTTTCCAACTCGGAACAACCGTTCCTACCCTCACGTCGGCCCGTTTCGCATCGTCTTAACTCGAATTGACCTACGCTCCGCCCTCCTACGACACCGCAACCTGACGCCGCAACCTGGCATCGCAACCTCGCGCCGCAACCTCACGCCGCAACCTTCCTATTTGCTTCCCTAACCTTATGTCCTAGTTTAATATCTTTGCATTCCGAAGAGCCTGAGGTAAGCATGTGGTATGTTGACATTGAGACATGTGGCTTCAGATTCTCCCATGACCCGCATCCACACGAGCGGGCCACCCAACCACGGGAAGATCTAGAGTCCCCGGGGGGGAGGGCCGTTGCGGGAAGATCAAGGGTCTAGCTCAGGAACGCTAGTGGGATCAGCGCGGATGGCGCCGGCCTCGATGGAATGGGGGCTACTACATTTCTATATATGTTGCCCAGCGCCCCAGTTTGGCTACGAGGGAGGCCGAGATCTTGAATTCCTGCACATGCTGTCTCGCCAAAATGGGGAACATATGGAAGTTGGCGTTCGTGCTGCTAACTGCACTGCAGGTCGCCCCCTGTGTCGCGGCTGTCGCCTCCTTCAAAGACTACGACCCCAAGAGTCTTAGCCATCCAGCTTACCAGGCGCTCCCCTCATCTCTACCACTGGTCGAACGGGATGGGAACGATTCTTCTCCTAGCGACGTTCTAGCAACTCCCGCCAAGGTCATCACGAGCTTCACTCCGTCAGGGACAGTCCAGATTCTGGCCAACAAGAAGAAGCCTTCCAGTGGCAGCTTCCACTCCACCCTCGACACTACTGGGCATTGTACCTCTGTCCCGATTCTGACGAGTCCAATCCCAAAGCCGACTTCCTTGCTCTCAGCCGCTTCAGTCGTTGCAAGCCTAAAGGTGGTCGCATCGATCACCGTCGAGAGCATGGTCCAGGACATCTTTGCCGATCCCATTTCCACCGATGCGCCACCGACGAACATCGGGAGGAAGCAGGACCACCCCGTGCGCAGACTGGGCGTCACGTCAAAAAGCCCGCTCGAGACAAACAAATTCTACGCCAATTTCTTTCTCGGAAATCAGACTTCGCCAACCTTCCTCCACCCCTACTCGGTTGCTTGGGCGAGGGGTCAGGGGGCTGCCGGCAGCTGGGGACTGTCCATCTCTCATATCGATAGCAAGCAGAGAGTCTATGGCCCGACCAGTCCAGGGACGGGTGCTGCGTCTTACTTCATCAACCCCATCGGGATCCAGTCCGTGTGCCTCTCCGCGAAGGAGCTGGGGTCTTCCACGGCACTGACCACGGAGTCGCTGACCGACTTCTCTGTCCAAGTCAATCTGCGCCCGAATGCGCAAGCAGCGGCCGCGGTGCAGTTTCCCTTGGTCCAGGGGTCAGGTTTTATCACGGCGGTTTACAATGGAGCATCTCCGGTGGTCCAGACCGGCGTCTTCTTCCGCACCGTCACGCGCGCCACCGCGGATCCAAAGGCCGGAGTCACCAAGTACAAGCTCCTTCTCGAAGACGGAGTGACTTGGCTGGTGTATGCCTACCACACCCAAGGCGACCCTCTGGATCTTACAGTCATCAACAACGGCCTCGCTCAGGCCAAGGGGCCGTTTTACGGCACTATCCAGGTGACTAAGGACCCCGGAAACGGCGAGACCTTGTACGACCAGGCCTGCGGTGCCTATCCCACAGGGGTCCGTCTCTCAGGGGCTGCGGATGGCACGAGCGGAACATACACCTTCTCGTTCAACAAATCCGGAATGAGCGGGACCACGCTCGCCATGTTTGCGTTGCCTCACCATCAGGCTTCGTTTGATGGCGCCACCCGGGGAAAGATGACGAGCCTGCAGCTACAAACTACCACCAAGGGCGTGGCGACGGTCGTCATGGCTGACTCCTGGACCATGGTCGAATCCAACTTGCCGACGAACATGGGCTTCCTGCCTTGGTCACCTCAGGTTGGGACCGTCAGTGCCATTTCTGATGCCACGAAGAAGACGATCCACAACATTGCCCAGCAGGAGGTGTCGCAGAACATACTACAGCAGACGGACCAAAACTCGATGTACTTTAGTGGCAAGGTGAGGACCGAGATTCCTGTGGTGGGGAGCGCGAGCTGACTATGACAGGCGCTGGCCAAGTTCGCAGGTCTTATGCTGGCAATCCAGGAGCTGCTGGGAGATCAGGGGCTGGCCCAGGCCGGGTTGCAGCAACTCAAGGTGGCATTCTCGCGCTTTGCCCAGAATACGCAACAGTACCCTCTGGTGTACGAGAGTAAGTTCCAACTACTGCCTCGCTCCAGTCAGTGGATTATGGGCTGCCAGGCTGACACGAGCAGGCGCCTGGGGNGGAGTGGTGTCGTCCGCCACTTACGTGACGGGCGACAACGGCGTCGACTTTGGCAACACGCTGTACAACGACCATCACTTTCACTGGGGCTACTTCATCTACACGGCCGCCGTCATCGGGCATCTGGACCCGTCCTGGATCAGCGCCAACAAGGCCTACGTCAACATGCTCGTCCGCGACATTGCAAACCCCAGCACGCGGGACCAGTATTTCCCCGTCTGGCGGTGCTTCGACTGGTTCCACGGCCACAGCTGGGCCCACGGTCTCTTCGACACGCTCGACGGCAAAGACCAAGAGTCCAGCTCGGAGGACACCATGCACGCCTACGCGATCAAGATGTGGGGTTCCGTCTCGGGCGACAAGAACATGGAAGCTCGGTGCGCACCCGCCTTTCCCCCTTCCCCTTTCCCCTTTCNAACCCGCACCCAACCTCGGCACCCAACTAACACCCCTCTCAGGGGCAACCTAATGCTCTCCGTCCTCACCCGCTCCCTCCAGTCCTACTACCTCTACACCGCGAACAACACCATCCAACCCGCCCAGTTCATCGGCAACAAGGCGGCAGGCATCCTCTTCGAGAACAAGATCGACCACACGACCTACTTCGGCACCAACGTCGAGTACATTCAGGGCATTCACATGCTGCCGCTGCTGCCGCACACGCCGCTGGCCCGCACGCCGGCGTTTGTCCGCGAGGAGTGGGCGACGTACTTTGGCGGCGGGCGCGCCGACGCCGTGCAGGGCGGGTGGAAGGGGATCTTGTACGGGAACTATGCCACCATCGACCCGCGGGGGGCGTACGCCTTCTTTGCGCAGGCGGGGTTTGACCCGTCGTGGTTGGATGGGGGAGCGAGTTTGACGTGGTATTTGTGTTATTCTGCTGGTGAGTTTTCTTCCTTTTTTCTTCTTTTATTACCTGCTGCGTGCTTCAAAAGAGGGAATCATTGTGGCGTTGAGACTGACAGAGATTTGCAGCGCTGGGAGGGCTGTGAGAGTGAGAGTGAGTGAGAGATCCAGGTGGTTTGGCGGATGGTGTTGTGTGTTCTTGGGGGCGTGGATAACATGACGGGGATGGATTCCTTGCAGGCATGAGCTTGGAGATGAACTCTGGGCTGGTTGGATCAGACTGTGGGGTGCCGGGCAGCTGCCTATTCTTCTTCTTATAGCATGACTTGAATACATCAACCAGCGAGAAATGCCGTCTGAAACTCCCTCCTTCTCGCCCTGCCCGAGTCCTGGAAGCCACGGCTGTTTTCCCGGAGTAAATAGGAGCCTGGCTTCGGGAGAATCCGGGAGCAATGTTGAGATATCAGATCGGATTTGTCTGAAGCGGTGGAAAGAACGGGTTGGCTACTGGTTTTGGGCTTTGTTGGCGGTAGCAGCTGGTCTGTTTCACTCCGGATCGCACCATCTGAGCAACTCTGAGTCACACTTCAAGTTGATGCCATTTGTTCGGGCCGGTTATCAGCCAGCTCCGTTCTCGGAACCCCCGTGGTTCCTTCCTGGAGAATATGCTGTGGTATTTTCAGGGGCTAGGGTTAGGGTATGTGATGCTTGTCTTTGGTGGTGAGCGGTTGGGGATTTTCGATATTTGGGTG
>FJWA01003763.1_pt1 | contig 13174 bp, 5 predicted proteins | sample 1011891 | NCBI WGS metagenome assembly FJWA01 (sample SAMEA3912450, study PRJEB9761) | metagenome | biome: forest; material: soil | place: USA | collected 2011-06-22 | depth 0.1 m
CCTGAACCCCTGAACCCCTGAACCCCTGACGGTCTCTCTAGCAACTGTCGTGATTCCGAACGCAAATGGCAAACTTTTCAGAACTACGAGCCACGTGCAATGATATCCCTGATCTCACAGGCTGAATACCCGATTGGAGTAAGGTAGTTGAGGGAGGGAGCGATTTCGAGTAATTGTTTAGTTTAGGTCTCCGACAGACTTAACAAAGGCGAAAGAAAAATAACCCGATGTGAAAAAACAAAAGTTACTTGTAAAAAGAACCAAGAAAATCTCGAGAAATTATCGCACAAAGTAGAATCCAGCCGACTTTCCCCATCCACTCTCAGCTTGAAGTAGACAGCAGCCTCGACTCGGTGATCTCCGCGACATCAATCTTGCCACCACCCTGCTTCTCCTCCAGAGGGTCCCTCGAAGGCGGCGTCGTAGCACCTGACGCTGACTCCGACCCTTCTGACGGCACCAAAGGCGTGAAGACCGGGCTGCCAGCCGACTGCGGAGACAGAGTCGGCACAGGGCTTCCTTTCGAAGGCGACACCTCCACCGCAGCCGCCGGCTTCTGCTCCTCTTCCACAGCCTTGCCACCTCCGCTCTGCTGCGTAATCTCAGGCATCTTGTCCAGCGCGGTGCTGACCAGATCCGCCACCGACCCTCCGCCCAACACCTTCAGCGTCGGCACGTCGACCGCAAGCTCCTTCAAAAACCACGACCGAATGTCCACCGCAACCAGCGAGTCAACGCCCTGCTCAATCAGCGCGACCCGCTCTTCTACCCTCCCCTCCTCGCCGAGTCTCAGCATCCGCTTCAGATGCGCGATCAAACCGTCCCGCAAGATCTCGTACGCCTCCTCTCGGTTCTTGGCGCTTTGCAACTGCACCTTCACCTTCACGGCCTTCCCGCCGGCTGCTTGTAGCCCCTCGACGCCCTTCTCCTCTTCCCTCCTCACAAAATGGCTAAACTTGACGTCCCGCTTATGTGCGTCCTTGACGACGAGGTCTGCGGGAATGTAATTGACGCCCATGGCGACCTCAACCGGCGCGCCGCTGCCGGCGCGACCGGACAGCACCGCCTCGGCAAACAGCTGGTGTAGATCCTCTTCGGAAATGTTGATGTAGCCGATTCGCTGGAAGTAGTCAAAGTCGAAACCAGCCTGGTTGGCGGCGTACCCGAGCCCGAGCACGCCCGGGATGCTCATGGCAGAGCCGGCGACGCCGCGCCGCCGTCGCTGGTGTACAAGTCCTGTCATGAACTCGTTTGCGGCCGAGTAGTTGCTCTGGCCGGCGAAGCCGATGACCGAGGCGATGCTGGACGCGACGATGAAGAAGTCAAGGGAAGTGTCGGAGTAGAAGAGGCGGTCGAGAAGCTGGGTGCCGACGACTTTGGGAGTGGTGACGCGGGTGAATTGCGCGTGCGTCATGTTGGCGAAGAGGTCGTCGTCGAGAATCATGGCGCCGTTGACCACGCCCGCGATGGGCGGGAGGGTCTGGCGGATTGATGTAACGGCGGATTCGAGCGAGTCGAAGGAGGTGACATCCAACGACATGGGGTGGACGGTGGCGCCGTGGCGGGTTGACATGTCGGCGACGAACTTGGGGTGGACCTTGGGGTTGCGCGAGCTGAGCACGATGAAGCGCGCCCCATGCACAATCATCCATTCGGCGAGTGACTGGCCAAGGTCGCCCGCCATGCCAGCAAAGAAGTAGGTCTTGTCGGGGTGGAACAGGCGTCCCGAGTCGATGGGTTGCACCTTGGCTGCGACCGAGGGGGAGGCGGTCCAGTCCACCACCACCAAAGCCTCACCCGCGGAGGTGTGCTTGGAAGCGTCAGCCAGGGAAATTGAGGCGGCGCGCTTGGGGGCGTGGGCGGAGGCATTATCAAGTGCCTTTTGGAGTTTTGGTGTGAGATCCACGGGTTCGTTCAGCAACGCGACAGCTTCGTGGCCGAGCACGGTCTCCTCGCTGATGCTGACGCAACCCGGGGGCAACGAGTTGATGATGGCATCCGCGACAGCTTCTGACGCAGCTCCGCGCGAGAACCTGACGAAGATGGCAGTAGAACCGGGAATCGCCGACTTGATGGTATGGCGAGGGAAGTTCGGGTGAAGGAAGAGGGGGGCACCACTACCAGCCTTGTCCTGGCGCAGCTCGGATGTGGTGAAGACAAGATCGACTTTCTTGTCACGAACCTGGGCCGCCAACGCAGACCTCAAGCTGGCGTCGGCGTCGTGGACGACCACAGTGCGTCCGTAAGGTACAAGAGAGAGAATGTGCTCGGCAACCAAATACGCAGCCACAGCTACGAGCGTGGAAGCGATCGGAATCGTAGTTTCGCGCAGAGCAACGGACCAGCCTGCTGGGACCTTGACGGGGGACTCTCCAGAGCTGACGAGGGCGAGGACCGCCTCGTTGGTAACAACATCAATGCCCGCACACAACCTCAAGTAGCCAGTACCACTCAACGCGATACTCTGAAGAAGCGAGTGTGTGGTTCTGATGGTGCGTCCGCCCGCGGGGGCGTTGGTCAGTCTGAGTGGTGACACCTTCTGCAGTTCCAGCGTCTTGTGTTTGCTTTGCCGAGTGGAAACAAGCTCCAGTGTCTCCTCGGCAGGGTTGACGGTCGCCCAGACATCTCTGCGGCGAGCATTATACCGAGAGTTCTTGTCCGCGTCGGGGACCAGCCTCGTGATAAGCTGCCTCCTGTTGCTGACAAAGATCTCGGGCTCGGCGGACCACAGCATCGTGTCGTTGTCTGCATTCGCGCTCTGGCCCAGGCCCCAGCTGAAGAGGACGTGGTGCCTGAGCAGCGTGATGGCCAAATCCGCTGGCGTGTTTGATTGGATCCCACCATCGGGTGCGGTGGCATCCAGGTCAAAGACCTGGATGTTGAGGCTGGGGATCTCGGTCTTCACCGTGTGCAAAATGCCCCTCATCTCGTAGCTGCTGGGGGTCTCATCCCTGGAGCCACGAGTCACCCATACCAAGGTATTAGCCGAAGCGAACAGCACTTTGAGCGCGGAAAACTTGTCGGCCGTGAGGTCTTCCAGGTAGGGTTTGTCCAGATCTGTCAGACAGAGAACGGAGACTTGGCCAGTAGACGCGACAGATTGGGCCATCGGGGACGAGGCGAAATCCTGAATGGTTTCGAAGAACTGCTTGTTGTGCCAGCGATGATCCAGGACGTCGTGGACCGCGCGGCTGAGCTTGTGGACGGGCCATGTCGAACCTCCGATGATGGCGAGCCCATCGTTCTTTACCCCCGCAGGCCGTTCCTTCGCAGCGAGAGGGCTGCGCAGCAATGTAACCTGGTCGTTCACGGCCTGGGCCACAAACACACTCATGGGCAGGGACGCGCTGATATCCGGCGTCACAGTTTCGAGGCCAGCAAATCCTGTCTTCTTCAGAAGGGTATCCCACTGGCTGAGGTTCAGCAGCGGGCCCCAAGGACGGCCAGTCTCAGCGCCAATCCACCAGCCGGGCAGGGTGCCGACCGTCATCCCGGTAAAGAGCAGGTCTGTGGAAGTGAGTTCTCCAACGAGCAGGTAGCCACCTGGCTTCAGCAAACGGCGCACGTTGGAAAGGGAAGCCTCCATATCAACCGAGACGTGCAACACGTTGACGGCCACAATGGCGTCGTATGAACCCGCCGCGAAGCCTTGTCCTGAAGGGTCTTTCTCCATATCAAACGTCTTGAAGACCATCCGGCCGGCCTGGTCGACAAACCTCTCCTCAGCTGCCATGAAGAAGCCGCTCGAGATGTCGGTAAAGGTGTAGGAAGCATAAGTATCCTGCAGCGAACGCAACACCGATGCGGTGGTGGCTCCCGTACCGGCTCCTATCTCGAAGATGTTGAGGGCAGGGTAGCGGTGGGCAATTTGAGACACGAGGCGAGACAGCCAGCGGTTGCTCGGACCTCCACACAGGGCGCCTTCTTCATAAAACGCGCGGAGGAGGCCGTCCTGATTCATGTGCTCGAGCATCGAGTTGCCTTCTCGAATGACCTGGATCAGGTTGTCGCCAACCACTTCGACAAAGCGGACATCCTTGCGGTTCTTGTATTGCTCCAGGATCAGGGCAATGTCCTCGCGCGAGTCGAAGTTGTACTCAGGCTTGACTTTGGGGTGGACCCCGCGGGTCGCCATGTCCACCATGCGGTCGCACCAGGCCAGATACATCTTGAAGTGAGGGAGCAAGCTTTCGCGTTCCTCGTCCCGAATCGCGAGTGATGCATGGCGCGCGAACCAGTACGACACGCGTTCAATATCCCTGTACAACTTGATGTCGTAGTCAGAAAACCTCTCTCCGGCGGCAGCGAGTTCTCCATCCGGCGAGATGACCTTGTGCTGGAATTGTGCAAACATGGGAAGGTCGAGCTTGGATGTAGCCGGGGAGAATGGAACCAAGGTGATCCCCTCAAGCTGCACGAAGGCGTGCGAGGCGTCGGCGGCGTGCAGATAGACGTCGCCCATGACCTTGGAATGCTTCCTGCTACGCAAAGCAGTCTCGAACCGCATGGCGCCTTGCTTGCCCCCCTCGCCGAGCGGTGTGAAATACGCGTTGACCGTGACCGCAGAGATGGAGACAGGAACGTGGAGCGACCACAACTGCGTATCCTTCGGGTACGACCAAGCGGCAAAAACTGTCTGCAAAGCAGAGTCGAGCATGCCGGGATGGACGACAAGGTTATCGTCCCAGTCGGCCCCGGATTCATCGTACAAGGTGCCGATACTGCAGCCGGGCTTGCGGAGGATGTCCGAAACCCCCCTGAAAGGCGAGCTGTAGCCATAGCCGATGGTTTCCAGGTTCGCGTAGAACTGCTCGTCTCCCACACTGACCAGGTTGAAGGGGTCAACCTTGATCAGGGGAAGGGTATCCGGTGCCGCGGGACTGAGGTGGGCTGCCACTCGGCCCTTGGCGTTCAGAGCAAGGTTTCCAGCGCCGTCCGTCACCATGTAGCATGTCCAAGAAGCAGTCAAAACGCCTGGCTCAGACGTGCTATCAACAGATGAAACGCTGAAAATGGTCTCAACATTTGAGTCGTTGGCGTCAAAGGCGATAGCGCGAGGGATGTCGACCTCGGTGACTTTGAACACGCTGATGGCGGTCTCTGCGGAAGCCTCGAGGGCGAGGGCCTTGATAGCTTCGATAGCCATGCTCACGTACCCGGTCGCGGGGAACACCGTCTGCCCCTGCAGCATGTGGCCCTTCAGCCAAGCCATGTCGTTGGGGCAGAGCATGTTCCGCCACTGGAACTCGCCGGGCGTGGTGGCCTCCGTACAGGGCGAGCCCAACACCGGGTTCGGAGTATGGATGGCGCGCCGGTGTTTGAAATGGTTCGCCACGCGGCTGCCTGCCCAATAGGTACGCTGGCGGTCATAGGGGTAGGCGGGAAGATCTCTCACCACGGTGTTGGCGCCGGTAGTACCAGAGAGCAGCGTTTGGACAGTCGAGAACGAAACGGTGCCGAAGCCAAGCGTAGTCCAGACACGCCCAAGGCCAGCGCTCAGTTGCTCAACATCACCCAAACCCCGGGAAAGAAGTCCAGTGTATGGCAGGTCGCCGATCGTGGCCGTGGCCGGGCCTTTGAGAGCGGGATGGGGCCCGACTTCAATGGCGAGGTCGAATGGACCAAGCTCCTCCACCGCGCGAGCAAGTGCGTCTGCAAACAAAACCGCATTGCACATGTTGTCGACCCAGTATCGGTTCGTGAGGCGGTCTTTGGTCATGCGAGCTCCCTCGAAGACACTCGAAAACCAGACGGTGCTGGCGTCTCCGCCTTGGGCGGCAGCTTGGACATTGCTGCCGTCGAGGGATGCCAGGTACGGTCCAGCACACGAAGTCATATGAGCGCTGTGGTAGGCGGTGTCGACCTTGAGCTTCCTGGCGAACGTGCCCCGGCTTTTGAGAAGCTGCTCCGCCTCATCAATAGCGTCTTCGTCGCCACTCAGCGTGACGCTCGATGATGAATTGACGGCGGCAACCTGCATCCGGCCTTTGAATCCATCCTCGCATAAGGCCCGCGCTTCCTCGACCGAGGCCCCGACGGCCATCATAGCACCGCGAGGGGCATGGGGATTGGGACTCGATGCCAGCTTCGCGTGTACTCCTCGGAAATAGGCAATGCGAATTGCATCTTCAGCCGAGACGAGGCCGGTGGCATAAGCCGCGCCGATCTCGCCGGATGAATGGCCTACGACTGCTGCAAACGAGATGTTTGCTGCGCGCAGGATGTCGACGAGGAGGATCTGAACAGCCGTGCAGAGCGGCTGGGAAAGGGCTGCCTCCGCAATGCGGGAGGTTTCCTTGCCGGCAAGAAGCTGGTCCTTGAGCGTCCACGATGGTCGGTTTTCTGGGTTGGGCAGACTCTGCAATGCTGCGTCCAGCTCGTCGATGCGAGTCGCGGCGAAGGATGAACGCTCAACAAGTTGAGCTCCCATACGAGGCCATTGAGCGCCCTGCCCGGTGAAGATGCCGAGAATCTTTGCGGGCCGGGCGAGTGCACTGAAGCGAGTGCCAAGATCTGCCACATCCGTGCTATCAGAAGCCGGATTGACAAGAAGCTCGAGAGCCTGGATCGCGTCTTGAATCGATGGAGCGGGGATGGCCTTGCGGTAGTTGAGGGTTGACCGCCTATGCTGCAGCGTATAGGCGAGGTTCGCAAGCTCAATTGAAGGGTTCTCCTGGAGGAAGGCCAGGTATTGAGACAGCGTGGCCTTGAGAGCCGTCTCAGAAGCCGCCGAGAAGGTGAGAGGCGTGAATTGCAAACTCGAGCCGAGGATAGGGGCAGGATCACTCGGCTGTGGCGCTGGCACATACTCTTCCAGGATACAATGAGCATTGGTGCCACCAAAACCGAAGCTGCGTTGTCATGTCGTGGTTAGCAAGTCCACAATGGGCTGCTCGATTTCAGGGATTAACACACCTGTTTACACTCGCGCGTCTCACATGTCCTTCCGGCACCACCCATGGCGTCGGAGCCGTAGGAATGTGCAAATGCTCGAAAAAGGGTGCAACCTTGGGATTCAAGTTGTGAAAGTGCAAGTTGGGCGGAATGGTGGCGTGCCGGAGGGACAGAGAGGTGCCAATGAGACTTGCGAGCCCGGCTGTGCCTTCAGTATGACCAATGACAGTTTTGATGGAGCCAACGATTAGCTTTCCCGCCTGCGCGGCGGCGACAGAGCCGTTAGGGAAAAGGGAAGTTGAAATAGCCTCAGACTCTTGCGGGTCGCCTGCCTGCGTGCCTGTGCCGTGGGCGTGGAAAAACTGCGGGCGATCTTGCAAGTTATTTACCGGGTCCAACCCGGCCCGGGCGTAGCACTCGCGGATCAGGGCGGCTTGGGCTGTGTTGCTCGGCATTGTTAGGCCCGGCGTGCGGCCGTCCTGATTCACGGCGGTTTCCCGGATGATGCAGTCGATCGGATCGTTATCGGCAATGGCCTGCGAAAGGGTCTTGAGAATGACGGCCGCAACACCCTCGCCCCGCGCGTAGCCGTCTGCGGAAACATCCCACATGGCGCAGTGGCCCGTGGGCGACAACATGCCAAGGTTGCTCTCTGAGATGTACATGGCTATTTTGAGGGGAAGATGATGAGTTCACGCGCCTTGCTTAACTCGACAACGCTTGTGCAAACTTACCTGGACTTAGGATAAGACTCGTTCCAGCTGCCACGGCCACGTTGGACTTGCCGCTTCTCAGCGCCTGCACAGCCATATCCAGAGCGACCATGCTGCTTGAGCAGGCCGTGTCGATGGTCATGCTAGGTCCATGCCAGTCGAAGAAGTATGACACGCGGTTGGACACCACGGCTCTTTCGAGGCCGGTGGCAGCGTATCGTGGGAGAGACTCCCAGTCACGGACCAGCATCGTGTTGTAGTCGTCGCACATCATGCCGACGTAAACGGCCGTGTCGGAGCCGCGGAGCTTCTCCATCGGCTGGCCTGCTGCGCAGAGGCCATCGTACACCACCTCAAGAAGAAGCCGCTGCTGCGGGTCCATGGCATCGACCTCACCGGGTTGGATATTGAAGAAGCCGGCATCGAACTTTGTCACATCACTCCGACCCGAGTCCTCCAGCCAATATGACTTGGAGGCGTTGGTGGTGCCATGATGTGTGCCAACGGGATGGTAGAATGGGTCGATGTTAAAACGGCTTGGTTTGCGACTGAGGTCCTTGGGGTCGTGTATGACGGACCAAAGCTTGGAAGGAGTGTCAGCACCTCCGGGGAAGCGGGACCCCGCACCGATAACCGCAATGGGCTCCAGCATGGCCGCGTGTTGAAGATGGTGAACGTGATGTGTGTTGTTGGTAATGGTGATGGATCCAGGGGAGGAGAAGTTGAGTTCGAGGAGCCTCACGATCCGGGTCTAGTCAAACAGGCGCGGCCGGGGACATATAACCGTCCACTGATACTTGCAAGTTGGCCATGGACAGCCTCACCGGGCAGTCAACCTTGGCATTTTCTCAGGTACTCGGCATCGTCGACTCGACGTATCGGGCAAAACACCGTAAAAGAACCTGAGGCAGACGAAGCGGCTGGCTGACAGCGAATCTGTAATCATCCATCCGGTCCAGGGCAAAACATGGTGCCGGCAAGGGGGGAAGCAACGGTACTCGGAGAGGCCAGAGCGGATTGGGTGCAATGGGGTGTCCTGCACCGATGGGTTGCCTCGGGGGCCGTTATCGACGTTCGGTGCGAATATTCGGCTGAATCCATTTCGGATGGCGGCAGACAAGAATGGACGCCGAGCTTCGGTGTTTCGCATGTCAGAATGTGGAGGCGGTCGTAATATTTCCGCGTTGCATTTGTCGCCGTTGAACCGCAGCCTCCACCGATAAGGCGACGTTGCCATGTGCGGTGGCGCGCTGACCTGCGAACGAGTGTTCGTCTTGGTGGGCCGGGGGGTTGGGACCGACTGGAGAGGTGTGGAATCGAGTTCGTAATTTTTGGATGGAGCAAGGTTTGCTATTTTTGCGGCCTCAGTTGAGAACCCACTGCATGTGATTTCAGCCAAGCATCATGTGAATCATGATCCTTCCATGACACCTTCCACTATTCTTCTGTCACACAACGGCCACGACCTAAAATCCTCCCCCCTCTACGTACCATGCACCAGCCACCAGCCCCCTAAGCTTTTCCCCGTTGGACGACTCGAAGTACGAAAGTGGATGGCGTAACTAATCGCCATATCTACCAGCTCATGCTCGTGGTGGGCCCATTGTTCATCTGAATCCATTCATCCAGCGCCACGCCCAGATTCTCTGCTGCCGGCGGACCTGTGGCAAAGTTGAACGGCTGTCCTTGGGCATCTGGTGGCGTAAAAGCTCCCAGGAGACTCGGCATGACAAATCGATCCGCTGCTGAGGTCAGTTCCATGAGTGAGGTCTGAAATAAAATCGGGGAAATCCAGGTCGTCAACTTACGGTCAAAAACACTGCTGGTGTTTCCCATGCTGGTGTTGTTGTCCTGCAGCAACAAATCCTGTCCGTCGAGGCTCACATGACTGCTCGCACTAACCCATCCGGCGCCGCCACCATGTGCAGAAGACGGGTCGCCCAATGCCGCACCCATCGGACCGTGGTGTTCTGCCGCCCTGGCAATCACAATGCTGACAGTCTCGGCGGCCTTCTTTGCCTCCCGGGAGCTGGAACTGGCGCGCATCCAGACGGTTCTCGTGCGCCTGAGAGCCTTGAGGATCTCTTCTTCCCGCTGCAAAGTCTGGCCCCGATACAGTGCCGAGCAGAGAACCATGGTGGCCGTCAGAAAGGTGTGGTTCATGATGGACGAGACTCGCCATCGCATCATGTGCAACTGGCCGCCGGGGCACGTCTCTTCGTCGAGAATATTCTGGATCTGTAGCGCACCCACCGCAGCATCCAGGCAGGCCTTGCGGGAGTAGACGAAGACGTCTTCGGTGTGTGAGGTGGACTCTAGGTAGAGGAAGCGCCGGTGCAGCATGATCTGTCCCTTGTAGAACAGGTGCGCGAGGAACAGGCGCGCCATGATCACCTCGGGCGCGTCCGTCATGCTGCTAGCCATAGGTTTGGGCTGGAGGGGTGGTGGGATGCCCGCGGCCGCCTCGCGCAGAATCCCGTCCACTCTCATGATTTCCGCGTAGCTGCATGGTTGGATGGCAGCCGTGAGATCGGAGATGGCGCCCAGGGCTACAAACATCCTCCGCCGGGCAATGATGCCCAGAGCCGATGTCAGTTCGGTCTCGGGGCGGGGTGGAGGCAGCTCGGCCATGTTCTCGCTCAGGTCTCCGTCGTTCAGATTGCGTGGCTCCGCCGTGTCATATTTCCAGTCGCAGATCATGCGCGGCATTCCCATCTGGCTCGAGACGAGAATGTCACCTTGCAGAACAGTGGCCCAGAGCCGCCGCCTCATCTCGCTCTGAAGCGGCGAGATACCTGAGAAGTGGCTCGGGTCCCGATGGTACCCCATACGCATGGCCAGGTTCACTTCGAGCGCAAACAGAAACCAAACGTCCTTGTCGGCGTCGCCGCGCATGCCGAGCTCGATGTACACATAGTGGATCACGGTCTCCAAGACGTATAAGCCTGACCTGGTGTACTCGCCCACCAGGAGACATTGTACTGTCTTCTCGCGGTAGACCTCGACCTGGAGGGTTCGATGCTCTGGGTCGCCATGCGCCGTGTCCGATGCGTCCGAGGCCAACAGGGCGAGGCAGATCATGCTAAAGAGCAGACCAATCCATAATATGGGGACGCTGGTCGTGTCGGCCCAGAACGCCTCGTACTGTCCCAGGAACGTCGGGCCATGAACGATGGCTATCACATGCAAGACCAGTTAGCCTTGAGCAACCAACTGCGCATCTCAGTCACGTCCTGGTGAGGTAGAAAGGGAGCTCAGTGTCAACCAAGAAACACACACAATGAACCAGATCCAAGCGGTTAAAATAGCGCGAGATATAGCGGTCCACGGCGCTTTTTGGCGGCAGCGCAGCGATGATCTCGGCTCTGGATGCCGGCAACGGACAGCCATACAGGAGAAGTGCGTGGGCGGATCGAGGTCCCGCTAGGTGGTTCTGGGGCGTGTCTCCCTCGATTGGGTCGTGCTCGTTCTGGGCCAACTGGAACTGTTCTTCTCGGTCAAAGTGATCCTTGAGATCGGCGATGTTGTCGAGGATGGCCGCCCAATGGTCGCCGCCGACATAGCGGAGCTCCGAGGCAGTCACTCGCATGCTCCCGCACTCGGAGCGGACGTCGATCGGCGTGGGTGCCTCCATGGTCGATGATGCCATCTCGACCGGGCTAACCATGGTACGGCTTCTCTGGCTCGGCTCAGAGCCGAGAGCCGTTGGCAGGTCAGGGGCGTGGGCGGGAGGTGCGCTCGGGTTCGGGGTGGGGCCGGCCACGGAGCAGGGGCCCGGCCCGGACCCTGGCACGAGGGACATGACCAAGCGCTCAAGCTGGACGATTCTGTCGTACATGGCACCCGACTTGGGCAAGGAGCTGGCCGCTGTGGGGCTGTCGGCGTAGGTGCACGGCACACCACGCGAGGCGCAGCTCGAACATGGGTGCTGGCGATCGCAACGCAGCCTAATCCAGGGCAGCCGAGTGGAGTATGTAAGCGAGCGAATGGTACTGTGTAGGGGAGGGCGGAGGGCCACGGAGGTCTGGCCAAAAAAACAAGGGGCATACTGACTTGCGACGTCGGCAGAGGTGACATGACAGCTGGGGCTTCTCGCGACGCCGGCTCAAATTGGGATTGGGACGCGAGTCGGAGTTGGGTCCGCTGAATCCGTCCGGTCGAGAGGGCGTTTGTCGGGCCAAGGGCAATGTCAGATCGGCCAGCGGCAAGGCAGCTCCCGCATCGCTCGGCGGTGACGACATGGCGGCATTCCTTGGCGCGGGAATCCGAGTGAGAAAGGGTGCAGAGGGTGCGCGTGAGACCGTTGGAGGGTTGATTCGCTCCAAGATTGGAGAGAGCCCCTTGATGCCGGAGGACAAGGCGGGGGACGGAGTGAGCTCCGGTGGATTGTCCATGTGAAAATCCTCGTATGTGCTCTGTTGTGGCTCCCCCACCTGCTCGCGGCTCAAAGAAGGGAGGAAGGTTGAGACTTGAGGGATGCAACCTACCGGTTTGGGTCTAGCCCAACAGCCACGCAGCGGATTTGGAATCTTAGACCGTCCGATCCTCCGATCCTCCGGGCCGTTGCCGTCTCGCCCCACGGCCCCCTATCCCTGGTCTGCTCCGCTCCGCTCCGTTCAAATCCGAAAACTCACCCTCTGACAACCGTTGGAGGAAAAAGAGCCCGATAGAGCCCGATTCTTCGCAAGCTCAGCCAATAAGGGATATGTTCTAGGTGCATGCTTACTGTCTCCACGTCGTAGCACAGCAGCTGTCGCTGACGTGCCATTGGGAACGGCGGCACGATAATGTGCAGTCGAGATAAGGCGCCAAGAGATGAGAAACCCCTGGTTCACCATCCCTGGTTCGTCATCAGATTAAGGTTAACCGTCAAGTACTAGTACATATTCTAACGGCTTTAGCTCTGCATGCCCCCGGCAGATCCGAGCGGGAGCGTCGTAGCGAGCGCCATCCCTCCGTGCATCCGGATGCCCCCGCGGAGCATGGCGTCCCCGTCCTTCCCGGTTTCGTTCTGGAAACTGCCCGAACATGCTGCCGCGCCTCGACGGGCCGTCTCTTGAGGCTTCTGTTGTCCCGGATCGTGGAGGTGTGGGTTATGCCATATGGCGCGAGGCTCGCCAATGCACCAAGGGGCTCTCGGAAATAGGGATTAGTTTTCCGTTGGACGATTTCTAAAAAGTAGGGTAGTAAGTACGAGCAGTAGCGGGAGTTTCGGGGCCCTTTCCCTTGCCCATCACCCGCGGAGCCCGCTACTACTCCGTCTTACCCTTATCGCCTCCCCCCCTTCGTCTCCCTTCGTCACCCTTTCAAAAACATCAGTTGTGTTGTCGGCTTTCGTTTATGCCGGCAGTCACTCCGTCTCGCACACAAGATTACGCCGGCCAACCTGTTTTCGCATTCGGCTCGTCCGTCCCCTACCTGGTCTCAGCCTCAGAACAGTGTCGCATTCTCCGTCGCCCACTTCGGCTGGCGTGCCCATCGGTAACGACCATGAGTCGCAGTACCACCATGGAAGAGGGCGCGTTGTCACAGCAAGATGGCACCTCCGGTGCCTTGCAGGATAGCGT
>FJWA01003500.1_pt1 | contig 13156 bp, 4 predicted proteins | sample 1011891 | NCBI WGS metagenome assembly FJWA01 (sample SAMEA3912450, study PRJEB9761) | metagenome | biome: forest; material: soil | place: USA | collected 2011-06-22 | depth 0.1 m
CAACGCTGAGCCTGTTAAGCTCACAGTGGAAGCCGAGGAGCAGATGCGCGATGGTTGGCTGGTCCGGCGTCGCCTTGAGGCATTCGTAGATGAAATCAAGGATAAACAGCTTGATTACATAGCTTTCCGACTCGGCCTCCAGAACCGGATCCAGAGTCGCAGACACATTTGCAGCGAGCGACGCGGCAATGGTGAGGCCCTCGCCATTCCGCTCAAGCTGGACAATCGCCTTGTTCCGATGGCCAAGACGGCCGGTGTCCGGGTTCCAAGCCGATATGATTTTGGGGGACGTCGAGATCTTTTCGAGCAGCTTCAGGCAAGCCAGGGTCAGCTCCCCGTGGCCGAGGTTGCAGTACTTGCCCAGATCAACCACAAGGCCCAGATGGCTCAGAATGCCGTCCTCGAAGGAGGCATATGCCGCATTCGCAACCGAAGCCCGCCGTTGCTTGGGTTCCGATTGGATGACAGGCCGTACCAGGTGCAAGTACGTCTCCTGCAGATCGAGAGCCTTGATCATGACCTGGATTCCCCGCAGGATACTGAGCACCAGGGGCGAGTCCGGGGATGCACGGCCTAAACTGCCGGGATCTTGGTGGATGGTGTTGATGAGGGCAGTGATGACCTTTTCATTGAAGAGCCATTCCATGACGCGGGCGAACGGGTGGAGGCGCACGTAGGCGGCAAGGTCTGTTGTCGGCATGGCCACATCGATAGCGATGTTGCTCTCGTTGCCCAGAATGATCAGGTCCTCGTTGAATGTTGACAGGCAGGTCAGGGCGAATTCGAGAGAGCTGAGGCGGATCGCCCTAAGTTGGGCAGCTTCGACAAACTCCAGCGAGTTCTGGGAGAAGACGCGGAAAACAAAGTCGACGTAAGTTTCCATCCCGGGAATGCGAATACTGCTGCCCAAATCTTCAGGGAAGGTCAGGGTATCGTTCAACCCCTGGGGGCCGTCGAGGGGAGCGAAGAGGGAGGTGAGCAGCTGGATGAAGGCATTCGACTCTTCGAACCCAGTGCTGATGTCGTTGAAGGTCGCTTCCATATGGCCCTGGGGGCTCAGGGGCTGGCCGAGGAAAGTAACCCGTTGCGGCGCCCCGGGATCATTTTTGAGGGTATTGGTCGCCCATCCATCAATGTATCTCCATAAAACCTCGCTCTCTGGGGCCTGCTTTTTCGTCATCAGCGCCTTCAGCACGTAGAAAACGCAGGCGCGAAGTCGAGGTGGCAGTGGGCCATCCACGAGCTTAAACACTGTGTCGACTAGCCGCAGCTCCTCGTCCATGATCATTCTCTGCCTTGCCACGTCGCTCTCAGTTGCAAGCTTGGCTATCAGCCGCAAGTAACATTCCAGCATCAAGGCAGACTCGGGCTCCGTTTCGGCCAGGTCAGAACCGGGCTTGCCCGGTCGCTGCATGGCGCTCGCCTGAGTCGGGTTTTGCCTCTCCCGGATCTTGTTTGTGAAGTACTCCAGCTCCTTGAAGATCTGTGACCATGTCAGAGACTGGGTGCGCTTCATCTTGCCAGAAGACTGGTGGCCTTCGTCGAGCAGGAAGGTGTGGGCGGCCGTTGCACACTCCTCGTTGTCTGCGAGACACTGGAGCATCTCGCAGAAGGCACTGACGAGGGGGGTGGATGCTCGTCTCGACGCCCATTGCAGAAAGCCGGCCAGATTGCTGTCCGGATCCTCCCAGAACGACATGGCCGCGTCCGGCCTCCCTTCGTAGGCATACGAGATGATGATGAGAAAGCGCTCCAAGTCGAGGTCCTGCTCGTGGTTTTGGCTGAGCTGCCGTTGCTCGTCCTCGTCGGTCCTCAGCTTTCGGAGCATGTCTGGAAGATTGGAGATGGCGGCATCGACAAAGCCCTCGAGGTGCACCATGAGGCTTTGTTGGAGGAAATGGCTAAAAGTGAAAGGGTCGGGCGACAGGGCAGGAGACTTGCGTTGCAGCCACTGGCGCATCCCAAGCCGTGATGGATCCGGCCATTCCTGAGCCCTGCAGTCGGCGGCGACCGACAGAATGAAGTCAAAGGCGCCCTCCTTCAGCGCCTCCACGAACTGTTTGTTCCTCTCCTCATCTTCCTCGTCCAGGTTGATGCCTTGGAGGTCGTAGCTCGTGTCGTCAAGATACCATCCGCTGTACTCGGCAATCCACCAAGCCCGGACAGCGGCACCGAGGTACGGAAGGGCCCAGGAGTCGTCGTCTCCTGGCTTGCAGATGACTTGGTTTAGCTGCCGGGCCTGCTGGAAGTCGCCCGCCCCCTCGGTCGAGCCGAACACCGTCAAATAAGCGGCAAGAACCGGGAATAAGTGAACTAGGCAGTTAAATGTAAGTGGCGATTCGGTCCCAGACGCGGGGTGGGGTTTTCCATACCGAGAAAGTGGTCGTGCTTGTCGGCCTTCTTAAGGACCTTGAGGAAATCCTGGAAGTCGTTGACGGTAGCATGACGCTTCTCGACAGCGGCGTGTAGGATTGTTGCCAGGCATTCGTGCTGTTCCACGAGACTAGACCGCGAGAATTCGAGAGTCTCTTGATTTGCCGGGATTCTCGCAATGTTGGCCTGCAAGACATTCCAGGCCGCCGCCTTCTCCATCATGGTGTGCAGCATCAACCTGACATTGTGCATTGCCTCCATGCATCTCGGAATGATCTTCTTGGCAGTGCAGTCGGGCCGTGACCCGGGTGGAGGGATGCCGAAAACCTTTTCCTCAGCAATGGCCCCGAAGGCATCCTGTAGGCCGGCTTCGAGCTCGTCGTCGGCTGCTATCTCGAGGCAGAGGCGCATGCAGTCAAGCAGGTACCTGCGTTCCTGGTGGAATCGGATGACGGCGCATTCCCACAAGGGGCGACTCTGTGTTTCGGGATCGCCCTCGGCATCGCAGTCTAGGAGAATCCTCGCCGACTCGAGTTCGTCTAGATCTAGATCGTCGGCGACTCTCAGACAGTCGTTGACGAAATCCTCGTTGACCGCATAGTCGTCGTCGCCAATCCTAACCTTTCCTAGACCTGGTATCAGCATCGTGCCCGCGTCCCAAATCCAGCGACTGAGTGTGATTCCTACCAGTCCCGAGGGCAGTCCTGTTGGCCGCGTTTCGCGGAGGCTTATCAAGCAGCTGTTTGAATGCATTGGATTGCGCGTCCAGCAGCTGCTCCAACGCCTGCAGGCCCTCGTATCGATGCTGACGGACGGCGACCAGCTCGCCGTGCAGGGCCTGGAGGGCCTCGAGAGCGCGGAGTTCAGACATGGTCGGCGGGGCGAGAGGCGCCGCTGCGCATTCTTCGAGAGTCGCGGTCGCGTATGGGAAGCTTTAAGACGACGACGAATGGTGTTTGGCGGACTCGGGCCGGGGAGAGGTGGGTCGTGTGTTGAAGAATGTCCCGGAACTCGAAACGAGCAGAGGGAGCTGATCGATGGAAGGGTGTTCGAGATTCGCGATTGAAGCTGTCCCGGCGCCAAGTTGCCTGCCGATTGGCGCCGCTGCAAACCACAGGCGTGCAGCAGTCAACAAAAGAATTAGGCGGTGACGGGTTCTGCCAGCCCCTGCTCGGCGCTGCGCCGGGGCTGGGCAAGGCAAGCTGGACCCTGGGATTGGACCGTGCTCCGGAGGAGTTGGAGCGGTGGGTGGTCATAGCTCCGGCAGCTCCGTCCTGAGACGAGCCTGACTGCCTGCCTGTTTTCGATGTTCGGGTCCGATGAGGATGGGAGCCTGGAGAGTGTGACCATTTCCAAGTTCTTTTGAGCAGAATATCTGAGAGAGCGAAGGTTGCTGGGACTTTTCAACCAAAGTTGATCGCTCTCACCACACCCAGTTCCAGTCGCATTCGCTCCGTCGGTGCATCATCATTCAGCCTCGGATCGACACCCATGTCTCCTGTCCCTTGTACTGTACACCGTAAAGTGAATCTTGACTGCTTTTCTCGCCCCAATGCAGAGCCTTGCGCTTTCTCAAGCTTCTCTTAACCCTCCGGCTTTATCACTTCGCAGTCCTTGGCCCATTTCCGGTCCCGACACATATGACTTGAATTGCCTGTTTTGTGGCAACGGTTGATGGATCCACACTGCTGTGGTTGTTGTTGTTGTTCTTCTTGTGCAGTGGGTTCATGGGAAACAGGCGCTGGTTCATCCCGAGCCAACTCAACCACCAAACGTCTCCGCGACCAAGAGAAGAGTTGAAGCGTCAGCCTTGACGGCTGGCTCTTCAAACGGACGAAGCCAAAAAATGCCACGCGCGCCAAATACCTACACTGGTAGCACAATCAACTTTAAGCAGATCGTCGGTAAGTAGCACAGACGATTCAAGATCGAGTCAAGTACACTGTTTGACACGCGACACACGACGACAGGGCACCTCACCAGCACAACAGCCAAGACGCGTAAAGATGCGGTTGATAGTAAGCCACCTCGGTCTCAACCCTCCTCTCAGAATTCTCTCTGCGTGCACAGGTTGACCATTGCTTCCGCAGATCTGCTGGCCTATTTCAACGCGGTTGCTTCCGGGTCCCAGAGTCAGAGGTATTTTACTTGGCCGACCCCCTTTTCGCAGTGCTGCCGCTCACCCCAGCCAGGAGCGCCTTTGACGACACGTCCTACCATAAAGTCTTCGAGGCCCTGTTTGGCTGCGTCCTCCTAGACAAGGAGAGCTATTTCGACGCCAAAAAGTCAACCGCGAGTGCCAACGCAAGGCTCGAAGAATGCGCCAAAGCCTTGCGGGCCGCCGTCCGTCAAGGCGGCACCAAAATCAAGCGCAAGACGGCCGAAGCCATCATCGACCACATCACCCAGGTTCTTTCAGGCCCCGATGGCAACTATTTCGCGCCCCTTTTAAAGGGCTACGTGAAGGCCCTGAGCTGCTTCCTCGAGTTTCCCGCCAACGTTGAGAAACTGGGCACCGTCAGCCCCGAGAGCTGGGAGACCTGTGTGAATTTTTGTGTCGAGGCCCTCTCCCGCTACCTCGAGACGGGCGACCGAGATAGCGGCTCTTTGTCTCGCGCCTCGCCCGCTCCAGGCGCGACCGCCAGGTCTGGCTCTATCGCCGTCTCGCAGGGATCCGGCCAAATTGGGAGCCAGATTGCTCTCGAGCTCTTGACATGCCTCGAGATGCTGGTGGCCGCCCCGAATGCACCTGTTACCAGAAAAGCGGACATCATCTCGAACGTGGTGCTACAAATTCTTCAGCTCCGCCAAATGACTATTGGCAAGCTCCAGAAGGTCGCCTTCTCGACCTTCAACATGGTCTTTCAGCGCATTCAGGTCGACGATGTCACCCTGTCCAAGCGACTCGTCCGAAGCCTCATCCCCCTTGTATCACATTGGTGGCAGCCTCGTGCTCTTTCCCGAGACGCAATGTTGAACTCAATCCGCGACGAGATGCTGAAGACAATCTATGGAACACATCTTTACGTGGAGACCTTGCTCCGGGAGTCTGGCGACGAGTCGTTCTTTCAAGATGTCGAGGACTTGCTGGATTCTCTCTGGACCGACTATTCGAGACGCGACGACCGTGCCCGGCTCCAGCTCGACGACGTGACCTTCTCTGAGATACGTCTGCCCGCAGATCACCCATCCACTGGAATCTTCAGTCTCCGTCCTTACAATCAAGCTGGCGAGCAAAATTGGGCTCTCCTGGAAAATCTCGCCATCCTGGAAGCCGCGTACTCGCGGTATTCGCAGCGAGAGTACAGCCAACAACAGCCCGGCAACGGCCAAGCCCGGAAGAGACGCCGGGTGGCCGGCAGCTCAAACAGGATACACCAAAAGATCAAGTCATTAGATCCAGCGGTCCGCCTGTCTGCCTTACAGCTTGTCCCTTTTCTAGCCAACCAGAAACAGCCGGCCCTGGAAGACATCACCGAGGCTATTGCAGACTTGTCCAAGGCTGTTACTGCCAAACAGGGCACAGTGGCCTCTTGGGCAATGGTTGCCTGTTCCAGGTGAGCGCTGAAGTATCCCGTTGCCCTATCAATCTACGAAGGCTAATAATAAAAGCTTTACCACCCATGAAGCATCACGGCATGCCTCCCTCAGTCTGCCTTGGAAACAGCTTTGGCAGCTTGGCGTGAGAGCCTTGTCTCTGCCACCGACCAGCCGTGCTGCTTGTGTCCTCCTCCATTCGATATTGAAAGCGAATCTTGTTCCCAGGCATGAACTCACGGATGATGTCAACCAGATCGTCACGACCGCCGACATCAGCGGGCCGGCAGTGCTGGTTGATTCATCTCTCATCCTCATGCTGAGCCTACTCCGTCTCCGCAACAACATGTTCCCCAACGCTAGTCAAGCCACCTCAAATCACATTATCCGATGGGTGTTTGTCAGATGGAGCCCTGGTAAGTCCAGCCTTGGTGGTGCAAGTCGAGTGCTGTTCTGACATACCTGGCAGCTGAATTGATGTATGCCTCTCTTCATGCCACGCATGCGACCCCATATGACATTGCCAATCTTTTGAAGGCCTGTTATGGGGCGCCAGGTCTCGCCATGTCAGCGCCACTTCAGTTGTTCGGCGGTTCTATCGCCCAATATCAGAAAAGCCAAGCCGACAAGCACTCCTTTATACGGTACCTGTTACTTCTAGACCAGGAGGACTTGGCAACGCTATCCAGCACACCCTCTGCCGACGAGCAGTTGGCTGAGCCTCAGCCGGTGGCTGATCCATCGGGGTCCCACGCAGCACGGCGACTCGCACTGGACTTGCTCTATCCAAAGGTTGAAGAGATTCACCAGTTGACCGAGTCCTGGCAGAAGCGCGCAGGAGAAGGCACCGTCCCGGTATCTACCGAGCGGCTGCAGAGCATCATTCTCGCCTGCCTCACTGGTGCTCTCCTGCTTCCGGAACTGGCCAACCTAAACTCGTCCATGTCCAGGGATCTCGAAACAACACTCTTCGGTGTCGTTGATGCCACACTGAAGGTGATCCTAGGCGCGCCTGCGAGCGAAAACTTCTTCGACCTGGTTCTGACGGCTTCGGCCCCGTACATACCCCCCATCATGGAAGCGGAGCTCGCCTCCTTGAAGCGAGACAGGCCACACCTGCTGAAGTTCTTTGGCAAGCTCGCAGAGGCGTTACAGGAGAGATCTCGCCGAGGTTCGTCTCTCCGTAATCCTGATGTTGTCGACGTGGACGATGAGTTCGACTCGCAAACGAGCCAAAACAGCACAGCATCCAAGGCCAGGACCCTTCCCCGGAGAGACATCCTCTTATGCCACACACCCGAGGCTTTCTATCTCGAAACAAGTCTGCGAATACACCTCCTTGAGGTGATACGCGCAGACGACGGCGAGATCGGGCGTGTTCCGGAATCCATCATCGACAAGCTGNTCGAACTCCCGAAGGAGCAGTTCTTGTACTGCCGAGTTTTCATGCGAGATCTCTTCACATCGGACGCTGTGACTCCCCTTGACACTGCCATCAGAGTCCTGGACGCCGCTGGTCGTATAGTCAGCCGAGACGAATTTTCATGTTGTGAAGTGGCATTGTGCCACTGCCTCGACGTCTTGGATAGCTTCATCAGTATGTGGACTGATGAGGACCTCGAAATCGCAGCCATGGCAGGAGACCTTTACCATTATTTGGTCAAGAACTGCTTGCCCAGGAACTCGCTTTCCGGAGCCGCCCAGATCCGCCTCTCCAACCTCCTCTTGCACTTGCTGGAAGTCAAGTCTGCTTACGCATCCAGCCTGAGTTTGCCATCTTCTCGCTCTACGCTCCTGAGCATTCTTCAAGACGGGGCCATGGAGGTCAAGCACTTCATTGGACTCAATCTTCCCAGTATCTTCGGCTTGTATGTCCTAAAGACACACGATACCATCTTTGTCGACGTCCTGGGCAGCCTTCCCTCTGACCCTGGAAGTACCGAGGGGATTGCGTTCCGGCTGTTTGTGCTAGCAGAACTCGCCTGTCGGTGGCCAACACTCCTGCGCCGATGCATCTACCACATTTTCGAGACGCCAGGGAAGATCCCTCAGTCCGCGAAGTACGCGGGCAGTTGCCTCAAGAGGATCTCACGAACACTGCAACTCAGCGGGCCCCAAGAATTATTCCGACTGTTTGCCCCTCAGCTGTTGTATACCTGGCTTGAAAAAGACTCAATCCAAGAGATCCCGTTTGAGATCTTTGGATTCCCTAGTCTCCATGATCTTCTGCAAGATACCCAGACTGAGGCTGCCGCAATGATGCTCATGCGGGGACAAGAGAAAGAGGTCCTTGACTTGGCGCAAGCCTTGGGCCTTACTCCCGAGCAGTTGGTCCAACAAAGCTTCACCAAGATCATCGCCTACAGCATCGGTCATGATATCAGCGTCCCCGGGGGTGCAAATTCCGTGACCGGGGAGAGCCGTCTCAGGAAGATCTTGGGCAAGGAAGAGTTCCTCGCAAACATTCATCTCAACTTTGCCGATATCATCGCCACCTTTTTTGATACCTTTGACCAGGAGGGCCCGATCGAGAGGTCTTTTCTGCGCGACGAGCGGTTTACCTATGCCGCAAACACCATGGAGGAGATCAAGAAACTCGGACACCTGCCCGTCGCCCTCCCTCCCAACCAGCAGCCCATGTTCAGGGCGAAGTACCTGCCGAAGGAAATCTTTCACTTGTGTAGCCGGACCCCGTACGAACCCGAGACGCTGTGGACGCCCGCCCTGGTCGTCTTCGTGGCCCGCAAGCTGCTGAACACGATACACCCAGCTCTCGGCCCACTCCATGCTTGTTCAGTCTTGCGAAAGATCCGCGTTCTGATATGCATGGCCGGCGACCACGCGACGTCTGCATATCCCCTCGAGATGCTCCTGCACTCTCTCAGAGTGTTTGTGGTGGACCCCGAATGCGCGGATGATGCACTGGGTATTACTCAGTATCTCGTTCTCAAAGGAGACAATCACCTTCGGCAGACGCCCTCTTTCCTTGCTGGGTATGCTCTCTCAAGCCTGGCCGATCTTCGCGTATTTCTCGAGTCGAGCCAATCCAGCACGACACAGGAGAGCCAGTTCAAGGCCACCATGAGCAAAGCGCAGCGATTCCACTCCTGGTTCTCCGAGTATCTGGCCGGCTATGACTCTCCTGCCTTCCAGGACGAGGCACAAAAGCTCGCTTTCAAATCCATCACGCAGTCCGCCGCTCATATCCGTGCCTCAGGCAACGCGGAGAAGGGGACGCATGAGAGCAACCTCCTTCTGGAGATCTTGGAGGATTGGGATCGTGAGCACCAACTGCTGAACGAGCCAGCCCGAGATGTGGCTCTTTCCATGCTCTGCGGGGTCTTTAAAGTGCCTCCCTCAAGCAGGCTCGACGTGATCGAGACTGACCACGATGCAGTCAGTCATGGTGCGGTTGTGTGGAAGAGCTGTGCCTCCCTGCGACTGAGCGGGGAATACATGGCCTGGGCTGGACGTGTCCTGGGCCGTTCATTTGCAGCATCGGGCGAAGTACCTGACGAGCTGCTTCGCGAGTCTCATCTCAAGGAGTATCGCAGACTGTCGTCGGATATCGGTGGTTCTGAGGAAGGACTGTTAAACCTCATCGAGGCGCTCACCGTCAGCGGCGACTGCTTCACCGCCGGCCTGGCCGAGGCTGCCTTGCGAACTGTCGTCTCCGACGCCGTCAGTGACGACGATCATGATCTTCTTGGGGCTTGTCAACAGAGTCTTGCTGAGCCGCTGCTGATTTCGTCAAACTGGGACCCTTACCGCACACCCCGAACGGACCAATTCAAGGTGGACAGCCCGGCTCCGGCAGAAGTGTTTTCTGCTGCGCAATTCGAGAGTCGAAACTGGTCCCAGAAGCTCGCAACTCTCTTGGCCCAGTCGGTGCCCGAAATTGCGACCCTGAGGGTGCTGCCTCCGATCCTGACCAAGGTCAAGGGCTTTGCGGAGCGGGCATTCCCGTTCGTCGTTCATCTGGTCCTGACATACCAGTTGGATAAACAACAGGGCATGAAAAGACAACTCTCCGAGGCTCTCAAGGAGTGGCTGGGATCGACGTCCGATTTGGCCAAGGAGAACCTGGAGCTGCTCATCAACACCATCCTCTACTTGAGATCCCAGCCTCTACCTAACGAGGCGTCGATCGCTGATCGGGGCCACTGGTTGGACGTTGATCTGTCAAAGGCAGCGGCAGCTGCCGCCCGGTGTGGCATGTTCAAGGTCTCCCTCTTGTTCGTTGAGCTGGCCAATTCGGAATCATCCAGGGGGTCCCGCCGCTCCTCCGCTCTCAGGGAGACTGAGGAGTCGAACGAGATCCTGCTGGACATATTTGAGAATATCGACGACCCGGATGCGTACTATGGCCTCAATCAGGACGCTTCGCTCTCCAGTGTCGTGGCCCGCCTCAAGTACGAAAACGACGGGAACAAGAGTCTCGCTTTCCGCGGCGCACAGTACGATAGCCATTTGCGAAGCAGAGACCCTGCCTCGAGAGAGGACGGGCAAGCACTCATCAAAGCCCTGAGCAGTCTCGGTCTCGCAGGCTTGTCCAATTCCCTTCTCCAGACACAGCAGAGCCTGGATGGGTCGTCGGACTCGCTTGATGGGACGTTTACGACGGCGAGGAGACTCGAGATGTGGAACCTGCCTGCGCCGCCCACCAGCGACAACTGGGCCGTGACGGTGTACAAAGCATACCAGAGCATGCACCAAGCTCCCGACATTGATGCTGTTCGGGGCGCGATCCACGACGGGTTGAGGAGCACACTCCGGCACCTGACCAGCCGGAGCCTCAATACTTCGACGCTGCGCCATCAGCTCGGAGCACTCGCGGTGCTGGCGGAACTGGATGACGTCTTGAGTGTCACCGATCAATCTGAACTACAGCATGCGCTGGAGACCTTTGAAAAGCGGTCCAAGTGGATGATGAGCGGACGGTAAGGTAGCCCTTGCAACTTCGATTCGCGAATGCTAACCAGAATAGATATCCTGACGTGAGCCAGATCCTCTCCTGCAGAGAGACCACCCTCAGCATGTGGAGTCAACATAACAGGTTGAGAGCTACGCGGTTAACTCCGGCAGACGCTCGTCTCGTCCAGATTCGGGGGATGCTGCTCTCGTCGGACATCTTCCGGTTCCATCGGGCGAACCAGGAGACTCTGAGTCTGTCCACGACACTGACAGACCTCATTCGCTCAAGCGAGTCACTGGGCCTCAACGTCGACGCCGCGATCAGGATGGAGACAGCCAACTCGCTTTGGGATCACGGAGAGATGATCTCATCCATCCGAATGCTGCAGAACATCGATAAGGACTCATCCTTAAAGAAACAGACGGTCCCTGTCAGCCGCTCGGATCTCCTGTCCAAGACCGGCTATCAAGTCTCGGTGGCGAGACTAGAGAGTCCGGACAATATTCAAAAGAAATACTTGGAGCCGGCGCTCAAGGAGCTCAGGGGGAAGAGCGATGGCAAAGAGGCCGGCCAAGTCTTCCACCAGTTCGCCATGTTCTGTGATGAGCAACTCCAAAATCCCGACAGCTTGGAGGATCTGGCTCGCCTGCAGAATCTCAAGAAGGGGAAGGATGAAGAGGTTGCGCAGCTGAAGGCCCTGATTGCCAGTTCCAAGGACTCGCAACACAGGACTCGGTACTCGAGCCATCTTGCGAAGGCCAGGCAGTGGCAAGACCTCGACCAGCAGGAGCTTCGCCGGGTGGAGCAAAGCCGGTCCGAGTTTCTCAGGCTGAGTTTGGAGAACTACCTGCTGTCTCTCGCCGCCTCTGACGAGCACAACAATGATGCGTTGCGTTTCATGGCACTCTGGCTGGAGCAGTCAGAAGAGGACGTCTCGAACGAGGCGGTCAAGAAGTCCATCGGCAAGGTCCCGACCCGAAAGTTCGCACCCCTGATGAACCAACTTTCATCCCGTCTGCAAGATCAATCAGCCCTCTTCCAAAAGCTCCTGATCGACCTGGTCTACCGCATCTGCGTTGATCATCCCTACCATGGGATGTACCATATCTGGTCTGGTGCCAGGACCCGGGTCAACAAGGACGACGAGGTTGCCGTATCCCGGCAAAAGGCGACCGACAGGGTGGCGAAGGCTCTCACCAAGGCGGAGACGGTGTACAAGATCTGGCCGGCAATTGACCAGACAAGCAGAGCCTACCACGCACTGGCAATGGACCGCGATCCAAATCGGTACAAGGCCGGACACAAGATCGCGATCAAGAACTCGTCCGTTGGGCAGAGCTTTTTGAGCATCCTCTCCAAATACCCGATCCCGCCGCCAACGATGCAGATGGCCCTGTCGGCCAGCCAGGACTACTCGGACGTGCCGATGATACACAAGTTTGAGCCCGAGATGTCCATCGCCTCGGGTGTCAGCGCCCCCAAGATCATCACGGCCGTGGGGACCAACGGCCAGCGCTTCAAGCAGCTCGTGAAGGGAGGCAACGACGATCTGCGCCAGGACGCCATCATGGAACAGGTGTTCGCAGCCGTTTCCGAGCTTCTCAAGCTCCACCGCACGACAAGACAGCGAAACCTCGGCGTCAGAACGTACAAGGTCCTGCCGCTGACCTCCTCCTCGGGCCTCATTGAGTTCGTCTCCAACACGATCCCGCTCCACGAATATCTGATGCCCGCCCACGAGAAGTACTACCCCAAAGACCTCAAGGGCTCCCAATGCCGCAAGGAAATCTCCAACGCCCAAACCAAGACCACCGAGACCCGCATCTCAGCCTACCGCAAGGTCACGGACCGCTTCCACCCAGTCATGCGCTACTTCTTCATGGAGTACTTCCCGGACCCAGACGAGTGGTTCCACAAGCGCACCGCCTACACCCGCACCACAGCAGCCATCTCCATGCTCGGACACGTGCTCGGCCTGGGCGACCGGCACGGGCACAACATCCTGCTGGACACCAAGACGGGCGAGGTGGTGCACATCGACCTGGGCGTGGCGTTCGAGATGGGCCGGGTGCTGCCCGTGCCGGAGCTCGTGCCCTTCCGCCTGACGCGCGACATCGTCGACGGCATGGGCACGACCAAGACCGAGGGCGTGTTCCGGCGGTGCTGCGAGTTCACGCTGGACGCGCTGCGCGAGGAGGCCGGCTCCATCCAGACCATCCTCGACAGCCTGCGCCACGACACGCTGTACCAGTGGTCCATCTCGCCCGTGCGGATGGCCAAGCTGCAGAATGCGCGGGAGGAGGGCGGCGAGGACGGCGAGGGCGAGGAGGG
>FJWA01003731.1_pt1 | contig 13148 bp, 6 predicted proteins | sample 1011891 | NCBI WGS metagenome assembly FJWA01 (sample SAMEA3912450, study PRJEB9761) | metagenome | biome: forest; material: soil | place: USA | collected 2011-06-22 | depth 0.1 m
GTTGTGAGGGGATTTGTTTGGTCACTTGGTATGGGGCTGAGTCTGCTGTGTGAGACTGGGGAAGGTTGAGGTTAGACTCNGATGTGTTGAAANGCAANAGTAGCCNCACGNCATGAGGTANACATTGGTCAGCGCAATGCGGGCTTGGTAAGGAGGCTGAGTCTCGATAGTGATGACCTCGGGCTTCCGGATCGGGATGTTGTTTTCTTCTTGTGCTTGGGGGATACTGGGGAATGGACGCGGTTGCCGTGGGTGTGTTCACTCAAAGTACGGTAAAGGCGTATCGGAGAGTGACAATCGACGCAGCCAAGGAGGCTAGATCCAGGGGCAAGTCTAGGCGTGGCGGTCAGGGTGAGGGGGAGAGAGTCTCGGTTACACCAAGGCTTTCTCTGAGTTGTCACCAACTCCACTATCAAGCGACTATGTAAGTCGTCAGAGTTGGGAGGCCTCCAGGCTCTTGTTGTTACTTCCAGCTTACTTTCTTGGTTCCTTCATCACCAGCCCTGTTGCCTCCACTGCCCCCGCGCCACCCTCGTGTCCCGAGTCTTGGAGCCACGCCCAGGATCTCGGCGTCATCTGTCTCAAGCCCAAGGGAGAAAGTCGTCCTCGAGTCGTCACAAACGGGGCCGATGGCAGAAGATTGATACAGCTGTCTTGGAAGCTCGATTCTCAAGTGGGGCCAAGGTCTACCGGTAATATCACCGGAGCAAGTTGGGTCGGGGACTCCGCATTGGCATTTGCACTGCCTCACTCGGCGGGGAGAGAGAGAGGAGATCGAGCCCGGAAGAAGAAGCTGGGAAAAGGTTTTTTCTTTGCCGAGAAATGAGTAGCTATGAGGGAATTTCTCGTCCGTCTTGTTTACTTGTTCTTGGGCAGGTCGCGTTATCGTCGGCCGAGACAAGGACTCAACAGTNAAGGGAGGGTATATCTTGGCGCCGGAGGCATGCCGTCCTTGGTATACCTCTGGAGCACCACCCGACTCACGCATGTGTGCCGTATTGTTGATGTCGTATCAGGGATGAGGTACCCGCAGCTGTCCGATCGGGTCTGGCCTGGTCCACCGCATGTGCGGATGACACGCCGTTGGCTGAGCATCCGGACGACGTCAGGTTCAACGGTGGAAGGAAGATCACAGTTTTCCTCCGAGGGCTCGGCATGCTCCGGTCGTACAGACCCACGGCCCCGAGTCGCCTTGCATGTGGGCGATGACCTGCTGGTTTGGGAAGCTCGAGACTCCAGCGCTACGGGGAAGACNACGTCTGCTTGGATCTTGTGCCTGTCAAGCAAGATTGCAACGAGAAAGCTGATGGGCAGCGGAAGTCTCTGCCCGCGGTGTTGGCTCTGCCTTGCCGGGCAAAACATCAGATTGAGCCTCGTGATTCTCTCGGACTAACCTCCCACGGCTCGGACACATGCCGGCATGCGTGTCTCGATGGGGCATTGCTGGAGCGTCAGATGGGGCAAGGCTCACTTGAGATGCCGTAGCGTTGCTGTGGAAAGACTGGTGCAAACGGAATGAGAATGCTGTTCGGATGTTGCCCTGGGAATGCCTGTGTTGTCTGGCACCAAGACAACCGCAGGCTGTTGTGTTGGGTCATCATGAGACATCCAAGCTGGGCTCAGCCACGCTGTTTGCTTGGACATCGCCGTTTCGACTCGCCGGATCGAACTTCAGCCGGCGCTGGTTGGCAGTTGCCAGACCTTGAGAAGTGGGAGTATGCAGCTTGGTCCGGTGTAATCTGTACATAGTAAGTGCCGACCACGGCCGACTGCCGGTGTTGCGGGGAGGGTTGCCATGTGTCCATCGTGGGTGCAACCATGGCCATGCCCAGCGATCGACGTCATATGGAGGTGACTGCGAGGTATCATGGCGAAAAGCCAAGCTGCGGTGGCATGTCGGGGGTCAATATCATGTATGTTGTGTACCGTGGCGGCAGAGCATTATCGTGTGGATGCGTCCATGGCGACGGCACCCGGACTCTTTTTTCTTTTTTCTTTTTTCTTCTTCTTTTTGCCGGAATGACGATTGCTCCATCGTCTCATCTCGCCCCATCTCGTCCTTCACTAAGGAAGCCNGTGGCCCACCCGCCAGCGTGTCACTACATATTAGTGTGTTCTGTGCGATGGAACGGTGGGAGGGTCTTGTTGCAGAGGCACTCGTCGTTCTTCCCGTTTCGNTTGCATTGTGTGCTGCTTCCAGAAGGTTGCCCGTGGCCAATCGGCAGAGCAAGAGCCGGGGCTTTCTTGGTGACGGAAACAAGAGTCCTGTGCTGTGGTAAGCGTTTGTTGAAACATATATGCCATGCTGGTGATGTGGTGACGGTTCCATCTCCCACAGAGCGGATCCAATCGACCGCCAGACGGCAAGATCAGCCGAGGGCAGGGCAGGGAAAGGTGGACGAGGGTGGACGAGGGGTGATGGGTGGTTGCGAGCGATGCGGCATCAAGATCGCCTCCCGGAGTCGTCAGATAATGGGCGGCAAAACTAAGGGATGGGTTTGAGGATGCTGCGCCCCGATTACGCGCCTTGGAAATGTTATCACGTTCCCATCTCCTCTGCGCCCTTTGTTCGCCGCCGGAGGATCATGTCCGTGTTGGCGCCGAGCACTGCCAGACGGAGGAGGCCGATGGTGAGACCTTCNGTGTCATAGGGGTTCTTGGATGCCGCCGCAAAGGACCCGTGCTCTGGTGATCGTCATCCGGCACCCGTGGCTTTGCCCTTGGCTCGCCTCGACCATGAGCCGAACGCAGCCGAGTGACGGGTGACGGGAGGCCGTCTACGACGCGCACCTCCTACCATAGTATGTTATGTATGTGCTTGGATGTTGTGCCCGTGTCTTGCGTGCTTGTATTCTGTACAGAGGAGGTTGGAAGTGATGATGCAGTGGCTGGTGCTGGTTGTGTGTGATGTTAGTGCTGCNTCCAGATTGTGGATTCGGGATTGGGCAATTGGGAGCGCCACTCGAGATCCGCAGATCCGAGACAGGGAAAATCCCATCTCCCCTTTATTTCTCCTGTTATTTCGGCGGATCTGGCAGGTTTCTAGCCCCATTTGGAATCCACCAGCGACTTGCCCCCCGTGGCCTAGACTTCTTTTGCTCCTTCAAAACTCGGAGAAGCTGGTGGAGGGACAGCGCCATGAATGGACATTGCTCAAGGCACACCTCGTGTTACATGTGTCTGCCATCGATATTGAATCTATCTACTCTTGCACGCCNCTCCGTACATGCCTGTCAGTTCTCACGACTCGGCCCTTGTATTCTGTATTCTGTCGACGCCGTGTGAATCGGCATGTTTGGTGCTGAGCGGGTACTGTGCGGATCACGTCAGTGTTCGCTCAAACAGATCTCAGGCGGCGTCTGCATCAACGCGGCACAGCAACACCAGGTACCGACCCACCAAATCGCCAAACCTCCCTGTGGTTGGCGTATTCGTACCGGTAACGTGCGTACCTACCTATTTTTTTCGGATCTGTGCCCCAGCCCAGCACTTCCATTGGTATTGTCATCTTACTTGCGTATACAGAGTAAGGCAGTCAACTGGGGATAACGTATCTCGTTGCATTCTCCGCTCCTCTTCTCTTCTCTTCTCTTCTCTTCTCTTCAAGCGCCTTGCTTGGCCCGGCCGTAGCAGGCAGGTGATAAGTCACAAGAAAGGCGAAAGCGCCGCCTCCGTTCGGGTTCATCCACTTGCCTTTCCAAACGTCGGGCAACCATACAGTGGGGCCGCCTGCGGGACGGCAAGGGTGACACGGCAACCCTGTTCTGGCTTGGTTCGGTTTGATTCGCTTGCACAGCCTCTCTTGGCCTGAGGCAGCCTTGCATTCGGGGCGACCTGGACAACCTGGGCGCTCTGGGCATTCTGGCTCAAGCCAACAGAACCCGGGAGCCAAGCAAGTGGCCCATCTCCGTCCAAATTGGCCCCCAGGGGGCATTGATCCCAGCGTGTGCCATGAGCATTCCTCTTCCAGGTCATGGTCGCTGGTCCTGCCGTCTAATATTCCGACCTTCCCTGACGGCTTTTGTTTGCTCTGGCGGCTCTGTTTCGGCTCTCCATTGGCGTCACAGCTGTTGAGGTCATGATACGGACGGAACCTGCTTCCAACCCTCCGCCATCTAAGCGCTCGTGTTGCACTGCCTCGCGGCGGCTTGCCTTGTCTTTCACTTCCGTGCTTCAGGCTCGGAGCTGCACTTGGACCTGACTCTGTCTGGCCGAGGCATTCTTTTCCTTTCGCATCCTCACCTCCCTGCATGTTGGCTCGGGGTCGTGTTTCTGGTTCGAGTTTTGCAGCCAACCTATCCTTCACCACCTTCCTTGAACAGGGCGGCCGCCCGCCTCTGCAGCGCATCGACGGCATCCCAACACCCACCGCACAGCTGGGCAACCCAATGAGCCCAAGGAGCTGAGCTGACCCAACCCGACCCAATCGTGGCTGGACAGACGAGGCAGACCACTCACTCCGACCACGGCTGCCCTACCCTGCCCGAGAACAACGACCAGCCTCGCCACCCACGAGGCCACCCATCCGCGCCCAGACGAACCTCAACCGCTTCGTCGCCCCCCTGGAGGGCTGAGCCGCGTCTGGTGACGACCACAACATCATGTCGAGCCCCAGCCAGGACGCCACGTCGGCTCCCGCTCGAAGAGAAAGAGCGTGCGTACCTACCTATCTTCACCGCATTTCGCGCCGTGGCGCAAAACGGAAACTCCTGCTGCAACTGTTTATTGTGTTGTCATCTAACTCCTGACAATGTCGTACAGACCCACCATCACCATCGATACCACCGCCGTAAGCCCCGGTCCGGCCTCCGATCCGGACGCTGAGGGCGACCCCCAACCCGCTTCCAACCCGCCCGCGTCCCTGGGAAGCCCAACAGATCCGACATCAAGCTCGCACAAGCGCAGCCTCTCACAAACAAGACCCGAGGTGCAGGCTGCAAAGTCCTCGGACGCCAAGGACAGTCGCCCAACGAGCCCGCACAATGTCTCCAGCTCCTTCTCGTTTCGGGGCAACGCCCCCAGCCAGGGCTTCCTCGCCGTACCGAACACAGTACCGAACACACAGCGGTCGCGCCAGAATTCGGTCAACTCGACAGACGATGCGCGGTCCGTCGCTTCCTCTCAAGGGGACACTGTTATCGGCGGGTCGTCGAGCGGGGAGAAGAGCAGCACCTCCCCCCCGTTTGACACCAGGTCGGAAAATGACCAAATCATGAACAGTCCGGACGCGCTCAAACCGGACCAGGGGAAGGAGAGCGACTTCCAGGTGGAAAACAACCCGTTTGCCTTCAGCCCGGGCATGCTGGGCAAGATGTTCGACCCCAAGAGCCTGCCGGCGTTTTACAAACTCGGAGGCCTCGCTGGTATTGAAAAGGGGTTGCGGAGCAACCGAACCGCGGGCCTGAGCGCCGACGAGACCTCCCTCGCCGGTTCCGTCTCCTTCGAGGCCGCCACCTCCCGGGCCTCCGAAAAGGCGCTCACCGAGGGCGTCGTGCCCCTTTCCCCCGAACACCAGGGAGCCCATTCGACGGGGCACGATTTGGCCACCGATGTCTTCTCCTCGAGGAAACGCGTCTTCTGCGACAATCGACTACCCGAGAAGAAGGGCAAGAGCCTTCTTCAGCTCATGTGGATCACTTACAACGACAAGGTGCTGATCCTGCTGTCGATCGCCGCCGTTGTTTCGCTTGCTGTCGGCCTTTACCAGACCTTTGGCATAGAGCACGATCCTCTGAATCCTCAAGTCGAATGGGTTGAGGGTGTTGCAATCATTGTGGCTATCGCGATTGTGGTGCTCGTCGGGTCCCTCAACGACTACCAGAAGGAACGCCAATTTGCTAAGCTGAACAAGAAGAAGCAGGATCGCTTGGTCAAGGGCGTTCGGTCGGGAAAGACGGTCGAGATCTCCGTTTTTGATATCCTGGCCGGCGACGTCTTGCTCCTAGAGCCCGGCGATATGGTACCGGTCGACGGCATTCTCATCGAGGGATTCAGCGTCAAGTGTGACGAGAGCCAGGCGACCGGCGAGTCCGACATCATTCGCAAGAGGCCTGCCGATGAGGTCTTTGCCGCCATCGCAAACCACGAGAGTCTCAGGAAGATGGACCCCTTCATTCAATCCGGCGCCCGCGTCATGGAGGGCGCCGGCACCTTCATGGTCACCTCCACCGGCATCCACTCGAGCTACGGCAAGACCATGATGGCCCTCAATGAGGATCCCGAAATCACGCCTCTGCAGTCCAAGCTCAACATTATCGCCGAGTACATCGCCAAGCTCGGTGGCGCCGTCGCTCTGCTTCTTTTCCTCGTCCTCTTCATCATCTTCCTTGTGAAGCTCCCGAGGCAGTACGCCAACCTGACACCGGCGGAGAAGGGACAGCACTTTATCAATAACTTCATCGTCGTCGTCACCATTGTGGTCGTCGCCATCCCTGAAGGCCTCCCGCTTGCTGTGACCCTGGCCCTCGCTTTTGCCACCACGAGAATGCTCAAGGACAACAATCTGGTCCGACACCTCAAGGCTTGCGAAGTCATGGGCAACGCGACTACTATCTGTTCTGACAAGACGGGCACTCTTACTCAGAACAAGATGCAGGTTGTGGCGGGCACCATTGGCACGACCCATCGGTTCGGCACCACGACGATGCCGGGCGAGCAGGAATCCTCGGAAAGAGAAGTCGGAATCCAGGAACTCGTCTCGACACTCAGCCCTGAAACGAAGGACTTGGTGTTGAAGTCCATCGCACTCAACTCGACGGCGTTCGAGGGCGACGACAACGGGGAACACGCCTTTATTGGCTCCAAGACCGAGACCGCGCTCCTCATCTTGGCCCGGGAGCACCTAGCGATGGGTCCTGTGAGCGAGGAGAGAGCTAACGCCAAGATTCTGCATCTGATTCCTTTCGATTCCGGTCGCAAATGCATGGGTGTGGTCGTCCAACTGGACAACGGCAGGGCTCGCCTCTACGTCAAGGGGGCTTCCGAGATCATGCTGGACAAGTGCACTCAAGTTCTGCGCGACCCTTCGAGCGGCCTGGCCTCTGCGACCCTTACCGAGGACAATCGTGAAACCATCAAGAAGCTGATCGAGACGTATGCGCGGAACTCGCTGCGGACTATCGGCCTTATTTATCGGGACTTTGACCGGTGGCCGCCCAGGCCCTCTCGCCGGATGGACGCCGAGAAGGACGAGATCGTCTTCGAAGACATCTGCCGGAACATGGTCTTCGTCGGCGTGGTCGGCATCAAGGACCCGCTGCGCCCCGGCGTCCCCGAGGCAGTGAGGCTTTGCCAGAAGGCTGGTGTTGTGGTTCGCATGGTCACCGGAGATAACTTGATGACCGCCGAGGCCATCGCTCGGGACTGCGGAATTCTTCAGCCTAACAGCATAGTCCTCGAAGGACCCGTGTTCCGGAACATGAGCAAGGCTCAACAAGACGAGATCATTCCCCGGCTTCATGTCTTGGCGCGGTCCAGCCCCGAGGACAAGCGCATCTTGGTCAAGCGCCTCAAGGACAAGGGTGAGACGGTCGCCGTCACGGGAGACGGCACCAACGATGCTCCCGCCCTGAAGATGGCCGATATCGGTTTCTCGATGGGCATCGCTGGAACCGAGGTTGCCAAGGAGGCGTCGGCCATCATTCTCATGGACGACAACTTCAACTCGATCGTCATGGCCCTGAAATGGGGCCGTGCCGTCAACGACGCCGTCAAGCGATTCCTCCAGTTCCAGCTCACNGTCAACATCACGGCCGTCGTCCTCACCTTTGTGTCGGCCGTGCAGAGCGACGATCAGACTTCGGTCCTGACCGCTGTCCAGCTCCTGTGGGTCAACCTCATCATGGACACCCTCGCTGCGCTGGCCCTCGCGACGGATCCTCCGCAGGCAAGTGTGCTAGACCGCAAGCCGGAGCGCAAGGGGTCCTCGATTATCTCGACGACCATGTGGAAGATGATTATCGGCCAGGCCATCTATCAGCTCCTGATTACGTTCTTGGTTTACTTTGGAGGCACCAGTGTCCTCCCTGGCCCCGATGACATCAGCGATGACCAGATCCGCACATTGGTATTCAACACGTTCGTCTGGATGCAGATCTTCAACCAGTGGAAGTAAGTAGACATATTTTGCAAGGGCTCGGTGACGTGAATGGCTTACTAACGGCTCGCAGCAACCGACGGTTGGATAACCACTTCAACATCTTTGAAGGCATGCTCAAGAACCCGTACTTCATCGGTATCAGCGCCATCATGTGCGGAGGTCAAGTCTTGATCGTCATGGTTGGCTCCGACGCATTCCAGATCGCACGCGAGGGCCAAACACCCCTCATGTGGGGCGTTGCTATCTTTTTGGGTGTTCTCTCCATTCCCGTGGGTGTCATCATCCGCCTCATCCCCGACGAGTTGGTCGAGAGGTTGGTTCCCTCGTCTTTCAAGCGCAAGCATGATTCCAAGGTGCCGGGCCTCACCGTGTCGGACGACGAGCGCTTCGAATCCTATCCCGAGCCGTTTGCCGATGTCAGGGACGAGTTGGCCTGGCTCAAGCGCATCAAGGGCGGCCGCCTCAACAACCTCAAGTTCGCCATGCAGCACCCCCGTGAGACCTTCCTGCCGCGGAGAAGTCCCGCACAGAGCCGCGAGCACTCTCGGTCCAACTCGATTCACCGCCTGCCGCAGACGCCTCCNCGCGAGGACAGCTTCGGATCCATCGCCATCCCGACCCCCGACTCGCGCCGCCGCAGCCGGAGCATGCGGTCTCGGTCGAACAGCGCTCTCGGTGCCCCAACCGTCATGGCGGGCATCGTGGCCGGCAGCATCGCCGCCGGCTGGTCGCCCATCGACCGGCGTGGCGAGCCCGACTTTGGGCAGTTCCCAAGACCCGGCCTCTCCACCCAGGACTCCCACAGCGGATCCCGGCCGCCGGCGGAACAGTCGGTCCTCGAGGAGCAGGCCCTCTCCGACGAGCCGCAGGAGATGACCGAGGAGCCCGCCGTCCAGCAGGACGTGCCCATCCTCGGCGTGCCGAAGCCCAGATCACCTGCTACTCCTACCTACAAGGCGGAGGAATGAGCCGGTGACGCTGGGGGCAGCAGCAGATAACACAAAACCACCTTGGGTCCTCGGCGTCCATCTGCTGCATGAGCAGGCGGATCGCCACGCCGTCCAATGGAGCCTAAACGCGGCAGGGGAGGACGCAGCCCGGAAGTCGTCCGACAAGGGGCGTAAACACACCGGGTCGAGCCGAGGCGTGTCATGCGCCCTTTATCCCCAGGATGGGCACCGACCAACCCAACCAGCGCGCCCGGCCGACCACGTGCCGAAACCACGGGCCGCGTCGAATCCGGGGCTGGCCGATTCACTGTGAATGTGTATAATACTGTACAAACCACCAACACGGAGTAGGAGGCAGTGGCTCGAGGGCAGCCAGCCAAGTCACGCCCGTCAAAGAGCAAGGAGGAGAGATTTGGGGCAGGGCAGGCAGGCGCAAAATCATGGCGTTTTGGGCGGCGGCATCTATCGTTTACCTTTTTTTCTCTTTATTTTTTGTTTTTAATGGGGAGGCGTCTGGCGAAGGACCTAGACATCATCATTCGTTTTTTTTTTTGGTCATACATCATACATGGTTCGGGCCTGGCTGGCTCACTACAGTCGTTTTGTGCGAAAAAGCGCCAAGTTTCTTTTTATTGTTCCTGTTCTCTTTCGACTTGGGGAGATGGGCTAGATCTAGCTGCCTGTGTAGGTGTTACTTTTGTTCGTTTCGTTGTTGAATACTTTAGTTAGCTATTAGAGCGAGTTTGTGGGAGCGGTGAAATGGATGAGTCGTTCGATTAGTTGCAGAGGAAACACATGTTTCTGATACCAACGGACTGACTAACCAACCAACAAACAAACAAACGGCATTGTTGCGAATCAGGCCGCCGGATGGGGGAGGCTGTTGCTAAGAATAGGAATGTGGCAGGCTGATGATGCGCCGCAATGTTGGAGTGTCGAATCGTGGTTCCATTGCATTGTGTGTGTGTGTGTGTGCTCGGGGAGAGGGAGGCAGGGGCGGGGCAAAGGCGGCTGACGAGTTGCTGCATGGTGGTGGGCCGATGTTTCTTTGTATGGAAGAGGGAAGATAAGACTAGCGAAAAGGAGGGAGGGGATAAGTTGGTTTATTTGAGGAAGCTTATAGTATTCTGTGCACTTTCTTGAAATCTTTCCCGCTCATCAAAGACTGCCCGGGATACATCTGGAGTTGAAAGTGTTAGCTCCACAGCCTGGAAGGTGGGGAACCTCGGTCCCGGGATTCTGTTCTGGATCCCTTTCCTCCTGGATGAGATTGCTTGCCACTTCTGGAGATGTTTTTCTCGACTTGTTTCGTTTCGGCTCCGACAGGCATCCACTTGCTCTGGAGTGAACTCCACAATTGCCTGCTCAGTTGGGTGCTTACACAGTCAGTCTTCTGTGCAGAATACATAGGTACCTGCATCTAGTGGTGGAACTGGCAATGTGTCACTACCTATACAGTAGGTAGGTAGTTTGGGGTTACACTGTTCCAGAGGGCATTGATTGCATCAAAAGTTCCTCCGACTTATTGGTGGTGTTGCGACAAGTCACTCGGCTGCCCCCTGACAAGTGGACGGCTCTCAAGTTGCCCCTGTGATTCCCGCCTCCCCGATTTCGCATCCTCACTCCCGGCTTTGTTCAACTGATCAACAACAGCCCAAAGCCACTCGGAAAGAGGAAACCGCAAAGTTCTGTTTTCAAGGTCTGGACTGAAGGCCGAAGCATCGTTCATCCCACGTCTCGCCGGTGTTTGACCAAATTGGACGCATAAACGACTTGGCGACTTGGGGATCTCACCCTTTTCCCACACGTCTTGTTTCCGGGACGCCCTTGCTCGCTCAGACCACACACAACACGCACAACACACAGTTGAAGCCGGCGCTGCCGCTCCGCTGATTCGGCCCCGGGTTCTGGCGACCTGGCTGCAAAACAGTGTATTCTGTGCAGAATATTCTGGACCCGTTGCCCATTGCCCATTGCCCATTGCCACTCAATCACTCACTCTCACTCTCCCATCCCGCTCAACTCCCAGCTTGCCAAGGCCGGTCGCTGCCTCATTCTGATTGCTCCCTGGCTTCGCTGGCCTTCTTTCTCACTCTCTACACCTCTCTCTCTCACTTTCTCTCTTCCCCCCCCCCATCAGTTGCCACTTTCTCAGACTCGTATCAAGGAACGCGCACCGACACCTGCCTACCACTTCCTGGGCGGTGAACGGTGTTTGTCTCTCTTTTTCTCTCCATTGGCGCGTTGACATATTTGATCGCCTCTCTCTCTCCATTTGACCGATCGACTCGCGCTCTCACCCTCTCTCGGCTTTCTCTCCTTCCACAACACGAAAAGCCCAATCTGACACAACACAACCCAACACAACCAACAAGCCGTACTACAAATGGGCTCACCACCTCGTGCACCGGCCAAGAATGGCTCAACCCACCACCCGACTACCGCCAGGAAGCCCAGCACCCGAGTCAAGAACGTGGTCGACTACGATGAAAAGCGCGCCTATGTGGAACTGACCGAGGCGATCGGCGCCCAGTCGAATGGCGCCGGCAACGCTGGCCTGAGTGAGCTCGAGGAGCGCGTCAACGACCTGAGCGAGTCGTGGGAAACCGAGTCTCTTTTCCAGGACGCCCTAGAGGATCTGGCTGAAGACCGCATCTTTACCGATGGTGCGTTGTCGTGTTTCGTGTTTCCGTGTTGCCTTCCTGACAAGGAGATGAGGGCCGAATGACGCTGACCTGCCTGCCAGACCCCAACGCTTGCACCCCCGACGAGGCCACCAGGTTCCGCCAGCTGCTGCGCTCCGTCGGCCCCACCGTCTTCTGCGAGAGGACCATCGGCTCCGGCCTCATCACGGCCAAGAAGCTGCTCACCGCCTTTGGCATCCGTCCNCCCGCCTTCCTGGACGGCGCCGACGACGAGGCCTACTACTCGTTGCTGAGCCTCGCCCTCAGCCGCGAGCTGTCCAAGCGCGCCAAGCTGCCCAAGNACAACTCGGTCGACGATGCCGTCGAGCTCCTCAAGACCTCCAAGAACATCATCGTCCTCACGGGCGCCGGCATCTCCACCTCGCTGGGCATCCCGGACTTCCGNTCCAAGGGCACCGGTCTGTACTCCAAGCTCGAGCACCTCGGGCTCAACGACCCGCAGGAGGTCTTCGACATCACCGTCTTCCGCCAGGACCCCACCATCTTCTACTCGGTCGCGCGCGACATCCTCCCCAGCCACGACCGCTTCTCGCCCACGCACGCCTTCATCGCCCTCCTCCAGGCCAAGGGCAAGCTGCTGACCAACTACTCCCAAAACATCGACAACCTCGAAGCCGCCGCCGGCATCCTCCCCTCCAAGCTCATCCAGTGCCACGGCTCCTTCGCCACCGCCTCGTGCGTGAAATGCGGCCACAAGGTCCCCGGCGAGTCCCTCTTCGCCGAGATCAAGGCCGGCGACATTCCGCGCTGCCGCCAGTGCGCCCAGGGCACGCGCACCACCTCCAACAGCAGCGGCGGCGCCCACGGCGGCGGCCGCAAGCGCAAGCTGCACAAGGACGGCACCGAGAAGAAGCCCCGCCGCCGCCCGGGCGACTACGACTCCAACTCGGACTCGGAGTACGANCAGCACTACCACGCCGCGCCCGTCAACTGGTCCTGCGGCGTCATGAAGCCCGACATCACCTTCTTCGGCGAGCCGCTGCCCGACGAGTTCTCCAAGCGCCTGACCGAGCACGACCGCGAGCGCGTCGACCTGGTCATCGTCATNGGCACCAGCCTGAAAGTCGCGCCCGTGTCCGAGGTCGTGCCGTTCCTCCCGCCCAACATCCCGCAGATCTACATCAGCCGCACCCCCGTGTCGCACGTCAACTTTGACATTGACCTGCTCGGCGACTGCGACGTGGTCGTGGCCGAGCTGTGCCGCCGCGCCGGGTGGGCCGAGTTCCGCCACGAGATGGTGCCCGAGGGTCAGGTCGTCGAGACGAAGCTGGCCGAGGGGTTTGCGAGCCGCCATGTGTTTGTGCAGGTGGAGCCCAAGGCGAAGGAACCGGTCAAGGAGGAGAAGAAGGAGGAGGATTTGGCGGAGGAAAGGGAGAGGGAGCGGGAGAGAGAGAG
>FJWA01000122.1_pt1 | contig 13133 bp, 7 predicted proteins | sample 1011891 | NCBI WGS metagenome assembly FJWA01 (sample SAMEA3912450, study PRJEB9761) | metagenome | biome: forest; material: soil | place: USA | collected 2011-06-22 | depth 0.1 m
ACGTCATCCGCGCCGTCTTGCCCGTCCTGCGCACCCAGCGGTCGGGCGTTGTCGCCAACATGGGTAGCATTGGGGGATGGGTCGGGACGCCCGCCGCGGGCGTGTACTGCGCCAGCAAGGCGTGCTCATCGCTGCTGTCCGACTCGCTTCGCGCCGAGGTTGCGCACCTGGGAATCAAGGTCACGGTCGTTGAGCCGGGGTATTTCAGGACCGACCTGCTCGGTTCCGGGCGCCAGGTGCGCGCTGAAAGACAAATCGAGGACTTGAATCCGGGGACGACTGGCACTCACGACGCGCTGGCTGCTTACCATAGTCACCAGCCTGGGGACCCGCGCAAGGCTGCCGAGTTGATTGTGGAGGCGCTGACGGGGACGGGGAGATGCGTTGGCCGGGTGTTGCCGCCGAGGTTGGTCATCGGAAGTGATGCATATCGGACGGTAACGGGTGTCCTGGACGCGCAGCGGCAGATCATGGACGAGTGGAAGGATTTGGCCACCGCCACGGACCATGATGATGTAGCAACCAGGGCCTAGTGATTCAGTGGTAACATTCAAGTCAGCAAACAGTCGCTAAGATGCATATTCGTCGAGTTATCTGGCCCAGGATNCTGGATTTCACATTTGCGANGGCGGCAGTTTGGGGTTCTGAGATGCTCAGGGGTCGGTTCTTGCATCAAGGACCATAGACGGGCCAGAAAAGAGCGGCCGGGCTTCTCTAAGAACACCAAAAGAGAAGTCTTGACCACAACCCGACTTCAACGGCGGATAACCTTTCGATCTGGAGTGGAACGCGCTACTAATTACGCCATGGTGCCCCGCTTTAATCGGTGCGTAGCTGCCCCTTTGTTTTGACTCCTTTTATTGCCTCTCACCTTACCCCTATTATTTGCCCGTGTTGGCCCTACGCCTCCTCCGGCTCCAGACGCATATACCAACTCTGTCCTTCGTTTGTATAGCACGCAAGGAGCTTGACCTAAGCACAAGACTCTTTCATGACTTTGCCGACTTAGAGTCTTAGACTCAGCAAGCGACTCTCTCCTTACTCAATGCTGCGGGCCAGATGTTGACGATCTTCTTTCCTGTTCCTTTCCCGAAGTCAGCCGGCTTGGACTTGTATCATCGGCGGAGACCGAAATGGTTGTAACCTCGAACCTCTCCATGATTTTGCAGCTGCCGGGCTATCAAGCCAAACCCCGGTTCCACATGTAACCCACTACCCACAGGTACCGGGAACTGCCTCATTCAAGTACAACGGATCAACCCTCACCTCCTTCACCCACTGCGCCCAAGGTTTTTCAATCACCCTTCTCTCCGTCGCCCAGCTGTCTCTTATCTGCCGCCCATCAAGAGAGACGATCCCGTCTGCCCCTTGCGCAGCCTGGCCAGTGAAGGCGTGCTGTATCTTAAGCGCCTCAGATTGGACTTTGGCATTTGTAACAGCGTAGATGCCTTGGTAAGTAGCGATTTTTATGTCAGCTGCCACCGCAGCGAAACCGTGAGATTGCATCAGGACGAGGTTATGGGCCGGGTAGGGATTATGGTTGTCGATTCCGTTCAGAGTACCGTCCCTAAAAGAGCAGGTTGGGAAGCCCTCAAACTCTGCTGCGAGGGCTGCGCCCAGACGCTGGTTGTACACGAGGGAATCTCGGGTGTCGTTTGGTTGGTAATACTTGGTAATGTCAAAAACGGGAACCGTCTCACCTGTATCAGTGCGTAAGCACACGTCCCGGAACTGCACGTGTCCGTCAGAGTAAATGGCATGCTATCGGGCATACCAAGAAAGGGGGCCATATGAATCACCGGCCTCAGCTTGACCGAAGAGATTCCATACGCGACGAGCTCCTCGGGGTGGCCGTGCAACACCACGTTGACATCCGAGTATCGTTTGAGGACCTCGTTGTGGATGTATCGCTCCAGGGGGGCGACGGGAGTGCTGGTGTCAACAGGTTCTGCGTCTGATATGCGATACTCGCCGATGTCCTCAAGCCGGGACACTGCCGCCGGAGCGAGTTGACGCATCATAAAAAAGGTTGCCGGGTCGTCGGGGTTCCGGACGGAGAGATGGCCGATCGAGGACGCCATGGTGGTGGAGAATGTGCAAGGCATCAATGTAGGTGGAGAGCAGTTCGGTGGTGTTTTCCGAAGCCATCTCTCATACGCAGCCAACAGCTGACTGTGTAAGCTAGATGATAAAGAGTTTGGAATGAAAAAGGTGATCAGGTGCTGGTTCGGGAGGTCTCTGCCATCAGACGTCACCGAGGATTACGTCTTTCCTCTTCCCCACGCTCGGGGAATCTTGCCTGGTTTTAAGTCAGGGGCAGATTCGAATCCATGCAGGTAAAAGTTGACTACAACAACAAATCCAATCACAAGGCCAGAGATACAGATATGCTCGGATATATTTACCCCTGGTAGCTACCTCGATACGTACTGCAAATATTATTATGTGTACTGGAAAACAACCACCCNCAGCCAATCTCCTCTGACACTTCAATTTTCCTTGGACCCCGCCAGCGCCTTTTCACCCACTCAGTTCAGGTTTTATCTTCCACGCCCAAGCATCCTCTCCATACTCTTATCCGCCGCCTTCTGGGAAACCAAGTCGCCCGGCTCCCCCATCTTCGGAGACGCCGCACTCTGGCGCCGCATCATCATGTAGAGGCCGCCCAGGCCAAGGGCGCCGAGGCCGATGTACCGGTACCTGTTTCCAGTCATTAGCAAGCACGTACCATGTATAACACTCAATCGAAAGCGAGTGGAAACATACATGGCGTTGCTATCCACTCCCATCTCGTTTTCCATCTTGCTGCCTGGGGTACCTCCCTGCATGCCAGCCTTGGGGTGATGCGGCATGGCCGAGTGCAGGTCAAGGCCAGACGTCTCGAGGGGTTGCTTCTGGTAGCTGCCTTGGCCCTCAGAGGGGTAATCGAAGACGAGGTCGATGTCGTCGACGGGGTTGCCGTTCCGTGTCTCGGACGGACGGCTTGTCGGGGTAGCCCAAGGGCGGACAGCGGTGGTGGAGAGGCACCGGGTGGCCCGGAGAGCGGCCCGGAAGCCGATGCCGGTTTGTTTTGGGACGATCATGTTGATGGCGTTTGGTTGGGAGGATGAATTTGGATAAAAGCTGGTTAATATTGGTGGTTTTTGGCAAGGCAAGCAATTATTTCGGGCAGTGCGAAGCTGAGGGAAACGGGATGGCGCTTGTGTCATTGAAATATGCCCTCGGGACTGCACAGGCCCCCGCGGAACTCTGGCTCTTCATGACGTAGAGTTGACAATAACATCTGAGGGGCAGATCGGAGCTCGCCCCGCCAACAGCTGGGATTCATGCCCGGTCGACATCGTATTGGATGGAACGGTTGGGCAGACTGAACAGTTGCCGGGTTTCACTTGCAAGGAGCTTCTCGGGTCTAGACCAAACGGCTGCTTGCCCGATGAGAGCTGTCAGACTGATGTCCAGAACTCGCCACCCATCATCACTGGTATCCCACACGAGTTCCTACCATACGACGGAATGCGAACAGTGAACAGTAGGCAAGCCACCAAATGATAATTTTGTCTTCCTTGTAAGTTTTAAATACAGGAGGGAGATTAAGGAAGGAGGGAGCAAATTCATCTATGTTCTAAGGCGTCCTGAGCACCGCATCCGCTGCCACTCGTAAATCAACACGATTACCCTTTCTTGAACCCAGCTCATGACTCCATACTAGCGCAAACAGTCAAATTTCTNACCCCTCTATTGTCACTAGTTCTTTTTGAGATATCAGGCCGAAGTAGCATGAGGTGAAGAGTAGGAAGTGCATCTGGAGTGTTGCCTCGCAACTTGAAGGTTGAAGCCCATGGACGAGATAACATCACGTTGGACGGTGTTGCCTTCGACATTACGGGACAAGCGCCAGATGGACGGGAAGGTCCTTTGAAAGCTTTGACGGGGATTCCTGCTCACCCGATCTGTACCCGCGGTCTCGAGTCGTCGGGTCCACCTGTTGGTTTTAACCTCCCGCTTGAATACCTCTGTTCGAACCCACAACCCCTCTCGGGGACGAGACGCGGCAAGCGGTGAGCGGCCTATTCAGTCTTGATAGATTTTCCGGAAAATCACACTTCTGGACTGTCAATAATGCCGATGCCCATGAATGCCCGTGCAGAGAAGATAAAGCGAGGAGAAAAAGACGGCAGAGAGATAGATAGCCACACAACCGGCCCAGAACCGGCCCAGAAGTGAGGAATAACGCTCCGAAAAATGCAGCCCATGATTATATGTGGATGTGTCCGTCAAGAACACACGTCGACTCCGAAAACAAAATCCCCGCCGCAACATGGGTATCACTTTCTCGCGCCCGCAACCGCCAGTCGGTCCGCAGCATGGTTGCCCCGGTCCGTATCGTGCCCTTTGACCCAGATAAACTGGGTACGCCCGCCGTTGGTCTCCCTCTCGTCGAGTCTGTCCCGGACCTGCTGGACGATATCCTGGTTCTTGACGGGNCCCGNGGCCGTCTTCCAGCCGTTCTTCTCCCAGTTGATGTACCACTCGGTGACGCACTGGATCGAGTACTTGCTGTCGGTACGGATTTCGCAATCCTGAGCGAGTTCCAGGATTTCGAGGGCGCGGAGGATGGCGGTCAGCTCGGCCCGCTGGTTGGTCTGGGGTTCGCCCGCCAGACGCTCTGAGACGTTCCTGATGAGATCTGTCAGCACGAAGTCGGGAGTCCGTGGCATTGGAGCGTACACGGGACGACATACCTCGAATCTGAGTCACCAAAGTATACTCCAACGCCCGCCGTGGCACCCGCTCTGCCGTTGCCGAGACTGCTCCCGTCGGTGTAGACAACCACCACGCCATTCCGCGAATTTGCGAGCTTGACAGCATTCTTCACCTTTTTTGCAGGGGGCTCTTGAAATTCATCCTCTTCCTCGTCGGCATCGGCGTCGAATAGGGGTTGCTTGGCTGCCCGGGATGCGGCGCCGTAGGAACGGACAAAGGCCTCGGCTTCGGTCCGGGTGTCAAACTTCTTGAACTTGGGCCCCTTCCAGCCCACTATCGCTTCCTGGGCTGCCGACCACTCTGTGTACACGCCGGGCTTGCGGCCGACAGCGACGCCGTAGAAGCGGGGCGGCTTGTTGTCGGCGGCGGCGGACGGCGGGTCGCGGCCGGCGGCGAAGGCCGAGGCGTCTTCGTAGCGGAGGAAGGACTTGACTGGTGGCAGCGTCAGAGAGAAGTGCACGCAAACGCAAACTGGGGCGGGGCCGGAGTACACGCACACTGGGCTCCCTTGAAGCCGGTGATCTGCTGCTGGCAGATGGCCCAGGTGGTGTAGACGCCGGGCTTGAAGCCGGCCCGGACGGCGTAGTACTTTTGCTCCGTGGCGTCCAGCTTGCGTTTCTTGGAGGCCGATTCGGCGGCCTTGACCGGAACAGTCTTGGAATGTGTCGGTGGCATGTCGGGGGCGACGAGACGGGCGACAGACACGGTCAACAACCCGGCAACCTTGCTACGAATGGGCTGCCGCCAGCCGCGGGGCGCGGGAATGCTGGCGCTGCCGAGATGGCTCAAGAAGCAGGAGAGAGCGGCCGTGAAGCAGGCCGTGGAGTCGGATACGCTACGGTTTCGACGTCGCAGAGAGGAGAGGGGCTGCTGCACCAGTCAACACGACCGCATCTTCAGCGGGACAATCGTAACCCGCGGGCTCGAACGCGCTGTGTCGACGTTGGGGAATTGCTGGCCCGGATTCGTGGCGGGCAAGGCGGCGGCAGTTGCGGGACAAAGAGGTGGTGAAGGTCAAGGCGCAGACAAAGAAGCAGAAAGCCTGGCGGTCGTCGTGAGGGGCCCGGGGGGTGCGAGAGGTTTCCCCAGAGGGTCGAAACCCAGGCAGCGATAAGATAAGAGCACCGCGCGCCAGGGGCAGGAGGCGGGGTGGGCCGACTTGGGCGAGCTGCATGCTTCTCCACTCGGATGCAAAACTCTCCACCACACCTGTATGTTCGACAAGACTGCAGAAAGGACTAGCTAAACCACGGTATCTTTTTGGGAACACGACGGACCGAGGAGATTTCTTCTGGATCAAGATTTAGACGGCGATGGCAACATTGCCGAGAGTGACAACAACCACAGAAACTCGGAACCTGCGTCGGCTGGGTTTGGGGCTGGAATCTGTGTCCGACGTTTGGGACCGGACTCAACCTGAGGGAGTCGAGGGCTGATCTGTGTGCGGCCGAGCTGAGCCCGAGCTAGTGGACATTACCGGTAAATATTCCCATTCTTATCCTGCTCTTCCACCCTCCTTGCGTTGTCGGGGCGCTCAAGCAAACGTCCCTTCGAGTCTGCGACGGGTGAGAACTGGCTTGCGGCGAGCCGATGGAGCCGGAACAACAGCCTTCATCCCGCTGTTGCTGTTGCCNTTGCTGCTGTCGTCCTTTTCGTTNTTGGCCTTGTCATTTGCTGGTCAGTCCAAAAACCGACAGACTCAGTGATGGTTGCCAAAGAGGCACATGCAAAGTACCTACATAGTAATAAGTCAGCTCGTAACACACAGTCACGGTTTCTGGAGGTGGAGCGACAGCAAGGGAACTCTTGAGACTCAAGTTCCGCCCTGACGTCCCTTGGCCTGCAGGGTTGGCACGGCACCATCCCCGTTTGCTTCAGCCGTTCCGACTCGGTCTTGCGGTCTACTACGTACTAACACTTGAAGCGCTAAGTCATTCGCTGCATTGTCTCGTCAAGCAAACCTGACACTTCCCCAAAGCTTACATAGTAGAAGTGCTTGCTTGGGTGGGTATATCGTCGATATGCCATGGAGTCCTTTCCTCGTAACACCCACTCAGGCTCGCACAGGAATGGGTTGGTGGATGCCTGGTTGTTTCGTTTGCTGACTGAGAATCAATGGGGTCAATGGAGTCCCCCGAAAACGTCTGTGAATGCAGGGTGCTGACGGCTGCCATGCCCTGCTGGCCAGCCAAACATCCCTGGCTCCAGCCCCAGGTCTCCACAGAAGGGGCTCACGAATGGATGACCTCATCCTGTTCGGGCCGGCAAAACCCACTTCAGGCTAGCGCGTTCCCGTGACAGCAGAGCTTGTTGGCTGCCTTGGCGCTCCGTTTCCGTGCCTTCGCCTTGGGTTTCACCTGCACAGCCACATCTCCCTCGTGTTGGCCATCCAAAATCAGATTACACAGTCTCCCGGGAAGCACCCCTGCACTGCCCGGGCCAACACATTCCCAACACGAGATTCCCTGGCCTTGCCGCTCCTGCGCAGTGGAGGCATTCCGTCTGCAGCCCTGGGTCCCCACCGCATCTCGATTCGACTTCAGTCGTTCAAAGAGACTCTTCCTCCCGACCTTCAAAACGTTTCACATCCGAGTGTGCGTTTCGACTCCCCGTGCGAGGCCTTCTGTTGGGTCTGGACTGTCCGAAGGGCGATTGTCGGTCGCTGTCGCTCGTTTTTCGTCCCCGCTTTTTCCACCTCCTCGCAACCCGACATCGAGACCATCCGACCGCCGCGGTAGCCAGCCCCAAACCAGCCCGCGCTCGAAGCAGTCCGGTCGCCCGGATCCAGATGCAAAGGCCCCGATAGACGCTGTATAATGCCAGCTTGATTTGGTATTCGAACCCACTCACGCGGCTCTCCCTTCGACCACTCCCGGCCCCCTCGGAAGCCGACTTGAGATCGATTCCCAGCGCTCCCGGGCCCCTCGGTGGGAAGACCGACCAAGATGCGTCTCCCGTCAAGAATCCCGCTCGTCCTCCTCTCCTTCTTCGCGGCCGCCGTCCTCCCCGCAAGCGCCGAATATGTGCTCCGATCCAGCTCGCTGGCAGCGTGCCAGGAAAACTCGGGATTCACCGCCAGCCTGTTCGACGTCGTGTTCACGCCGAATAACCTTACAGCCTCCATCAACATGCTTGCGACGTCGTCCATCGAGGGCTATGTGATTTTTGACATCTCCATCTACGCATATGGGTACCCCATCATCCGTACCAAACTCGACCCCTGCGCTTCCAACCTCCCTGGCCTGTGCCCGATGACGTCTGGCAAGATGGGCAACAACCCGTTCAACCTCCCGGTGACCAAGGACGCGATNGCACAGATTCCAGGCATTGCATATACGTTTCCGGACCTCGATGCGACCGTCAGGGTTTATATCAACCGGACAGACGGCAACAACCCCGGGGAGAGCATTGCCTGTGTCGAGGCCGAGATCTCGAACGGGATGACAGGTACGTCTGGGCTGGCCTTGCTACCCCCCGCTAAAAAGCAGCGCTGACTGGGAATAGTCGATCTGATTGGCGTGAAGTGGGCCTCCGCCGGCGTGGTCGCCTTGGCCCTGCTGTCGTCGGCCATCATCAACGGACTCGGCTTCTCTAACGCCGCCTCGCATATTGCGTCCAACGCCCTCTCTCTGTTCGGTTACTTCCAGGCGCAGGCGATGCTTGGTCTCTGCGCCGTGCCGCTGCCCCCGGTCGTCAAGTCTTGGACTCAGGACTTCCAGTGGAGCATGGGCATTATCAACGTGGGCTTCATCCAGAACATACTGACGTGGTATCAGCGCTCGACTGGCGGGGAGGCGTCCACGATCCTCGACACTCTCCACACCGTGTCCGTGCAGGTCGAGAAGGTCAAGCGTTCCGTGCCGCTGTTGGATTCTGCCGTCGGNCTTATCCAGCGGTCAGCCGGCGGCGTCTCCAAGCGCACGGTTCAGACTTCCTATGGCAGCTATATTGTCTACGGTATCCAGCGAGTGGCATTCCGGGCCGGTATCGAGACNACCAACCTGTTCCTGACAGGTCTCACCTTCTTTTACGTCTTCATGATTTTTGCGGCTCTTGGCGTGGCGCTCTTCAAGGGATTCTGCGAGCTCGCTGTGCGGATGAAGATCATGAAGAGCGACACCTTTATGGACTTCCGTGCTGGATGGCTGACCGTCCTCAAGGGTATGTACTTGGAACCTTGTGTCTTGGCCTGATTCTGTGGTTAACCGTTATTAGGAGTTCTCTACCGATGGCTGCTCATTGGCTTTCCCCAGATAACCATCTTTTGTTTGTGGGAGTTTACTCAGAACGACTCGGCAGGGGCCATGGTGTTGGCCGTCTTCTTCTTCTTCGGCATCCTCGCCACCCTGAGTTATGCCGCATACAGGGTCATCCGGATTGCTCGCCGCTCCGTTGCCCTNCACCGGAATCCCGCCTACATCCTCTTCTCCGATGCTCACGCNCTCAACAAATGGGGCTTCTTATACGTGCAGTTCCGCGCCTCGGCCTANTACTTCATCGTGCCGGTCCTTGTCTATACCCTGGTCAAGAGCATGTTCATCGCCTTTGCCCAGCGCGCGGGGACGGTCCAGGCCGTGGCGNTGATCGTCATCGAGGCCGCGGCGCTCATCACTGCGTCGGTGCTGCGGCCGTGGATGGACAAGAGCACCAACTCGTTCAACATTGCCATCTGCGCCATGAACTTCATCAACGCCATCTTCCTCTTCGTCTTCACCGACGTGTTCGGCCTGCCGAGGCTGGTGATCGGCGTCGTGGGCGTGGTCCTCTGGATCGCCAACGCCGCCTTCGCGCTCATCCTCCTTCTCATGCTGATCATCACGACGGGCATCGTCTTGTTCCACAACAACCCCGACACCCGCTACCAGTTCATGAACGACGACCGCACGTCGTTTATGAAGTCGCAGACGCACATCGGCACGACCAGCGAGCTCGACGCCCTGGGCGCCACCGCCCGCGGCGATGGCAAGCTTTTCAAGCGGACCGATCTCGACGACGACGAGTCGGCCGTGTCGAACCCGGCGAACATGGCGATGCGCTCGGACTCGCCACACTCGGGCCCTTATTCGGTCAGGGACTCGTTCCGGGACTCGGCGCGCAATTCCGTCCGGAGCTCGTTCCGCGCGCCGATCGACCCCGTGTTGGGGACGTACCCCGCCGAGGNGCTGAGGAGCCGGGCGAGCGGGAGCATGAGGGCCCCCAGTCCGTATGGGGCGGGCGGCGCGTCGGGGTCGTCGACGAACTTGTCGGGGTATCAGTCGCACCAGACGCAGCAGAGTGGAGGGGGGCACGCGGGGCCGAAACCATCGGCTGGGCCGAGGTGAGTTTGACTCGGACGATGATCAGGATGGAGCGTGTGGGCTTGCGACTAACTGTGACACAGTGCCTGGCAGCGAGGAGCGGGCTATGACTAGCGCGGGGCTATAATGGATATGGGTATCACTTTGCATTTGTCAATTGTCGTCGGCGTCGTACTTTCGGCTATTTCTTTATTGCTCGGCGTCGTCCCAGCCAGGGTGGGTGGGAGGACATGATTTCGATACATACTCTTCGGTTCTGGGTTGATCCATTTGTTCTTTTGTTTCTTGTCTTTTTTGCATTGGGCGATAAAGAGTCACTCCTTGTCAAGTAGATACCCCCCGGGCGGCGGAGGGGCTTGGATGATGCGGCAGTGTTTGCCCGCGGAGCAGCTGAATATTGGCAGTTGGGGCGGCGACTGAATAGATAGGGGAAGGCATGAGAGCACGGCAATAAGGAGGTAGGAGATGAATAGGTGAACCCTCCCATCAGGTCNGATGACCATTCGCTCCAGCTTGGTGATCGTTGCTTGGTATGCATGTTTTTGCGAAGCAACCCCGTCTCGTCACGGACCGCTCAATCTCCCTTCGGATCCATGCGCTGCCCATTGAGTGTTGCGGCGAGATCAACTCCCGAGACAGCAACAGCGGGGTGGCAGCGTTTCCGGGGCGAAATTCTGGACGGGGCATCGTGGCCTTCAACAGCCTCCATCTCAACGTCTCACCAGCATGTCAAGGGCCGACACTTCAAGTTCCCCGGGACCTCATCGACCTGAAACTCCAGGGCTGAGGAGTGCGACAGGGGCGCTCAGGCCTCGCTGCGTCACTAATACAGGGTGCGGCTCTCTCGCACACGATCGCTAGTTGGTCGAGGTGCCAGCAAACACCGCCAAGGGTGTTGGTGTCTGCCGGTTGGTCGATGTCTCGTCGATGAATGAAGACGAAAGAGGTTATGGCTGGGGCACAGCTGGGGCCAGAGGGGGATGGGCCAGGAGGAGAGAGGCTTTGTCGGTGAGGTGAGAGGATGTCGCTTGTGCGAGGAGCGCAGCTGGCTTGCGTCAAGGTTGGGGGCTTCCTTCCACACCACTCTGGGGACGAGCCGCGCCGTGTCGAACCTGGGGGATGGTAGTTGTTCTCGAGCGATGTCATAGAGTGCCGGAGAGGATGAAGTGGACAGGCGAACCCGGCACAGACACGTCAGAGCTGGTTACCCTTTTGCCGTTGGGGAGGGATGGTGGGAATCACAGGCGCATGTTCGGTGTGGTCACGCGTATCCCAGGAGTTGAGGCGTTGAGGCGTTGATCCTGTCTGCTGTGTTGTTGCAAGACTGTGAGCGGGCGGAGAAAAGCACAGGATANTCTGCAGAGGGCAGAACAACATTGCGGTGGTATGTATGCCTGCCCTCCGTGCTGACACCATCAAAGTGTCGGTGTTTCGACCTCACCCATTGTAGGTGCTTTTGAGCCGGGTTCTTGCTGGTCCTGTTGCTGGTGCTTGATGGATCTGACTCGGAAGTTGCCGGGCTCCCGGGATGTGTCCTGCCAAACAGCGTATTGTCCGCTTCGAGACAGGTTCGTCTGGTGTGGGGCTTCGCGCATTGCAGGGCCCCATCCTTCCCGCGCGGGCCCCACCGCGTCGAGCCTTGATGAACCCAAATCTCTCCAGCGGCTCCATTCCCCAGCATCTTCCTCCTTTCCACGCCCCGCCTCGATGCCAGCTGCAGACCCACAGCCTCAGCATCAGTCCCGACAGAGTCCTGGCACCACTTCTGCTTCACGGCGTTTGGAGGCTTGTCGGGGACTTTTGGTTCAGGATTGCCGTGGCGCAACTGCCCCGCTGCAGCTTGGACCAGACCGTGCTGGCCAGACCGGGTTCGGGTGCAGTGCAGCGTTGCACTGAACCAGACACAATCTTGCTGTCCTCACCGCGGCGCCCGACACCATCGACGGGGCAGGTGTCTGGATGGGAATGGCGCCGCGGCGCTGGGTCTCGACGTGACGATGAATGATGCGCCCTGTCTCGCTTAAGGCGCGTCGATCCGGCAATCCGGACCAAGCGCTCCTTGTCGCTGTTGTTTCATTGTATTTTCGTCGACGTTTTCTTCCGCGCTTTGGCGTCGAACCCCGTCCGGGGCGCCCGCCGCCGTCAAAAGTCCGCTCGCAAGGCCTCGCCCGTTTTGGACGTCAAATTTCATGATGGCGTCTGTGCGATGCCGGGTNGGGCCAAGTGCAAGGCAGGCTGCAAGGGGAGCAGCACACCCAGGGAACCCAGCTAGCCATGCTAGTTCGCGACCTTGCCCTTCTCAGCCCAGACGAGAAGCCAAATCACACTCTGCCCGGGCGAGGCCCTGCGTTGAACCGATCCCCCTCAGTCTTGCTTATCCGCGCCCGTCCCGCCTTGCGCGATGTGCTGGGGAGGGAGCTTCTCTTCTCAGGCGCCTTCATTCGTTTCTTATTCGCGCCACGGGCGGCATCTGTCTCTCGTGAATAATTAGCCCAGCCCTGGGGGATTTCAGCAAACTTGCGCCTTCAAACGGGACGGCAGCGCTCAACAAGGACCCTGGGATTGACGGTTGCAAGGGGATGGTGTGATACCACAAAAGTGGCACGCACGGTGTGCTGACGATTGGAGATTGGAAGATGCCCCTCGCGGACGGCACAGCACTGGCAAAAAGGGCCGGCACTTCAGACTGGTTGTGCTATCTTTGGCCTCGAGCATGTCCAGCATCTAGCACCAAGACTCCGACAACCACAAAGGCCCCAACCACGACTTCGGCACCGGCGCAAAAAACAACTGCGGCCGTGGATCCCGTCGTAGTACAGTCTCCAAAAACATCGACCCAAGCTGCCCCTGCTGCCGCGGCGACCACCACTTCGCCAATGCCTCCAGCCGCGACCACCACCGGGAAACCGGGCGACCACACCACGACGGTGGATCCGGTGCTCGTGCAGCCCGGGGAGAATGGCGGTGGGGATACAAATACGGGCGGCGACAGCGACAGCGGCAATAACAACGGCAACAGCAATAATACCGGTAACAGCAACGGCAGCGGGTCTAACGACAACGGGTCCAACG
>FJWA01003493.1_pt1 | contig 13110 bp, 5 predicted proteins | sample 1011891 | NCBI WGS metagenome assembly FJWA01 (sample SAMEA3912450, study PRJEB9761) | metagenome | biome: forest; material: soil | place: USA | collected 2011-06-22 | depth 0.1 m
CCCCAACGGCGGCATGTTGGTACCAGCCCTCCTTGGATGGATGGGACCGAAGGGGCAAGTCCATAGGGCTATCAAAGGATTTCTTCGATCGCCGAAGGATGCCACAACCGGTAAAATGCGTCCGGTGGTTTTATCAACCCATGGGCGGGCTGTTCCCTTTCCCAGGCGATGCCATCCCCAACCCCGAGTCCGTTGTTTATTATGCTATAAGACAACCACCAAGCCTTGCTTCCAACGCTTACACTACATTTCTTCAGCAACAGCTCTCTGCCACCCCACATCCACACCCCCGTTCAATGCACCAGGCCGAAACCTGGCTCCCGGAACAAGATGGGGGCCACGCTCGACGATAGCTCGGTCGACAGACCGGCGTTCCTCCTCTTCGGGGACCAGTCGCTTGACAGCCACGGCTTTTTGGCCGAGCTCTTCCGCCAGGACAGACAGGGCGAGCTGGCAAAGGCCTTTCTGCGGCAGGCCGCGCACGTGCTGAAGTCGCTGGTCGAAAAATTACCCATCTTGGAGCGAGCGAGGCTGCCAGAGTTTCGGACGCTCCAGCAACTCAACGAAAGATACCGCAGCTGCAAGTACCGGCACTCGGGTGTCGACGCCGCGCTGCTGTCCATCTCGCAGCTCGCCCACTATCTCGAGTAAGTCCAGCCTCTGAGAAACCAGTCACCTCTTGCTCCGAGCCCACAGCCCTCTCTGACCATGACCCTTTAGCCATGCCGAGAAGCATTGCGAGGACGTCACCCTGCCTGACCGCACTTTTCTCGTTGGTCTCTGCTCGGGGCTTTGGGCGGCATCCGCTATATCGGTGACCCCATCCCTGCCGGACCTCGTCCATGTCGGCGTGCAAGCTGTCTGCTTGGCGTTCAAGACGGGGACGTACGTTCACGAGATCGGCCAGCGGCTGAGTCCGGCATCTGACCAATCGGCGAGCTGGACCTACATCTTTGGAGGACTGAATCAGGAAGACTCCGCTGCCAAGTTGGATGACTTCAATGCCTCAGCCGTGAGTGTAACCCGTCGTCTCCAGGCGTTTGGATCGGAGAACTGACGCCGAACAGGGCATCCCGCCGGCCAGCAAGGCATACATTAGCGCCATATCAGCTAACAGCATCGCGATATCGGGACCTCCCGACACGCTCGACACTCTGATTAGGAGCCATGTTCTGTCGGCGAAGCCGACCGCCATCCCCGTCCATGGCCCATACCACGCGTCCCATCTCCACTCCAGCGCCGATATTGACAAGATACTGGAGCTGGACAGCCTCGAGGTGGAGGACGCATTTTACAAGACTCGGCCGCGGTCGTCAATCATGTCTTGCACAACCGGCTCTTGGTTCTCGGACTCGGATACGAAATCGCTCATGAAGTCAATTGCCTTTGCCATCCTGAACGAGGCGTTGCAGTTCAACAAGGTCCTCGACGGCTGTCTCGAACGCGCCCGCGAACTCGAGGACCGGAGTTGCCTCATCCTTGCGCTTGGCCCAACCCAAAATGCGGCCACTCTTGAGACCCTCTTCAAGACCCAAACCAATCTGGAGGTTGTGCTCCGCGCACCGCTCCGTGCGTCACCCGAGACCACGGCGTCCACTGTAGGAAACCAAGGCTCGACCGGGAGGTGCAAGCTGGCCATTGTCGGTATGGCAGGGCGTTTCCCCGACGCCGCCAGCCACGAAAGGCTCTGGCAGCTATTGGAGCGGGGCCTCGACGTTCATCGCGAGGTTCCTCCGGATCGCTTCGACATCAAGACGCACGTCGACGCGACGGGCAAGATCGTCAACACCAGTCACACTCCTTTCGGCTGTTGGATCACAGATCCGGGTCTGTTCGACCCCCGCTTCTTCAACATGTCACCCCGCGAGGCCTTGCAGACAGATCCGATGCAGCGAATGGCCCTGACGACTGCGTACGAGGCCCTGGAGATGTCCGGTTACGTCCCAAACAGGACACCATCTACCAGGCTTGATCGCATCGGTACCTTTTATGGCCAGACCTCGGATGACTGGCGCGAGATCAACGCGGCCCAGGAGGTGGACACCTATTTCATCACGGGAGGCGTGCGCGCCTTCGGCCCTGGCCGCATCAATTACCACTTCGGCTTCAGTGGACCAAGCCTCAACATCGACACGGCCTGTTCCTCCAGTGCGGCAGCTATGCAGGTTGCTTGCACGGCGCTCTGGGCACGGGACTGTGACACGGCCGTGGTCGGCGGCCTCTCCTGCATGACAAACCCGGACATTTTCTCGGGTCTCAGCAGAGGCCAGTTCCTGTCCAAGACCGGCCCCTGTGCTACCTTTGACGACAAAGCCGATGGGTACTGCCGAGGTGATAGCTGCGCGTCGGTCATTGTCAAGCGTCTGGATGATGCTCTGGCCGAGCACGACAGGATTCTTGCCGTCATCCTCGGCACGGCCACCAACCACTCGGCAGATGCCATCTCCATCACGCACCCCCACGGCCCGACGCAGTCTCTCCTGTCGAGCGCCATCCTCGACGAGGCGGGCGTAGATCCCCATGATGTCGACTATGTCGAGATGCACGGCACTGGCACTCAGGCCGGAGACGGCACGGAGATGGTCTCGGTCACCAACGTCTTTGCCCCGGCGGACCGCAAACGACCTGCCAACAGGCCGCTGTACTTGGGCACAGTCAAAGCGAATGTCGGGCACGGCGAGGCCGCGTCGGGAGTGACAGCTCTCGTCAAAGTGCTCATGATGCTCCAGAAGAACGCCATCCCGCCCCACGTCGGTATCAAGGCCGGCTCGGTGATGAACAAGACGTTCCCCAAGGATCTCGGAGAACGGAATGTCAACATCGCCTTCCACACGACTCCCTTCAAGAGGAAGGATGGCAAGCCGAGACGCGTCTTCATCAACAACTTCAGTGCTGCTGGCGGCAACACGGGCCTGCTGCTTGAGGATGCTCCCAAGCGCCTCCCACCCAAGGACGATCCTCGCAGCCACCATCTCGTCACCGTGACTGGAAAGTCCCGGTCTTCCATGATTCGCGGTGCTGAACGTCTTGTCGCCTGGATGGCGGAGCATCCCGACACGCCCCTGTCGCACGTTGCCTACAGCACGACAGCCCGCAAGATCCAGCACTACTGGAGGTTAAACGTCGTTGGCACCGATCCCGCAGAGGTGCAAAAGGCCCTGGAAGCCCGCCTCACCGCGTCCAACTTCGTCCCTGTCCAGCAGCAGAATCAGCCCAAGGTTGTCATGCTGTTCACGGGCCAAGGTTCGCACTACGCCTCGCTTGGGAAGGACTTCTACGAACACTACTCGGTGTTCCGCAAGAGCATCGACGACTTCGACCTCTTGGCTCGGATTCACGGCTTTCCGTCGTTCCTCCCGCTGATTGACGGCAGCGAGTCGGATGTGTCCAAGTTGTCACCCGTCGTTGTGCAGCTTGGCCTCGCATGCTTTGAGATGGCACTTGCCCGACTGTGGATCTCATGGGGAATCAAGCCCGCCGCCGTGCTCGGCCACAGCCTAGGAGAGTATGCTGCTCTCGAAGTAGCTGGTGTACTCTCGGTCAGCGATGCTATCTATCTCGTGGGTTCTCGTGCCAAGCTACTCGTCGACCGATGCACGGTTGGGAGCCACGCCATGCTCGCCGCGCAGGGCTCCGTGGCCGCCGTGTACGAGACCCTGGGCGCGAGGGCCAACAATCTCAATGTTGCCTGCATCAATGGCCACCACGAGACCGTCATGAGTGGCGAAGCAGACGAGGTGGCCGAGGTGGCGGACTTCCTCGCGGGCACAGGATTCAAGTGCACCCTGCTTCGGGTGCCCTTCGCTTTCCATTCCCCCCAGGTGGAAACCATCCTGGACGACTTTGAGAAGCTCGCCCAAGGTGTCAAATACAACACTCCCAAGTTGCCCATCATTTCGCCTCTGCTCGGCAAGGTGGTCGATGGCGAGTCGATCGACGCGACGTACCTGCGCAACCACGCGCGCGACGCGGTCAACCTTCTCGGGGGGCTGGTCTCGGCTCAGCAGTCAGGGACTATTGATGACCAGACCGTCTGGCTCGAGGTCGGCCCTCACCCCGTCTGCGCGAATCTGGTCAAGGGCGTGTTTGGCTCCGCCACCGTCGCAGTCCCTACCCTGCGCCGCAGCGAGAAGTGCTACAAGACGCTGTCAAACAGCCTCGCCACGCTGCATACGGCGGGTCTGCACATCGACTTTAACGAGTACCACCGCGAGTTCGCTGATTCGGTGCGGCTGCTGGATCTGCCTAGTTACGCCTTCGAAGACAAGAACTACTGGCTGCAGTACACCGGCGATTGGTGCCTCACAAAGAACAGAGGCGGTGCGGGGCCGAAGGCTCTTGCGCCGCCCGAGCCCAAGTTGTCCACGACGACGGTACAAAAGATTACCAGGGAAGAAGTCAAGGACGGTGTGGCCATCGTGGAAATCGAATCCGATCTCTGCCAACCACAACTCCGAAATGTCGTCTCTGGCCATCTGGTCAACGGTGCGCCGCTGTGCCCGTCGTCGCTGTACGGCGACATGGCCATCACCGTCTGCGATTATGCCTACAAGCTCCTGCAGCCCGATGGGAAGATTGGCTGTAACGTCGCCAACATGGAGGTCCCGAAGACGCTCATCTTTGACGACAAGGCAGAAAGCCACATCCTGCGCTTGACCGTGAAAGCCACAACCATTGGGGCCGACCTTGTCTTCCACACGGGTGAAGGCAACAAGAGGGTGGAGCATGCCAAGTGCAAGGTGCTCTTCGGCAATCCCGAGGACTGGCAGAATGAGTTCGACCGCGCTGCTTACTTGATCAAGGCTCGCATCGATGCTCTGACGGAAGCCGAGAAGCGAGGAACCGCCTCGAAGGTTAGCCGTGGGCTGGCATACAAACTCTTCTCCGCCCTGGTTGACTATGCCCCACGTTACCGGGGCATGGAGGAGGTTATCCTTGACAGCGACACTTGTGAGGCGACGGCCAAGGTTCGCTTCCAGACGACCGAGGAGGACGGCAAATTCGTCTTCAGCCCCTACCATATCGACAGCGTCTGCCACATCTCAGGCTTCATCATCAACGGGACCGACGCGGTGGACTCGCGCGAGCAGGTGTACATCTCGCACGGCTGGGGCTCGATGCGGTTTGCCGAGATCCCAGATCCGGCCAAGGAGTACCGCAGTTACATCCGCATGCAGCCGGCTAAGAACCCTGGGGTGATGGTCGGCGACGCCTTCGTCTTTGACGGCGACAGGATTATTGGCATGACGGGTGCCATCAAGTTCCAGTGCATCCCACGCAGGGTTCTCAACCAGCTGCTTCCCCCACGAGGTATCCATGCCGCAGCCGCCCCCAGGGCATCGGCGCCCGCGCCAACCTCAACCACTGCCACAGCAGCCACAAAGACGGCGCCGCCCAAGAAGAAGAAGGAGGGTGTGACCCCGGCCAACATTGGCAAAGTCAATCAGAAGTTGAAGCCGGTGGTATCCGCGGTCATGGACATCATTGCCAGGGAGGTGGGCTGCGCTCTCGAAGAACTCGCTGACAACATCGGGTTCACCGATCTCGGTGTCGATTCCTTGATGTCTCTGACAGTCAGCGGGAAGTTACGCGAGGAGCTGGAATTGGAAATCGACTCAAACGCCTTTGTCGACCATCCCACCATCGGCGCCCTCAAGAACTACCTCGCCAAGTTTGAGAAGCCTGGTCGCCAGGACAGCGTGCCGTCTGGCGACTCCGTGGTGTCGTTAGACGACGGGTCGCCCGACATTGAGTCCGACTCCGACGTCACGACGCCACCCGATGAGAGCGAAACCCACTCTGTCAAGGGAGACGGACCGTCTCAGGCTCGGTCGGCCGGCTCTGGCCACGAGCTCCAAGGCATCATCCGCGGGACCATCGCAGCGGAGATGGGCGTGGACGTGGACGAGATTATCGCAGCGCCCGACCTGGCCAATCTTGGCATGGACTCCCTCATGAGTCTCTCCATTCTCGGCACCCTCCGTGAGAAGACCGGCATGGATATTTCCGCGGACCTCTTCGTCGCCAACCCAACCCTGGCGGCCGTGGAACGTGCCCTAGGTGTCAGCAACCCTCCTCCCAAGAAGCCTTCCACGCGGAAACCTCAGACCAAGGAACAACTCGTGGTGAACAATGCCCCTCCCGCGCCAAAGCACCCTAGGATTGGCCTGGAGGAACCTTGCCCTCCGAAGCCGCCCAGGCCCACCAACATCATTGATGATTATCCCAACCGCCGGGCGACCTCGGTTCTCCTGTCGGGGATCCAGCGCAAAATGACGAAGTCACTCTTCTTGATTCCGGATGGCAGCGGGTCGGCCACGTCGTACACGCAGATCGCGGATGTCGGTGGCAACTGGGGTGTCTGGGGTCTCTTCTCTCCCTTCATGAAGACACCGGAGGAGTATCATTGTGGCGTCTACGGCATGGCGTCCAAGTTCATCGAAGAGATGAAGCGGCGCCAGCCTGAGGGACCGTACTCTCTTGGCGGCTGGAGTGCCGGAGGCGTCATTGCCTACGAGATCGTCTATCAATTGATCCAGGCCGGCGATGAGGTTGAGCATCTCATCCTCATTGATTCCCCATGTCCCGTCACCATCGACCCGCTTCCGCAAGGGCTCCATGCCTGGTTCGCCTCAATTGGCCTTCTCGGTGATGGGAACGACAAGACCATCCCCGAGTGGCTGCTCCCTCACTTTGCCGCCTCGGTTACGGCACTCAGCAACTACGATGCCGAGCCGATTCCCAAAGACAAGTCCCCCAAGGTGATGGCCATCTGGTGTGAAGACGGGGTGTGCCGCTTGCCCAGTGACCCGAAACCGGAGCCTTATCCGAAGGGCCACGCGCTCTTCCTTCTCGAGAACCGCTCCGACTTTGGGCCGAACAGATGGGAGGAGTATCTGGATGAAAGCAAGATGCAGTTCAGGCACATGCCTGGGAATCATTTCTCCATGATACATGGCAAACTGGTATGTTCTTTTGCGCTCGTTGCCCGCCCGTTACGATCGACGCTGACACAGCTGCAACAGGCCAAGATGCTCGGCGGTTTCCTCAAGGAGGCTCTTGCGGAATAGGACCGCCAGGAGATGGCGTGAAGGCTGACCCGGCATATTCATACTTATTGTTGTGTCTGCATTTGGCGTACGGACATATTTTGCAGCGCTCACCAACATCACCACGACTAGAGACAGTTTGAGGTTTGCGTTGGGGCCCGTAGTTCGTGGAGCGGGTCTGTCCACTTCTTAGACCAGCCCTGTATTTGTTAGCGATGGGTTAGCTGCGCTTCTTTTCCAAGATTAATAGCCGAAGTTTCATTTGTCCCTGTCTGTTCCTGGTCATTGCAATTACCTCATCCACATCTTGATATGCACCTGTGAGAATCTCCATATCCGTGCCTCTCTCAAGTCACCTTGCCAACCCCGTTGCGTGGCGACAGTAAAGAACAATCCATTCTCAGACCCAAGCTGAGCGAGTGAACTGGCGGGACACAGAATTGGGATGTGATTAAGACACTTGGAATGAGACACTTTCCATACTTGACAAGGTTCCCTTCACAGAAGTAGCAGACCGGTGTGGTTCCAGTGGCTCAGCTAACTGTGGAAGTATGGGCAGGGATCGGGCGGGCCAAGGGAGATGTGCGGCTCAGGCTCAGGTGATGGAAGGTGGTATGCATATACTGCACAACCGCCGGTTCAGGAGACTGTGTATGCTTGCCGGGTTTGTTTGGAGGGTCAAAACTCAAAAATGGGGGGCTGGCTTTCTCTCGTGTACTAAATCGAATGGCCTTATTTTGAGTTTAGTTTAAAACGTTGATCTTGTCCGTGGAAATCTTGGAACCTCGGGTGCCCCCTCCCGGGTGATTCAGGGGTAATGGGCTGGGTGCTCCTCAGGGAGGACAATGATGCTATGATCATGACTTCTGACCCAACGCTGAGTTCACCATAACCACGTTGGCAATCGACATACACTCAAGGTAATTCCACGAGAAGTTGTAATAGTAATTCTGGAAATTCCGGGCTAACGTCGCGTTGCTGGCGAAGGGGTGGCTCTGCCGAGCCGACGGCGGCCAGCACCACCCACCCGTGTCAGCAAGTACGCCTTGGCTGAAGAGCCAACTTGGAGAGGCCATGGAACACATATCTTCAGATTTGAATGGTTGAGCTGGAAGTGACAGGCTACGAGACGGACCGGCTGCTCCTTAGCATCGGTGTTCCACGACGCAGTCAGGGGTTCGCCGCGTGAAATTTAAAGCTTTCTGTTCCAGACCAACTTAGCATAGCTCGACAAAGTTGCAGAATCTAGACCGGCCGGGACCAGTCTTTCCGTGGTAGCCTAGAGTGTGCTGGAGAGCCAGCAATATATGGCGTCTGTGAACCACGGGACCCCTTGAACCGCACACTTGGAGCCCCGGGCCCAGCGCTGAACTTGTGGTGGCCCCTGCCAAGGCGTTTCTGACTATGGTCTGCCTTGCAAACGCATGTGGCTCTGGAACCCACCATGTTTACAGCCTATTAAGGGTTGTAGCAGCCACGCCCAAAACCCTGCCCTCTTTTCCGTCTTTAGCAACCTTCCAGCCTCCTTCTGGGTGGCTGGCCAAACTAAGTACTGACTGTGAGAGATGAGCTTCTACAAAATTCGGTACCAGATGACGGCAACCACCTACTTAGGGCATCCTAGAGTTGTGTGTTGGGGGATTCCGCCGACTGGATTTGCGGTGGCCCGAACTCTGGGGGCTGACCCGTGCCGGTGGCTATAAAACCCGGCACCAAGGTCGCGTCCTCTGCTTGTTGATTGTCCGAAATTTACGGACCACTAGCAGCTGACCCTACTCTCAGACACGCGGAATCATCTGATTCCCAGTTGAACCACCAGTATCACCCTGATCCTTAAATCTTCCATCATTACCGGCAATCACTGGCAACTCGTTCGGTTGCCTTCTTCTTACGTCTTGCGGACTCCTCAACCATCACGCATTCTTTCCAAACAACGCGAACTTTTCACTGCCCGCCCATCGGAATGTTTCCGTCACCCACCTCTCCCACGTCTCCCCAGTCAGCCAGGAGTGGCAACGCGCCTCGAAAGTCACGACCGCGGCAGTCGTGCCACGATTGCTTCAAGGCCAAGGTCAAGTGCGATAAAGAGAGACCCGGGTGCACGAGATGCGTTACCATCGGCCGCGATTGTGGTTATGTCGACTACGACCGGGACGGGAACGTGGTGGGGAGTCCGGACTGCGAGCGCCAGCCGAGCGAGCTCCCGTGGCCAGCCCCCGGCCTTGACGATTTTCGCCCTCTCGACGTTGCTTTCGCCTCTGGACAAGGGTGGAACTTGGGCTCTGGGATGGTTGATGGAGGAACAGCCCATTCTATGCCCATTCTTGACATGGCAAGTCCTGCCATGAACGCGGGTGACCCGGACGTGTTGACAGGCGCGGCCCGGCAAACAGAGATGACCACTCCCTCTGCAGCACTGTTGTCAGCCCGCTTAGCATGGCAGCATTTGCATCCCGTCGACTCGGTCCGGTTTCTCGGCAGCCAAGATACCACGCTGGCGTCGGCCCCCCAAGGAATTCCGTGGGAGTTGGGGGTTGGCTACGGCATGCCCCAACACCAACCGTTTGCCCCGAGTCTGAATGGGCTCGACATGTACCACGATTTCAACCCGCAGACCTTTGGGAACCTTCCGGCCCAAGTTCCGTGTTATCAGGACGCGTCTGTCGCCGAGGACTGGCAAGCCCAGCCCAACGTCTGCGGGTGCTTCAGTCATTGCCTAAAAGGCCTTCACAGACTCGAGATGGTGTCGATGGGGGGCGCAGGACTTCTGGATTTCGACGGGATTCTGACGCTAAATCTCGAGGCACTTACGCAATGCAGCACGCTGCTCTCCTGCGGCGCGTGCCGGCAGAGTTCAGAACCGCAGACGACGGCGATGCTCCTCGCCACGACGCTCAGCAGGATAAGCTCCCTTTACCTCGACGCATCTTGCAGGCTCGTCCCGAGCAGTGCAGATGCTGACCGAGCAGCTTCGACACCGCTAAATTCCGCGGGAGCCCTCGGCCTTGGGGCATTTATGCCAGGAGAGAATGGCGAGCACGACATGCCGGCTCGGACGGAGCTCTTAGCACGACATCTTGTCAAACTCGACAAGGTGTGCGGCATGTACGTGGGTGCCTTCAACGGACTGGAAGACGACAACGGGGTGATTGGGCCCATGACTACGTCTCTGGTGGACCAGTTGAAAGCCCTCCGCGGCATCTGCGACTGGACCGCTCTTCTCGAATGACCGCCAGCTGCCATGCTGCCAGAACACGACTAGTCTAGACCTAGGAGATGTCTCGGCCCAAGCAGGAGAGACGGCGTGGAAGAAGCAGAGATCATGCACGGAACTAAGCAAGACCCGCAAGACAAGAGACAAGACATGCAACTCAGCCACGGCTGATGACGCTGACAAGGCTCACGATGCTGGCGGTGCCCGCGGTGCTGGCATCTGGCGGAACCCGGCGTCATGGGGCAGCTGTGTCACATTGTAAATTACCGTACCTCGGTCAAATCGGAAGAGAAAACTGAGTGAGAGTGTGACACTGCCTGCTGTTGTCTGCTGTTGTCTGCTGTTGTCTGTCTGCTGGGTTGCGGACTGCAGAGATTCCGAGGAGGGCCAGGGGGATACCCCTGCGTCTCCTCCTTCCTGATCAGGAACTCAAGCAGGGGTGATGTGCCAATCATCTTGCGAGCATCTCATCATTACCCTCCCCTCTCGTCCCTTCTCGTCCCTTTCCTGACCCAATTCAACTGAAAGCTTCGTTCACGTCCAACTCTCCAGCAATTCAGCATACACGCATTCTTTTCATATAGCTCTTTCTGTCATATCTCATGTGATATTGATTCAGGATTTCCTTCTAATGGTCACAGCAATTAAAACACCACCTAGAATAATTTGCGGGTCTGACAAGGATTCAATGCTGCTATTTTGGGAGCCGGATTCCCGCCTTCGACTTCTCCCCGGAGACGGGGTAGATCCCGGATATTTTGTGTTCCGTGAGCCTCAACACCGGGATTACCACCAACTGAGCAAGTCCGGAGACAAGGACATGGTCACGGCGCAACACCACAGTGATTCGCTCCCCGTCATCTTGACAACGAGGCATGGCACGATACACAGCAGCGTTATGGGCCAGATTACCCACCGCATGAACCACAGAATGCGTCGTCTTCTTCACCTTGGAGGCGGGTGCAGTGCGGGGGAGCCGGGGCAGAGGAGGAATGCAGTCATGCCACTCTCAAAACTCATCTTGACGGGGTCATTATCACACGCTCACAAACCCGAGCAGATGGGGTGGTCATGGAAACATGTGACCCAAGGCATACTGAAACCCGCAGCAACCACCGCCCGGCTCTTGACGCCACAGACACAAGACGTGGTGTCTTGACAGTACGATCCGGCGCTGTTCCGGCCGATGTCACAAAACGCCCTCTCCCGTCGGTGGCGTATTCTGCGTGCCAAGGACAGGCTGACCGAGAGGCTCTGCGGTTGCACACCCTCGCTTGTCGCCGAGGATACCGAACCAAGTGGAGTTGGGCGTAATCGACTGCGCTCAAGGGAGAAGTGATCGACATTTTTGAATGCGGCTTGCCCGGAGGGGCCGGAAGATTGTGGGGCTACGGGTCCCGACGACGGATCGGCCGGCGCTCGGGTACACGGCCCAGTGGGTCTCTGGCTCGGCGTCAACGCTCCGTCCTGGGTGTTTCCATTTCTTGGTTCCGGGGAGATTGCTTTTTGTTTTTTTTTAGACTTTTCGTATGCGTGTCTTTTGCGGGGAGACACGGGACTGGTAGTGCCATGTCCAGAACAGGACTTACTGTGCTTTGTATAGCCATAACGTGGACGTTAATTCCGGCAGGTATCACGACATTTTGGGATGCTTGGCTTGGCTGATTTCTTCATCTGCTTGGCTTGGTGGAGTGCTGCGCCTGTTTTATCGGCGAAAACTAAACATAGTTCCTAGCAGTGTTGTGTATCATGGCAATATGGAAAAAGCCGCGCCAATGGTATTGTGCGTTCTGTCAGGCGGGTCGCGCACCAGCAAAGCCTCCCCTGATGTCAACAGGTTGATACCATGGGTTATCCTCGGGGGTCTGATTGGAAGCCATTGCTTCTCGCCCAAGAAGCGAATGCAACCGAAACACGTTTTAGCTGGTGAAGTCTTGGCAGGTTCTGGCCTTTCTCGGCGTCTTTTCTCTTGGTTCTCGCCGTGTTCTGCTGCTACAACATCTGGGGTATGCTGCCAGCCGTGTCACGGATCGTCTCGTCGACGGGAACCATGACGTGCATCGACGGCTTGTCGGTCCAGGACGGCACAGTACCACGCCTCAGAGAAGGGGCCAGGGGCTGAAGGTTGACGGACCGTAACTTGACGCCGAGGCCTTTTGAGCTATTTCATTGCTTCGTACAAGTCCTGGAGCCCGGACCCATACTCCTGGGAGAGATACCGTAGAATCGGGAATAGCTTTGGAGTCCGGCCCGTACAACCGTGTCAGGGTCGGGAGCGGCAGGACGTGTTGGAGCTCCACGTGGAAACTTTTGGCCAACGGAGCCGAAAACCGCGCCGGCCGCCACATATGAAAGACAACCCAAACCGTTGCAGCAGGTGCGCAAACGCAGCCACCCTGCCTCTTTCGACTCATATCGGGGCGCAGATGCCGATCACGCCATTACTGGCCGGAAACCCGCGCATCCTGTACTTGGACGGCGAGGGACGGGAGGCACCTGAGCGGCTTGGAAGAGAGCTCGGGCAGAAGCGGCACGCCACCCTGCCAGAGCTTCGAAACACGGTCAAGTTCATCCACCCAACGCGGCCGGATAAGTCGGCGATTTCCGCTAGCTGGCCATCATGCATGGGACTTTGATATTGCGAGAGCTTTCGGAATGTGAACGACCTCATCCGGTGCGGCAATGAGAACTACCGTGAGAAAGTGCGTCATAGCGCGCCATCACCACGGATGTTCCAAGACGGCGGGGGGCTGGTCGCGACCTGGTCACCCGGAAGGGATACGCAATACGACACCGGTGAGGTTGTGAAACCGCTACCCGCATCCGCCTTTGACTATACCTCATATC
>FJWA01004215.1_pt1 | contig 13094 bp, 12 predicted proteins | sample 1011891 | NCBI WGS metagenome assembly FJWA01 (sample SAMEA3912450, study PRJEB9761) | metagenome | biome: forest; material: soil | place: USA | collected 2011-06-22 | depth 0.1 m
GTGTTGGATGCAGCAATATCTCACGCTTCTCCAATTCCGGCAATACAATTACCAGCCGACTCTGCGCTGGGATGATGCGGGGTCCCGGCCAACCCCTCACCGTTCCTGACCGAGCCCGTCGACGGTGCAGTTGCGCCGCCGGGACGTTGGCTCGCCAGGGCATGTTGGAGGTAGCATTGTGCCTGCTATGCCATCTCACTCAGGCGGGCCGTTGCAAAGATGCTGCTTGGCCGAGCCGTCTTCTACCCCTGCATCGATGGAGAGCCGACTGTTTTGTGCATCGTTCGATGATTGCGCTTGAATATACAGGATTGGCCATTCAAAGTGAGTAGATGCAATGGTCGGTCTGGAAATGAAACCAAATGTCCAAATCTACGGACGTCAGTGAGTCCAGTCGCCAACCCTACGCCGCCTCTGCGGCCTCTCCCTCTCCACCTTCCCCACCCACAGCCGCGTCCCCGCCAACGGCACGCTCTCCAAACCACCTCCGGAACCAACCCACAGCCTGCTCCTCGCTCTTCTCCCCCCTCTCCCGCTGCAACGGATCCGCCCGATCGCCCCGNACCGCAAACCCGTGCTTCGCCCCGGGGTACACCACAACCTGGTACCGCCCGCCACCCGCCTCCTTCTCCTTCCCTTCCAAAATCCCCACCACCGTCTTCATCTTCTCGCTCGCCATGTACTGATCGTCGTCCCCGTTCGCCACGCTCAGCGGCCGCACCACGCCGTTGAAGTCCCCCGGCACCGAGACCAGCGACGGGTGCGCGGTGAAGGCGCAGTCGACCAGCGGGCGGACCGTCCCGTCGCCGAGCGCGACGCTGTTCCGCGGCACGTCGTGCGTGAGCAGGATGGCGTGCAGGCCGCCCCAGCAGAAGCCGGCCACGCCGAGCGGGACGGCCGGGGCGGCGGTGCGCTCGGCGGTCAGGAAGGCCTGGATGCGCGGGTGGGTGACGGCTTGGCGGGTGTGGTAGAGGAAGGTGAGCAGCGCCGGGGCGAGCGGAAGCATGGTCAAGGTCTTTTGCAGGGCGCGGGCGAGGGCGTTGGAGGCGGGCGGCGGGACGGCTTCGGTCCGGGAGAGGAGGGATTGGGAGAGTGCGTGGCCTGGTGGACCTTGTGTTAGTCACGGAGAGCTGGGCCTGTGGGTGAGACAGGACGGATGGGGGCTGCGTCGGGTCCGAGGTGTCGGGTCCGAGTGCACGTGGTGGTGGTGTGCTACCCACCGTTCATAAAGTCGGGCACGTAGACGGTGCAGGGCACGCGGCTGGCGTAGGCATCGGCGAGGGCGCGCGTGTTGCGCAAGGTCCAGCCAAAGGCATCGGTAAGAAGGACAACGGTGCCGATGGACGCGCCGTCGGCGGGGCGCGCCACGTACGTTTGGNCGCCGTGGACGACCTCTTCGGTGCCCGCGGGCGTCACGTCGCCGCGGAGGGTGCCCGTGAAGCAGTCGGGGCACATTGGGGGCTGCATGGTGTCGGTGTGTCGGTGATCAGTGCGGGCGGAAGGAAATGCGATGAGCTGGCGAGAGATGACAGTGGTGATGGCGATTTATGGGTGGCGGTAATGGACTGATGGTGTGGTGGGGGCTTGACAAAAGTCGGACTGCGAGGGCTGGAAGCGACGCCCACTTGGCATGTGATCGACCGGAGTTATTGACGGCCAGTTGAAGTTTTCACCTCTCCTGGCAAAAAGAAAAAAAGAAAGAAAAAAGGCACGGTCATTCGCTTTCTCGTGGTTTTCCCCCCATACTATTCTATTCTGACTATCCAAATATCACTCCCACCCGCACTTCTTAACCACTCGTCTTCTCAATTTTCCTTCCCTCCCCCAGGAGTACCCAAATCCGGCTGCACGTCACATCGGCGCGGCCGAACGGGTTGTGTTTTCCCTCCGTCTCCGGTCCCGCCTCGATATGATTTGCCGTCTCAAACACGGCCCCGACAACAGCCGTGTGTGGCGCCGGCGGGTTCGCCCACACCTTGTGGACGTGAGCGTCGCCCGTGTGGATGAGTATCTTCCCGTACCCTTTCTCGGCCATCCGGTCCATGACGAAGTGCGCCAGCGCCCTCGCGAGACCCTTGCCAGCGTGGTCGCCATGGGTGTGCGTCCCGCTGCGCCGCACGACGTCGCCAGCCTGCGGCGTCTGATGCTTGACCTCGCGATTCTGCCTGCTCTCGTCCTTGCGCTTGAGCTCCCTGCTGATGGTCCCGTGCGGCGGCACGATCTCGGCCCACGACTTGAACTTCTTGCGCGGACCAAGCTTGTCGGCGGTCAAGTCTTTCGACATGGCGACCGAGACCAAGGGGAAGTCCATCTGCTTGAGGAGATCGTCCCGGGTGCAGCTCGGGTCCTCGACATTCCAGCGCAGCTTGGCTTCGCTCTTGGTCCAGTCCTTGATAAAGACGCCGTACGACAGGCCGGAATCGATGCACTGCTTCGAGGACGGCTTCATCGCATGGTACATGTCGTACGCACGCTGCGTCGCGCCGCCCTCGTAGGGCGCGTCGCGCCAGAGCGGCGAGTCGAAGGACATGGTGTGGCCCACGATGGCCCGCACCCATTTGAGGTGCTCGCGCGTGAGCTGGCGGATCTCATACCCGTCGGGCAGCCGAGCGAACTCGGCGTACGCCATTGCGATGCGGCTCGGTGGCATTGCGCGGAGGACGTCGCATCTTCGCTGGACCGGCTTCGACTTTATACACTTGGCCGATTCCAGGGCGCGGACGCCGACTTCTAGCGACGGCATTGTGGTCGAGTACGGGGGCAGGTGTTGCCTCCTTTGACCACGGACCGGACAGAAATTGCTGGATCGGTGCGGGTGCCCCGGACTCGAGCTCACCGACATTTGGTTGCCTCAGTCTGGTACAGCTGGACAGCCCAGCACAGTGGCCAAAAGTCGGTGCCTTTAAGGCCAACAACAGCGCTGGATATTCAGCCAGGCCGAAACGCCGGCTGGTTTTCGGGAACACTCAGGGCAAGCTTTGTCGAAACCCCACGATCTGTGCTGCAGCCACCCCCACGCCGACGACCTGCGTCCATGGTACAGGTCCTCGGCGTCCCATCTCCAGGAGGAATGAGGCCCCTGGCGAATCACCGGGTTCCCGACAAAGCCGCCGTCGTCACGGGTGTCTTTGTGTCGGGCATTGTGTTTGCACGGGACAAGGCTTGAGTCGGATGACCCAGGCGCTTTGTGCCCAGACCCCGGTCAGGAGGGTTGAGGCGCAGGAGCAATGACCAGAGGTTGGCACAGCAGGGCTCAACCTCGCTTTTGTGGTTGTCAGCCTGCCGTGCGAGGTTACCCCTATCCGTAATCTGTGGCGCCCGCCTGCTGGTTGGTTACTCGCCGGTTGTCTCGTTAGCCTCGACGGTCGAACGTCGGCGTGCCGGCAGGGTAACCTCGATGAGCCGGTTTACGCGCAGGAGGGCTTGTCGACAGTTAGTCGCCAACTGAACCTGAGGTGTCGACTCGTCGAGGATTCGAGGTTGCTAGCTCACAGCCAACCCCTCGGCTCTCCCCTTGCGGTGGCGCTCCGCTAGCGGGTTACTTGCATGAGGCGTGGACGGCCCGTAACAATGCGTCATCTGCCGCTGAGCAAAAAGACAAAAAGGAATGGCACGGTGCAGAGGGCAAAAGAGAAGATGAGACTCGGATACCGGGAGTCGAACCCGGGGCTGATGAGGCTTTTTCACTCCTGCGGAAGTGAGAGTCATCGATGTTACCGCTACACCATACCCGATGAGTCGAGCGTGGTTCCGACTGGTTGCTGCGGGGCGGCGCGGGATTTGGGTCTAAGGTCCACGTGCTCCACCATCTCAGGGGTTCTCTGGCATCGCTCCATGTTCGGCCGCCCAAGAAACGAACGGACGGCGAGGGTCAAGTTGTGTTGATAAAGCACAGAATTCCAGGTTACCGATAGAAACAGCCCGAGTACTCCCAGTCCTAACCACGCTTCCTCCTCGCCCACCGAAAACATTACTCCTCAATCCCAGACCCATCCCTGTCCGAAACTCCGATTACCTCTCGATCCGCAGCGCCGCCATGATCTTCTCCAGTCCTTGCTCCTCGCCTTCCATAGTGCCGTACTTGTCGTGGCTGGCTGCCGTATTCGTCCCAAAATCGACCACGACGGCATCTCCATTGTCGTCGATGAGCACGTTGTCCGTCTTGGCCTCGCGCCAGAGAATGCCCAGCCGATGGAACCCCGTGAGAGTCTCCCGGATTTGCATCGCCCACTTCTGCCGGAGGGATGGCGTTGCTTCGCTTGGTGCGATGGTGCCTTCGGCGACGCCGTCGAGCAGGGCGCGAAGGCTGTGCTTGTGGGGAACATAGCTGAGCAGAATGCCGATCACACCCTTTTGGGATTGCACAATCCCTATGCAGCATCGGTGTTAGTGACCCCCGTCGGAGCAAGGCGAGTCGGGTCTTGATCACACCCACCTTTTAACTCGGGAACCCTCAACCCAGGGATCTTGGCTGATTTGAATTTGAGATAGGTCTCGAGCTCGTGGCCGATGGAATCCTCGAAGACATCGATGGTGGACTTGCACACCATGTCCTCCCCGTTTACTGTCACTCTCCAGACCAGTCCACGATGCAGGCGACGGACCAAGACGACCTGCGATGCCTTAACAATGGGAATGTCGGTCGTTTCGAGGCCGAGCTTCATTGCACGCAGCTTATCCTCCGAGACTGGCGGATGGCGCTCAGGGATGCCCGCGTAGGCGCCCAATTCGCGACACGTTAGTCTACCGCCCTCGGTAAACACCTGCAGGGTGTAGGTCTGCGGGTAGAGCTGATCCTGTAGTGTTTGGGCTGCCGGTAATGGAGTTGGCGCCAGCTGTTGCATGGTCGTAAAGCACGCGTCGGCGGCCATGTCCGCGAGCTGCAGCTCCAGGCGCTCGCTNGCGCCGTCCTTTTCCTTGTCAAACTCGTCCCAGGCGAGAGCAGTCACGCCGGTCAAGATCTTGCCCTCGATAGATTCGTCGAATCGGTAGCCCGGCGGGACCAGGGCGTCACCGCCGGCGTCGTTCCCGGGGCTCGCCGCCACGATGGAGAAGCGCACTCCGTGGAAGTGAAACTCGAAGACGGCCGACCAGACGAGAGCCTCGCCTACATAGCGCACTCCAGTCAGTCGCGGCCGGGGGTCGTCGGGGATTGCCATGCTCGCCGTATGCGAAACAAAACGGGAATGCCTCTGGGGAATGACGGGGAGGTGTCCGGGAGAAGTGTGGTGACGAGCCGAGGCCCAGGTGAATATTCTGGAGAATGAGGGGGTGTCTGGAGAACTTCGAACCTGAGGCTTACGACGGACGGGAGCTACCATACTAGTACTGGACAAGATACCGGGAGATAGCCAAAGTGGCGCTTCCAGCTTTCAGGCAGCANAAACTCTGGGTGCGAGCCAGATAGAATCGGCCGGCGTGATTGGACGCCGGCTCGCTTTGGGCTTGATATCCTCGGCGAGCTGTCCCAGTGTTGGGACCGAACACCGTAGTGGGGGGCTGCATGGGGCTGAAAAGGTGCACAAGCGCGTCAGCCGTTGTCGGTAACCCCTCCCTGACTAACCGGGACTCAAATTGTGGACATCAAAAGCGGGATCTCCCCGGAGGACTAGTCAACCGTTGGCNGTTGTGGTGGACATGGACGCCACTAGGCGCTGACGGGACAGGGGAACAGAGCTGATCCAACACCAAACTAGAACCAAATCCGCTGCTTCCGGTCGCTGTGGGTTGCCAGTGGCCATTTCCCTTCACATGTAAGCCAGTGCCTCTGCGAATGTGGTCGGACCCTCGGCCGTCCGCCAAGATCACTCGGTCCCTGCTCCCATGAGTAGGTGCCTTCTGGCACCATCTTGCTCAAGCTGCTGGCCACGTGCGGCAGGNTTCGGCGGCTAAAGATGTGCAGCTAATTTCTAGACTCGAGGAGGGTGCGCATTGCGGTGCACTAGGGACTAGTCCGTAGCCTAGGCCTCGCCCCCTCCTCGGGCGGGAGTCCACACCTGGTACAGATTAGACCGATCGGGAACCTTGCCGAACGACAGGGCAGGTTGACATAACCATTTTTGCCCCTCCTTGATGTTGACAGCGGCGCCATCATCGCATCAGCAGGCGACCCGGGCATGTCGTGCGCCGCGGCGACCCAACTTCACTCCGTGCTGACAGCCCTAGAGGATTGCGATGGTAATATCGGCGCCCCCATCATGCTTAACCGAGATGCAAGGTCCCAACGGGATGGAGAAGGCCGGGGAAGAGCCAATCGAAGCTTGGGCGAGTGCGATGCGCACGGTCATCCCCGGGCCGGATTCCGGGCAAGAATCGCAACGACCGTAGCGGGCAAAGCCCACGATGCGATATAAGGGGGTCAGACTTGGCTCCCTCCAGCTAGATGACTCACGAGAGTCGTCTTTGTTCCTCGCACCTTCTCCCTATGGGCCTCGTACACCTCGTCGTCGTCGGCGCGCTCGCCGGGCTCGCCCTGAGCCAGGACTGTCCCATCCTGGGTCCGGCGTATCCGGAGATCAACCCCGGCTCCTCGGCCGTGTTCGGCGCCGCCAAGGCCGCCCTCGAGGATGAAATCACCAGGGCGCTCGCCGGCGGGCAGCTGGACAAGGGCACCTATTTTGGCGTCCAAGTCTTCTCGCGGAACTCGGACAAGACCCTGTACGAAAAGTACTACGGGCCCTCGGCGGGCCCCGACACGCTCTACCGCATCGCCAGCATCTCCAAGATCGTGAGCGTGTACACGACCCTGTCCGAGCTGGGAGACAGGTACTGGAACGAGCCGGTCACCAAGTACATCCCGGAGCTCGCCAAGCTCAAGGTGCAGAACCCGGTTGACGACATCGACTGGTCCGAGGTCACGCTCGGCGCGCTGGCCAGCCACATGGGCGGCATTGCGCGGGATTGTAAGACAATCCCTCTCCGGCACTCGAACGACGCTGACGGCCGTAGACGCGCTTGGCGACCTCTCCCCCTACCTCCCGCAAGGAGCACCGGGGCTGCCGACCCTGAATGCGTCCCAACAGGTCCAGTGCGGCACCGGCGCGGTCAGAGCCTGCACGAGAGCGGGTGCGTAGCGAAAATATCCCCGTTGACCCGGACTGACGCCTGGCAGAGTCGTTTGCCATGATTTCTCGGTCGTACCCCATCTCCCCCAGCTACCACACCCCGGCATACTCCAACATGGCCTTCCAGCTNCTGGGCTATGCCGTCGAGAAGATCACCGGCAGGACGTTCCCCGGCCTCGTCGAGAAGAATCTGCTGAAGCCGCTGAAACTCACCCGCACCTTCCTCACCAAGCCCAACGACACCAACGCCATCGTCGTCGACGGCTGGGACACCGACTTTGGCGACGAGGCCCCGTATGTCTCCGCACTCCGTCTCTTCCCTCCTTGCTAACCAGATCCAGCGGCGCGGGCTACTACTCCACCGCCAACGACCTCACCAAGCTCGGCCGCTCGATCCTCGCCTCCACGCTCCTCCCGCCGCTCCAAACACGGCAGTGGCTCCGCCCGGTCACCCACACCGCCCGCGCCTCCCTCTCAATCGGCCGCCCCTGGGAGATCATGCGGCTCGCCCTGCCCGTGGCCTCTGGCTCCGCCACCACCCGCCTGGCGGATCTCTACACCAAGCAGGGCGCGACGAGCCAGTACTGGACGCTCCTCGCGCTCTCGCCCGACCACGGCGTCGGCTACGCCGTGCTCGTCGCCGGCCCGCAGGTCGCGGCGACGTACGCCTTCCTCCAGGACAAGCTCAACACCATACTGATTGGCGCCGTCGAGCAGGCGGGGCGCGAGCAGGCTCTGGCCGCGTATGGTGGCAAGTACACGCTGCACGGACAACTCGGCTGCGGAGGTGGTGCTGCGGCCGGGCGAGCCGGGGCTGTTTGTGAGCAAGATCGTGAGCAACGGGACGGATGTCGTGGGACTTTTGGGTCCGCTGATGGGGGTGCCGTCCGGGGCGACGCTCGGAGTGTGGTTGTACCCGATGGGGCTGGCGGGGAAGGGGAGGGTGGCGTTTCGTGCGTCGTTCGGGGTCGTGGGTTTGACGGCTGGCGAGACGTGTGCGGCGTGGGGGTCGCTGGATGTGACGCGGTACGGCGGGCTGCCGGTGGACTTGTTTGTGTTTGAGGTGGGAGCAAATGGGAAGGCCGGAGCGTTGGAGGTGCCGGTGCTGGGGAAGACGTTGAAGAAAGGGTGTTGAGGGAGAGGGGATTCGTCTTCGGTTGTCTGATTGATTCCAGGTCAGTCGCTATTGGCTTCTTGCCGCGGATCAGACAAAGGGCAATGCTGCGTTTGCAATCAAACCTGTAAGACAATTTAGTTTGGCAATGGCGAGGGTGGTGATGGAGAATCGCCGGTGATGCGGAGTGGTTGGTTTGAGCCGAGCTGCGGGCTGCCGTGTGGTTTGTCGAGGGGAGATGTCCATCACACTGAATGGAAGTTGGTTGGGCCGCAGGCGACCTGCCAGTGCCTTCGTTCCTAGCCTCTTGGCTCTTCAGTGGCAGTTCCTGCCCGGCAAAAGACCGAGTCTAGGCTGCCCCCGGCCACAGTGCATCACGCACGCCACAACGCCGTCTCCCACTGTTCGCCAACATGATTCAACGACGCACGCCCTTGTCGTGGAAAACCAGCTTGTCCAACGAGCCACCGTCGGCAGTTGTAATTGTGGAGCGTAGAGGGACAAATCCGAGATGGTATCCGGGCCCAACGCAGATCATGGACCGCCAGAGTTTGTCCGCACTCCGAGCCAAACCCCGACACAAACTTAACTCGAAGTCCACGCAGGCACATCGCTAACATGGTCGCAGGTCGCATACCGACGAGGAATGACCGGCTCTCCTAATAAGCGCGATGCAGCCGAGCAGCGTTCCACACGTCCCGGCCACGGAGGGCTGAGCTCATCGGCCGTGACGTGATCGCCGGCCAGACGGCCTCTGCGGCCGGCCAGCCGACCGACGGGAGCATCACGACCGGGCCGACTACGCGCCATTCATCTCTACCGAGTGAAGCCAGCCAAAACCACCCAGGGACCGGCTCTAACATCCGACCGTGCTCGGAGCCTGGAGGCATGTGAATCGACGTGTCTCGAACCGGCGGCGTGGAGTCGGGCGCAAACTCCGATTGGCACCTCGGCTCATAAGTCCAGCTGCAACAAGCCCACGCGACTCCGAGCATGCCGATTCCAGCTCCATTAACAGGCAGGAAACTTCACAGCTTTATCGAGGAGCGGCGAAACCACCCTGCGATGCGCCGAGGAACGGCAGGCAAGGCCCAAGAAACTCCGGCGTCCCTCCCGACCCGCAGATAAACAGGATTCGGGCATGCGCCGGGCGAATCGCCGGCGATACTGCGCCGTTGGCATGCATCACGAAGCACAGGACCTAAGTTCCAGTCACCGACTGTCCCTCGATTGGCCACTCGGGTGGTCATGATGACCCAACTCGGGGTGGTCGATGGAACTCTCGCCAACTAACCCGACTCGAGGGGTTCGGTGACCCTCCTGAGAGGTATGAGAAACTCCGCGAGGGGACGATGGCGCGTCACACCCATCGCATATATGGCGAGGGTTGCTCCGGTTCTGGCATGCTTGGTCGCTCGGTGGAAACCACGGTCGTGCCACAGAACCTCACCATGGACCCATTAACGAAGAAAGACGAGGTCATTGAGACCGCCGTCAAGATGCACGCGCGCACAGAGTCGTCGGCGTCTTCCGACACATGCTTGACACTCGGCGAGAAGGAGTGCTCGGGGTCNACGGCCTCGGCCACACACTCCCGACAAACCTCGGCGTCGTCCCTGTCCTCCATCGCCAAGGAGAAGGGGCACGCCTACTCGAGCTCGTCCGACCTCGAGGCCCAGGTTGAGGACGAGCCCTCCCGGAAGCGCTTCGACCTGGTCCGTTACTCGGCGCTCAACGTCTACCGCCGGCTTTTCACGCTGGCCTTTATCGCCAACGCCATCGCCTTCGTCATTCTCATGGCCAGGGGGGTTGCGCCCCTGGATCTCGTCAACGCCTCGGCCGTCAACCTGGCCGTGTGCGGCCTCTGCCGCCATCCGCTGGTCATCAACGGCCTGTTTGTGACCTTTGGCGCCGTCCCGCGGTCGGCCCCGCTGCGGCTGCGCCGGCTGGCCTGCAAGATCTTCCACCTCGGCGGCGTGCACAGCGGCGCCGGCGTGGCCTCGTGCGTGTGGTACGTCGGCTTCGCGGGGCTCTACACGTACCACTTTGAGGCGTCGCCGCTGTCCATTGCGGTGCTCGCCCTGATCTGGTCCGTTCTGGCCCTCCTGCTCGCCATCATCATCGTCGCGCACCCGGCCATCCGCGCCAAGTACCACGACTACTTCGAGCTTACGCACCGCTTCGCCAACTGGCTGATCCTGGCGCTCTTCTGGGTGCTCATCTTCCTGCTCGCCTCGCAGGAGCCCTCTCTCTCGTCCTTCCTCGTCCACCTCCCCGCCTTCTGGATCCTCATGCTCCTGACCCTGGCCACCGTCCACCCGTGGCTGCTCCTCCGCCGCGTCCCCGTCGTCGCGGAGCCCCTCTCCCCGCACGCGGTGCGCCTGCACTTCTCGCACACGACGGTCCGCTTCGGGCAGGGCATCAGCGTGGCGCGCCACCCGCTCGCCGACTGGCACAGCTTCGCGAGCTTCACCGACCAGTTCGACTCGGCCGCCTTTGGCGGGGGCACCAAGTTCTCGTGCCTGGTGTCCAAGGCGGGCGACTGGACGCGCGCCGCCATCGCCGAGCCGCCGCGGTACCTCTGGAAGCGGGGCATCCCGACGTACGGGTTCGGCTATGTGCTGCGCATGTTTGAGCGCATCATCGTCGTCACGACGGGGTCGGGGATCGGGCCGTGCCTGTCGTTTATCGAGGACGCGAAGCGGCCNGCGATGCGCGTCGTGTGGCAGACCAAGAGCCCGCTCAAGACGTACGGACAGCGGACGCTGNATTTGGTGAAGCGGATGGATGCGGATCCNGTGGTGATTGACACGTCGGTGAGCGGCCGGGTGGACATGCTGCCGGTGGTGTTGCGGTTGTACAAGGAGTTTGGCGCGGATGCGGTGTGTGTGATTAGCAATCCGGCGGTGACCCGGGAGCTGGTGTACGGGTTGGAGACGCGGGGGATTGCAGCGTACGGGCCGATTTTTGACAGTTAAGGGGGTTGGCTTTCTGGCGTTCGGTTCGGGGGATGGTTGTTCCTGTCAGGAAGGCGTCTGTATTATAAATTGCATCGCCCAAGAGAATCTTGGGTTGCTTAGTCGTTGCGGTTGCATTTCCATCGTATTCAGCAGCACATCCGCCAGTGACCAGTCCCGTTCGCCGACCGTCTTCCGTGTGACGTGGGTGCATTCGCCCACTGTGGATTACATACTGGAGCTCGATCACCTCATTCTTGCCGGCGTGGTTCAGGCTTCCTCCACCGCACATCGATTACTAATCGCCGCGGATATGGTCGTTGGCACGCATCTCCCGAGGATTTAAGGCGGCATCCGCAACTCGTCTGGGTTTGGCGTTTTACACAAATCTGATTTGCATCTCATCCCATCTCATCCATCTCATNCCATCTCATCTATCTCATCTCGACATCTGCACTCTCTTCATCCCCCTCTCTCAAAATGACAACCACGGGGGAATTNCGCTACCTCGACCCTGCCTCGATCAGCCCCTCGGCCAAACCCTGGGCCAAGGTCGACACCCCCGCCAACTCGTATACCTCCACCACGCGCCAGCGCACCGTCACCAACATCCGCGACCTCGAGCAGGGCCCGTTCGGCACCGACATCGACGTCGGCGGGTTCGCCGTGCACCACGCCCCCGCNGAGACCAAGACCTTCCCATCCGACGCGGTCATCCGCGCCTCCTACTACCCCGAAGTCGAAGCTCTCCTCCGCGCCAAACTCCGCGGCGTCTCCCGCGTGACAATCTTCGACCACACCGTCCGCCGGCACGACCCGACCTCGCCGCGCCAGCCCGTCCAGCAAGTCCACGTCGACCAGACCCCCTCGGCCGCCGCCGCCCGCGTGCGCCGCCACGTCGACCTGCCCCCGTCCGAGGTGGACGCCCTGCTGCAAAAGCGCTACCAGCTCATCAACGTGTGGCGGCCCATCTCACACCCNGCTAGCGACTTTCCCCTGGCGGTAGTCGACTGGCGCACCACCACCCCGGCCGATCTGGTCCCCGTCGACCTGCTGTACCCGCTCGCGAACCGGGCCGACGGCGTCGACGACGACCGAGGAAAGGAGGTCCTGCCGGATCTGACCACGGCGTCCAGCACCGAGGGCTACGAGGTCAAGGGTGAGACCTATGGCGTGCTGCCCAGCGAAGAGCACAGATTCTATTATGTCAAGGACATGACGCCCGACGAGGCCATGTTCATCAAGTGTTTTGACAGCCGGGCGGAGGGGAAGCCTGGCGGGAAGAAGGGAGTGGCAGCGCTGACCCCTCACACGGCATTTGTGGACCCCGCGACGCCGGCGGGGGCGAAGGGGCGGGAGAGCATCGAGGTGAGGTGTTTGGTGTTTTACGACGAGTAGGCGAGTTGCGTCCAGGATAGTCTTAATTCAAGGCTCAGTTCCATCGCGTGTCTTTGACTGGGAAAAGGTGGGCGAGAAGACCTTCCGGGGCCACATCGTGGCTCCATGGAGAGTTCTGTCCACTTTGCCTCGACGAGAAGCAGTCCTTTCCTTTGCCGGACTTCTTGCTTCCCTCCAGCTCCATGACGCGAGAAGCCATGGTGCTGAGACATGCAAGATCAGAAACCATCCCTTTGGAGCACGGTTACTAGCATTTCGAAAGAATGGGCCAAGGCTCGTCGAAGCCATGCTTCCAGGGACTTGAAATGGGCTGAGTGGACGGAGAGGGTAGCGAGTTCCTGGTTGGTCTTGGAAGTAGCAACAAGATGTAATGGTTTGTCGTCTGCGTCAATGGAGGATGAACAAGTATGGGATGGAGAAAGAGTTACAGGTGTCGACAAGGAAGCCTCCTTGACTCTGCCAGTTGTGCATAACTCTCTGAACCTGGCTAACACCACACCCCCACGATATCAGCATGTCACAGGCAACACATGGCAGCGCACAGCACAGTGAGAGTGGCGA